>JAABUT010000349.1_pt1 | contig 80428 bp, 75 predicted proteins | sample 5559281 | NCBI WGS metagenome assembly JAABUT01 (sample SAMN10711880, study PRJNA513359) | rock metagenome | isolation source: Antarctica rocks | place: Antarctica: Victoria Land, Ricker Hills nord | collected 2016-01-04 | reverse complement strand
CTAGGACATGAAGCGGAGGCTTCGCTACCGTCTTCTCCTGCCCGTTGGGCAAAGGTTCAGCCTGCTGGGGCCAAGTACGATCCGGTCCGCCAAAGCTCCTCGACATGTCGCCGGTTGCCCAGCCTATGTGAGAGGCTGTTACTCTTGGGACCGTCATTGGTGCCGCACCGACGCGAACACGTTTCGGTGTTCTCCTGTGCTTACCGAACCAGCCCAAGCGATCCCAGGTAAACCAGCAACCCCGCCTCAAGCAGGGCTTCCGGCGCCATCGGCAGCAGCCGGCGGCCATCCCCGTCGTGGCTGACGAACATGTCGGCGATGCCGTGCGTCATCGTCCAGACGTGCAGGGCGACCATTTGAACGGGCGGCCGGTCCGGTGACGTGCCGCGGCTCACGGCGACCTGGGCTGTCGCACGGATCACGTTGAACGCCGCCTCGCGCGCGCGGACGACGTCTTGGTATTCGCCCCGCGGGAACGTCGCCTCGAACATGGCCGCATAGACCGGCGGATCGTGGGTAGCGAAGGCGAGGTGGGCCTGAGCGCACCGTTCCAAGGCGTTGATCGGGTCGGTGCCTGCCGCATCGCGTGCCGCTTCCAGGTCGGCGGCGAGCTGAACGAAGCCGCGCCGGGCAACCTCCGCGATCACAGCGGTGCGGTCGCGGAAGTGCTTGTAGGGTGCTGATGTACTCACGCCCAAGGCGCGCGCCAGTTCGGCCAAGGCAAAGCCGGCCAGGCCGCGCTCGGCGATCATGGACATTGCCGCCTCGATCAGCGCCTCGCGGAGGTTACCATGGTGGTAGTCGCCGCGGCCGTTCGTGCGCTCGCCGGATGCCATGCGGGCTTATGAAGCCGTTCCGCAGCGGGTGCCGGTGGACGCGCCGGTGTCGGCCAACAGGCCACCCGCCGTAGCAACGTCGAGGCGCCCGCTCCGGCTGAACGGCAGGGTGAGGGCAACCGCCCCGTCGAGCTGCACGGTGCCGTGCATCCGGTACTCCAATGCGCCGCTCCGGATGACGCCGAGCAGTTGCGGTCCCAGGTTGCGGACGGTGGTCGTTACGGCGAATGGCACCAGCGTCGAGGAACGCGGCGGCAGGCGCACCGGCAGCTCGCTTTCGGTGTCGGCCAGGGGAGCGCCGGACACGTCCGCCATCACCCGGACGCGGCGGAAGTTCAGCGCCGTGTCGTTGGGGTTGGTGACGCACAGTGCGACGGCCAGCGACTGGTCCAGCAAGCTCGCGCCGCGCAACTCGACCTGGACGACCTCGACCTGCGGTGGCGCTGCGGTCAGCAACGCACAGCCGGAAAAAGCCAGGAGGCACGGCACGACCAACACTGCTTGGCTACGGCGCAAGGCGCCCTCCCTTATGTGAGATCCTCTCCCAAGCCGTCCTGGGCCTGCCAGGTTTCTCTACTCCGATCACACGATTATTTGGCGCTGCGACACGGTTTCCGCCGCCCACGGCCGGAACCCGCACTGGCGAAGCCGGTTAATGGCTCTCACTTCGGGCCGGGCTGTCTGGCCTGATGTGCATGTTAGGGAGAGTTCCAATGGATGAAGACCGCTTCAAGGGCGCAGCTACCAACGTCGGCGGCAAGGTCAAGGACGCTGTGGGCGGCCTGACCGGCGACACCAAGACGCAGGCCGAAGGCAAGTTCGATCAGGCGAGCGGCCAAGTGCAGAATGCCTATGGCTCCGCCAAGGATGCCATCCGCGACGAAGCCGGCAGCCTCGGCGCCCAACTCGACGACTTCATGAAGGAGCATCCCCTGGCCTCTCTGCTTGCGGCAGGCGGCGTGGGCTACCTGCTCGCTAAGCTGACGCAATCCTCGCGTCGTTAAGGAGAAACCGGCCATGGCCGTCACGCCAACCTACTCCACCCCGGCTGGCGGGGCGGTCGAGGCCGTCATGCCTGATGACAACCGCACCCATCTGCGGAACCGTGCCGCCTGGGGCGCCATCCTGGCCGGCGTCGTCGCGGCGCTGGTCGTGCAGTTGCTGCTAAACATCCTGGGCGTCGGCCTTGGCGCGTCCTCAGTGACCGCTATGGACACCGGCGACAACCCATCCGCCGGCGGCGCCGGCCTGACCGCGGCCATCTGGATCGTGGTGTCGGGCATCGTCGCCTCGCTGGTAGGCGGGGTCACGGCGGGGCGGCTGTCCGGCACGTCGGACGCCAACACGGCGCGCGGGCATGGCTTCCTGAGCTGGTGCGTCGCTACCCTGGCAGTCTTCTACCTGTTGAGCACCGCTGCCGGCGGCCTGATCGGCGGGGCAGCCAGTGCGCTGGGCGGCACGGTCAGCGCAGTCGGGCGCGGCGCGGCCTCGGCCGTATCGGGCGTGGCTGCGAACACCGATGGCGATGCCTTGAAGGCGCAGGTGCAGCGCCTGGTGAACCCGAACGACGCGCAGGCGGCACAGGACAACATTACGTCCTATATCCGCGCGACGGTCAGCGGGGACAAGGCTGCAGCCGACGCGGCCCGAGACCGCGCCGTGGACAGCCTGGCCAAGACCGCGAACGTCAGTCCGGATGAGGCCCGCACCCGGTTGCAGAATGCCGAGCAGCAGGCGCGCGCTGCGGCAGACCAGGTCAAGCAGAAGGCGCAAGTGGCGGCGGAGGCAACGCGCAAGGGCGTGGCCAGCGCCGGCATCCTGGGCTTCGTGGCCTTGGCACTTGGTGGGGCCGCAGCCTGGATCGGCGGCGGCATCGGTGCGCCCCGCCGCGAGACGCGGATCGTCCCGACATCCCGCAACGTCTAAGGCGCATACTGGCAGAAAAACGGCGGCACGCGCGAGCGTGCCGCCGTTTTCGTTTCAACAACTTGGTTGCAAACGGCTCCGCCTAGGAATGGCTGCATGTAAAAGCAGAATGTGCGTTTTGAGCGCAGCATCCAACATAGGCAACAAGCGGCCACCTGGCCGTCAGGCTTCGTTTGACGGACACCCCCGGCTTTGGCTGCCGATCAACGTGCTATGGCGTCAGATGTCCAGTCTGCACAGCTTCGTGGTCACAGGGCCAGCCCGGCCTCAGGCGCTCAGCCGTGTATCGCGAGGTCAACCGGGCCGGCGCCCAGCGCAGCGTGTGACGACGGCTCGCTTCGATCTTATCGTGCTTTTGGACACCGGGGTTTGTGGCCGGACATCGGCAAAATCAAGCAATTGTAGATGGATTACCATCAGCAAGGATTGACAAGGGCCATTGCAGCCCGGCACTTCATCTATGCCCTTGAACGTCAAGACGCGAAACGTGTCGCTCACCCCGGAAAATGAGGCGTTCATCACCGAACGGATCGCCTCCGGGCGCTTCGGCAGTGCGAGCGAAGTGGTACGTGCAGCCTTGCGCTTGCTGGAAGACGATGAGCGGCGCCGGGCAGTGTCCGATATACGGGACAGGGCCAGCCACTTATCCAACCCGGCCCAGGGCTGACCCATGCAGGTCGTAGCGATTGGTACCTCCGCTGGGGGCATCGAGGCGTTCCGGCTGTTCTTGAGGCTATGCCGGCCGACAGCGGCATGGGGTTCGTCGTCGTGCTGCACCTGTCCGCCGACCGCAAGAGCCTGCTGGCCGAGATCATCGCCCGCTGGACCAGGATGCCGGTTTCGGAGGCGGCGGACCGGGACCGTGTCGAGCCTAACCAGGTCCACGTCATCCCGCCCGGCCACATCGCGACCTTGCAGGAGGGACGGCTGCGCCTGCGTCACCTGGCGCCGGATGTCCCGCGGGAAGCTGCGCCGATTGACGAGTTCTTCGACAGCCTGGCCACGGACCTTGGCGAGGACGCCGTCGGCATCGTGCTGTCCGGCACCGGCCATGACGGGGCGCTCGGCCTCAAGGCGATCAAGGCCCGCGGCGGCATGACCCTGGCCCAGGGCAGCGACGGCACCGCGCCGCAGCACGAGGGTATGCCCCACAGCGCCATCGCCACCGGCGCGGTGGACATGATCGTCCCGGTGCAGGACATGCCGCGTGTGCTGCTGGCCGCCAAGGCCGCACGGGACGCGCCTGCCCAGGCGGCAGCGTCGGACCTGCAGACCGACACGGCCAGGCTCAGCATCTGCGGGATCCTGCGGGCACAGTTGGGCCACGATTTCAGCCAGTATAAGGACAAGACCTTCCTGCGCCGGGTGCAGCGCCGCATGCAGGTGCTGGGCGTCACGGAGCTGAACGCCTACGTCGCCCGGCTGGAGGAGGACCGCGGGGAGGCGATGCTGCCGTTCCACGACCTGCTGATCGGCGTCACGACGTTCTTCCGGGATGCCGGCGCGTTCGAGGCGGTGCAGCATGTCGTTCTGCCCCGGCTGTTCGAGGGCAAGGGCGCCAGGGACCATGTCCGCGTCTGGGTGCCCGGCTGCGCCACCGGCGAGGAGGCCTACTCGCTTGCCATCCTGCTGTGCGAGCACATGGATGGGTTGAACGACGCTCCCAAAGTCCAGGTGTTCGCCACCGACATTGACGAGCCGGCCATCGGCACCGCCCGCGCCGGGCGCTACCCGGCCACCCTGCTGGACGGCCTGTCGCCGGAGCGGCGGGGCCGCTTCTTCGGCCGCCACGAGAACAGCTACGTCGTGACCAAGGAGGTGCGTGACCTCTGCACCTTCTCTGCCCACAGCCTGGTGCGGGACCCGCCGTTCTCCCGCATGAACCTGGTGTCCTGCCGCAACCTGCTGATCTACATGGACGCCGACTTGCAGGCCACCGTCATCCCGTCCTTCCACTACTCGCTGCTGCCCGGCGGCGTGCTGCTTCTCGGGAGCGCCGAGACCGTCGCGCGCCATGACGGGCTGTTCGCGCCGTTGGAGAGGGAGCACCGCATCTTCCTGCGGCGGGACGGGCCAAGCCCCCCGATCAGTGTTCCGCCGCGGCCTGTAACGAACTGGACCGGGCCAACAGCGACCTGCGCAACCTGTTCGAGAGCACCCGCGTCGCCACGGTGTTCCTAGACCAGCACATGGTCATACGCGCCTTCACGCCCGAGGTCGCCGGCATCTACAGCCTGATCCCCAGCGACCGCGGCCGGCCGCTGACCGACATCGTGAGCCGGCTGGACTACGCCGGGCTGCGCGAGGACGTGCTGCAGGTCCTGCACACGCTGGAGCCGCTGGAGCGGCGGGTGTCGCGCCAGGACGGGACGGCGCACTACCTGCTGCGCGTGCTGCCCTATCGCACGCCGGACAGCACGGTGGACGGGTCGCTGGTGACGTTCGTGGACGTGACCCGGATCATGCAGGCGGAGCAGCACCAACGGCTGCTGGTGGACGAGCTGAACCACCGGGTCAAGAACATGCTGGCGGTAGTGATCTCATTAGCGACGCAGACTTTGAAGCGGGCGGGCACTCTGGAGGAGTTCTCCGGCGTGTTCCTGGGCCGCGTGCATGCCCTGACCGCGGCCTACACCCTGCTCAGCCGCGAAAGCTGGTCCGGTGTGCAGTTGCGGGAGGTCGTCGAGGAGGAATTGCGGCCGTTCATGGCCGGGGATCGCGCCAGCATCGAGATCGAGGGGCCGCCCGTGCCGCTCGACCCGCGCGGTGCATTGGCGCTGGGCATGGCCATCCACGAGCTAGCCACGAACGCCGCCAAGTACGGCGCGTTGTCGGTGCCCGAGGGTAATGTCGCCGTGACGTGGGCCGTGGAGCGCACCGGCGATGATGACCACCTCGTGCTGAACTGGATCGAGCAGAACGGCCCTCCCGTGACACCTCCTGCCAAACGGGGCTTCGGGACCGTGCTGATCGAGCGCGGCCTGGCGCACGACTTGTCCGGCGAGGCCAAGGTGCAGTTCCTGCCGGGCGGGGTGCGGGCAAGTGTCCGCGCCCCGTTGCGGAACGGTGCAGACGGTCTGCCCCCTCCGCCAGCCCTCCCGCTGTGAGGCATCCTGAGCTTGCCGGCAAGCGCATCTTGGTGGTCGAGGACGAAATGCTGGTGGCGATGCTGATTGAGGACATGCTGGCCGAAGCCGGCTGCGTCGTCATCGGGCCGTTTGCCCGTGTGCCGGAGGCGCTTGCCGCTGCCCGGACCGAGACGGTCGATGCTGCCCTGCTGGATGTGAATGTCGCGGGCGAGACGGTCTTCCCCGTCGCGCATGTGCTAGAAGAGCGTGGCGTATCGTTCCTATTCGTGACGGGCTATGGGACGGCGGCCCTGCCGCGGGACCGCCCAAAATGGAAAGCCTGCACCAAGCCGTTCCACCCTGACCACCCGACCGAATGCCTGGCCCGGAGACTAAAAACAGCCTGAAGCAGCCAAACGTCGCGGCTCTGTGCGGTCTCGCCCCGCACCGGTCCACCCTCAAGCGCACCAGCGGACGTCCGTGTTACCGAGCCTCTGACCTATATTGGAAATGCGCCCAACTTCATGGTCCGCTTCATCGCCAGCGAGCGCGGCATCCGCATGCCCTCCTTCTTCGGCTACATGGGCTGGTCGTGCGCCATGCTGCTGCCCATGTTCGACTTCACCGCACGGAACGTGACGCACTCGAACCAGCCCGCGGTGTCGGATGAGGCCTTGAGCCTGGCGGTGTCCGCCGTCCTGCTCCTGCTTTACGGCGGCAACCTGGCCTACACCCGGGTCACGCACCGCGACGTGTTCGCGAGCGGCGAGGACAAAGAGGGGGACGATGGCCGGGCGCCGTGGCCCGCCTGGGTCAGCCTCGCCGTGCTCGCTGCGGCAACAGCCGCCGCGGCGCTGGAAAGCGAGCTGATCTCAGGTGCGCTGACGCAGACAGCCGACACCCTGAACATGTCAACGACCTTCCTGGGCGTGATTGTCCTGGCCTTGGTGGGCACCGTCGCCGACCTGTTCGCGGCGGTCTGGTTTGCCAGGCAGGACCGCATGGGCTTGGTGATGAACATCTGCATCGGCTCCGCCATCCAGGTCGCGCTGGTGGTGGCGCCGTTGCTCGTGATCCTGTCCTGGCTGACCGGCAGCCCGATGACCCTAGAGCATGTTTGGTGCAAGTGGAGACACCAAACACGCTTTAGCTTTTGTTTTGGCGAGCATTTCGGGCCCAAACGAAGCCGTTTGATCCGGACATGCTCTAGTGTTCAAGAACCCGCTGGACCTGTTCGCCATCGCGGGCACGGCCCTGATCGTCAACGCGATCACCGGCGATGGGGAGACGACCTGGTTCGAGGGCATGATGCTGATCGGCGTCTATGCCGTGCTCGGTACAGCCTACTTCTACGCCTGACGCCGAACGGCCCCGTTCGGCGCGCCTACTTCGGGCGGTAGCGCGATTGGGAACGATGGGATGCCAATGCCCTCACGCCGACGTTCCCGGACCAGCCCGGCCAGCATCACCTGCAGGAATTCGTTGCTGGCCGGTGGCACCATGTCAAGCACGCCGGGATAGCCGACCTACGTGACAACGATGGCCCTCCCGCCCGGACACTTCGGTCATAGGCGCGCCCCGCCGCGCTTGCTCCCATGCCGGTTCTCCTCTGCCCATGCCGTGCCGCCCGCAGGGGCGCCGGTCAAGCGGCCAGCGCCCCGCATGCGGCCAGGCTGCCGCCCAGCCGTGCACCCGGGCGATGCCTCATACCGTGGCCGGGGCCTTCCCGGGCGCTGGAGTGCCGTCCGCATGTGCCGCCGCCACGAAGTTGCGCGCCAAGGCGTGATAGACCCCTTCCGGGCACACCAGCCGGGACGCCGCATAGGCGATCACCGACGTCAGCATGAGCGGGAGAACCAGCGCGTGGTCGTTGGTCATCTCGGTGACGATGACGAACGCCGTGACCGGCGCCTGCACCACGCCGGCGAAGTAGGCGACCATGCCGAGCAGCACCAGGGCAGGCGCCGGTGCGCCCGGTAGAAGGGCAGCCACGTTCGCGCCCAGCCCGGCGCCCACGGCGAGCGAGGGCGCGAAGATGCCGCCCGGGATGCCGCTGACCGAGGACGCCATGGTGGCCAGCAGCTTCAGCACCCCGAACGCGGCGGACGTGCCAGTGCCGTCCTGCACCAACGCCTCGGCCTGCGCATACCCCGTGCCGAATGCCGCGCCACCCGACAGCAGCCCGGCGACGGCGGCCACCAGCCCGCACAGGGCGGCGAACAGGACATGGTGCCGCTTGACCAGCCTGCCCGCCCGTCCCGGCAGCCCGCGGCCGAACAGGATCAGCACGCGGCTGAAGCCCCCACCCAGCAGCCCGCCAAACACGCCGAGGATCGGCACCGCCATCCAGCCCTGGACTCCGTGGAGCACGGCGTGGGTTGTCCCGAAGTAGGTGTAGTCGCCTTGCAGCGCGAGGGAGGTCACGCCGGCCGCGATGACGGCGCCCAGGACGATGCCATTGGTCCGCGCCTCGAACGACCGGCTCATTTCCTCGATGCCGAATACGATACCGGCGAGCGGCGTGTTGAACGCCGCCGCGACCCCGGCGCTGGCGCCGGCCAGGATCAGCCCGGGCTGCCGGCGTGGCGACAAGCGCCCGAGCGCGAACATGATGGCGGCCCCCACCTGCACCGTCGGGCCTTCGCGCCCGATGGAGGCGCCGCACAGCAGCCCGAGCAGCAGCAGCGCCACCTTTCCCAGCGCGGTCCTGACCGCCACCAGGCGCGCCCGGGCCGCCGTGCCCGTGAGCTGGCGCGCGGCGATGGCTTGCGGGATGCCGCTGCCGCCGGAGTTCGGGAAGTATCGCCGGGCCAGCCAGCTCGACGCCGCGAAGCCCGCGGGGGTCAGCAAGAGCGCCGCCAGCGGCTGCCACGCCAGCACCGCCTGGAACAGCGTGCCCGCGCCGTCTGCGGCAAGGGCCAGCCCGACGGCCGCCAGGCCCACCGCGATGCCGCCCAGGACGAACAGCGCCCGGCGCTGCCAACGCAGCGACAGCAGCCGCCTGTGGCGCGCGCTGACCGGGAACCGGAGAGGGCTTGGCATCAAGGTTCCTTAACGCGTGGCGCGGCGGCAGGCCAGGGGGATGGGACCGGGCCGGTTGCCGCCATGCGGGGGCTGGTCCCGCCCGCCTGCCCATCACGGGCAGGGCGGGTCCGTGGCGTCGTGTCCCGGACCCCGTTCCAGCACGTCCTCCAGATAGGCCATGCGTACGAGCACCAGCAACGCGGCCATGACGGGTGTCGCCAGGATCAGGCCCAGCACGCCGAACAAGATGCCGAGGATCGTCTGGGAGTAGACGGTCAGCGCGGGCGGCAGCGCGACGGTCCGCTTCTGGATCAGCGGCGCGATGACGTTGCCCTCCAGCATCGCTGTACGTCGCCGAGACCGGCCAGCAATTCGCCGAGAACCCGGTGCAGCACATCCGCGTATTCGACGTGCTGGACGATGGCGCCCGCCTGTCCGGGGGCGGGGTGTTCCATACGGTGTCGCCGGGCAACGCGGACGGGTTCCGCTGCGACGCGGACGGACGCATCTGGAGCAGCGCCGGGGACGGCGTCCACTGCATCGCCCCGGACGGACGCCTGCTGGGGAGGATCAAGGTGCCGTTCACCGTGTCGAACCTGGAGTTCGGCGGACGCAACTTGGCACGGCTGTTCATCTGCGCCTCGCACACGTTGTATGCGATCTACACCAACACGTGCGGTGCCAAGCGGCTGCCGCAACCGGAGCGCGGCACCCAGCCGCCACTTAGGACGGTAGAGTAGGATGACCCATTCCGCTGCGAGGCCGCTGCGGTTCGCCTTGGTCGCGGCGGCGACGGCTCGGCTGCTTGCCAGCCGAGGGGCGCCGCAAGTCAGGCCGCGGCCAGCAAGGAGCCGGGTAAGGCGCAGCCGCAGGCCTGCATGCCGCGTCGTCGTGGTCGGCGCCAACTTCGGCGGCTTGGCGACTGCGTCCCGACTGGCGGGCCGGTCCGGCATCCACCTCACCGTAATTGATGTCCACAACTACCACTTGCTCCAGCCGCTGCTCTATCAGGTTGCCACTGCAGCCCTGGCGCCCGGGGACATCGCATCGCCTGTCCGCAGCATATTTCCCGGATCGCTCAGCGTGAAAGTTTTGATGGACCGGGTCACCGGCGTGGACACGGACGCGCGGCATGGCCTGTGCGGTGGCCAGGCCGTGCCATATGACGAACTGATCATCGCCACAGGGTCGCAGCCTAGCTATTTCGGCCATGCCGATTGGGCTGGCGCAGCCCCTAGCCTGAAAACGCTTGACGACGCGCTCAGCCTGCGTCAGCGAATCCTTGACGTTTTCGAGCAGGCGTCGTCCGCCAGCCCTGCAGACCGGAAGCGCCTGCTGACATTCGTGCTGATCGGAGGCGGGCCGACCGGGGTCGAAATGGCAGGTTCAATCGCCGAGCTGGCCCGCGGCACGTTGCCGTGCGACTTTGGCTTTCCGGACGCACAGGCGACAATTATGCTGGTGGAGGCCGGGCAGCGCATCCTTTCGGCTTTCACGCCCGACCTGTCGGACTATGCCGCCGCGGCGCTGCGGGGGATGGGCGTCGAGATCAGGACGGGGACCAGCGTCACTGGGATCGAACCGGGCACGGTGCATCTGGGCGGCCAGGTAATTGCCGCCGCGACCGTGATCTGGACAGCGGGCACCGAGACGACCCCGGTCGCCAAGTGGCTGGGCGTCTCCCCCGCGCACGGCGGCAGGGTCGCGGTCGGCACCGGCCTGCGCGTCCCGGAGCACCCCGAGGTAATGGTCATTGGCGATGCGGCCCTGGTGCTGGGCCGTGACGGGAAGCCGCTGCCCGGCCTGGCACCGGTCGCCAAGCAGCAGGGCAGGCGAGCGGTAGCCCAGGGTGGAGTGGAGACGGACCGGGTTATATCAGCCCTCGATAAAGCTGAAGCACGCTATGCGGGCTTCAGCTTGGGACGCAAACCGGCGCGGCTCCAGCAACTCGCATTCCAAGGTGACAAAGAAACTCTCGCACATTGCGTTGTCGTAGGCGTCGCCAACTGACTCCATGGACGGCGGCAAGCCGACGCACCAGCCGAAGGCGTGCCCAGCCTCATGCGCCACCACGCCGAACGGGAGACTAGAGCAGGTTCGGCGCGGAAAGCAGCGCCAAACCTGCTCTAGACATTGTTTTTGCGAGCATTTATTTGGTCAAACAAAGCCGTTTGATCCGAACATGCTCTAGCCATGAAAGTAAGATAGCCCAGCACCGCCGTGGACCTCTGTTTCGCCGTCGCAGGTGAATAGCGCTCACCCGCCGAACACGATGGGCTGCGCCCCTTGCAGCAAGGTCATCCGCCCCAGCGGGCGCAAGTTCTCCATCCCCTCCGTTATCGTCAAGAAGTGGCTGCCTGCCAACTGCCCGGCCTTGCTGGCGAAGCGCACGGCACCGTAGGACAACAGGATTTCGGTCTCGCTGATTCCGCCGGGGTAAAGGATGATCTGGCCTGGTGCCGGGTAGCTTGTCGCGTCCTCGAAGGGCAGGCCTAGATCCAGGTCGCCTAGGGGAATCCAGCAGGCTTCGCCGCTCCAGCGGACGTGGATGATGCTTTCCCGGTAGGGCAGCAGGGCGCGGAAGCGGGCGCAGGTCTTGGGCGCCAGCGCGTCCTCGAACCTGGCGCGGAAGGTGTAGGGGCCGGCGGTGATGGCGATGGTGTCCATGGGTAATCCTTCTCTGCTCCTTCTCCCTCCGGGACAGGGCCGGGGTGAGGGGGACGGCAGGGCCGGACTGGCCAACGGCAGCAGGGCGGGTGCTGCCATGTTCCGGACGCACACTGCGAGGCCTTTTTCTCACCCCGACCCTCTCCCGGAGGGAGAGGAAGAAGCATGTCCATATCCCAATCGTGGCTACATGCCCAAATACGCCTTCCGCACTCCGGCATCTGCAGCGATGTCGGCGGCCCTGCCTTCCATCACGATCCGTCCGGTTTGCAGGACGTAGGCGCGGTCGGCCAGGTCCAGCGCCTCGGCCAGCCGCTGCTCCACCAGCAGCACCGTGGTGCCCAGGGTGCGGATGCGGCCGACGGCGGCGAGGATGTCGTCCACCAGCTTCGGCGCGATGCCCTGGCTCGGCTCGTCCAGCATCAGCAGGCGGGGCTGGGTCATCAGGGCGCGGCCGATGGCGAGCATCTGCTGCTCGCCGCCGGACAGGGTTTCGGCCCGTTGCGGCAGGCGCTCCTGCAGGCGGGGGAACAGGTCGAACACCAGGTCCAGCGGCTTGAACCGTGCGGGATCGCCGCGGCGGGCGTAGGCGCCGAGGCGGAGGTTGTCCTTGACCGACAGGCGCGGGAACAGGCGGCGGCCCTCCGGCACCAAGCCGACGCCGCGGCGGGTGATGAGGTGCGGGGCGACGCGGGCCAGGCTGCCGCCGTCGAAGCGGATGCCGCCCTCGGTCGCCACCTGCCCGGCGATGGCGCGCAGCAGGGTGCTCTTGCCCGCGCCGTTTGCGCCGACGACGGCGACGATCTCGCCGGCGGCCACATGCAGGCTGACACCCTGCAGGGCCTTCAGGCCGCGGTAGCTGGCGGAGACGCCATCCAGCTCAAGCAGCATACTTGTCCCCCAGGTAGGCGCGGATCACCTCGGGGTGGCGCACGACCTCGGCCGGCGAGCCCTGCATCAGCACGCGGCCCAGGTTCAGCACGACGGCGCGGTCAACCAGGGGAAGCACGACCTCCATCACGTGCTCGACCATCACGACGGTGATGCCCTGGTCCCGCACGGCACGGATCAGCGCGACGCCGCCGGCGGCCTCGGTGGGGGTAAGGCCGGTCAACATCTCGTCCAGCAGCAGCACGCGGGGGCGGGTGGCCAGGGCGCGGGCGATCTCCAGCCGGCGCTTTTCGGGCGGGGTGAGCTGGTGCGCCAGGGCGTCGGCGCGGCGGTCCAGGCCGGCGAAGGCGAGGACGTCCTGGGCCGTCCGCATGGCCTCGCGGGGGCGGGCGGTGCGGGAGAAGGCGCCGACCATGACGTTCTCCAGCACCGTCATGCTGTCGAAGCTGCGGACGACCTGGAAGGTGCGGGCGATCCCGGCACGGGCGCAGGCGACCGGACCGATGCCGCTGATCTGTTGCCCGGCCAAATGTATGGTGCCGCGGTCGGGCGTGACCTCGCCGCTGATGGAGTTGAACAGGCTGGTCTTGCCGGCGCCGTTGGGGCCGATGAGGCCGAGGATCTCGCCCTCCGCGACGTCGAAGGTGATGTCCACGTTGGCGGCTACGCCGCCGAAGGTCTTTGTGACGGAGCGGAGCTGGAGGAGGGGGGTCATGGTGCGGCTCCCTCTCCCTGCGGGAGAGGGTTGGGGTGAGGGAAGCCACGCAGTGCACTCCTAATGGTTTCAAGAACCCCTTCCAGATTGCGCAAAACCTCGGGGTTGGTGAACCGCAGGACCTGCCAGCCTTGGCCCTCAAGCCAAGCGTCACGTTCTGCATCCCGCGCCGGGCCGTCACCGGTGAAGTGGCTCTCGCCATCAATCTCGATGGCCAAACGCATACCGACGGCGGCAAGGTCCAGGATGTATGCACCGCATGGAAACTGTCGCCTGAACTTTGCCCCTTCCAGGGCACCGTTTCTCACCGCGAGCCACAGCTTCACTTCCGCCAGCGTTGTGCTTCTTCGGAGTGCGCGGGCTTTCTTTGTTTCGGTGCGGTTCTTGCTTTTTCCCTCACCCCGGCCCTCTCTCAGAGGGAGAGGGAGCAGGACTTGTCCGTTCTCGATGACAGGGCCGGTCACTATGCTCCGCCCCGCACGCCGAAGAGGCTTACGAGGCCTGCTGGGCGGGCCAGCGACACCGCTACGATCAGGCCGCCGTAGATCATCAGGTCCACGCCCTGGCCGGAGCCGCCGAGGTAGCTGCGGGACAGCTCGCTTACGGGGATCAGCACCGCGGCGCCCAGCAGTGGTCCCCACAGCGTCCCCACCCCGCCCAGCACCGCCGGCAAGGCGATCAGGATGCTCCAATGCCCCGCCAGGACGCTGTCGGGGTCTATGTAGCCGACGTACTGGGCGTAGATCGCGCCGCCCATCCCGGTGAGGCCGCCGCTGATCGCCGCCGCGGCCATCTTGCTTGGGAACACCCGCACCGCGAGCGACCGGGCGGCGGTCACGTCGTCGCGTACCGCGCGCCAGGCGAAGCCCCAGCGGCTGCCCTCGATCAGCCAGGCCGCCACCCAGGTCAGCGCCGCGAAAGCCAGGACGAGGAAGTGGAACGGCAGCTTGCTGGTGCGGAATTGCAAGTTGACGAAGCTCTCGGCGCCCAGCGGGATGTAGAGGCCGGACGCGGCGCCCACCCAATCCCAGTTCAGGAACAGCAGGTAGCCGATCTCTCCGACGACGACGGTGGCAATGGCGTAGTAGTGGCCGCTCAGGCGGAAGCACGGCCAGCCCACCAGCAGCGCCAGCAGTCCGGCGATTGCGGCTGCTGCGAACATGCCCAGCGTCGGCGGCACCCCCGCCTTGACCAGCAGCAAGGTCGAGACATAGGCGCCGACGCCCATATACAGCGCGTGGCCCAGGCTGATCTGGCCGCAGTAGCCGCCCAGGATGTTCCAGGCCTGGCTCAGCCCAGCGAACAGGATGGTCGTGATGATCAGGTTCTGTGTGTAAACGTCCCGCACCAGGAACGGCAGCGCCGCCAATGGGATTAGCAGAAGGGCGCCGCCCAGCAGCTCGCGCCGGCGCCGGCGCAGGATGGCGTTGTCGTCCGGCGCGGCGACGGGGGCCGCCAGGATCGTGGTGCTCATCACAGCTTCCCGAACAGGCCGCGCGGCCGGACCATCAGCACGGCGAGATAGACGGCGAACATGCCGACCTGCTTCAGCGACGGCTCCAGCACGAAGGCGGTCAGGGCCTCGACCTCGCCGATGACGATGCCGGCCACCAGCGCACCCAGGATGGAGCCGAAGCCGCCCAGCGCCACCGTCACGTAGGCGATCACCGCGAAGTTGGCGCCGACATTGGGCGACACGTAGTAGAACGAGATCAGCATCACCCCGGCGACCCCGACGGTCGCTGCCCCCAGCCCCCAGCCCATGGCGAAGATGAGGTCCCGGTCTATGCCGATCAGCGCCACGGCGTCGCGGTCCTCCCGGGTTGCTTCCAGCGCGCGTCCGAACTCGGTGCGGCCGATCAGCAGCAGCCCGGCGAAGGCCAGCAGGCACACGACGCTTGCCGCCAGTTGCGGCAGCGGCACGAACACGCCTAGGACGCTGGCGGTCCTGCCGCTGAGCCAGGTGCCGGACACCGAGCGGAAGTCGCCGCCGAAGGCGAACTGCGCCGCGCCGCGGATGAAGATCGCCAGGCCGAAGGTTGCGAAGATCTGCACCATGCCGCGGTTGAAGCGGACGCCCAGGGCGCGGGCGATCACGCCGCGATAGACGCCCCAGCCCAGCGCGAACATCGCCGCGCAGACCAGCGGCAACTGCACCAGAGGGTCAAGGCCCAAGGTGCTGAACAGCACGAAGGCGGCATACATCGCGAGCATCATCATCTCGCCGTGTGCGAAGTTGACGACGTCCATCAGGCCGAAGATCAGCGACAGGCCGGCGGCCACCAGGGCGTAGATCAGCCCCATCAGCAGGCCGCTGACCAGGGATTGCGCCAGCAAGGTCATGGTGAAGTCGGGGATCATGCGGCGCCGCCGTAGCCGCCGCCGCCCGGAGTTTCGATCACGTACAGGTCTCCCGGTTGCAGGTCGGCGCGGCTGGTGCCGGACAGGTCCTCGTGGCTGCCGTCCGCGTGCTCCACCCATTGCCGGCCGATGGCACCGGGTTGGCCGCCGGCCAAGCCGAAGGGCGCCACGGTGCGGCGGGAGGCGACGGTGACGACGGTCATCGGCTCCAGGAACCGGATGCGGCGGATCGAGCCGTCGCCGCCGCGCTGCGCGCCGGCGCCGCCGGAGCCGCGGCGGATGCCGAACGCTTCCAGCCGGACGGGGTAACGAAGCTCCAGCACCTCGGGGTCGGTCATGCGGGTGTTGGTCATGTGGGTCTGCACCGCCGACGCGCCGGGGTGGCCGGGACCGGCGCCCATGCCGCCGCAGATGGTTTCGTAGTACTGGCGCGTGGCGTCGCCGAACAGCACGTTGTTCATGGTGGCCTGGCTGCACGCCAGCGTCCCCAGCGCGCCGAACAGGGCGTTGCAGGCGGCTTGGCTGACCTCGGTATTGCCAGCGACCACAGCGGCGCCAGGAGCGGGCGACAGGAAGGTGCCCGGCGGCAGCACGATGCGTATGGGCTTCAGGCAGCCGTCGTTCAGCGGGATGTCCTGCCCGACCAGGCAGCGGAACACATACAGCACCACCGCGCGCAGCACGGCGGGCGGCGCGTTGAAGTTGCCGGGCCGCTGCGGGCCGGTGCCGGTGAAGTCCACCGTCGCCGTCCGGGCCGCCTGGTCCACGGTCACGGCCACATGCAGGGGGGTGCCGTCGTCCATGACGTAGTCGAAGGCGCCGTCGCCGATGCGGGACAGCACGCGGCGCACCTCCTCCTCCGCATTGTTCATGACGTGGCGCATGTAGTCCTGCACGGTCTGCCAGCCGTAGGTTTGGACGACGCGGCCCAACTCCTGCACGCCGCGCTCGTTGGCGGCGACCTGGGCCTTGATGTCGGCGACGTTCACGTCCGGGCTGCGTGCGGGGTAGCGAGCGCCGGATAGGAGGGCGCGGAACTCGGCTTCCCGGAATGTGCCGGCCTCCACGAGCAGAAAGTCGTCGATCACGACGCCTTCCTCCTCCAGGGTGCGGGATTCCGGGGGCGTGCTGCCGGGGGTGGTGCCGCCGATGTCGGCGTGGTGGCCGCGGCTGCCGACGAAGAAGCGGATCGCGGTCCCGTCCCCGCCGAACACCGGGGTGATCACGGTGACGTCCGGCAGGTGGGTGCCGCCGTTGAACGGATTGTTGAGCGCCACGACGTCGCCGGGCCGCAGCGTGGCGCCGCGGGAGCGGAGCACCGTCTTCACGCTCTCGCCCATGGCGCCGAGGTGGACCGGCACGTGCGGGGCGTTGGCGACCAGGTTACCCTCGGCATCGAAGATGGCGCAGGAGAAGTCGAGGCGCTCCTTGATGTTCACGCTCATGGAGGTGTTCTGCAGCACGGCGCCGGTCTGCTCGGCGACGTTCATGAACAGGTTGTTGAACAGTTCCAGAAGCACGGGGTCGGCGCGTTCGGTCCCGGCGGCGATCCGGCTGGGCAGGGGTTCGGTGCGGCGCAGGATCATGTGGTTCTGCGGCGTGACCTCGGCGGTCCAGCCGGGCTCAACGACGGTGGTGGCATTGGCTTCGCGGACCAGCGCCGGGCCGGGCAGGCGGTCGCCGGCGAGAAGGGCGGTGCGCTCGTAAACCGGCGTGGCGTGTTCGGCGCCGCCGGTCCACATGGGAACGGTGTCCACGGCGTCCGGGGCGCCGCTGGTGCGGGCGGGCAAGGTTGGCTCTACGATAGCCTCGCCGGGCGCGGTTGCCTCGACGGCGACGGCCTCGGCCACTACGGGGCGGCCTGGGGTGGCGAAGCCGAAGCGGGTGCGGTGCGCTGAGGTGAAGGCGTCGAGCGTTGCGGTGGCGTCCTCCAGGGGGACACGCAGGGCGGCCTCGGTCCCCTCGTAGCGCAGGTGGACGGTGCGGCGGACCTGGATCGCGGCGGCGGCGGCGCCTTGGCTGGCCAACTCTCCGGACGCGGCGGCGGCGAGCTGATCGGCAAGGGCGTCCAGCGCGGGCATGGACGCGGGGTCGAAGGGGCGCTCCACCGCCTGCTCCCGCAGCACCGTCTGGTCCGCCAGGCCCATGCCGTAGGCGGACAGCACGCCGGCATAGGGGTGGATGAACACCGTTTCCATGCCAAGCTCGTCTGCGACCAGACAGGCGTGCTGGCCGCCGGCACCGCCGAAGCATTGCAGGGCGAACCTGGCGGCGTCGTGGCCCCTGGCGACGCTGACCTGCTTGATGGCGTTCGCCATGTTGGCGACGGCGACGCGGAGGAAGCCCTCTGCCACCGCCCGCGGGTCCTGACGCGTGCCGGTGGCCTCGGCCATCTGGTCCGCCAAGGCGGCGAAGCCGGCCAGGGCGGCATCGCGGTCCAGGCGCTCGTTGCCATCCGGCCCGAAGATCGGCGGGAAGTGCGCCGGCTGCAGCTTGCCGACGCAGACGTTGGCGTCGGTCACCGTCAGCGGGCCGCCGCGGCGGTAGCTGGCCGGGCCAGGGTTGGCGCCGGCGCTGTCCGGCCCTACCCGGATGCGGGCGCCGTCGAAGTGCAGGATGCTGCCGCCGCCGGCCGCCACCGTGTTGATCGCCATCATCGGCGCGCGCATGCGGACGCCGGCGACCTCCGTCTCGAAGGCGCGCTCGAACGCGCCGTCATACAGCGCCACGTCGGTGCTGGTGCCGCCCATGTCGAAGCCGATGATGCGGTCGAGCCCGGCCATCCCAGCCGTGCGGGCCGCGCCGACGATGCCGCCGGCCGGACCGGACAGAATGGCGTCCTTGCCGCCGAAGCGGTCGGCCTGGGCCAGGCCGCCGTTGCTTTGCATGAAGTATAGCCGGACGCCGGACAGCTCGGCTGAGACCTGCTCGACGTAGCGGCGCAGGATCGGCGACAGGTAGGCGTCCACCACTGTCGTGTCGGCACGCGGCACCAGGCGCAGCAGGGGGCTGACCTCGTGGCTGACCGAGATTTGGGTGAACCCGGCGCCGCGGGCAAGTTCGGCCAGGCGGCGCTCCATTGCCGGGTGCTGCCAGGCGTGGATCAGGGCGATGGCGCAGGCGCGGATGCCGTCGGCGTATGCGGCCTCGAAGGCGGCGGTGGCTGCTGATTCGTCCAGTGGCTCCACCTCGGCGCCGTCCACGGCGACGCGGCCGGGCACCTCGGCGACGCGTTCGTGCAGCAGGGACGGCAGACGCACGTCCAAGTCGAACAAGCGGGGCCGGGCCTGGTTGCCGATGCGGAGCAGGTCGGCGAAGCCCTGGTTCACCACGAGCAGGGTGCGTTCACCCTTGCGCTCCAGCAGGGCGTTGGTGGCGACGGTGGTGCCCATGCGGACCTGGTCCACCAGGCCGGGCGGGATTACCTGGTCCGGCGCGAGGCCCAGCACCTGCTTGATCCCGGCCACGGCGGGGTCGCGGTAGCGGCCGGGGTTCTCGCTCAGCAGCTTGTGGGTGCTCAGCGTGCCGTCCGGCGCGCGGGCGACCAGGTCGGTGAAGGTGCCGCCGCGGTCCACCCAGAACTGCCAGCCACCCTGCGGAGCGTCCATCCGCTCAGGCCGCCGTGGGCAGCAGGGCCGCCGCGTGCAGCAGGTCGGTGATCAGCATGCAGCCCGGCGCGTGGGCCAGGAACAGCGGTAGGCGCGCGCTCTCCAGCGCGGATTGGCTGGTGACGCCGCAGGCCCAGAACACCGGGACCTCGCCGGGCAGCACGGCGATGGCGTCGCCGTAGTCGGGCCGGAACAGGTCGGCGATGCCCAGGGCGGCGGGGTCGCCGATGTGGACGGGGCGGCCGTGCATGTCTGGGAAGCGACCGGTGATCTCGGCGGCGCGGTCCGTGTCTTCGGCGCGCACCGGGCGCATGGACACCACCAGCGGGCCTCCAAACGGGCTGGCGGGGATGGTGGGGACGGTGGTGCGATACATCGCCACGTTGCGGCCTTCGGTCACGTGCCGCAGCGGGATGCCGGCGGCGATCAGCGCCCGCTCGAAGGTGAAGGAACAGCCAATGACGAAGGTGACGAAGTCGTCCCGCCAGAGGTCGCGTATGTCCGTCCGCTCTCCGGCTGGGGCGCCGTCGCGGTAAACGCGGTAACGCGGCAGGTCCGTGCGTATGTCCACGTCGGCGCCTAGCGTCGGCAGATACGGGTCGCCCGGCTGCGACATCGCCAGCACGGGGCAGGCCTGGGCGTTGCGCCGGCAATACAACTCGAAATCGGCAGCGTAAGCGCCGGGCACGATGGCGACGTTGCCCTGCACGTGGCCGTCGGCCCGGCCGGAGGTGTGCCCGTCCAGCAGGCCTGCCCGGATCAGGCGGCGAGTCTCCCTGGCGGCGTTGGGGAGGGTGCGAAAGGTATCGGGCATCGGAGCATCCTTTGCTGCAATGCACCTATACCGGCACGCCTTGGCCCTGCTCTGCAAATCGTTAGTGTTGATGGCGTCTGATCGCTGTGAGCTATCATGCCGGCCGCGATCCTCTGTGACGCGCTTGCAGACATGGCGGGCACAGGCCGGTTGCTGGATCTTGCTCCCCTAGCCGGTAGGATGGTGCTTGCGGCCCCTGGTTTGGTGAATCACTGCGCTGCTCGCGATGACGGGACCGGCAGGGCGAACCACGGCTATGATCATGTCCCGACGTGCGGACCTGACGGGCTGCCCTGGAAGCATACCGGGCGGAACAGCGGCGAAGAGTTAGCTTGCTATTACACCCTCGGACCAGTCTGGGACGCTGCTGGTTGGGTAGGCCGGCGTCGCTTCCAGCTCCTGGCGCGACAGGCCGACGACGTAGCCGCCTAGGCCGGTGTCGTAGGTCAGCGTGCGCCAGGGCAGAGGATGGTAGCTTTCGCCCATTCCTAGAAAGCCGCCAAAGCTCATCACGGCGTAGGCGACCTGGCCCTTGCGCTTGTCCACCATGAAATTGTGGATCGTGCCTAGCCGCGCGCCTTCGCGGTCGAACACCGCAGTCCCCTCCACCTTGTCGGAGGCGATCAGCTCGCGGGTTTCATTGATCTCAGTGTCGGCCGACATCACAACCTCCGTCGCGGGTGTACGGTCTCAACGGCTGGCTGGTCATCGAGTTCTTGTTTGCACGCGGTTTCCGCCGCAGCGGGTCAACTCGACCCCGGGCGGGAGTGGAGCACGATTTGCCCTGGCAGCAATGGCAGCATCGTGATCGTTCAGCCCTCGCCTTCGGAGAACTCGACCTCGTAGGTCTTATTTGGACGCGTGAAGACGTCACGACTGTGCCGACCTGCCCGCAGCGGAGACCTTCGCCCGACAGGTCCGTCAGCAGCCCGAGCTTCATCAATGCCGCTCCGTCTCCAGCGCCCGCCGCGCTTCGAACCGCTGGCCGGCGTCATGCCCGGCGTCGTATGCGGCTGGGTCCACGAGCGGTTCCGCCGGGTTTCGGGTGCGGAAGCGCAGGCCGAGCTTCGCCATCTCCGCCTCCACAACCCCGGCCTTGGCCAGCACCAGGCTGCGCCCAGACGATCCCTGAACCGCCGCGTCCCGCTCCGCCCGCATCGCCCGCAGCCGGGCCTGGATTCCTTGCGACAAGCCGAGCACGAAGGACGTGTGCAGCGCCCGCCGCCGGCCGCCGCGTCCGCGGGTGTAGTCTGGGCTGGCGCGGAAGCGGTTGGCCTCGGTCTCGAAGGCTTGGGCGACCATGCGCATCAGATAAACCGCGGCCTGCACGTCGCCGGACAGGCCGAAGAAGACGTGGCGCAGCCGGCCCTCCGTGTTCGTCTCGAACCAGGAGCGGCAGTCGAAGTAGGCGGCGACCGCCGGGCCGCACTCGTCGAGGGGGCCGATGCGGCTGCGGTCCGTCGCAAGCTCTGCACGCTCGCAGGGCTGGGCCTGCAACTCTACGTCGGACAGGAGCAGGCCGTGGCGGTCCAGCAGCTCCGCAACCTTGGCGGCGGCGGCCATCGCCTCCTGCTCGGTGCAGCCGCGATCGGTGGTCTTGGATTGCAGGGCCTGGATACGGGCCAGCAGAGCGTCCGTGGCGCTCATGCCGGGAGATGCGGGCCGATGGTGCCTGCCGCCGTGACGGCCGCGGCGGCGGCGCAGGCGGCGCTGGCATAGGCAACGTGCCGGAACCCGGCAACCGCGTCGCCAGCATCGGCCGCCAGGATGCCCAGTACCGACACCGCCAGCAGCCCGGCCACCCGTGCGACGGCGTTGTTGATGCCCGACGCCACCCCGGCTTGGCCGTCCGGCACGGCGGCCATCACTGCCGCCGTCAACGGGGCAACGGCCAGGGTCATGCCGCCCGCCAGCGCCAGCATCCCTGGCAGCACGCCGGTCCAATAGCGGGGGTCCCCGGCCCGGATTCCCAGCAGCAGGAATCCCGCCGCTGCCAACAGCGGCCCGGACACCAGCGGCAGGCGCGGCCCCACCCGCTCCGCCAGGCGTCCAGCGGACCGGGATAGCCCGCCGAGCAGCAGCGACACCGGCAGCAGCGCCGCCCCGGCTGCCGACGCGGAGTAGCCGTGCGTCCCGATCAACAGGAACGGCAACTGGAACAGCACTCCGGTGAGCGCGAAGTATAGCAGCAGGGTCAGCACGTTCGCGCCGCTGAAACGGGCTGAACGGAACACGGAGAGCGGCACCATCGGCTCGGGCCGCCGGGCCTCCATTGCCACGAACGCCGCCAGCAACGCCGCACCGCCGGCGAGGAACGCCAGCACATGGACGTCCGCCCCGCGCCCTGGCGCCTCGATGAAGCCGTAGGTCAGGGCGCCCAATCCGGCCGCGGCCAGCACGGCGCCGGGCCAATCGAGCGGGCCTGCGGCAGCCGGTCCGCGGCTGTCCGGGATGCCGCGCGCCAGCCAGATCACTGCAGCGGCAATCGGCGGGTTGATCAGGAAGATCGCCCGCCAGGACACGGCGTCCACAAGCCAGCCGCCGAGCAAGGGGCCGAACGCCGTCGTCAGCGCGGCAGCGCCGGACCAAGTGCCGATGGCCGCACCCCGTTCCCCCGCTGGTATGACGGCGCCGATGATCGCCAGGCTACCTGGCACCAGCAGCGCCGCCCCGACGCCCTGCACCGCACGCCCCAGCACGAGCCAAGCCGCCACCGGCGCAAGGCCGCAGGCGAGGGACGCCGCGGTGAACAGCACGACTCCGGCCAGGAATACCCGAACCCGTCCGAAGCGGTCGCCCATGGCCCCACCCAGCAGCACCAGCGCCCCGAGCGGCAGCAGGTAGGCGTCCACCACCCACTGCATCGCTGCCGTTCCCGCCACAAGACTGCCCTGGATGGCGGGCAGCGCCACGTTGACGACGGACCCATCTATGAACGCCAGGCTGGAGCCTAGGATGGTCGCCGCGAGGACACGGGTGCGGCCGGTCACGGACTGGCCGGCCGCCGCGGCCCGGTTCCTACCAGGTGCCGGTATTCGCCATGCTGGCCCAAGGCTCCTGCTTTGGCTTTGCTCCGCCGGCTTGCAGCAGCTCGATAGAGATGCCGTCCGGGGATTTCACGAACGCCATGTGGCCGTCGCGGGGCGGGCGGTTGATGGTGACGCCCGCATCCATCAACCGCTGGCACAGCGCGTAGATGTCGTCCACGCTGTAGGCCAGGTGGCCGAAGTTGCGGCCGTTGCCATATTCCTCCAGGTCCCAGTTGTGCGTCAGCTCCACCAGCGGCGCCTTGGTCTGCTCTGCCTGCCCTTCGTCCTCTGGCGCCGCGAGGAACACCAAGGTGAAGCGCCCGCCTTCGTTGTCCACGCGGCGGACCTCCTTCAGGCCCAGCTTGCTGCACCAGAACTCCAACGAGCGGTCGAGGTCGGCCACGCGGACCATCGTGTGTAGGTAGCGCATCATCTTCTCCCAGGGGTGGTTGGCACAGCCCATGACGCCGAGGCGGGCTTTTCTTTCCATAGGCTATCCCGCGGCCTGCACCCCGTCGAGGACCGCGGCGGCGTTGCCTACAGGCGGAACCGTCGCCGGCCTGCGGCGGAGCCGCCCGGGTTCGGCCCGGGGGTTGCACCAGCCAACGGATAAGGCCACGTTCGGTCTCGGAGCAGGGGACGCCGAAGCGTAGTCTCTGAACGTCCTGCCTCGCTACGGCAGTTGGACCTATACGAACCATTTTGCCAGCGGTGCGTTCGTTGTGCTCTTGTTCATCTGATGACAAGCCGACCCGGTTTGACCGGAGAACAACAGGAAGGTGTCAATCATGAAGGCTCTTGCTCTCTCGCTCGCGATCGTTGGCCTCGCAGTTGCTGCGCCGGCACTGGCGCAAACCACTCAGCCTCGGGACACCGGCAGCATGGCCTATCCGGCCCCGTTGCCGCAGGGCAACGTCGGAACGACGGTGGTCGGGCCGCAAGCGCCGGACACCGGTAATATGGCATACCCGACTCCGGTGCCGCAGGGGAACATCGGGACGACCGTAGTTGGCCCGCGTGCCCCCGCGGATACCGGCAACATGGCCTATCCCGCCCCGGTGCCGCAGGGCAACGTCGGAACCACCCGGGTTAAGTAGCATAGCGGACCGAGCCAACCCCAAGCGGACTGGTTTGGACCAGAGGCAAATCCCAGGCTGGCACTGCCGGTCTGGGATTCTTGCTTACAAGGGACTGCAATGCGTGGCCGAACGTTGCGCCGGCTGGGCGGCACATTGCTGAAGATGCGGCCAATCATGCGAGCAGGCCACCGTCACAAGCGTAAGAACGTCCCGCCTGACCCGGCGGCGGATGGACAGCGGCCATTATCCCGGATCATCGTCGAACAGTTGTTCAGCCGCGTCGCCGGTGCGTCCCCTGTCCAAGGCAATGCGCTCCGCTTGCTGCGGGACGGCGCCGAAAATTATGGTGCGTGGCTGGCCGCGGTCGCGGTGGCGCGAGACCACGTCCACTTCGAGAATTACATATTCCGCAACGATGCCGTCGGCCGCCGTTTTGCCGAAGCCTTGGCGGCGAAGGCACGTGAAGGCGTCGCCGTCCGGGTGCTCTACGACTGGATGGGCTGCTTCGGCCAGGTTCCACGAAGCTACTGGCGGAACCTGCGCGAGGCGGGCGCAGAGGTCCGTTGCTTCAATCCGCCACGCCTGGATAGCCCTTTTGGCTGGCTGAGCCGCAACCATCGCAAGACCGTCTGCGTGGATGGCGAGATCGGCTTCGTGTCCGGGCTGTGCGTCGCGAAGGTGTGGGTGGGCGATCCAAGCCGCAAGCTGGCGGCCTGGCGCGACACCGGCGTCGAACTGCGTGGTCCCGCCGTGGCCGACTTGCGGGCCGCCTTTGCCCAGAGCTGGGCTGAAGCGGGAGGCGCGTTGCCGGATGCAGGCCTTGGCGGCCCGCCGGCGCCGGCCGGGGCGGTGTCGCTCCGTGTGATTGGCAGCAGACCGAATACGATGGGGCTGTATCGGTTCGACCAGTTGATCGCCGGGATGGCCCGGCGCTCGCTCTGGTTGACGGATGCCTATTTCGTCGGCACCACGGCATATGTCCGCACCTTGTGCGACGCCGCTGCTGATGGGGTTGATGTGCGCCTGCTGGTGCCGGGACCATCCGACATTCCGGTTGCTAAGGCGTTGTCCCGCGCCGGCTATCGCTCCCTGCTGGAGGCGGGGATTCGGGTTTACGAGTGGAACGGCCCGATGCTGCATGCCAAGACCGCCGTGGCGGACGGGCGGTGGGCCAGGATCGGGTCGAGCAATCTCAACCTCGCGAGCTGGATGGGCAATTGGGAGCTGGACGTCGCGGTCGAGGACGAGGACTTCGCCGCAGAGATGGAGCGGATGTTCGAGCAGGACTTGCAAGGTGCGACCGAGATCGTGCTGGACCTCGGCCGGGTCCATTCCAAGCACCACAAGGGCGGTCCAGCCCGGCGCGGGAGTCCTGGACGACTAGCTGCGGGCGCCGTCGGCCTGGGCAGCGCAGTCGGCGCGGCGATCACCGACCACCGTGCGCTCGGGCCGGCGGAAGCAAGGGTGATGGCGGCCGGCGGCGGCATCCTGCTGGCGCTTGCCATTGCGGCGGTCGCGGCACCGCGCTTGCTTACCATACCGATTGCCGCCATCGCCGCTTGGATCGGGGTGACGCTGCTGGTCCGAGCATGGCGGCTGCGGCTGTCCCGGACCGGGACGCAGCCCGAAACGACGCCAACAGGGAATGCACATGCTGCTTCGGCGCGCCCGCACGCCTCAGATCACCCGGCGGATCACGCGCCCACCGGGCGATCCGATGGTGAAGATCGTAAGCTGGAACCTGCTGCGCTTGACCGGCGCCAGCCTGGATGACGTAGCCGAGCTGGCCCGGCGTGAGCGCCCGGACCTGCTGCTGATGCAGGAAGCGACCCAGCGCATAGACGAGCTGCCATCCCGGATCGGCGGCACCTATGCACGGGTGCTGCTGCCGGGCCGCATCCACGGTCTGGCAATGTGGAGCCCGACCCCGCTGCCGAAGCCGGAGGTGGTCGTGCTGCCGGCCGGCGCCCTGTTCGAGCGGGTGTGCCAGATCATAGACCTCGGCCCTTTCTCGGTGGCCAATGTCCACCTGTCGCATGGTCAGTTGCTGAACCGGCGGCAACTGCGCTGCATCGCCCAGGCGCTGCCGCCTCGGGCAGCCGTGCTGGGCGACTACAACCTGGTCGGCCCTGCCATGCTGCGCGGCTTCCGCGACGTGGGTCCGCGGGAGCCGACGCATAACTCGCTGGACGTGCTGCCGCTGCGGCTGGACCGGTGCCTGGTGCGCGGGTTGATCTGCGTCGAGGCGCAGGCCTTGCTGCGGGCCGCGTCCGACCACAAGCCCATCGTCGTGCGGCTGGGCACCGCGGAACAACGCCTGGCCCGCGCGGCATAACGGAGCAAACCCATTGGAATACCGTAACCTCGGACACAGCGGCCTGCGCGTGTCGCCGTTATGTCTTGGAACCATGATGTTTGGCGGGCCAACCGACGAGGCGACGGCGGACAGGATCATCGGCCAGGCGGCGGACGCCGGGGTGAACTTCATTGATACAGCCAACGTTTATGTGGATGGCGAGTCCGAGCGCATCACCGGACGCGCCATTGCCACCCGACGCAGTTGGTGGGTGTTGGCGACCAAGCTCGCCAACCCGACCGGCCCCGGACCAAACGATGGTGGCCTGTCCCGGCGTCACGCCTTCGACGCCGTGGACGCTAGCCTGCGCCGTTTGGGTGCGGAAGTGATTGACGTGCTCTATCTGCACAAGGAAGACCACCGCACCCCGCTGCAGGAAACGGTGCAGGCGATGGGTGACCTGATGCGGGCCGGGAAAATCAGGTATTTCGGCATATCAAACTATCGGGCCTGGCGCGTCGCCGAAATTTGCCGACTGTGCGACCTCGCCGGCATTGGCCGGCCGGTTGTCAGCCAGCCCTACTACAACGCCATGAACCGTATGCCGGAGGTTGAACACCTGCCGGCCTGCGCGCATCTCGGGCTAGGCGTGTTTCCGTACTCGCCGCTGGCGCGCGGCGTGCTGACCGGCAAATACCGGCCTGGCGCGGCGCCCTCGGAAGGAACCCGTGCGGGCCGGCAGGACAAGCGAATCATGGAAACTGAATTCCGGCGGGAGAGCCTTGAGATAGCCGAAACCTTGGCCGCCCATGCGCGGTCGCGCGGCATCACCCCGGGGCAATTCGCGCTGGCCTGGGTGCTGAACAACAGGCTTGTGACTGGCGCTATTGCCGGGCCGCGTACAGAAGAGCATTGGGCCGATTACATCGGCGCACTTGACTATTGCTTCACTCGGGAAGATGAAGATGTTGTGGATGGACTCGTTCCAGCCGGCCATCCCTCTACGCCGGGTTATACCGATCCCGCTTATCCCCTTGAGGGACGTGTGCCGCGGGGCGCGCCAATGACCTGACGCAGCTTATTGCAGGACGCCTTCACCGGCCAGATCCAACCATTATAGCGATACCAGAGGCAGATGTCGGACCGAAACAAACCCTCCCCAATCCCCGCCAGCGATACGCAGGCCGTGGAGAACCAAATGCGCCGCGCCCTTGGCCTTCAAGGCCCTGGACGACCCGTTCAGCAGCAACGACCCGACCAGGCCCGTGCCAGGCATAAGTTCGTGCAGGATGGCGGCGTACCAGTTGTGGTCCTCAACCGCTCTGAAGACCCGACGACTCCGTTCAAGGCACGCATTTCGGAGCTTGAAGCCTCGCTTGAGGCCGAAAAGGCTGCCCATGCCGCCACGCGGCGTATCCTGCATGAGGCACAGCTTTCGGCCCAGGCGCTGCAAACCCGCCTGACCCACGCGGAGTTGGCACACAGCGATTTCCTGGCTGCGGAGCGTCAGGCCCGGGAAGCCGCAGAAGCCGCCCGGCTGCAAGCTGTCCAGCGTTTGGCAGCGACCCAAGCCAAGCATGTCCGGCACAAGCCCACGCCAGTCTCCGCCGCCGAGCGGGAGGAGCAGCCAGTCAAATGGTGGTTGCCGAATTACAAGGCGAAGAACAATTGAAACTGAACGTCGCCGTTAGCAGCAGAGCGGTTGGATGATGTTAATATTGGGCAATCGGGGCATCGGTGGCACGGCGACCTGAATCGCAGTTCTTCAATAAAGCATGTCGTGTTTCGGAATGTGCAGGAACCGTGAGATGGTCCATGGCGGAACTTGTCGGTTCCGATTGGCGCCATTGTTTTCCGGTGGCATTGCTTGGCGTGCCGGTTGATGAAACAAAGTGGCAGGTTCCGGCACTGGGGTAGGCTGGTATGATGACCCCAGGGCATCGGCATGCACCGACGCAGCCGCTTGATGGCTTGCTTGTGCTCTCGTTGGAACAAGCCGTCGCGGCGCCGTATTGCAGTTCCCGCCTTGCTGACGCCGGCGCACGGGTGATCAAGGTCGAGCGGTCGGAGGGTGATTTTGCCCGGGGCTATGACCGTGCGGTTGCCGGGCTGTCCAGCTATTTCGTGTGGTTGAATCGCGGCAAGGAAAGTCTGACAGCCGATATTAAATCGCCGGACGATGCGGCGTTGCTGCACCGCATCCTGCGGCGTGCCGACGTGTTCATCCAGAACCTGGCGCCCGGAGCCGCGGCCCGCGCCAGGTTCGGGTCGGCGGACCTGCGGCAGCGCTATCCCCGGCTGATTACCGTGGACATCTCCGGCTATGGCACTGGGCACGTCGCTGCGGACATGAAGGCCTATGACCTGCTGGTTCAGGCAGAAAGCGGGCTGGCGTCCATCACTGGCCATCCTGCAGGACCGGGGCGCGTGGGGGTTTCGGTGTGCGACATTGCCTGCGGCATGTCGGCCCATGCCGCGGTGCTTGAGGCGCTGATCGCCCGGGGGATCACCGGGCAGGGCGCCCGGATTGAAACCAGCTTATTCGATGGGATGGCGGACTGGATGAATGTGCCGCTGCTGTATTACGAGGGGACCGGCCAGGTCCCGCAGCGGGTGGGATTGGCGCATCCATCCATTTGTCCCTATGGCGCATTTGGGACGGCGGACGGTCAATTGGTTTTAATATCTGTCCAGAATGAACGCGAATGGGCACGGTTCTGCCAGGTGGTTTTGGCTGAACCGGACTTGCCGAAGAAACCGGGCTTCCAGGACAACACCGCCCGTGTCGCCAACCGTCCGGTGGTGGATGCGCGCGTTGCGGCCAGCGTCGGGCTGCTGACGCGGGAGCAGGCGGCGGCGCGTTTCACCGCCGCGGGTACGGCTTACGGGTTCGTCAATGGAGTCGCGGAGCTGGGCGGCCATCCCGCGCTGCGCCGGGTTGATGTAGGCACGCCCGGCGGGGTGGCGTCCATCATCGCGCCTCCTGCCATCCGCGACGGGGCGTCACCGCAGCTCGGGCCGGTGCCCGCCATCGGGGAGCATGACGAGGCGATCCGGCGCGACTTCGCCCAGTAACCGAGCAGTAATCAAAAAGCGCGCCAGGCGCGGCCCTGTGGGGGTAGGCGATGGAGCTTGAGGCGGGGTCATGATCGTTATCGGTGGGGATGACGGCTTCAGTCGGGACATCACCAAGCGTCATGCGGCGAGGCGCCCCGAGTCGTTCGTCGTGGGCGTGCGTGGGGCTGACGCGGAACGGCTGACGCACGGAACCGGGTCCAGCGCCGGAGTCAGGCTGCCAGTTGACGGCGGGCGCACGATATAGAGGGTTCGGGCCGACGCCCAGGAGGAGATCACCATGGATGGCATGTCCGTTGCCGCTGACGCCCAGGCCGAAATCCGCGAAGGCGTGGCGCGCCTGTGTGCAGGCTACCCCGGCGAATACTGGCGCAAGTTGGACGAAGTACGGGGCTACCCGACCGAATTCGTCCGCGCGCTGACGGAGAGCGGCTATCTCGGCGCGTTGATCCCAGAGGAGTATGGCGGCGCCGGGCTGCCGCTGTCGGCGGCAGCGGCGATCCTGGAGGAGGTGCAGCGCCAGGGCTGCAACGGCGGTGCCTGCCACGCGCAGATGTATATCATGGGCACCATCCTGCGCCACGGCAGCCCGGCGCAGAAGGCGGAGTATCTGCCGCAGATTGCGGATGGCAGCCTGCGCCTGCAGGCCTTTGGCGTGACGGAGCCGACCAGCGGGACGGACACCACGGCGCTGCGCACCACGGCCCGGCGCGAGGGCGACGAGTATGTCGTGAATGGCCAGAAGCTTTGGACGTCGCGGGCCGAGCATTCCGACCTGATGCTGCTGCTGGCCCGGACGACGCCACGGGATCACGTGGCGAAGAAGACCGACGGCCTCAGCACTTTCATCGTGGACATGCGGACGGTTAGGGACCGCGGCCTGACCATCCGGCCGATACGCACGATGATGAACCACAATTCCTGCGAGGTGTTCTTCGACGACATGCGGATACCGGCCGCCAACTTGGTGGGCGAGGAGGGCAGGGGGTTCCGCTACATCCTATCCGGCATGAACGCCGAGCGCATCCTGATCGCGGCGGAGTGCGTGGGCGACGCCAAGTGGTTCATCGAGAAGGCCAGCGCCTATGCGCGGGACCGGCAGGTGTTCGGGCGGCCCATCGGCCAGAACCAGGGCGTGCAGTTCCCGATCGCCCGTGCCTACGCCAACATGCGCGCGGCCGAGCTGATGGTGCGGGAAGCGTTGCGGCTGTACGAGGCCGGTGCCAACCCCGGCGCCGAGGCCAACATGGCGAAGATGCTGGCTGCGGATGCGTCGTCCGAGGCGGCGAATGCCTGCATCCAGACCTTCGGCGGCTTCGGTTTTGCCGAGGAATACGACGTGGAACGCAAGTTCCGGGAAACCCGGCTGTATCAGGTGGCGCCGATCTCGACCAACCTGATCCTGTCCTACCTGGCGGAGCACGTGCTGGGGATGCCACGGTCCTACTGACGCCCTGGCAGGCGGGTTCTGCTGACGCCCAGGCAGGCGTCATCGCGATCCGCTTGCGGCGCGGCGGTCCCCGGGTGAGACTGGCATCCTGCCGGTCGCTGGATCGCCGCGGCGTTGCGCGACTCGCCATGACGGCGTCCGCGGATGGAACACGAGACGGCCTGAAGGCCGCATCCAATACGGAGGACGCCCATGATCGCCAAGCGCACCCTGCTGCAATCCGGTCTTGCTGCCACGCTCGCCGCCGCGGCCGGACGGGCATCGGCCGCCGATGCGCCGATCGTCATCAAGTTCAGCCACGTCGTTGCCCCAGACACGCCGAAGGGCAAGGGCGCCGACCGGTTCAGGGAGTTGGCGGAGCGCTACACGGAGGGCCGGGTCAAGGTCGAGGTTTATCCGAACTCGCAGCTTTATAAGGACAAGGAGGAGGTCGAGGCGCTGCAGCTCGGTGCGGTGCAGATGCTGTGCCCGTCGCTGTCGAAGTTCGGGCCGCTGGGCGCGCGGGAGTTCGAGGTGTTCGACCTGCCATACATCCTGCCGGACAAGGCGGCGCTGCGCCGGGTCACGGACGGGGCGCTGGGGGCCAAGCTGTTCCGCAAGCTGGAGACCAAGGGCATCACCGGCCTGGCCTACTGGGACAACGGCTTCAAGATCATGAGCGCCAACAAGGCGTTGCGGGAGCCGTCGGACTTTCGTGGCCTGAAGATGCGGATACAGTCCAGCAAGGTGCTGGAGGCGCAGATGAAGGCGCTGGGGGCGCTGCCTCAGGTGCTGGCGTTCTCGGACGTTTACCAGGCGATGCAGACGGGCGTGGTGGACGGGTCGGAGAACACGCCGTCCAACATGTATACGCAGAAGCACTACGAGGTGCAGAAGTTCGCGACGCTGTCCGACCATGGCTACATCGGCTACGCGGTGATCGTGAACAAGAAGTTTTGGGACGGGCTGCCCGGTCCGGTGCGGGAGGCGCTGTCGAAGGCGATGGCGGAGGCGACGTTGTATGCCAACGATTCCGCGCAGAGGGACAACGACGACGCCATGGCCGAAATGCGCCGCAGCGGCCGCATCCAGTTAGTCGAGCTGACGCCGGAGCAGAAGGCGGCGTGGCGCCGGGCGCTGGAGCCGGTGCAGGCGGAGATGACCAGCCGGGTGGGCAAGGACACCATCGAGGAGTTTCGCAGGGAGACCGGGGTTAGCTGACGCCAATGGCCGTGTCCCGTCGCCGTTGCGGACGGCGCCGTTCTTTTGCTGGCACAAGGGGCGCAGGGGCGGGGCGGTCCAGCGAGTGGTCAGCACCGCCTCTGCGGCCCTGGATTGCCGCGCCGCAAGGGTGGCTCGCAGTGACAGGCTACAGCGGTAGGGGCTGGAACCGATGGCCGCTGCTACGAAAGCCCTGCCGTTGCGCATCCTGGACCGGCTGGAGGAAACGTTGATTGCCAGCCTGATGGCCGGCGCGACGCTGCTGATCTTCGTCTCCGTCGTACACAGGTTCGCGGCAGGGACGGCGCTGCTGTATCCGCTGGTCAGCGGCATAGACCTGACCTGGGCGCAGGAGCTGTGCATCTTCATGTTCATCTGGATGGCGAAGTTCGGCGCGGCCTACGGCGTGCGGACCGGCATCCACGTGGGCGTGGACGTCGTGGTGCGGAAGCTGCGGCCATCCCGGCAACGGGCGGTGGTGCTGTTCGGCCTGCTGTGCGGCGCCGGGTTCACGGCGGCGGTGGGGACGATGGGTGCCAGCTTCGTTTGGGGCCTGATGGGCACGGACCAGACCACGCCCGACCTGGAGTGGCCGAGCTGGGTTATCTACCTGTGCATTCCGCTCGGGTCTTATCTGATGTGCTTCCGATTCCTGCAGGTCGCCTGGACCTATGGCCGCGGCGGCGAGCTGCCGCACCATGCACATGAGGTCGCGGGGGTGACCGACGAGGCCGAAGCGTTGGAGGCCGCCAACGAGGCCGAGCGGGCGCCGATCCGTTGAGCGCCGCCATCATCTTCGGGCTGCTGATTGCCCTGATGCTGACGGGGATGCCGATCAGCATCGCGCTGGGCACGACGGTGCTGCTTTTCCTGTTCACGATGACGACGGTGCCGATCGAGAGCGTCGGGCTGAAGCTGTTCACCGGCCTCGACAACTTCTCGATCATGGCGATCCCGTTCTTCATCCTGGCGGGGACCTTCCTGACCCATGGCGGGGTGGCCCGGCGGATGATCCGCTTCACCACCTCCCTCGTCGGGCACTGGCCCGGCGGGCTGGGGTTGGCCGGGGTCGCCGCGTCAGCGCTGTTCGCGGCGGTGTCGGGGTCGAGCGTGGCGACGGTGGTGGCGATCGGCAGCATCATGCTGCCGGCGATGGTGGACCACGGCTATCCCAAGGGGTTCGGCGCCGGGGTGATCACCACGTCGGGGGCACTAGGCATCCTGGTGCCGCCGTCGGTGATCCTGGTGCTGTATGGCGTGTCCACCAACACCAGCATCGGCGCGCTGTTCATGGCGGGGGTGCTGCCGGGGCTGGTGCTGGCGATGCTGCTGGCCGGGCTGACGGGGGTGATAGCGTGGCGCAAGGGCTACCCGCGCATGGCGGTGATGAGCTGGGGCGAGCGGTTCACGGCGTTCCGGGAGTCGTTCTGGGGACTGGCGCTGATCGGCATCGTGCTGGGCGGCATCTATGGCGGGGTGTTCACGCCGACCGAGGCCGCGGCGGTGGCGGCGGTGTATGCGTTCGTGATCGCGGTGTTCGTGTATCGCGACATGGGGCTGCGGGACGTGCCGCGGGTGCTGCTGAACGCGGCCAACACCAGCGCGATGCTGCTGTATATCATTACCAATGCGGTGCTGTTCTCGTTCTTGATGACCAGCGAGAACATCCCGCAGGCGATGGCCGCCTGGATCATCGAGCGGCACTTCGAGCCCTGGGTGTTTCTGCTGGTGGTGAACGGCGTGCTGCTGGTGGCGGGGAACGTGATGGAGCCAACCTCCATCCTGCTCATCATGGCGCCGATCCTGTTTCCCATCGCCAAGGGGCTGGGGGTTGATCCCGTGCACCTCGGGGTGCTGATGGCGGTCAACATGGAGGTGGGGCTGTGCCATCCGCCGGTGGGGCTGAACCTTTATGTGGCGTCTGGGATCGCGCGGATGGGGATTACCGAGCTGACGGTGGCGGTTTGGCCGTGGCTGCTGGTGATGCTTGGGTTCCTGGTGCTGGTGACGTATGTGCCGGCGATCTCGCTGGCGTTGCCGCGGGCGTTGGGGTTGTAGGGGGGGTGGCGCGCTACTCCCTCTCCCTCCGGGAGAGGGTCGGGGTGAGGGAAAGCCGTCGAACCAAGCCCTGGTTACGCGGGCACCAGATCGCACCGTGCAACAAGATGCGGTCCATTCGGCTTCCCTCACCCCAACCCTCTCCCGGAGGGAGAGGGAGCAGGCGGCTTAGATCTCGCGTTGCTCCATCATGCGCGCAATGTTTTCGGATTGGCGGATTGCCAGGGCCACGATGGTCAGAGTCGGGTTGCAGGCGGCGCCGCTGGTGAATTGGCTGCCATCGGACACGAACAGGTTCTTGATATCGTGGGTTTGGCCGAACTTGTTCACTACCCCGTCTCTCGGCTTCTCGCTCATGCGGTTGGTGCCCATGTTGTGCGTGCTGGGGTAGGGCGGCGTCGGGAGCAAGCGCGTCGCGCCCACCGCCGAATACACCGCCGAACCCTGCTGCACCGCATGCGCCCGCATGGCGATGTCGTTCGGGTGGTCGTCGAAATGGACCGATGCGACAGGCAGGCCAAGCTTGTCCTTCGCCTTCGGGTCTAGCGTGATGCGGTTGGTTTCCCGCGGCATGTCCTCGCCGATCAGCCACATGCCGGCCATGTTGCTGTAGCCGTCCATGGCGCTGGTGAAGCTGCGGCCCCAGGCGCCGGGGTCTAGGAAGGCGGCCATGAAGGGCACGCCCAGGCTGACGGTTTCCATCTCGTAGCCGCCGACGAAGCCGCGCTTGGGGTCGTGCCGGGCCTCGTCGCGGATGATGCCGGCCATCGTGGTGCCGCGATACATGTGCACCGGCTTCTCGAAGATGCCGTAGACGTTGCCGGTCATGTGCCGCATGTAGTTGCGCCCGACCTGGCCGCTGCTGTTGGCCAACCCGTCCGGGAACTTGGCGGAGGCGCTGTTCAGCAGCAGGCGCGGGCTTTCGATGCTGTTGCCGGCGACGCAGACCACGCGGGCCTTCTGCCGGTGCATGGCGCCGTCCGCGCTGGCATAGACGACGCCCGTCACCTTGCCGCTGTCGTCGTGCTCGATCTTGACGACGTGGCTCTCCGGGCGGACCTCCAGGCGGCCGGTGTCCTCGCCCTTGGGGATCTCGGTGTAGAGCGTGCTCCACTTGGCGCCGGACTTGCAGCCCTGGAAGCAGAAGCCGATCTGCTGGCAGGACCCGCGGCCGTCGCGCGGCTGGCTGTTGATCGCCATGCGTCCGGTATGGACCTCCTTGTAGCCGATCTTCTTGGCGCCAGCCTCCATGACCTTGAAGTTGTTGTTGCCGGGCAGGCCGGGGATGCCGTTGGTGCGGGTGACGCCCATCTTGTCCTCGGCCTTGGCGTAGTAGGGCGCGAGGTCGGCGAGGGAGATCGGCCAATCCAGCAGGTTGGCCTCCGGCAGCGCGCCGTAATGGTCGCGGGTGCGGAACTCATGCTCCTCGAACCGGAGGGACGCGCCGGCCCAGTGCACCGTCGAGCCGCCCACGGCCTTTACGATCCAGGCCGGTAAATTTGGAAAGTCCTTGCCGACGCGCCAGGAGCCGGACGTGGTGCGCATGTCCGACCAGGCGAGCTGCGCGAAGCTGGCCCACTCGTCGTTGACGAAGTCCTGCTGCTCGTAGCGGGCGCCGGCCTCCAGGATCACGACGCGGACGCCCTTCTGTGCCAGCTCGTTGCCGAGCGTGCCGCCGCCGGCGCCAGAGCCGATGATGACGACGACGCCATCGTCGTTCAGGTCGAATTGTGCCATGTGCGTGCTCCCCCCTTAAACCGACTTCGGCAGCCAATCTATGTCGTCGAACCCGCGGGCCAGGTAGCCGCCGTGCTCGGCGGAGGAGCCCTCGTAGCCGAACTTCGGCCAGATTTCCGGCTGGTTGTAGAGCGATACGACGAGGTCGGCGCGGAGGGTGCGGAAGAACTTGGTGTGCTCGATCCCGCGCAGGAGGGCGACACGGTCGGCCTCCCAGGCGACGTTCAGGTAGGGGCTGCTGTGCCGGTCGCCTGCGTCGGCATCCAGGCGGGCGACGCCCTCGGCGACCATGGCCTTCAGCGCATCGTCCTTGCCGGCCTTGGCGTCCCAGGGAGTGATGGCGCGGACATAGAAGGAGTCGCCGATGTGGTCGTGCGGGTAGATGTCGCGGGCGGCGCGCACCATGGTCGCCATGTCGTGCGGGGCGATGTTCTTGGCGTCGGCGGCCCAGGCGGCGGATGGGCTGATGCTGGCGCCGGCAGCGATGGCGGCGGGGGCCGCGGCGGCGGTGCGTATGAAGCCGCGGCGGCTGAAGCCGGTGCGGCGGTCAATCTCTCGCATGATGGTCCTCCCTGTTTGGTCTTGTTTCAGCCGAAGCGTCCGCCGCGCTGCAGCACCTCGATGCTGTAGTCGTCTGGGTCTTTGACGAAGAAGAAGCGGCCGAGCAGCGCGCCGTCGTGCATCAGATCGCGCACCGGGCCGGGGCTGGCGCCGGCGGCCTCCATCCGGGACCGCTCCTCGTCCAGGTCGTCCACGGCGACGGCGAGGTGGCCGTAGCCGTCGCCGGTGTTATATGGCTCGGTCCGGCCGGCGTTGACCGTCAGCTCCAGCTCGAACGGGCCACTGGGGTCGCGAAGGTAGATCAGGGTGAAATTGTCGAAGGCGTATCGGTCGCCGATCTCCAGCCCAAGGCAGGCGCGGTAGAAGGCAACCGAGCGCGCCTCGTCCAGCACGCGGATCATGGAGTGAATGGGACGCGCCATCACTTCTGCTCCTTGAGGTAGGCGATAACGGCCTGGCGCACCTCAGGCTTCGATTGCCGGTAGCCCATGACGCCGCCCTTGATCATGGCTTGCGGATTGGTGAGGTAGGGGTCGAGATGCGCCTCGTCCCAGACCCAGTCCGCATCGGTGAACCCGGCGGAGTACTTGTAGCCCGGCAGGGTGCCGGCCTTACGGCCATACACGCCCGCTAGGTTCGGGCCTTGCCGGACCTCGCCTGGCGTGAGGGAGTGGCAGGTGCTGCATTGGGTGCGGAACAAGGCCGCGCTGTCCGGCGGCGAGGCCTGCGGTAGGGCGACCTGCGCATAGGCGGGAACAGCCAGGCACAGCAGAACCAGCAGCGGGATGTGTCGCGTGGTCGCCTCCCTACCTCGGCGCCGTTTTCGGGCCGGTTTGACGAGAGTGTGTCCTGCCGCTGGTCAGGCTGCAACCAGAACTTTTTTGGAATTGGCATCGAAGCCCGGAAAAGCTGGGGCAGGCGGGGCCTGGCAGGGTTTGGTCAAGCGGGTGCACATTGCTGGGCGGCCTTGCCTCGGGCCGGCTGGGCGCTATTCCGTGCCGAGCCGTCGCTCCAACCAGGCGAACACCGGCGGAACGAGGCGCAGATACAAGCGCGGCGTGTGGCGCTTCATCGCCCACAGCACCCGGGCCTGTGCGGGATAGACGGCATGGAAGCGGCGCTGGGCCATGTGGGCCAGCAAGCGGTCGGCGGCCTCCGCGGCGTCCAGCGGCGCGCTGTCCACCAGGGCCTGAGCTTGCCGGCGTATGGCGTCGCTGCCGCGGGTGTGCGAGCCGATGGCGGCGCCACGGTAGAAGGTCGTCATCTTGAGCGTCACGTCCACGCCGGTGCCGGCCAGCTCCGCCCGCAAGGCCTCGGACAGCGCGGCGACTGCCGCCTTGGAGGCGGAGTAGGCGGAGAACTTGGGCAGGCCGTGGAAGGCGGCGGCGCTGGCGACGTTGACGACGTGGCCGGAGCCTTGCGCGATCATCGCCGGCAGGAAGGCGCGGGTGCCGTGGACCGTGCCCAGCAGGTTCACATCCAGCACCTCTCGCCAATGCGCCAGCGGCGTGTCGAGGAACGGGCCGCCGCAGCCGATGCCGGCGTTGTTGAACAGCAGGTCGGGCGGGCCGTGGGTGGCGAGGAAGGATGCGGCCGCAGCCTGGAAGGCGGGGGCGTCGGCGACGTCGAATGGATATAGCGCCGGCGTGCCGCCGGCCTCCAAGGCGATGCGGGCCAGGCCGGTTACGTCGAGGTCGTTCAAGCCAAGGTGCCAGCCGGCGGCGCCTAGGCGCAGCGCCAAGGCGCGGCCCAGACCGCTTGCGGCGCCGGTGATGAAGGCGCGGCGTGCGGGGTGGCGGGCGGCGAGCACGGATAGGACACGGGTGGGGTTCATGTTTGCACCAAGCTGCTGCTTTTTCTTCTTCCTCCGGGAGAGCGTCGGGGTGAAGGGGCTGGGAAGCGCGGTTTTGATCGGTCAAGGGCCGCATGCTTGAGGCGGGAGTGGCGTTATGGTCCCCAGCCTAGACCCCTTCACCCCAACCCTCTCCCGGAGGAAGAGGGAGTAGCAAGCCTTCTGCTTTCCGTAATGCGACCGCTAGCTTAGGCTCGGTGATCCAACGCCGAGGCTACCATGCCCATCACCCGTAGTTTCCTGCTTGCCGCCGCCCTGCTGCTGTCCGTCTTGCGTCCGGTGCAGGCCGAAACCGTCCGCATCGCCCGGCAGTTCGGCATCTCCTACCTGCCGCTGATCCTGATGCAGGATGGCAAGCTGCTGGAGCAGGAAGGGACCGCCCGCGGCCTGGACCTGCAGCCGGAGTGGCTGACCTTCACCGGCGGGCCGCCTATCAACGACGGGCTGATCTCCGGCAATCTGGACATCGCCTCCGGCGGCGTCACCACCATGCTGACCCTTTGGGGCCGCACCCGCACCAACCTGCGGGTGCGGGCGCTGGCGTCCCTGGGCAACATGCCGATCTGGCTCAACACCTCCAACCCCACGGTCCGTTCGATCGCAGACTTTACCGAGCGCGACCGCATTGCGCTGCCGGCGGTGAAAGTGTCCATCCAGGCGGTCGTGCTGCAGATGGCGGCGCGGCAGGCGTTCGGCGAGGGCCAGTCCGGGCGGCTGGACCCGCTGACTGTCTCGATGGGCCATCCGGACGGACAGGCGACGTTAATGGGGGGCGGAACGGAGATCACGGCGCACTTCACCTCGGCACCCTACATGTATGACGAGCTGCAATTGCCGCGCATCCACCGTGTGCTGGATAGCTACGAAGTGCTCGGCGGGCCGCACAGCTTCAACCTGGTGTGGACCACCGGCCGCTACCGGGAAGCGCATCCGCAGGTGGTTGCGGCGTTCCTGGCGGCGCTGGACCGCGCGATGGCGTCCATACGCGACCATCCCGAGGAGGCCGCCGCGGTTTGGGTGCGGGCCGAGCGCTCCCGGCTCGGCGTCCCCGCCGTCGCCGGCATGATCCGCCAGCCGGAGAACGAGTGGACGACGACGCCCCGGCGGATGATGGACTTCATGGCCTTCATGCAGACAACCGGCGCCCTGGCGGCGCGTGCGGACACGTGGCGCGACCTGTTCTTTCCCGAGGCGCATGGTCTGGACGGCAGTTGACCCGGCCGTGCCTGGAGCGGCACTCTCCGCGGCAAAAGCGGAGGACGCGATGCAGGGCGACATCACCATACGCAAGGTCACGCCCGTCATCGGGGCGGAGATGGGCGGCATTGACCTATCCCACCCCTTGGGCAACGAGGCGTTCCAAGTCGTGCACGACGCGCTGATGGACAACTTGGTGCTGTTCTTCCGCGACCAGACGATGGACCACGCGCAGCAGACGGAGTTCGGCCGCCGCTTCGGCACGCTGCACATCCATCCCGCGGCGCCGTCGGTGCCGGGTCACCCGGAGGTCATGGTGATCCATGCCGACGCCAACTCGACGTTCGTGAACGGCGAGGGCTGGCATTCCGACGTGTCCTGCGACCCGGAGCCGCCAATGGGCAGCGTGCTGCACATGCGCGTGCTGCCGGATGTCGGAGGGGACACGCTGTTCGCCAACATGTATGCAGCGTTCGAGGCGTTGTCGCAGCCGATGCGGACGATGCTGGAGGGCCTGACCGCCGTGCATGATGGGGAGGGGCTGTATCGCGGGCGCTACGGCACCGACGACCGTGGCCGGGTGTATCCGCGGGCCGAGCATCCCGTGGTCCGCACCCACCCCGTGACGGGACGGCAGGCGCTGTTCGTGAACTCGTTCTTCACCACGCGCATCCTGGGGCTGCACAAGGCGGAAAGCGACGCGCTGCTGGCGTTCCTGTTCCGGCATATCGAGACGCCGGAGTTTCAGTGCCGCTTCCGCTGGGCGCCGGGGTCGGTGGCGTTCTGGGACAACCGGGCGTCGCAGCACCATGCGCTGTGGGATTACTTCCCGCATACAAGAACCGGCACGCGGGTGACGGTCGCCGGCGACCGTCCGTTCCACCGGGCCTAAGCGGATGCAGCGCACCTTGGTGCTGGACCTGGACGGGACGCTGGTGGACTCGGTGCCGGACCTGGCGGCGGCGCTGAACCGGGGTATGGCGGTGCGGGGATTGGCGGCGTTCAGCCGGCCGGACACGGCAGCGATGGTTGGGGACGGGGCGCGGGTGTTATATGCGCGCGCCTGCACGGCCCGTGGGGCGCCCTTCGACGAGGCGGGGTTCGAGTGCTTTCTGGCCGACTATACCGACCATGCCGCGGTCGAGAGCCGAGCCTTCCCTGGCGCGGTCGAGGCGATGCGGTTGATGCAGGGCCAGGGCTGGCGTTTCGCCGTCTGCACCAACAAGCCCGTGGCGGCGACTCGTGCGTTGCTGGAGGCGATCGGCCTGGCGCCGTGGTTCGCGGCGGTCGGCGGCGGCGACAGCTTCCCGGTCCGCAAGCCCGACCCGGCGCACCTGCTGATGACCCTGGCCGCCGCCGGGGGAACTGCTGATGCTGCGGTGATGGTGGGCGACCACTGCAACGACGTGCTGGCGGCGGCCGGGGCTGGGGTACCGTGCATTTTTGCGGGCTGGGGTTATGGGCCGCCAGCGATGGGGGCGGGGGCTGCCGCGGTGGCGGACGGGTTCCCGGATGTGCCGGGGCTGGCGGACGGATTGATCCGCGGCCGCTAATGCTGGGACGGTTCTGAAGTCTGAACAACCGCCGCGCCGCAAGCGGCCCACGATGGACACTGGGCAGACAAAAGGGCCAACTCGGACGCCATCTGGCGCAGACCGGCAAATGCGTGGGCGGGTCCGGAGCGGGCATGATAAGATGCGATCATGAGCCAAGCCGCAATTCCCCACATGACGCTTGACGAGTTCTGGGACTGGCAGGACCGTCAGGATATCCGTTACGAGCTGGTGGACGGCATTCCCTGGGCGATGGCGGGGGCGCAGCAGCGGCATGACCGCATCGTCACGAACGCCTTGATCGAGATCGGAAGCCAGCTTCGGGGTAAACCTTGCGCCGTGTTCACGGCTGACCAGACTGTCGTCACAAGGGCAGCCAACGGACGCCGCCCGGATGTCGGGGTGGATTGCGGGCCGCTGGACGGCAGCTCAATGAAGGCGTCCTCGCCCTGCGTCGTCATTGAGGTCCTGTCCCGCTCCACCCGGCTGCTCGATCAGGTGGGCAAGCTCGAAGAGTACAAGGACGTGGGCAGCATGGAGCATGTCGCCCTTGTGGACCCTGACGAACCCTATGTGATTCTGTGGTCTCGCGCTGCCGACCGAACCTGGAGCATGTCGCCCTATCGCGATCTGAACGACGCGCTGCCGCTGACATCGGTTGGCGTCAGCCTGCCGCTCGCCATCCTGTACGACCGGCTGGATGTCTCTTCCCGCCCGCAGGCGGTGCCGCTGGCCTGACCGGCCCGCAGGCGCAAGCATGCCCGACCCTAGTCAACGCGGCGGCGCAGAACCAGTCGCCGCACCCGCCGTTTCCGGCTTGCAAGCCGGGGAGGGGTGGGATGAACAGACGCATAGGAAAGGTGGTCGCGGATGGCGAAGGCCCTGGTAGCCGGATCGGTCTGCATCCCTACTGGATGCAGACCTATTTGCTTTCGCCGCGTACAAGCACGAACTTGCAGTTTCAGGTCCGGCCGTGGCGCGTCCGGACCTGATTGCACTCCGCCCTAGCCGCGGACCACCGTGGCGCTGGCGACCGCGCTTTCCCGCAGACGGTCATACTCCGGCTTCGGCACCGGCACCGCGTCGCGGTGGCCCAGGTCGTTCAGGAGCACCCGGTAGGTTTCCCGGGCGCTGAACGCCGCGATGGCAGCGATGGCGATGATCCCGAAGGCGATCGCACCCACGGTCAACGGGATGTTGGCCGACCCCGGCGGCGCCACGATGGCGAACAGCGCCGGCAGCAGCGCCGTGATGGTGGTCCCGACGTTCTGCGAGATTGCCATCGCCGACACCCGGGTGCGGGTCTGGAACAGCTCCGGGTAGAAGGACGGGAACACCGCATTGTAGCCCTGGTAAACCACGCCCCACATCAGCAGCGACATGAAGATGGCGAGCGGCACGTTGCTGATGCTGATGGCATATAGGTAACCAAAAGACAGCAGTCCCGCTCCGAGCGCGCCGACGATGATAGGCGGACGCCGTCCGATCCGGTCCGACAGGTTGCCGACGACGGGAATTACCAGCACCGCCAGGATGTTGCCCAGCACCGGTATCCACAAGTACACGTCCTTGGCGAAGCCGATGCCATAGGCCGGCTGCACCGCATAGGCCGCGCCGAACACGGTCGCCACCACCGGGATCACGTTCATCAGCGCCATGCACACCACGCGCAGCATGTCGCCGCCGCTGAGATGGAACGCCTCGACGATGGGGGCCTTCGGTATCGTGGCGCCCTCCTCGGCGAAGGCCGGGGTTTCGTCCACCTCGCGGCGGATGATGTAGCCGGCGACGATCACCAGCACGCTGAGCAGGAACGGCACCCGCCAGCCCCAGGAGGCGAACTGGTCCGCCGGCATGAAACGCGCCAGCGGCAGGAACACCGCCGCCGCCAGGATCTGCCCGGCCTGCACGCCCTGCAGGGTGAAGCTGGCGAAGAAGCCGCGCCGGCCGAACGGCGCGTGTTCCAGGATCATCGAGCTGGCGCCGCTGATCTCGCCGGCGACGGCGAAGCCCTGGATCAGGCGCAGCACTACCAGCAGCACCGGCGCCCAGACGCCCACCTGCGCGTAGGTCGGCAGCAGCCCGACCGCCATCGTCGAGAAGCCCATGAGGAACATGCACACCAGCAGCACGCCTTTGCGGCCGTGGGTGTCGCCATAGTGGCCAAGGACGAAGGCGCCGATGGGCCGCGCAACGTAGCCGACGCCATAGGTCGCAAGGGATGCGACGATGGCGACGGTGGGGTCGGCTGACGGGAAGAACAGCTGCGGGAAGATCAGCGACGCCGCGGTCGCGTAGATGAAGAAGTCGTAACACTCCAGCGCCGAGCCGATCCAGCCGCTGGCTGCCGCCTTCTTTGATTGCCGCCGTCCGTGCGGCTCGTGGGTGGTGCTGTCCATGTTCGTCTCCTCCGTTGTTGGTTGATGCAGGCGCGGCAGCCTTTCCCGGCGGTTTCCGCGCGTCCGGTAACTCAGTCGCGGCGGATGTGCAGGCCGCCCTGCTCCTGGCTGGCGAACCGTACTCTGGCCAATCGTATTGCGGATGCGCTGGGGCCGGTTGCAACGGAAGCAGCCCGGCATGAGCGGGATTGGGCGCGCGGCAACCTGGTCGCAGTCAGCCCATGAACGCTTGCAAGCATGGCCCGGCCTCCCTGACCGCGGCATGGCGCGGCATTGTCATTGTTTGGTGAAAAACCCTATACCTACCGGACGGTAGAGTGCAAAGTGGAATCTACGGTTACGGCCAGAAGTAATCTGCCGGCCTTTGCAGGGCGGGCACAGGGATGGATGCGTAGCGCGATGGCACTCATGGCAAAGCAGGGCGGCAACGGCGGGGATATCCAGCCCGGCAAGCGTCGGGCGAGCCGGCCGGAGCCGGGCCATACCCGCTCATCCCGCGCCCGGGCGCCCGATGGTCCGCGCACGCGGCAGGGCATCCTGGACGCGGCGCGCTCGATCTTTGCCGAGAAGGGCTACAGCGGCGCCAACGTGAACGAGATCGTCGCCTTGGCCGGCACGACCAAGCCGATGATCTACTATCACTTCCGCAGCAAGGAGGGCCTGTTCGCGGCCGTGCTGGAGGAGGTGTATGCCGGGATGCGCATCATCGAGCGCTCATTGCAGTTGCATGACCTGTTGCCGGCGGAGGCGATGCGGAGGCTGGTGCAGGTCACGTTCGACTACCATGCCGAGCATCCCGACTGGGTCAGGCTGATCTCGGTCGCCAACATCCACGGGGCGCAGCACATCCTAGACTCGCCGACCATCGCGTCCCAGAACTCGGCCATCCTCGCTATCCTGTCAGGGCTGCTGGCGCGAGGCGAGCGGGAAGGGGCGTTCCGTGCCGGGGTGGACCCGCTGCACCTGCACCTGATGATCAACTCGATGTGCTTCTACCGGATGTCCAACCGGCACACCTGGCGAGTGATCTTCGGGCGGGATCTGAGCCTGGCCGAAGATGCTGCGCAGCAGCGGGCGATGCTGGCGGACGCGGTGGTGCTATATCTTAGCCCGAACCAGAGTTAAGACCCGATATAGCCGGGTCCGGCGGCGTCGTGACCGGGACCCGAACGGCAAACCCCCGCCTGCAAGCGAAGAAGCCGGCGCGGTTTGGGTCTAGATTTGCACCCGGACCGCGCCAGCCGCGGCGCAGTCCAGGCGGATTCGCATCTCAAGCTGCCGGAAACGTGCCCTCGAACGCGCTTTCGGACAACGGGCGCCGGTTGTTCGGCAGTTCACGCGCCCGGACCGGCTCCGGCAACTGCGCCGGGTCACCGCGGTGGCCGACGCAGATCATCTGCTCGACGCGGTAGCCGATCGGCACGTGCAGTTCGGCGAAAGCCCGGTCCATGTCGAAGCCGACCATCCCGTGCGCCTGGTAGCCCATCTTCATGGCCTGCAGGGCCAAGTAGGCCCAGCCGGCGCCTGCGTCGTGGCTGTGGCTGTGCGACGGCACCTCGCCCTCCTTGCCCGGCACCGCCATCGTGGACTTGGACAGCAGCACCAGCAAGGCGCCGGCGTTCTTGCACCAGGCGCGGTTGCCCTCGACGAGCAGGCTCAGAAACAAATCCCAGTGCGGCCCGTCCTTGATCGCATACAGGAACCGCCAGGGCTGCGAGTTGTAGGACGACGGCGCCCAGCGCGCTGCCTCCAGCATGGTCATCAGGTCCTCACGCGGGACCGGCTGGCCGTCATAGGCGCGGGGGGACCAGCGGTCCAGGAACATGGTGTCAATGGGGTAGTCGGCGGTGCGGCCATTGGCGGTGAGGGTCATGGGGCGCCTTGCAAGAGGGGAGAGCAGGGCGGGAGAACAGGACGTTTGCCGGGCGGCGTCAACCGGGGCAGGCATCTGGTTGCGCCATGCTTTAACCTTCAGAACGATAGCGGCTCTGCTTGCCTGTCCTGCATGTCGCTCCCGGCGGCCAAAATCTCCACCAGGTGCGGGACTACCTGGCTCGCATTGGTGATGATGGGGCTTCGGTCCTCGCGCACGATGAGGCCGGCGGGTAAGTCGCCGACGATCCAGCTTCCCAGCACGGCGTGGCAGCCGTCTGCCTGAAACAAAGGCGCTGCCTGCTGATAGACGCGCCTTGCACCAGCATAGGGTCCGCCAGTTTCGGCCAGCGTGCGTTGTCCGTTGCGCAAGGTGACGTTGGCGCCTTCGCGGGACAGGGTTGGCTTGGCCACGTAAGAACCATTCATGTCGGCGGCGTCGAAGGAGGCCGGCAGCAAGTTGGGATGGCCGGGGAACAGTCGCCACAGCACGGGCAGCAGTGCCTTGTTGGACAGCAGCATCTTCCAGGCCGGCTCCAGAACCACCATGTCCTGGTGCGGCAGATGCACACCGAATGCGTCCTGCGCCGCCCACTCCCATGGATACAGCTTGAACTAGGCTCGGATCCGTTCGCCGTGAGTGCCGACGAAATGCTGGTCCCGTTCGCTCCAGCCTACGTCCGCCAAGGCCACGAAGCGTGCGTCCCATCCAGCCTGGATGGCCACGTCTTGGACGTAAAGTGCGGTCTGCTGGTCCTCACCGCCATTGTCCACGCTGCTCACATGCAGGATCGGCGCTGCGGTTTCGGGCTGCCTTGCTGCCGTCCGGATCGCACGCAGCCTAGCGATGAGCCGTTCGTGCGGAAGGTTGAACTGGTCTTCCTCTGGATGCGCGTCGGCCAGCCAATGCCACTGCGCCGCGGCGCTCTCGATCAGGCTGGTCGGGGTATCTGCATTGTATTCAAGCAACTGCGGCGGCCCGGCGCCATCATAGGCAAGGTCGAGCCGGCCATAAAGTGGCGGGTCGTTCCGGCGAAGCGACCCGCGCACAAATCTGCGCCATGCGACGGGGGTGCCGAACAGTTCCAGCAAGTCGTCCCGCTCCGCAACATAATGTGCGGCTTGAATACATAACCGATGGAGCGCCAATGTCGCGGCGCGGAGCGTGTCTGCATCGGCAGGCGTGAAGAGGTGGGCAGCGGCATCGTTCCAGTAGGAGCCGGTCTCCACGCCTGCTCCCACGTCAGACGAGCCGCGATCGGTGTGGAAGGTAAGGCCCACCGCCTCTACCCGGGCCTGCCAGCCCGGGCGGGGACTTTGTGCAATCCGGCGCATGACGGCTACTCGCCCCCACTGCCGCCATGCGCCGCCCCTGCCTCGCCGAAGCCACCGCGCGAGACACCGTGGAGGGCGTCGGCGTCGGCCGTCTCGCCACTGCCTTTACGCGCCCCGCTTTCATCTTCAGCTTGACGTGCTGAGCCAACAAATCCGCTGCTACCCCCGCCATAGCTGCGGTTGTTAGACCTGTTGCAGGATGAGTCATCCTGACCGTCGTTGCATTGGACGGGTTGCGGTGCTGGGTTGCGCAGGCCGTGTGAAAGGCCAATCGCCGTCACGCCCAGCCCAGTGGCACCGATTATGACCAGTCAAACTGCAGTGCTGCGGCGCATTGTGGCGTTCCCTCCTTGAGGACGAAACAAATCATCGGCCTGATCCCGTTCTGTTTATACAACGAACGGTTTGTGGCTGCCGTGCGGGGAGAACATAGCACGGGGCCGGAGCGAACTTGCCTAAACGAAATCTACAAGCTGAGCGGCCGGCGGCATGCCCGCCCGGCTCTGAATACTGCACAAGGCGTTTGAATCCGCACCGGACGCTGCCGTGCTCCACGACGCAAAAGGGTGCTTCAGAGTCTCAGGGCGCTGCCAGCGTCGGTTTGCCCTCGGCGCCACCTGGCTGAAAATTTACATACCTCGGACGGCACGTCTTTCTTGATCGCCGCGTTGGGTCCAAATCCCTGCATCCCGGACTGGGATGGGTGTCGCAAGGAGAAGGGTTTGAAGGTTTTGCTGTGTTCCATCGTGGCGGCCGGGCTGATCGCCACGGCATGCCAGATCGTCCTGACCCGGTTCCTGGGCGAAAGCTCGGCCCAGGCTTACTCGACATCGGCCACGCGGCTGTAAGCGCCGCCGGGCCGGTTGCGCGGGGCGTGGTGCGGTGCGACGAATGGTACGGTCCAACACCGCGCCGCAGGAGCCGCCGATGACACGCCTTCCCCGCATGCCCGCTGGTCCAGCGTTGCTGACCGCCGCGACGTTGGCCGTCGCCGCGCCTGGCCATGCCCAGGAGCGGTTCCCGACCATACCGCCCGCCGACTATACGTCGGCGCAGAAGCAGGCCGCCGCCGACTTCCTGGCCGCGCGCAAGACTCAGGTGTTCGGGCCGTTCGAGCCGCTGATGTATAGCCCGGAGGTGATGACCCTGGCGCGGAGCATGGGTGACTACCTGCGCTTCAAGTCCGGCATCGGCACGACTTTGTCGGAACTGGTCATCCTGATCACCGCCCGCGAATGGTCGCAGGACTTCGAGTGGTCGTTCCATAAACCGATCGCGCTAAAGGCGGGTGTGCCGGCGGCGGTGGTGGACGCCCTGGAGGACGGCCGCCGCCCCGAGACGATGTCGGCGGACGAGGCGATCGTTTACGACGCCACGACGGAATTGCACCGCAACCACCGCCTGTCGGACGCCACGTTCAGTCGGGCGGTAGCACGGTTTGGCCGCCCGGCAGTCGTGGATATGATCGGCGTCGCCGGCTACTACACGCTCTTGGCGATGCAGTTGAACGCAGCCCAATACAAGGTGCCTGAGGGCGCCGCACTGCCGCGGTTCCCCTGATCCCGGAATGACGGTCCTGGAGGCGGCCGGCGTCACCCGCCACTACCGCACCGGCCGCGATACGTTGCGCGCGGTGGACGGCGTATCGTTTCGGCTGGAGGCGGGCAGCACCCTGGCGGTGGTCGGCGAGTCCGGTTGCGGCAAGAGTACCCTGGCGCGGATGTGCGCCCTGCAGGAGCCGCCAACCGAGGGCACGATCAGCATTGCCGGGCAGGACGCGGCAGGCCCGGCCCGGCGCACCCTGCAGTTGCAGAACCAGATGGTGTTCCAGAACCCTTACGGGTCGCTGAACCCCCGCCGCATCGTCGGCGACGCCCTGATCGAGCCGCTGACCATCAACCGCCACGGCACCCGGCCCGAGCGCGTGGCGGAGGCCCGGCGGATGCTGGACCGCGTGGGCCTGCGCCCGGAGGCCTACGACCGCTATCCCCACCAATTCAGCGGGGGACAGCGGCAGCGCGTCGCCATCGCCCGCGCCCTGATGCTGCGCCCGCAGGTGGTGACGGCGGACGAGCCGGTGTCGGCGCTGGACGTGTCGGTGCAGGCGCAGGTGCTGAACCTGCTGCGCGACCTGCAGGACGAGCTGGGCATCGCCTACCTGTTCATCAGCCACGACATCTCCGTCGTGCGCCACATGGCCCGGGATGTGCTGGTGATGTATGCCGGGCGGCCCGTCGAGCAGGGCAGCCGCGACCAGGTGCTGAGCCAGCCGCGGCACCCCTATACGAAGCTGCTGCTGGCCTCGACGCCCTTCGTGGACCCGGCCCGGCGCCAGGCCGCGGCGGTAGTGCGGGGGGAGCCTCCGTCGCCGACCAAGCCGATCCCGGGCTGCGCCTTCGCCAGCCGCTGTCCGCACGCGCAGCCACGCTGCTTGCTGGAGCGGCCGGAGCTGCGCCTGGTGGACGGGCGTATGGCGGCCTGCCACTTTGCCGAGAACCTGCCAGAGGTGGTTGCAGCATGACGGACCGTTACCGGATCAGCAGCGGCCTTGGCGCCACCGTCAAGGCGGATGGGGCCGAGCTGTGTTCCCTGCAGGATGCCGCTGGGCGGGAGCTGCTGTGGGGCGCCGAGCCGCAATGGCCGAACCACTCGCCGGTGCTGTTCCCCATCGTCGGCCAGGTGATTGGGGACCGGCTGCTGATTGATGGCCGGTTCTATCCGATGGGCCGGCACGGCTTTGCGCGGCGGCGGCGGTTCGAGTGGCTGGAGCAAGGGGCGGATGCCTGCCGCCTGCAGTTGCAGGATGATGCTGAAAGCCGGGCGGTGTTCCCCTTCGCCTTCCGCCTGATCCTGTCCTACCGCATCGAGGATGGGGCCCTGCACGTTGAGTATGAGCTGGCGAACCCGGGACCGGGGGTGCTGCCGGCCTCGCTGGGCGCGCATCCTGCGTTCCGCTGGCCGCTGGCGGGGGGTGCCCAGACGGACTACCGCATCGAGTTCGCCGATGCGGAGGACGCGCCGATCCGGCGCCTTGACGACGGACTGCTGCGTCCGGCCGCGCAGCCCAGCCCGGTGCAGGGCCGGACGCTGGCGCTGGACCCTGCGCTGTTCCTGGACGATGCGATCATCATGCTGAAGCCGCGCAGCCGCAGCCTGCGCTACCTTGGGCCGGACAGCGGGATCGAGTTCGCCTGGCACGGGTTTCCGCAGCTTGGGGTGTGGCAGAAGCCCGGCGCCGAGCTGCTGTGCATCGAGCCTTGGCACGGTTATGCCAGCCCGGCGGGCTGGGACGGCGAGTTCAGGGACAAGCCTGGCCTGATGCTGATCCCGGCAGGGGAGGCTCGCACGATGGGCTGGAGCGTGCGTCCGTTGGCGGCGTAGGAGCCGGTGCGCTAACGGCTGCTTCACCCGTCACTTGATCGCACATTTCTTGTCTTCGGCCATTCCTTGTCATTGTGAGCCGCTTGCGGCATGGCAATTCAGAGGTCGGCACGGCGGCGCTTGCGGCCCCTGAATTGCCGTATCGCTGCGCCCCTCGCAGTGATGGGTTGCAGTCGAATGCCGCTGATATCGGATGAAGCGGAATTTCCTGCCACGCCGGGCCGCGTCGGCGCCAGATGCCGGCCAGCCCTATGGGTCGCGGCCGGAGTTGTGGCCTTGCATCCCGTTGCGCCCCGGGCGAAACCGGGGGCATGAGCCCAGGATACCTTCCCTTCGCCGGTGCGCTGCGCCTGCCGGCCTTCGTGTGCGACAACTGCGGTTACTGGCAGCGGCACTTTGCCGTGCCGCCATCCTGCCCGATGTGCCTGGATTCCCGCCATGTCGTGCCGCAAACCGGCTGGCAGTTCTGGACGCGGGAAGAGGCGCAGGCCCGCTGGCCCTGCCATTGGGCGGAGGTAGAGCCGGGGGTGTGGCGGTTCTGGAACAACCCCGTCACTGGCATCGGCCCCAGCGCCTACCTGATCCAGACGCTTGCTGGCAACATGGGGTTCGAGGGCTGCCCGGTGTTCAGCGAGGCCGCGCTGGACCATATCGCATCGCTTGGCGGGATGCAGGTGCTGGCGGCGTCGCATCCCCATGCCTATGGCGCGCTGTGGCAGTTGCAGGACCGCTTCGACCCCGAGCTGGCGCTGCATCCCGGCGACCTCGAATGGTCGGGGGCGCTGCAGGTGAGCTGGCCGTTCGACGACGTGCTGGAGCCGTTGCCGGGGCTGGAGCTGCATCTGACTGCCGGGCATTTTGCCGGGCATACCGTGCTGTTCGACCGCGCCCGGCGCATCCTGTTCTGCGGCGACGCGCTGAAGTTCGAGTTGGACCCGGCGGACCCGCGCCGGGCGCTGACGATCTCGGCCCACAAGGCGTTCGTGCGCGGAATTCCGCTGACTCCTGCGGAGTTGCGGCACTACCGGGAGGTGTTCGCGCCGCTGGACTTCGTGCAAACCTGGACGCCGTTCGAGCAGGCGCGCAACAGCGGACGGGCGGAGGCGATGGCGCTGATAGATGGGATGCTGGCGACGCGGCCTCATGCTGCGCCGGTGTCCTTGGACAGCTTGCGGGCGGGTTAGGCTTGATGGGCGCGGCCATCAGCCTGGAGGCGCCAGATATCGGCCGGCTGCCCGGCTACGTCGCAGCCCTTGAAGCCGGCTGGTCGCCCAACTCCACCCGGGATGTCAGCGCAGAACAGCTTGCGGCAATCCGGGAAGACGCTGGGGACTTCCTGCGCGGCTTGATGGAGCATGAGGGCCGCACGGTGACGTTGGCGGATGGCAGCAAGGTTCCGCGCCTGCCCGGGCGGGTGTTCTGGATTTGGGATGGAGCGTTCTGCGGGTCCATCAACCTGCGCTTCGTCCCGGGCACGCTCGACCTGCCGCCGCACGTGTCCGGCCATCTCGGCTATGCGGTCGTGCCGTGGAAGCGGCGGCGGGGCTACGCGACCCAGGCGCTCGCACTGCTGCTGCCGGTCGCGCGGGAGCTGGGGCTGCCGCGCGTGCTGGTCACCTGCGACGAGGGGAATGCCGCCTCGCGCCGGGTTATCGAGGCGAATGGCGGTGTTCCGGCAGGCAGGGAGCCGCATCCGGACAAGAACGGCGAGGACAAGCTGCTGTTCTGGGTCAGCACTGCCGACGGAGCGTAGCAGGGGGTCGCTCCGCCAGCTATGTCAGCCCCTCGTTGGTTGGACTGTCCTGCCGGTTACTATGCAGTGCTGCGGGACGGCGTATGGCGCTTCGCTTATACGCCCTACGAGCTGAACGCGTCCCGGAAGCGCGCTGCACGGGCTTCCGCCTACTCTGCCGCTGTCGCCATCTCCTCCAACGGCGACACCCGCGCTGCGCAGAACTTGAACTCCGGTATCTTGGCGTAGGGATCCAGCGCCGGGTTGGTCAACAGGTTGGCCGCGGCCTCCGCGTAGCAGAACGGCATGAACACCATGCCATCCGGCACGTCGCGGTCGCTGCGTATCTTGACCTCGACGGCGCCGCGCCGGGTTTCCAGGCGGATGCGCTCCCCAGGCTCGATGCGGCGGCGCCACAACTCGCTTGGCGACATGAAGGCGACCGCCTCCGGTTCGATGCCGTCCAGCACGGCGGAGCGCCGGGTCATGCTGCCGGTGTGCCAGTGCTCCAGCACGCGTCCGGTGGACAGGACCATCGGATACTCGTCATCCGGGATCTCGTCCGGCGGCATGACGCTGGCGGGGACCATGCGGGCACGGCCAGATGCGGTCGGGAAGCCGGTCGCGAAGATGATCTCGTTGCCGGGCTGATCCGGGCCGTCCACCGGATAGGTGACGGCGCCCTCCCGCTCCAGCCGCTCCCAGGTGATGTTGGCGAATGACGGCATGGTCTGCGCCATCTCGGCGAAGATGTCCGGCGGCCCCGCATAATCCCAGCCGAGGCCCATGCGCTTGGCGATCTCGGCGATGATCCACCAATCCTGCCGCGCGTCGCCCGGCGGCGGGATGACGGGCCGGGCGATCTGCACCCGACGGTCGGTGTTGGTGAAGCTGCCGGACTTCTCCGCGAACGCCGAGGCCGGCAGCACCACGTCGGCATGGAACGCGGTTTCGGTCAGGAACAGGTCCTGCACCACGAGGTGCTCCAGCTTCGCGAGGGCCTGCCGCGCATGGTTCAGGTCGGGGTCGGACATGGCGGGGTTCTCGCCCTCGACATACATGCCCCGGATCGTGCCGGCGTGGATTGCGGTCATGATCTCCACCACGGTCAGTCCGGCGACAGGGTCCAGGGTGGTGCCCCAGAACGCCTCGAACTCCTGGCGTATCGCCGGATTTTCAATGGATTGATAGTCCGGAAGTACCATCGGGATCAGCCCGGCGTCGGATGCGCCCTGGACGTTGTTCTGTCCGCGCAGGGGGTGCAGCCCGGTGCCGGGCCGGCCGATCTGCCCCGTCACCAGCGCCAGCGCGATCAGGCAACGCGAGTTGTCGGTGCCGTGCACGTGCTGGCTGATGCCCATGCCCCAGAAGATCAGCGAGGCGCGGGACTTGGCATACATCCGGGCGACCTCGCGGATGATGTCCGCCGGGATGCCGCAAGCCGGGGCCATGCGCTCCGGCGTGAAGTCCTTGATGCGGTCGCGCAGCTCCTCGAAACCCTCGGTGTAGCCGGCGATATATTGGGCGTCGGTCAGGCCCTCGGTGATGATGGTGTTCAGCATGGCGTTCAGCAGCGCCACGTCGCTGCCGGGCTTGAACGCCAGATGGTGCTGGGCGTAGCGGGACAACTGCTGCCGCCGCGGGTCGATGATGACCAGCTTGGCCCCGCGGTCGCGCACGGCGTTCTTGATAAAGGTAGCGGCGACCGGGTGGTTCACCGCCGGGTTGGCGCCGATGATGATGATGACCTCGGCGTCCAGCGCCGCGGCGAAGGGCGCGGTGACCGCGCCGGAATTCAGGCCCTCCATCAGGGCTGCCACGGAGCTGGCATGGCACAGCCGGGTGCAGTGGTCCACGTTGTTGTTGCCGAAGCCGGTGCGGACCAGCTTCTGGAACAGATAGGCTTCTTCGTTCGACCCCTTGGCCGAGCCGAAGCCCGCCAAGCCCTGCGATCCCCGCGCCGCCTTGATGCGGTTGAAGCCGCCGGCGGCCAGGTCCAGCGCTTCCTCCCAAGTTGCCTCGCGGAAGTGGGTCCACGGATTTGCCGGGTCCACCTGGTCCCGGCCATGCTTGGGCGTGTTGAGCAGGCGGACCAACGGCTTGGTGAGCCGGTGCGGGTGGTGGATGTAGTCGAAGCCGAAGCGGCCCTTGACGCAGAGCCGGTTCTGGTTGGCTGGGCCGTTGCGGCCCTGGGCATAGACGATGCGGTCGTCCTTGACCTCGTAGGACACCTGGCAGCCGACGCCGCAGTAGGGGCACAGGCTGTCCACCTTGCGGTCGGGCCAGACCGTGCGCGTTCCGGCGTCGTCCAGGTAGGCGGCCGGCATCAGCGCGCCGGTGGGACAGGCCTGCACGCACTCGCCGCAGGCGACGCAGGTGCTGGCGCCCATCGGGTCGTCGAAGTCGAACACCACCTTGCTGGCGGCGTTGCGGTAGGCCATCCCGATGACGTCGTTGCCCTGCACCTCGCGGCAGCCGCGGACGCAGAGGTTGCACTGGATGCAGGCGTCCAGGTTGACGCGCATGGCGTTATGGCTGGGGTCCGCGGCCCAGCGCTGGGCCGCGGGGAAGCGGCTTTGCGTAACCTCGGTGCGGTCGGCCCAGGTCCAGAACGGGGAGGTAGGGTCGTGCGAAGTTTCCCGCGCTGGCTGGTCCGCGACCAGCAGCTCCATCACCATCTGCCGCGCCTTGGTTGCACGGGCAGATTGGCTGTGGACCTTCATGCCGACCGCGGGCATCCGCTTGCAGGACGGGGCGAGGATGCGCTCTCCCTCGATCTCCACCATGCAGACGCGGCAGTTGCCGTCGGGGCGGTAGCCCGGCTCGGGCCGGTGGCACAGATGCGGGATGGTGGTTCCCATGCGGCGGGCCACGTCCCACAAGGACTCGCCGGCGCGGGCATAGACCTGGACGCCGTCCAGCTCGAACGCCAGGCCCTGGGTTTCGGTGGTGGTACCGTCGAGGTTCTGCGGGCCTTCCCGCGTGGTCGAGCTGCTCATTCTGCGGCCTCCTGGGGCGCTAGAAGTTCGGGAAAATAGCGGATCACGCAGCTCAGCGGGTTGGACGCCGCCTGGCCCAGGCCGCAGATCGAGGCGTCGCGCATCACCTGGCCTAGCTCCCCCAACAGGTCGGCATCCCATGTCCCGTTTTCCATCAGCATACGCGCCTTCTGCGTGCCGGAGCGGCAGGGGGTGCATTGGCCGCAGCTTTCATCCTCGAAGAATCGCATGAGGTTCAACGCGACGCCCTGGATGTCGTCAGCCTCGGAGAATATCACCACGGCGGCGGAGCCGATGAAGCAGCCATGTTTTTCCAGCGTGCCGAAGTCGAGCGGGATGTCGTTCATGGAGGCCGGCAGGATGCCGCCGGAGGCGCCGCCGGGCAGGTAGGCGCGGAGCGTGTGGCCCTCGGCCATGCCGCCGCAGTGCTCGTCAATCAGTTCCTGTACGGTGATCCCTGCCGGTGCCAGCTTCACGCCGGGGTCGCGGACGCGCCCGGACACCGAGTAGCTCCGCAGACCCACCCGTCCGTGCCGCCCATGGCTAGACCACCAGTCTGCGCCGCGCTCCAGCAGGTCGCGTATCCAGAATAGGGTTTCCACGTTGTTGATCAGCGTCGGGCGGCCGAACAGGCCGACCTGGTAGGGAAACGGCGGCTTGTGCCGGGGCAGGCCGCGCTTGCCCTCGATGCTTTCCAGCATGGAGCTTTCCTCGCCGCAGATGTAGGCGCCGGCACCGCGGCGCAGGTGGATGCGCGGGCCGCCCGGGGGAAGCTTGGCGATTTCCTGGATCAGGATTTCCCGGGCGACCGGGTATTCGTCACGCAGGTAGATGTAGATGTCGCCGGCCTCGACCACGTGGGCGCCGATCAGCATTCCTTCGAGGAAGCGGTGCGGGTCGGTGTTGAGGTAGTGGCGGTCCTTGAAGGTGCCCGGCTCCCCCTCGTCGCCGTTGACGGCCATTAATCGCGGCCCTGGCTCGCCGCGGACCGACCTCCACTTGCGTCCGGCCGGGAACCCGGCGCCGCCCAGGCCGCGCAGCCCGGAGGAGTCCAGCCCGGCCAGCACGTCCTCCACCGTCAAGGCGCCAGACCGCAGCCGGCCCAGCAGCGCGTAGCCGCCGCTGGCCACATACGCGTCGTAGTCCACGTAATCGTCCGGCACGTGCGGGTGGGTGTCGCCGTGAGCGATGGCGTCCTGAACTGCGCCCGGGTCCGCCTTGTGCAGGAAGTGATGCCCGACCTCCGCCACTGGCGCCTGATCGCACAGGCCGACGCAGGGTGCGCGGACCACGCGGGCGCCGGGCAGGGCACCACTGGCTTCCATCGCCTTCAAGTCCTCAAACAGGCCTTCCGCCCCGAACATCGCGCAGGTCACGCTGTCACAGACACGGACCACCAGCGGCGCCAGGTCCGGCTCGCCCTCCCGCACCACGTCGAAGTGGGCGTAGAAGGTTGCGGTCTCATAGACCTCGGCATACGCCAGCCGCATTTCGTCCGCGAGCGCGGCAAGGTGGGGCGCGCCGAGCTGATGGTAGGTGTCCTGGATCAAATGCAGGTGCTCGATCAGGTATTCGCGGGTGCGCGGACGGTCGCTCAGCAGGGCGGCGATGTCGTGCTTGGCTTGCGGCTGGACCGCCCGGCCCTTGGGCGTATCGCGTGCCCGGCGGCGGCCTGCGCCGGGGTGCTCGTATCGCAGGACCTCACGGGTCGGTGCATCGGCCATCCTTCACTCCCTTGGGCTGCCGGGCTGCAAAGGCGCCGGTGGCTATCCATCCTATAATAATCCTGTATGCAGCTTCGCCTAGGCTGCTTTTTAGATTGGCATCGGCCCATGCCGCGCAAAATGCTACTGTGTATTGACAAGGGTCCAGCATGTCCGCAGATGCCGTGATGCTGGTGATCGGCTTTGCCGGCTGGAGCGGGGCGGGCAAGACCACCCTGCTGCGCCGCCTGATCCCGTTGCTGACCGGCGCGGGGCTGCGGGTCTCGACCGTCAAGCACGCCCATCACGGCTTCGACGTGGACCAGCCCGGCAAGGATTCCTGGGAGCACCGGCAGGCCGGCGCGCAGGAGGTGCTCGTCGCCTCCGCCGCACGCTGGGCGCTGATGCACGAGCACCGGGACGCGCCGGAGCCGGGCCTGCCGGAGCTGCTGGCACGGCTGTCCCCGGTAGATCTGGTGCTGGTGGAGGGGTTTAAGCGCGAGGCGCACCCGAAGATCGAGGTGCATCGCGCCGCCGTGGGCAAGCCGCTGCTGTATCCTGGCGATCCCACCATACGCGCGGTGGCGTCCGACGTGGCGTTGCCGGGCTGCCCGGTGCTGCTGCTGGACCTGGACGACGTGGCGGCAATAGCTGAGGCCGCGCGGGGTGCAGCCGTCCCGGTCGCGGCTGCGTTTTCAGACCGGGGTTAGCGCGGCGTGGCGCAGCTCAGCGACGATTGCTTCGCGTTCGGCGGCAAGCTGCTGACGGTTGATGCCGCCCTGGCTGTGATTGCGGAGGGAACCCGGCCGGTATACGGCACGGAGCGCGTGGCGCTGCACGACGCCGATGGTCGGGTGCTGGCGACGGACCTGCCGGCGCCGATGGACCTGCCGCCGTTCCGCAACTCGGCGGTGGACGGCTACGCCGTGCGCCTGGCGGACTTGGCGGGGCAGGACACGCTGCCGGTACTGGGCCGCCTGCCGGCCGGTGTCCCGGCGGATGGCGCGCTGCCGCCTGGCGCCGCCTGGCGCATCTTTACCGGCGCCGCGATGCCGCCCGGTGCGGACACAGTGTTCATGCAGGAAGATGTGGAGTTGGAGGCGGGCAGGGTGCGTTTGCCGTCCGGCCTCAAGCTCGGCGCGAACACCCGGCCGGAGGGGGAGGACATCGCGTTGGGCGCCCCCGCTTTGGCTGCCGGGTTGCGCCTGCGCCCGCAGGACCTGGCACTGGCGGCGGCGCTCGGGCTGGATGGGCTGGTGGTGCGGCGGCGGGTGCGGGTGGCGCTGTTCTCGACCGGGAGCGAGCTGGTGGCGCCGGGCCGGGCGCTAGGGCCGGCACAGCAATACGATTCCAACCGCGTGCTGCTGGGCGCGCTGGCGCGGCGGGCTGGGGCTGAGGTGTCCGACCTCAGCATCCTGCCGGACAGCCGCGATGGGATCAGGGCAGCCTTGGCGGGGGCCAGTGAGGGGCACGACCTGGTGCTGACCTCCGGCGGCGTGTCCGCCGGGGAGGAGGACTGGGTGCGCGACGCGGTACAGGCCGTGGGGGCGCTGGCGTTTTGGCGCCTGGCGATCAAGCCGGGGCGGCCTGTCGCGATGGGGCAGGTGGGCAGGGCGGCGTTCATGGGGCTGCCGGGCAACCCGGTGGCGGCGTTCGTCACCTTCGTGCGGATCGCGCGGCCGCTGCTGGCGGCGTTGGGCGGAGAGGCGTTCGTGCCATCCGTGGGGGTGCCGGTGGTGGCCGGGTTCAGCTACCGCAAGAAGCTGGGGCGACGGGAGTATGTGCGGGTGCGGGTCGCGTCCGGGGCGGATGGGATGCTGCATGCACGGAAGCACCCAGTGGACGGGGCGGGCATCCTGACGTCCCTGACGGCGACGGACGGGCTGGTGGAGCTTGGCGAGGACGTGACGGGCGTGGCGTCAGGCATGACGGTGCAGTTCCTGCCATATGGCGGGCTGATGTGATCTGCCCTGCTCCCTCTCCCTCCGGGAGAGGGTTGGGGTGAGGGGGTGGGCAAGCGCCGTAATTGTTAAGGAAAAGCAGTGTTCCGGCGGCGGTGGCAGTACTCAGCTCCGCAGAAGACCCCCTCACCCCGACCCTCTCCCGGAGGGAGAGGGAGAAGCGATCTCCTCCCGCGCCAGCCGGTCGGCTTCCGCCAGGTCTTCCGGCGTGTTCACGTTGAAGAACGGGTCCACCGGGTTCACCGGCCATTCCACGGCAGCCGTAGCATAGCGCGCCGTGAAGGCGTCTATCTTGCGCATTCCGTCCTGCACCGCCGCCCGCAGCGCGTCGCGGATGGACAGCGGCCACAGTGCCACCACTGGATGCGTCCATCCGCCCGATGTCGCACAGGCTAGCCCTGCCGCCCCACGTCCCTCATGCAGCCGCGCCACCAAGTCAGGCGGCACGAAGGGGCAGTCGCCCGGCACCGTCACGATCCAGGCGGCACGGGAGGGGTGCGCCGCCGCCCAATCCAGCGCGGCGATCACTCCGGCAAGCGGTCCCGGGCGGTCCGGCACCGTGTCCGGCACGACCGGCAAGCCCAGATCTGCGAAGCGCGCCGGGTCGTCGTTCGCGTTCACTGCCAGGCCAGCCACCTGCGGCGACATCCGGCGCACCAGCCGGTCCAGCACCCGCTCCCCGCCCACTAGCCGCAGCCCCTTGTCGCCGCCGCCCATGCGCCGGGCCAGGCCGCCGGCGAGGATGACACCCAAGGTGGGCGGGGTCACGCGCCGCACTCCTGTGCCGCCGCGTCCGCATCCGGCGCGGCCGTAGCAGCCGGCCCTACTTCAAACCCCCGCGCCCGCAGCGCCGCACGGGTGCCTGGTTCGCGCAGCAGGGCCAGCAGGCGCTGCACGGCCGGACGGCCCAGCCGGGACCTGGGAATGACGAGGTCGAACTTCTCATCCTGCAACGGCAGGAAGCCGAGGCCGTAATCGCTGGCGACGGTCTGGATGGCAACGCCCCAGTCCGCCCGGCCCTGCGCCACCGCCGCGGCGACAGCATTGTGCGACCTTGCCTGCGCCGCGTAGCCCGGCGGACGTGCGCCATCCAGCAACTGGTCGATCAGCACCCGCGTGCCGCTGCCGGCATTGCGGTTGACCATCAGCGCATCCGGGTCGGCCAGCGCCGCCACGACGGCGGCCGTGACGGACTGACCCTCGAACCGCGTGTCGCCGGCGCGGAACACGACGCCCTGCAGACGGCCATAGCCCGGCACCAACTCCATCGCCTCAGTGACATAGGGCGCATTGTAGATGCCGGATGCCGGGTCCATCAGGTGGATGCCCGCCACGTCGCACTCGCCCCGGGCCACCGCGGCCAGGCCGCCCATGCTGCCGACAGCCAGCGACTTAACCGCGAAGCCCTCCCTGTCCAACAGGCCGACCAGCAGGTCCAGCCCGGCGCATTGGCTGCCGATCACCACCAGGTCCGCCGCCGGCATGCCGTCGCTGATCAGCCGCACCTGGACCGGCGTGCCGGCGGCCACGGACTCCATGTCCGCGGGCACGGCGAAGAAGCCGTCGGCCTGGGTGAAGCTGGTGACAGCGCCGGACCCCTTCGCGGTGGGGTAGGCGGCCAGGCCACCGCCGGGCGCCTCAATCAGCGAGACCATGACGTATTCCGTCCGTCCCCGCTCCGAGCCGATCCGCAGCGGCAGCACCGCGTCCACCACGTGCTGCCACTCCGGCGGCAGCCCGGCGAAGGCGCGTAGCACCGGCGCCACGAACTCATGGAAGGTGAAGATGGCCGAGGTCGGGAAGCCCGGCAACACCGCAACGGGCTTGCCGTGCTGCACCGCCAGGCACAGCGGCTTGCCGGGCTTGAGTGCGACGCCATGCACGACGATCCCCGGCGCATCCAGCCGGGCCACGGCCTGGTGCGCCAGGTCGCCAGCGCCCTTGGAGGTGCCTCCAGACAGCAGCACCATGTCGCCGGCGGCCAGCGCTGCGTCCAGCGCCGCCGCCAGGGCCGCCGGGTCGTCCGGGACGATGCCGAGAGGCACGGGGATGCCGCCCAATTCCTCCACCGCGGCAGCCAGGATGGCGGCGTTGCTGTCATACACCTGGCCCGGACGGATCGGCGCGCCGGGCGCCACAAGCTCGTCGCCGGTGGAGAAGATCGCCACCCGGGGGCGGCGCCAGACGTTCACCTCCGCGACGCCGACCGCGGCCAGCACGCCGACCTCCCGGGACGACAGCAGCTTGCCGCGGCGGAGCACCGTCTCTCCTAGCCCCATGTCGGACCCGGCGGCGGCAATGAAGGCGCCAGGCGCCGCGGGACGGCTGACCTCGACGGACAAGGGCAGGCCGTCCCGCAGTTCGGTCTGCTCGACCATCACCACGGCGTCGGCGCCGCGCGGCACCATGCCGCCGGTGGCGATGGCGCTGGCCCAGCCCGGCGTGACCGCGGTCCTGGGCTGCACGCCGGGCGTCAGCACCGCTGGGGTCAGCGCCAGGACGGCAGGCGCCTCGTCGTCCGCATTACCTGTGTCTTCCGCACGCAGGGCGAAGCCGTCCACGCCGGCGCGGTCGAAGCCCGGCACGTCCACCGGCGCCAGCACGTCCGCTGCCAGGACGCGGCCGCGGGCCTGGGCCAACGCCACGGTCTCCACCCCGAGCGGGGCGAGGCTCAGGTGGTGGCGGAACCGCGCTTCGGCCTCATCCCGGGACACGACATCCAGGAACTGCTCCTGCCGAGCGGCACGGCGCAGCACCTCCGCGGCGACTGTCATGCCGGGCACTGCACGGTGATGACGGCGCCGGCGGGGTAGCCTTCCCCGCCCTCGGGCACGATCAGCCATCCATCGGCCAGGACGGCACGGCTCAGCCCGCCGCTGTCTGCCGCTCCGAGCGGAGTGGCCCGGCCGTCGCGCAACCGGACCCGCACCATGTCGGTGCATCCGATGGCGGACGTGACCTTGTGCTCCAGCACAGCCTGCCGTTCCAGATGCGCCGGGGCGTCTGTCCGCCCGCCCAGTCGCCTGACGGCCGGTCCCGCAAGCATCTCGTAAACCGACAGCGCCGCCAGCAGCGATCCCGGCAGCAGCACGGCCGGCACGCCGCCGAGCCGGCCCAGCCCCGCCGTGTCCCCGGGACGGAAGGCGATCCCGTGCAGGTCGAGCACTCCGCCCGCTGCCGTGAACCGGTGCGCCATGTCGTCATCCCTGCCGAAGCCCGTGCGGCCCGCCAGCAGCAGCAGGTCCGCGCCAGCGTGGGAGGCCTCCTCGATGCCGGCCTGGACGACCGCCACTCCGCCGTCGCGCGCCACCAGGGCGCGCAGCATCGGCGTCAGCACGTCCGGTCCGGATTTCGGCCCGGCTGCGACAACGGCGACGCGCGGGCACCGGACGGCCTGGATGACCGGCACGTCCAGCAGGGCCAGCAGAGCCAGGCTTTCCGGACGCAGCGGGCCGGGCAAGAGCGCATCACCCTCTGTGCCTCGCCGCTCGACGCCGGTGCCGCGCGCCACTGGCGCCAAGGCCTGGTACGCCGGCCCCTGGCGGCTCACGCTGACGAAGGCGGCGACGGCGTCCGTGCCCGGCGGCATTGCCTCGCCGCTGGCAACCGGTATGGCGGACGGAAGCGGCAGCGGGCTGTAATCGCTGGCGCCCAGGGTTTCCGCAGCGCGCACCGCATAGCCGTCCGTGCCGGCGCGGTCAGCCGGAGGCCAAGGCTCGCCCGGCGGTCCTGACGTCAGAACCCGGCCCAGGGCGTCAGCCACCGGAACAGCTTCCGAGGGCAGGACGGCGACATGCGCCTCAATCCAATCCAGCGCCACCGAGAGCGGCGCACGGCTGCCGAATCCCACGCCGCGCACATCAGGCAGCGTCACGGCGATCCGCCCGCGCCCCTGGCGTTGTGCAGGGCCTCGGTGATGATATCCCGCTTGTTCTGCAAATGCCGGGCCAGCAGGGGGCCGAGCGTGTCGCCGTCGCGGCGGGTCAGCGCATCCAGAATTGCCTCGTGCTCGTCCATCGCGGTCTGCCACCGGTCCGACCGGATACGGTTGCTCATGTAGCGCGCGCGGGTGATGCGCCCGGCCAGGCCGGCATGGGTTGCCGCCAGCACGGGATTGCCTGCCGCACGCATGATGGCGGCATGGATGGCCTGGTTCAGCGCGAAGTAGCCCGGCAGCTCCTGCCGCAGGAAATGCGCATACATGCGGTAATGCATGCCCTGCACCTCCGCCAGCTCGGCGGAGCTGATGCGCTGGCAGGCCAGGCGCCCGCCCTCGGCCTCCAAGGTGGCGATGACCTCGAACAGATGGACCAGGTGCTCTTCGTCCAACGTGGCTACGCGTGCGCCCCGGTTTGGCAGCAGGTCCACCAGTCCCTCGGCGGCCAGCACCTTCAGGCACTCGCGCAGCGGCGTGCGGGACACCTTGAAGCGGGCGCACAGCTCACGCTCCGGCACGCGGGCGCCGGGCAGCAGGTCGCCCTCGTTGATAAGCGTGCGCACGCCGTCCAGAAGCCCCTCATGCAGGGACGGTGCGGGCGGAAAGGCATGAACGACGTTGCTGGGCGCAGTATTGGGCATCGCCCGTCAGCATAGTGCATCAGCGATTGAGTGCAAACCACTTGACAAAACCCAGCCTTGTATCCGGCATCACTGTCGTGCCATGACGCTTTTGCATTCATTTTCAGGAGGACGCGATGGCGTTCAAGAGCGGACGGCATTTCCTGCAGATACCTGGTCCCAGCGCCGTTCCGGACCGCGTTCTGCGTGCAATGGACGCGCCGACCATTGACCACCGCGGGCCGGAGTTCGCAGTGCTGGGCAAGGCGGTGCTGGCCGGCCTGCGCACCGTGTTCGGCACGGCGGGCACCGTCGTCATCTACCCGGCGTCCGGCACCGGCGCATGGGAGGCGGCCATCGTCAACACGCTGCGCCAAGGCGACCGGGTGCTGATGTATGAGACCGGCCACTTCGCGACGCTGTGGCGCACGATGGCCGGGCGCTTCGGATTGCAGGTGGACTTCGTGCCCGGAGACTGGCGCCACGGCGTGGACCCGGCGGATGTCGAGGCACGGCTGCGCGACGACGCCGGCCACGCGATCAAGGCGGTCATGGTCGTGCACAACGAAACCAGCACCGGCGTCACCAGCCGCATCCCCGAGGTGCGCGCGGCGATGAACCGTGCGGGTCACCCGGCGCTGCTGATGGTGGACACCATCTCCTCGCTCGGGTCGGTGGACTACCAGCATGATGCCTGGGGCGTGGACGTGACCGTCTCCGGATCGCAAAAGGGGCTGATGCTGCCGCCGGGGCTGAGCTTCAACGCCGTGTCGGCCAAGGCGATGGAGGCGTCGGAGAAGGGTGGGATGCCGCGCTCGTACTGGGACTGGCGGGATATGCTGGGGCCGAACGCGAACGGCTACTTCCCCTACACGCCTGCCACCAACATGCTGTATGGCCTCAAGGAAGCTATCGCCATGCTGCAAGAGGAAGGCCTGCCGAACGTCTTCGCCCGGCACGCCCGCCATGCCGCGGCGACCCGTGCGGCCGTCCGGGCCTGGGGGTTCGAGATACTCTGCCAGGATGCGCGCGAATACTCGCCGGTGCTGACCGGCGTGGTGATGCCGGAGGGGCACGACGCGGATCACCTGCGGGCGGTGATCCTGGACAACTACGACATGTCGCTGGGCCAGGGACTGGCGAAGGTCAAGGGCAAGGTGTTCCGTATTGGCCATCTCGGACATTTCAACGACCTGCAACTGCTGGGAACCCTGGGCGGGGTGGAGATGGGGCTGCACGCGGCCGGCGTCCCGCATCAGCAGGGCGGCGTCGTGGCGGCGATGGATGTGCTGGCAGGGCGGACCAACGCTGAGCAACAAAAAGCAGCTTGACGGTAAGAGCCGGACCCGTAATGAAAATCAAGCTTGAGGGGAAAGAGGCGATGATGGCGAACCGGCGCTGGACTCCAAGCGGCAACGTGCTGCTGCTGCTCTGCCTGATGTATTTCATAACTTACGTAGATCGTGTGAACATCAGCACAGCGGCCGCTGCATTCAAAGGCGAACTTGGGCTGAGCAATACGCAGCTTGGCTTCGTGTTCTCCGCCTTCGCCTACCCGTACCTGATCTGCCAGGTTATTGGCGGCTGGTTCGGCGACCGGTTCGGCGCGCGCCGAACCCTGATCGTCTGTGGGCTGATCTGGTCGGTTGCGACCATCATGACGGGGTTTGTCGGAGGACTTTGGAGCCTGGTCGCCGCGCGGATGCTGCTAGGCCTTGGGGAGGGTGCGACGTTCCCGACCGCAACCCGCGCCATGTCCACTTGGCTGCCCGGCGGCAAGTCCGGCTGGGCGCAGGGCATTACCCATGCTGCTGCGCGTCTGGGCAACGCCGTCACCCCGCCGGCCGTCGTTGCCTTGGTCGCGTTGGTGTCCTGGCGCGGCTCGTTCGTCGTCATGGGCGCGATCAGCCTGATTTGGGTCGCGGCCTGGGCGTGGTACTACCGGGATGACCCCCGCACCCACTCCGCAGTTACGCCCGCCGACCTGGAGCGGATGCCGCCGCCGCGCACCGTCGCCGCACAGCGTGGGCCGACGCCGTGGGGACCGCTGCTACGCCGGATGGCGCCCGTCACCTTCGTTTATTTCTGCTATGGCTGGACCCTGTGGACCTTCCTCACCTGGGTGCCGCAGTTCATGCTGAACGCCTACAAGCTGAACCTGAAGGAGTCCGCGCTTTTCGCCGCCCTGGTGTTCGGCGGCGGCGTGGTCGGCGATGCATTGGGCGGCTGGCTGTCGGACTACATCCTGCGGCGGACCGGCTCGCTGGTGCGGGCGCGGCGCGACTTGGTAATCTTTGGGATGGTCGGGTCGCTGGTGTGCTCCGCGCCGATCCTGTTCATCACCGACCCGATGATGGCGGCGCTTTCACTGGGCGGCGCGTTCTTCTTCGCCGAGCTGACGATCGGGCCGATGTGGGCCATCCCGATGGACATTGCCCCGGCCCATTCCGGGACGGCAAGCGGGCTGATGAACACCGGGTCTGCGTTCGCAGCCATCGTCTCGCCGTTGGTGTTCGGCTACATCATTGACCAGACCGGCAACTGGTCGCTGCCGTTCTGGGGCACGATGGGGCTGTTGGTGGTCGGCACGGTCGCTGCGTTCTGGATGCGCCCGGACCACACCTTCGCCGCCGAAGCCGCGGCGGCGCCTCTGGGAGTGCCGAAGATTGCCTGACGGAACCCACGCCGCGCCGGGCCGGACGCCTGGCGCAACGCCGCTCGGCGACCCGCGCCTGGCGCAGCGGCTGCGGCGGGAGGTTGACGGCGACGTGCTGTTCACCCGCGCCGACCGGGGGCGGTATTCGACGGACGCCTCGATCTACCAGGTCGAGCCGGTGGGTGTCGTCGTCCCCCGTACGACTGAGGACGCCGCCGCAGCCATCGCCATCGCGCGGGAGCATGGCGTTCCCGTCTTGCCGCGAGGCGGGGGCACCAGCCAGTGCGGCCAGACCGTCAACCGCGCGCTGGTGATTGACTGCACCAAGTATCTGCGCCGAGTGGTGGAGGTGGACGCGGCGGCGCGCACCGCCATCGTCGAGCCCGGCCTGGTGCTGTCGCACCTGAACCTGGCGTTGAAGCCGCAAGGGCTGTTCTATCCCGTGGACCCCAGCACCAATGCCCGCTGCACCCTGGGCGGCATGGCGGGCAACAACTCTTGCGGCTCCAAGAGCATCCGCTACGGCCTGATGGCCGACAATGTGCAGGCGATTGACGCGGTCCTGGCCGATGGCACGCAGGCCCGCTTCGGCCCCGGCTCGGACGTGCCCGGCCCGGTTGCCGGCCTGGTTGCCCGCTTGCACGCACTGGGCGACGCAGAGGCCGCCGAGATCGCCGCGCGCTTCCCTACACAACTGCGCCGGGTCGGCGGCTACAATATCGAAGCCCTGACCCCCGCAGCTCGCAAGGAGGGCCGCGGCAACCTGGCCCGGCTGCTGGTGGGATCGGAGGGCACGCTCGCCTTTACCGCCCGGCTGCACCTGCAATTGCAACCCCTGCTGCCGCGCAAGGTGCTGGGAGTCTGCCAGTTTCCGACCTTCCGCGCGGCGATGGAGGCGTCCCGCCACCTGGTCACGCTGCAGCCCGAGGCGGTCGAACTGGTGGACCGTACCATGATAGACCTGGGCCGCGGCATCCCGATCTATGCCCCCACCATAGACCGCATGGTCCGCGGCCAGCCCGACAGCCTGCTGATCGTCGAGTTTCACGGGCATGAGGACGGCCCGCTGCTGGCCAAGCTGGCCGAGCTGGATGCCATGATGGCCGACCTCGGCTGGCCCGGCGCCGTCGTCCGCGCCACCGACCCCGCATTCCAGGCCGCCATCGCCGAGGTGCGGGAGGCCGGGCTGAACATCATGATGTCCATGCGCGGCGACGGGAAGCCGGTGTCCTTCATCGAGGACTGCGCCGTGGGCCTGGACGACTTGGCCGAATACACCGAGCGCCTGAACGACGTTTTCGCCAAGCACGGCACCAAGGGCACCTGGTATGCCCATGCCAGCGTAGGCTGCCTGCACGTCCGCCCCGTCCTCAACATGAAGAACCCGGCCGATGTCCGCACCATGCGCGCCGTCGCCGAGGAGTGCTTCGCGCTGGTGCGCGAGTATAAGGGGTCGCATAGCGGCGAGCACGGGGACGGGATCGTCCGAAGCGAGTTTCATCAGGAGATGTTCGGTCCCCGCATCGTCCGTGCGTTCGAGGCGGTGAAGGACCTCTTCGACCCTGGCGCGCTGCTGAACCCCAACCGTATCGTTCGCCCGCCGCGGATGGATGACCGCAGCCTGTTCCGCTACGGGCCGGACTACGTCGCCGACCCGGCGTTCACCCCGGCGCTGGACTGGTCCGGCTATCCCGGTCTGCAGGGCGGGATGCTGTCCGCGGTCGAGATGTGCAACAACAACGGCACCTGCCGCGGCTTCCATGCCGGGACCATGTGCCCGAGCTACCGTGTGACGCGCGACGAGCAGCATCTGACCCGGGGACGTGCCAATACGCTGCGCCTGGCCTTGACGGGGCAGTTGGGCGCGGACGCGATGGCCGGGGACGATGTGGCGGAGGCGCTGTCCCTGTGCGTGTCCTGCAAGGCATGCCGGCGGGAGTGCCCGACCGGCGTGGACATGGCGAAGATGAAGGTCGAGGCTCTGGCCGCCCGGGTCGCGCGGCACGGCGTACCCCTACGCGCCCGGCTGGTGGCGGAGTTGCCGCGGCTGGCCCGCATTGCGTCGGGGATGGCGCCGCTCGCCAACCTGCGGAACCGGGTGGGACTGCTGCGCCGGCTGGGCGGACGTATCGGCCTGGCGCCGGAGCGGCGCTTGCCGGCCTGGAGCAGCGACCCGTTCCGCGACCGCGAAGCTGCGGCTCCGCCTGCGCCCCGCGGCGACGTGCTGCTGTTGGCCGACACCTTCAACCGCTACTTCGAGCCGGAGAACCTGCGCGCCGCCGTGCGCGTGCTGCGCGCCGCCGGGTTCCGGGCGGTGCTGCCAGAGGCCAAGGGCCGGCCGGTTTGCTGCGGGCGCACCTACCTGTCCGCGGGGATGGTGGACCGCGCCCGGCAGGAGGCCGCGCGCACGCTGGCCGCCCTGGACGGTCCGCTGCCGGTGGTCGGGCTGGAGCCGTCATGCCTGCTGACGCTCCGCGACGAGTTCACGTCGCTGCTGCCCGGCGAGGCTGCCGAGGCGCTGTCCAACCGGGCGATGCTGCTCAGCGAGTTCCTGGCCCGGCACGACGCGAAGCTGGACCTGCACGCGGTGGCGCCGCGGGCGCACGTGCACGGGCATTGCCATCAGAAGGCGTTCGGCGCCTTTCCGGATGCGGTGGCGGCGCTGCGCCGGGTGCCGGGGCTGGACGTGCAGCCGATTCAGTCGTCGTGCTGCGGCATGGCCGGCGCGTTCGGCTACCAGTCGGAAACGCAGGACGCATCGCGTGCGATGGCCGAGGCCGGGCTGCTGCCGGCAGTGCGGGCGGCGGCGGGGGAAGACCTGATCGTGGCGGACGGCACGTCCTGCCGGCATCAGATCGCCGACCTGTCCGGGCGGCGGGCGGTGCACTCGGTGCAGGTGCTGGACCGGGCGCTGCGGGGTGGGGCGGATCGGCAGGGCGGCGCCCGCGGGTAGCACCCGACCCCGGGCGCCAGCACCGGCCGTATCAGAACATAGCCGCCGCCGAGAGAAGCTGCCGCCGCGTCGTGCAGACGAATTACATCCGTTGCCAGGCGTCACGCTGCACCGATGCTCGGGCATGCAGAGGGGCGGCTGTGCTGCCCATGTCAATAACGGCAATCGCCATTTGCTCTGACCCTTCCGCAAGCACGCTGTCATCGCGAGGCGCGCAGCGCCGTGGCGGTTCAGGGGCCATAAGGACGGTGCTGGCGGTCCCTGGATCGCCGCGCCGCAAGCGGCTCGCGATGACGAAAACGGTCGGAGCAAATGGTGGCTGGTGGTGCGCCGGGAAGCCGGCAAGGAGTAGTGATACCAACCGCCGAAATGCCTGAGTCACATCGCGTTTGGGATTCCTTTTTGGCATCCGGTCTGATTCACTGCCGCCCGGTGCTGGGTTTGTGGAGAGGCGGCGATGGGCGCGGTGGTTGCGGTCACGCGTGAGGAGCTCTCGGCGACGGAGCTTCGGCAAGGGGCTGCGGGGCGGGGCGACGGTCGGGTTGCCTGCCGGATGCTTGCCATCGCGCATGTGCTGGACGGCCGGTCGCGGACGGAGGCGGCACAACTTTGCGGCATGGACCGGCAGACTCTGCGGGACTGGGTGCACGGCTACAACGCGGACGGCATCGAGGGCCTGTCCAGCCGGACCAGCCCGGGGCGCCCTGCCGCGCTTGACCCCGAGCAGATGGCCTGGCTCAAGGCGTTGGTCCTGGCGGGGCTGGACCGGGCCACGCACGGCGTAGTTCGCTGGCGCTGCTCGGATCTGCCGGGTGTGATCGAGGCGGAGTTTAAGGTCGAACTGCACGAGCGCACGGTGCGCAAGAGGGATGAAGCACTTGCTTCATCCCTCTTGCGCGAGCTGCGCCTGCAGCCGCGGCCGCACAACCCCAAGCGGGACCTTGAGGCCCAGGAGGCTTTTAAAAAACTTCGCCGGCCTCGTAGCCGACACCCTGCTGGCCGAGGCGGTCGGCAATCCGCTGGAAGTCTGGTTCCAGGATGAAGCCAGGGTAGGCCAGCAAGGCACATACGGCGCGGTCTGGGCCGAGGTCGGCCCCCGTCCGTCCTGTATGCGCGACGACCGGCGCGACTCAGCCTGGCTATTCGGCGCCGTGTGCCCACAACGGGCCATCGGCGCCGCACTGATCATGCCCTGGGTCAGCAGCGAGGCCATGACGCTGCACCATCGCGAAGCGATCCCCCGGAGGGACATGCCGCGAAGCGGCATGAAGGGACGCGATCAGCAGGATGGTCCGCCCCGGCGCACATGCCGTGCTGGTCTTCGACGGCGCCGGCTGGCACCGGACCGGTGGCCGGCTCGCGGTGCCAGACAACATCAGCATGCTGCTCTTGCCGGGCTACGCGCCCGAGTTGAACCCCGTCGAGAACGTCTGGGAATACTTGCGCGGTAACCACCTGAACATCAGCGTATGGGACAGCCATGACGAGATCGTCAAAGCCTGCTGCCACGCCTGGAACGCATTCATCAATGACACCGCACGCATTATCTCCCTAACCCAGCAAAGCTGGGCAAAGGTCAGCCTTTGAGGCGGTTGGCATGAGATGGATCGCGACTGCCCGGGCGGATCTGGACGGCCGCAAGCCACAGTAGGGGAGGGCTTCCTTCTGTATCGCCGCCTCGTCCGTTTTACGCCACTTCCTTGCCGGCCACCCGTCCAGTGTTGGGACTGTCGCCGCAGCTACTCTGCAGCGAGACGGGTCGCCAGCAGCGGACTGCGGTGCTCATCAAACATGCCGCTGCTGTACAGCGGGTGCGCTTACGTCATTGCCCCCGCGGCTTCCACAACCGGGGCGGTCCGGCGCGAGGCGGTCACGGCGGCCAGGCTGACAGCGGCTGCGAACGACAGCCACAGCGCCGGCGAGGCCCGGTCCCCGGTCCAGCCGATCAGGGCCGTGGACACCAGCGGCGTGAAGCCGCCGAACACCGCCGTCGCCAGGCTGAACGCCAGCGAGAACCCGGCCGTGCGGACCTGCGGCGGCATGATCTCCGCCAGCAAAGGGATCATCGCTCCGTTATACAGGCCGAAGAACGAGGAGAACAGCAGCACCACCGCCAGTAACTTGCCGAAGCTCGGTGCGGCCACCAGCCAGGTCATGCAGGGATAGGCGACCAGGAGGGTCACGACCGGCACCAGGAACAGCAGCGGATAACGGCCGATCCGGTCGCTGATCGCCCCGCCGACCGGCAGCCAGATGAAGTTGCTGAACCCGACCAGCAAGGTCACGACCAGCACGCTAAACGAATCCATGTGCAGCGCCTCACGCCCATAGGTCGGGGTGTAGGCAGTGATAAGGTAGAACGTCGTCGTCGTCAGCACCGACAGGCCCATGCCGGTCAGCACCAGCCCCCAGTTTGCCCCCAGCATCCGGAACACATCGCCGGCCGAGTGCGCCTTGTGCTGCATCCGCCGGAACGCCTCGGTTTCGTCCAGGGAGCGGCGCAGCCACAGGATCAGCGGGATAATGGCGCAGCCGATCAGCAGCGGCACGCGCCAGCCGAAGCTGCCCATCTGCTCCGGCGTCAGCGATCCCGTCAGCGCCACGCCGATCAATGCGGCGATGATCACCGCGACCTGCTGGCTGGCCGACTGCCACGCACAATAGAAGCCACGGTGGCCCGGCGTCGCGATCTCCGCCAGGTAAACCGACACGCCGCCCAGCTCCGCGCCGGCGGAGAAGCCCTGCAGCAGCCGTCCCGCCACGATGATGAGCGGCGCCGCAATGCCGATGGCGGCATAGCCCGGCGTGACCGCGATGGTCAGTGTGCCCACCGCCATCAGCGCGAGCGTGACGATCAGCCCCCGCCGCCGGCCTACCCGGTCAATGTAGGCCCCCAGGAAGATCGCCCCCAGCGGACGCATCAGGAAGCCGACGCCGAAGGTTGCCAGGGACAGCATCAGCGACGCGAACGGGTCGCCCGACGGGAAGAACACGCGGCCGATATACGCGGCGTAGTAGCCGTAAACGAAGAAGTCGTACTGCTCCAGGAAATTGCCGCTGGTGACGCGGATTACGTCGCCGATGCGCTTCTGCCGTTCGGCTGGAGTCAAGTCAGACATGGTTCCTCCTGGCCTCCGCCCCTTTGCGGGGTCGGAGTGGTGTCAGCGGGCCGGCGTAGCTGCGGCGACGACGTGCGGCTTGGGGCCGCTGGCGCCGGGCCGCTCGATGGCATGGCGGATCAGCGCACCCATGCGATAAATGCCGTGCACGAATTTGCTGTATGGCATCGTTGCGAAGAACGCCAGCACGAAGCCCAGGTGGACCGCGAGCGTGGTGCCCATGGCGCCGGTAGCCCTGACGGCCAGCATCAGCTCCCCGGTCACGCCGATCATCAGCAGGAGCAGCAGCAGCCCGGCGTCGGCACCCAGCAGGCGGCGCGCCTGCGGTTCCTGGTCCCCGGCCAGCTTCATCCAGAATAGCCCGGCGGTCCCCACGATCAAGCCGAGGCCACCGACGGTCCCCAGCAGCACCGGCAGGCTCCAGAACCGGTAGGGCGCCGACCAGCCTAGAAAGTGGTCATATACCGTCGCCGTGGAGGTCGAGGCGAAGCACAGCAGGAAGCCGTAGGCCATCAGGTGATGGAACCAGCGCCGCTGTGTGGAGAAGCTGGCGTCGGTGTCGTTGCAGCCGTGCCCGCCGCCGCCGAGATAGCGCAGTGTCGCCGCATCGCGCAGCGCCTGCAGCAGCGGCCGGCCCTGCGCCAGCTCCGCCGCCCGGCCGCCGGTATCGCGCCAGAACCGCGCGAAGCCGATGCCGAGCGCCAGGATGGAGAACAGGAACGTCGCGGACGCCACGCCGACCATCACGCCATACGGCACCACGTTGTAGAAGCCGGCCCCGGGCACGACCGGCTGCGGCCCGAACAGCACGGCATGGCGCTGCAGCAGCATGGCCAGCAGCAGCACGCCGCCGACACTCAGCGCCATCGCCAGCGACATCACCAGCCCGTTGCGCCGGTAAAGCGCCGCCAAGGGGCCGGGCCAGGCGTATCGGGCGTAGCTTTCGCTGCGCACCTCGGCCAGCACGCGCGGCACGTTGATGCCGAACTCATGCGGCGGCGCATACTGGCAGGCGTAGTAGCAGCCACGGCAGGAGTGGCAGAGGTTGGCAAGGTAGTTCAGGTCGCCGCCGGTGAACTCGCGCCGCAGCTCCATCGCCGGGAACACGGCGCAGTAGCCCTCGCAGTAGCGGCAGGCGTTGCAGACCTCCATCGCGCGCCGGGCTTCCAGCATCGCCGGCGTCTCTTCCGGCATCGCTTCTCCGGCGGCCAGCCTGGTCAGGTCAATTGCTTGCATATCTTGCCGCCTCCTGTCCGGCGATGCGTCCGAACACCGTGCCGATGGCCATGCCGAACCCGGCCAGGTAACCCCGCCCGAGGATGCTGCCGGCCATGATCTCGCCAGAGGCGAACAGGTTGGCCGCCGGCCGGCCATCCTCCATGATCACCTGCGCCCGCTCGTTCACCCGCACGCCCAGGTAGGTGAAGGTGATGCCCGGCCGCAGCGGGTAGCCGATGAACGGCGGATCGGTGATCGGCCGCGCCCAGTTGGTCTTGGGCGGGTCCAGCCCCTCGGTATGGACGCCGTCCAGCCGGCTGCTGTCGAAAACGCCGGGCTGGCAGGCGGCATTGAATGCCTCGATGGTCGCCGTGACCGCGGCGGGGTCGAGGCCGAGCTTGGCCGCCAGCTCCCCGATGGTGGCCGCCTTGATGGCGGGGAAGACGGAGGGCATGAACAGCCGCTCGCTCCGGCTGTCTATGATGCTGTAGGCGACCTGGTCCGGCTGCTGCGCGACCAGGCGGCCCCAGATGGCGTATCGCTTGGGCCAGACGTCCTGGCCCTCGTCGTAGAAGCGCTGGCCGTGCCGGTTCACCACGACCGAGAACGGCACGCAGTCCAGCCGGGTGACGATGCCGCCGTCGAACTTGGGGGAGCGGCCATCAATGGCGACGGCATGGCACTGCTTCGGATCGCCGACGGAGGCGACGCCCTGCCGCAGCAGGTTCCGCAGCACGCGGCCGGTGGCATACGGCGTGCCGCGTATCAGGAAGTTCTCCGCGGCGTCGCCCCAGGCTTCCTTCAGCCACTCGATGTTGGCCTGGAAGCCGCCGGAAGAGACGACGACGACCTTGCCGCGCACCTCCAGGGGAAAACCATGGCTGGTGACGGTGAGATGGCGGACGAAGCCGTCATCCAGGGTGATCGCCTGCACCTCGGTGTCATACAGCACCTTCACGCCCAGGCGCTCGGCGGTGGCGTAGTAGGCGTTCAACAGCGCCTTGCCGCCGCCCAGGAAAAAGGCATTGGTGCGGGACAGGTTCAGCGTGCCGGTCAGCGACGGCTGGAAGCGGACGCCGCAGCGGGCCATGAAGGGCAGGGCGTCCTGGGTGGCGCGTATGGTCAGCCGGGCCAGGTGCTCGTCGGTTTCGCCGCCAGTGACGCGCAGCAGGTCATCCCAGTATTCGTCCTCAAGGTAGCTGTCAGTCAGCACCTCCGTCGGCGCGGCGTGCATGGCGCGCAGGTTGCGGGTGTGCCGGCTGTTGCCGCCGCGCATGGCCTTCGGCGCGTGTTCCAGCACCAGGACGGTTGCGCCGGCCTCTTGCGCCGTGACCGCCGCGGTCAGGGCGGCATTGCCGCCGCCGACGATCACGACGTCATAGGTCAGCGCCGCATCCGCCATGCCCCTGTGGTCCCCGATTGTATGCCCCGATTGTATACGGCGGGATACCGTTTCCGCGCTGGGCGTCACGGAGTCAAGCGCCCTATGCGGCCCTGCAGCTCGATCCTGGTACGGAAGGCGTTGAGGATGTGGGCGCGGGCAGCCGCCTCCGCGGCATCTGGATCGCGCCCGGCAATCCCGGCGACGATGGCCGCATGTTCCTCGATGGACCGGGCGGCCCGGCCCGGCGCCCCAAGCGTCGTGCCAGCCAGAAGGGCCAGCGACAGGCGCAGCGTTTCCAGCGCAGTGTTCAGGTAGCGGTTGCGCGCCATGTCCCTGACCTGGTGGTGGAACTGTCGGTTGGTCTGCGCCAGGCGCGCCGGGTCGGCTGTCAGGTCCTGGTCGCCCTCCACCATGCGCTGCAGTACGCCGATCTCGACGGCGGTGGCGTGCTGGGCAGCCAACCGGGCCGCAGTGCCCTCCAGCACCTCCCGCAGCAGGTACATCTCGGCGACCTGGCCGTAACTCAGTGCTGCGACGACGGCGCCGTGGTGCGGCTCATGCTGGACCAGGCCTTGCAGCTCCAGCCGCTTGAGCGCCTCGCGCACCGGGGTTCGGCTGATGTCGAAACGCTGCGCCAGCTCCGCTTCCCGCAGGCGGGTGCCCGGCGGCAGGCGGCCGTTCTCGATCTCGGTCAGGAGCAGGTCGTAAGCTCCGGAGGCGCTAGAGCGGCTGGCGGTCATACGGCGGTGTTCCGCGTTGCAATCGGGATCATGGTGTACATTGGCGCCGGCTGCGGACCCATGCATCTGCTTGCGGGACTGCACGGGCTTGAAGCTGTCCGGCATGGGCGCCGTTGGTGCAGGGGCAAGCTACGCCATTGGGAGCACACCAGGATATCCATCTGCCAAATTGCTGAATTGTGTTCCAGGGTCACGACGTCGTGGTGATCCAGCAATGGGTGGACCCCTTCGGCCGCAGGATGGTCCGCATTCAAACCACCGGCCCCGGCCCGGAGCAGGCGATCGGCCTGCTGGATGGTTCCTCGATGCCGCCGTCGAAATGCGGGAGGCCGGGATGGCGACGCTGCCTGATGACGGCATAGCGTCCTGACACGCCGACGCGGCCTTTGCCGGTGCCGGCTTGGTGGGTCCATGCACTACGGCACGTCGCTTGCAAGGCCGTCGCAAATCTGAAGCCGCTCAACGGAGAACCGCGATGCGACGTCGAACCCTGTTGGGCGCCGGGATGGCAGGCGCCGCCGTGCTTGCGCGCCCGTCCATCGTGCGGGCGCAATCCGCGACCACGCTGCGCTTCGTCCCCTATGCCGACCTCGCCCTGCTCGACCCGGCCGTGAGTGCCTTCGTGACGCGCAACCATGTGCTGATGGTGTTCGACACCCTGTTCGGCGTGGACGAGGCCGGGACGGCGCAGCCGCAGATGCTGGCGGGCTATACGACCGAGCCGGACGGCCTGACCTGGACCCTGACGCTGCGGGACAGGCTGCGTTTCCACGATGGCAGCCCGGTGCTGGCGCGCGACGCCGTGGCCAGCATCCGGCGCTGGTGGGTGTCCGACGCCTTCGGCCAGGCGTTGGCTGCCGCGACGGACGACCTGTCCGCCCCGGACGACCGCACGATCCGCTTCCGCCTGCGCCGCCGCTTCCACCTGTTGCCCGATGCCCTGGCGCATCCCACCAACACCATGTGCGCCATCATGCCGGAGCGCCTGGCCGCCACCCCGGCCAGCAGCCGGCTGAACGAGATGGTCGGCAGCGGCCCGTTCCGCTATCTGCCGGCGGAGCGCGTACCCGGCGCCCGCAACGTTTATGCCCGTTTCGACGGCTACGTGCCGCGGGAGGGCACGCCGTCGTTCACCGCCGGGCCGCGCACCGTGCATTTCGACCGCGTGGAGTGGATCACTACCCCCGACCCCGCCACCCAGGTCGCAGCGCTGCGGGCGGGCGAGGTGGATTGGGTGGAGCAGCCCCTGATGGACCTGGTACCCTCACTTAAGGCCAACCGGGCGTTGCGGGTCGAGGTGGTGGAGACAAGGGGCCTGATCGGCTTCCTGCGATTCAACCAGCTATTCCCGCCTTTCGACAACCCGGCGATCCGCCGCGCGGTGCTGCGGGCGGTGAACCAGCGCGAGTTCATGGAGGCCGTGGTGGGCGACAACGCCCCGTTCGACAGCCGTTGCGGCCTGTTCACCACCGGCACGCCGCTAGCGAACGACGCGGGGATGGAGGCACTGGGCGGCGCGCACACCACCGACGAGCTGCGGCGCGAGCTGGAAGCGGCGGGCTACAAGGGGGAGCGCATCATCTATCTTGAGCCGACGGACGTGCCGCGCATCAATGCCATTGCCGAGGTCGGTGCCAGCATGCTCCGCAAGCTAGGCATGAACGTTGATGTCGTCGCCACCGACTGGGGCACCACCGTCCAGCGGTCGGTTAGCCGCAAGCCGCCGGACCAAGGCGGCTGGCACATGTTCGCCGCGTTCTCCGGCGGCTGGGACATGAGCAGCCCCGGCTGCCACCAACTGATGCGCGGCAATGGCGGCAACGCCTACAACGGCTGGCCGACCCTGCCGAAGCTGGAGGCGCTGCGCGACGAGTGGCTGCAGGCCGAGGACAAGCCGGCGCAGCTTGCCCTGGCGCGCAGGATGCAGGAGCAGGCGCTGCAGGATGTGCCGTACCTGCCGCTGGGGTCGTACTACCAGCCCGTCGCCTACAAGGCAGATCTGATCGGGGTTTCCAAAGGGCTGGTGCAGTTCACGGGCGTCAAGCGGGGCTGACTGGTCCCGGATGACCTTGGAACCGCGCCGTTCAGAACGTCTGGACCCCGATGGCGAGAGCCTCGCGCAGTCGCCGCGCGCCAGGCCGGTGTTCAACCTCACGGTCCCGATCTCCCTGCGTCCTTGGAACAGGTGCGGCGCGATATAATATCCTGACCTCTAGAAATGCCGGGTCACGGAGGTAGCGACGATGGCGAGCGGTTGGGCCCCGGACGGGGCGGTCCAGGATCAGATTGACAATACCGTCAGGGACGGCGTGCTGCGGGCGCGGGCGCGTTTGCAGACAGGCGAGGGCGGACCCGATTGCGTGGAATGCGGAGAGGAGATCCCCGAGGCGCGCCGCCGTGCGCTGCCCGGCGTCCGGACCTGCATCGCCTGCCAGTCGGCCCATGACCGCCGTCCCGCGAACATCGGGTTCAACCGCCGGGGCAGCAAAGACAGCCAGCTCAAGTAAAGTCCTGTATCAAGGCCTGCCGGAACGGCTTACCTCACCCGGTTCCGCGCTGGCGCATCCGTCCATGACCCGGCCGATCTCGGCCGTGGAAAGGACGCCGATTTCGGCGACGAACACGATGCGCGCCCGAGGCGCTCCGGGCGGAGGCGTCCCAGCCGGGGCGAGGGTCGCGCGCCCGCCGGCGAGTTGGAACAGCATCTGGCGGCCGGGCTGCTCGTCCGTCTCGAACAGGCCCTTGGCCCTGGCGAGCCTCGGCGCAAGCTGACCGATGGCGCGCTGCAGGCGGGCCAGCGAGACCAGTTGGTGCGAGGTCCAACTGAGGGTCTCGAACCGGTCCATTGCCGGATGGCGCCGGCTCGGCCCGCGCGGCGCCGGTGCACGGTCGGAGTCTCCCGGAAACAGCAGCGCCGGGGGCACCTGGCCATGCCAGGCATCCACCAAGACCGCTGCTGGCTTGATGGCCGTCACGGCCCGGCGGATCAGCTCCCTTCCGGCAGAGTCTGCCAGGTCCACCTTGCTCAGCGCCACGATGTCCGCGGACCTGATCTGGGAGCCGAGCAAGGCGTCATCCAGCGCCTCCGCCGGCGCCGCCGCGTCCACGACGCACAGCACCGTCTCCAGCGGCGCCTCCCGCCAGATCACCGGGTCCATCAGGTTGCGGACGATATCTGCCGGGTCGGCGACGCCGCTGGTCTCGATCACGATCGCCTCCGGGCGTGGGCTGCGCCGCAGGATCGCCGCAAGCGTGCGCAGCAGGTCGCCCTCCAGCGAGCAGCAGATGCAGCCATTGGCCAGGCTGACAACCCCGTCGCTGGCGCCGGCGATCAGCTCTGCGTCAATGTTGATGGCGCCGAAGTCGTTGACCACGGCAGCGATCCGTCGCCCCTCGGCATGAGCCAGTATGTGATTCACCACCGTGGTCTTGCCTGCGCCCAGGAAGCCGGTGACGAGCAGGATCGGGACGGGCACGCCCATCAGCCGGCGGCGACGGGCCGGCGCACCGGCTGCCCGGGCCGCGCCGCTACGTCCATCACCCCGTCGGTGATCACCGGCTGCCCGTTGACCAGGAGGTGCCTGACGCCCTCCGCGGGGCGGTTCATCGCCGAGAACTCGGCCCGGTCGGTCAGCATCTCGAAATCGAACACGACCACGTCGGCGTCCGCGCCCGGCTGCAGCCGCCCCTTGGCGTGCATGGCGGGCGTGCTCGGCTCTAGGATCTCGGCTGGGATCAGCGTGCACTTGCGTATCCCCTCCAGCAACGGGACCACCTGGCGCTCACGCACCCAATGGCGCAGGAAGCGGGTGAACGTGCCGGCGGAGCGCGGGTGCGACGTGGCGTCATCCGGCAGCGGCCAGGCGTCGCCGGTGTAAGTGGTGCCGTCCGCCAGGGACCAGGGCATCGCGTCCGAGGCGATGGCCCCGCCGGGATAAAGGACCGACATGTCCAGCAGCGCGCGGTGATGCTCGTTGTTCTCGGTATCCAGGATGTGCCACAGCACCAGGGTCGAGGGTTCCTCGGCCTGCGCCGCCAGCAGCTCCTCCCGGTTGCTGAACCGCCGCGCGTCGGTCACCCGCTGCACAGAGTCGTAACCGGTGCCGTTCCTCGCCTCGAACTCGGGATCGCTGAAGAAGGCGGCGGCCAGCACGGTGGAGCCGGTGCCGTAGGGGTAGGCTTCCAGCGTGATCGGCAGGCCCTGCTCCTGCGCCTTCGCCACCAGCTTGGCGCAACGCTCCACGTCCGTCTTGCTGGAACTGTTGAAGTGGCAGATGTGCATGTGCGCGCCGGTGGCGCCAGCGTAGCCGATCAGGCGGACATACGCCTCGGCGGCGCTTTCGGGGTCAATGCGCGACATGTAGGCGATGTGGGTGAAGGTCGGCACGCCGTGCCCTGCCGCCAATTGGCACACCGCCGTCAGCTCCTGCACCCCGGCGCCGGGCGCATAGGCGTTCAGGATGCCGATGCCGATGCCGCCCTCGTCCAGCCCGCGCCCGAGACGGTCGAGTATCCCCGCCACCTCCGCTTCGCTGGCGACGTTCTCCACCCAGCGACGGTCCCGCATGGCGCGGCCGAATGCTTCCAGCGAGGCTTCCTCGTTGGACCCGGTCATGGCGCCGATGCGGGCGAACGCCCAGTTGGCCGAGGCGCCGTAGTTCAAGATCCGTCCGTGCGCGGCCTGGCGGCGATACCAGGCTGCGACCGGCATCACGCCCGCCTCTAGGTCGAGGGTCGTCGTCACCCCGTCGAAGGCCTGCATGCGGTCTGCGGGGATGGACTGGCCATGCGCGTGCAGGTCTATGAAGCCGGGGGCCACCACCAGCCCGGCGGCGTCAATGATTCGCTCGGCGCCGCCCAGTCCCGTCCCTACGGCGACGATGCGGCCATCCAGCAGGGCTACGTCACCCACGGCGTCCATCCCGCTTGCCGGGTCCACCACCCGGCCGCCGCTGATCACCAAGCTACCCATGTCCTTACCCCCGCACGCCAAGACCTCACGCTCCCGCAGCCTAAGCAGGCTTGCACGGCCTGTCATACCGAACGCCGGAAGTTCTGACTTGCGCCGCACTGCCAGCAACCGTCATTGCGAAGCGCGCAGCGCTGCGGCAATCCAGGGCCGTCCGCACAGTCCTTGCCGACCCTGGATTGCCGCGCCGCAAGAGTGGCTCGCAATGACTAGAAACGTTGGGGGTCAGAACCTTTGACGCCTGGTATCACACAAATGGCCTGCGGCTGCGGCAGGCCGTGCAAGCCTGGTCAGCTTTTCACCCGTGCGCTGGACCTCCGGTGGTTTGCTCAGAGCCCGTTTTGGAAGTCATGGTGCGGGCAGTCGCTTGCGGTTTGGATGGACGGAGCGATGGAGCATGAGGCGGATCATGGCGAGGGTGACCATGGCCTCGGACACCTCTGGTAGGTGCTC
>JAABUT010000346.1_pt1 | contig 80811 bp, 67 predicted proteins | sample 5559281 | NCBI WGS metagenome assembly JAABUT01 (sample SAMN10711880, study PRJNA513359) | rock metagenome | isolation source: Antarctica rocks | place: Antarctica: Victoria Land, Ricker Hills nord | collected 2016-01-04 | reverse complement strand
GATACAATCAATGAAGATCAGAATTGATAGTGCTTGATCTTTAGAAATAGCTATAACTGAATATTAAGAATACAGAAGAAGATTGATACAAAAGCTTCTATTTATGTAATGTTCAGAGACTGCGCTAAACTTGAAAGAAATGTGTTTGTGACATGAAAAGAAGATAATGTAAATGAACAAGATGTTGATGAAAGAAAAGAGTGTTGAGAAAGAAAAAAGATGTTGAGTCATATTTGAGTCAAACCTGAGTCAGATCTCGATCAGATCATTGACTAGCTTTAATCATTATGCAAAATACTCACTAGCATGCATTGCAAATTGATTAAAGCTTTAATCTTGTTCAGTCTTATCAGTCTTAATACGCTTGTAACAGAATCTCAATAAAGTCTTGCAGTTGTTAAAATAATCTGATGATTCTCAGATATTTTCTGAAGCTTCAAAGTTCTTTCAGCTAAGCAGATATTGCAACTGATCATTCTGTATGCAACTATTCAATATGTCGTTGATCTTTCAACTATCATGTATTTCTTTCTCTAGCTTAAAATTCTTCATCAGCAACTCATTTAACTTTCTCTTTCTTGAGCAGAATGATTTCAGCAAACTGACATTGAATATTAAATGTATACACATTTTTGAAGACAGTTTCAGATGATAGACTTGTCTGCTCAGTCACTTTAAAATTCTGTACAATCTGTATTTTTTAACTTCAAGTTTCTTGAAAAACTTCTTGATTTGAATGTTCTTGATATTCAATCACATTAACTGATTGACAAAATACATTTTAGCAAAGTGTTTTTTATCATGCTGAGTTGCATAGTCAATGTTTGTCTCTGCAAGTCTGTAGCGAAGATTCTTGTGCAGTCTTTTCATTTTTATTGTGTAATTTGTGATTGACTTTGATTTCTTTAAATGATTCTTGATGCTGAACTTCATTCTTAAGTATCTTTCTGTGATTGCAAAGAATGATGTTATCAATGTTGCAACATGAACGCTGTTATTGTAAAAGAACTCGATCATGACAAGAAGATGAATTCAATCATTTTGAACATCATTGCAGTATACTTAAAGATAAGTCTTGAGAATTTGATTCTGTTTCTTGATTTGATCATTAATGCAAGAGTGAAACGTAATGCTAAGTTTTTGCTTGATCAGAAAATGATAGCATAGCAATGTTCAAAAGTGTGATGTAAATACAAAATCTTTGTCAAAGACTATATCATCAGAAGTCTTGTGATATCAAACTACTTTGTCAAGAAAGAGATTAATTAAATTAAAAGTAATCATTGTTTTTTGAATAGAAATGTAGTGTGTCATCTTGAAAAGATGATCAACTACAATCATAATGCTGTCATAAAAGACATTTGAGATGCTCAAGCTGTCAGAAAGATCAATGATGAAGTTCATGATAATGCTTCTTCATACTTTTTGAAAAATGAGCAAATTATTCAGAAGTTCTTAAATTCTGTAATGTAGTGTCTTATGTTGCTGACATGATTTACAAATTCTGCAGTATTTCTTAATGTTCTTATTTGCAAATGATCAGTTGAAGATTCATTGAATAAGCTTTAAACATCATCAAGAATCAAAATGTTCTGCAAGAAAGCTGTCATGATGTTGTTTTATAATCTTTGCTCTAAATTCATTTTATGCAGAAACATAAATAAATTTTTAAAATATCATGATGTCATTTGTGATTTTCTTTGATCAGTTGATCATGAAGACGCTGAAGTCAATTTCAGTATTGTACATGCTTAAGTTTCTCTTTTTCATTAATTCGTGTACTGTAATGATGAGATGATTTATTTTTTGCTATTTGCAAATCAGTTAAATCAAACTCTTGAAAGAGTAGCTTGCAAAGTTGACAAAGCTCAAGATCAGAACATCATTTCATATTAATGAATTGAAGCATTTATGAATTTTCATAGACTTCAAAACTGCATCATCTGTCTCATTTAAATCATTCTGAATTGCAACAAAATGACTTTCTGATGCATTCACTTTCTCTTTTATGAATAAAGCTTTCTTCATTTCTTCAGCAGAATGATGCATAGTTGAATCTTTGTTCTGATTCATGATCAAACATTTATTTTTCTCAGCAAAATGATACATGATCAAAACTTTGCTCTGACTCATGATTAAACATTTGCTCTTCTCAACAGAATGATGCATAGTTGAATCTTTGCTTTGATTCATGATTAAACATTCACTTTCATCAGCGAGACAACACATAGTTGAACTTCTGCTCTGATTCATGATCAAATATTCACTTTCTTCAGCAGAAGAATTTGCTCTTTTGCATTTTCATCTCATCTGAACAACATTTCTCTCAGTTTCAGTAACAGTGATAAACATTGACTTGATGTTCTTGCAAAAACAAATGTCTCTTCTAGTCTCAATGATAATAGTAAACGTTGATTCAATGTTTTTGCAAAAGCAAATATTTTCTTTAATTTCAACAATAATAATAGATCTTGACTCAATGTTTTTGCAAAGATTGATATCTTCTTAAGTTTTAGCAACAGTAGTAAATCTTGACTTAATGTTTTTGCAAAAGCAAATGTTCTTCTGACGAGAAATAATAATGTTTTGAAATCATCATTGAGACTTCTCATCAACAGTTAAGAATTTCTTCAAAGTCTGAGAGATTCTTTTGATTCTTCTTGCGAACATTGATAAGTTAATGATCTTTTCAAATAATTTAATGACTATTTTCTTGTGATTCTTGATGCTCAGAGTCTTGAACTGTTGAGTGAAAATAATGAGTATTAATGCTGATTGACTCAAGAGATTCTTCAAGAGTTTTCTCATGTATGCTAAATCATAAGTGAACTTTTTCTCATTTGCATCAATATCTTTCTCATAGTTGAGTCTTCTTAATGAGTCATCAACAAAGTTGCTCACTTTCTTTTGATAGAAAATCTTGAAGTTGTATGCAGTAAGTTTGTTGATTCACTTTATCTGTCTGCAAAAAAGCTTAATTGTTGTCATGAAGTATCAAAGATTTGCATGATTGCTGATTATCTTTATTTCATATCAAGTCTCTTTTAAATAATGTTTTCAATGATTCATGCTTTCAATGATTATCAGCATTTTCTGATGATGTGCATCATAGTTTTGTTCAATCAATTATCACTTTCTCAATCAGATGACTATTAAGTATCAATGTAGATTCTCAAGTGTGATATTTATTTGTTGAAACATTATCATTCTTTTTGCAAATTCAGAAACATTCATCTTCAATTTTATGACTTTTGCAAAATTAAAGTGCTAAAGAATAACGTTTTGAGCAAAGATAACTTTCAGCTTCTGAAAAGTGTTTCAAGCATTATTGATGAGTTCAATTTACTTCATCTGTTCTTTGAGAATTCATCTCTTTTTTGCATTAGAAAAAAGACTCATTTTAAGATGATTGATCAAGAATGATGCTATTCTTGAATAGTTTTTTATGAATCAATGATAGAAGTTGACAAAGTTGAAAAATGTTTAAATCTTTTTCATCATTCTTGATTATGATCAATCTTGAATGATTTGCACTTAATTCTTCTTCATTGAAATTTCTCTTTTTTCTACTTTATATTTTAGAAAGAATAACTCTTTCTTGAAGAATTTGCATTTTGAGAGCTTGATGTAAAGCTTTAAAATCTGCAGTTTGTCAAGAATTTATCATATGTGATGAACATGTTTCTTACAAATTTCATTGAATATCAGAATGTCATTCAGATAAATGAAACAAATGATGTTGAGAAATTTAAACAGAGTCTGATTCATATAAATCTGAAAGAAAGTTAATGCATTAATGAGATCAAAGAGCATTATAAGATACTCATATAAGTTAAATTTCATACAAAATATCATCTTTCATTCATCTTCTTCTTGTATGTAAAGTTTGTTGAATGCATTCTTGATGTCAAGCTTGATAAATTACTTGACATCTGCAAAATGATTGAGAGCTTCATCAATCAGCAAAAGAAGACATTTATTCTTAAGAATGATTACGTTGAACTCTTGATAATCAATGCATGATTGCAGCGTTTCATCTTTTTTAGATGTAAAAAGCATAAGCATTTCAGCTGAAGAAATGAAGTATCATATCATGTTTGCTCAAAGCTGTTTCTCAATATACATCTTTTATGCAATGAGTTCAACTGCAAAAAGATTGTACAAAGAACTTCAAAAAGCAATACAACTTTTTTTGATGCAAATAGCATGATCATGAAACTTGTAAATCAAAAGAACTTTGACTTTTTAAGTGAAGAAATTCGCGAAGTTTGCAAATTCTTTTGAAACATTTAAAAATTAATCAACTATCATATTCTTGATCTGTGTAAGTTGAGAGTTTTCTTCTGTCATTGAAAGACTCAAAAAGTTGTACAAAGCATTTAAAAGCAATTGAATGTGTATTGTGATGCTTTGTTGCTCAAGATTCTGAGTCAATTAAGTGCTTGAAACTTCTCGTTTCTTTTGCTGATTATGTCAATAAGAAAACTTGAAAGTGACTTTTCTTGCAAGACTAAATTAATGAATATTGCATGCAAAAAGACTTAACGCAAGTCTTGCTTCATTGAACATCACATAAGATGATTTTGAAACTATTCTTCAATAAGATAATTTCTTTCTTTTATTCTGAGCACACAAGATTCTTCAGTATAAGTGTCAATGAGCAAACTTGTGAATGAAATTATGTTTCTTAAAGAATGAAAGATTTAACATGAGATTTTCTGAAGCATATTTGACAATGATAAAGATTTTCAAGATACATAAATTACTTTCATCAAAGTTCTGAATGTTCAGATCAAGCAGTATTGTTTCATGTAGTCACATTGATTTATCATTGAAGAAAATTTTCATGAACTTTCAAGAATGAATATTCTCAATCTTATTTAAACATTTCACAAGATTGTGATGAATCATGTTTAACATACACTCAATGTTCATCATGATTCAAGTTTCAAAAAGATCAAGACATTTTAACTTAATCTTGACTACAAGAATAAATGATGTTGTAATGAAGTTCAAGTTTTTTAACATTGTCAATGCATTCAGTTTAACAGACAGTTGACTGATTAAATTGATTTATTAAGTTTTGTATTTTTCAGTTGCTTTCTTCTTTTGAGCAATTGATAAATGAGAGAAATTTATCAAGCTAAGTCTTTTTTCAAGATGTCAATAATGAGAATGTTGTTAAAAGCAGAAGAAGCTTCTGAAAAGAAAGTTTCTGAAAAGACAAATCATGAGTTTAAACAATTCAATTCTGCATGATTTTTAAATTTGCATCTGATGCACATTTTCTCACTGACTTTGCAATATTTTTTCTTTTAAAAGACTGTTTCTTTCAATTCTGATTCTCATTGCTCTTGTTGATCATTAAAGTATTCTTCTTTTTCTCAATCATTGATTCTTTGCAAAGAATTTTGCAAACTCTTCTTATATAATCAATTCTCAAGAAATGAGTTCATTTTCAACTGTCAATTCTGCTGAGCATAGTTCAAAGCATGTTGCATGTCAATGTACTTTGTCAGTTTTCAACAGAACATCTTGCTTCATTGAGCGAAAATTAGTACAATTAGCTTAGTCTTGTTCAAAAAAAGTAGCTCACTCAGAAATCTGAACAATAGCACTTTCTCAAACTTCATGATCTCAACATGATTTTAAAAATGTGTCTTGTTGAGTTTCAGAAAGAACAACATGCATGTTTGATCACTTCTTTTTATAATGACATTTCATAAATTATTCATTCAATTCTGAAGTAACTTCACATCAAGCAAGCATTGCTGAAGAGTCTTGAGAAACTTCATTCATGTGATTCTATGATTTTTCTTCTCAACAATCTTCTTGATCTGTTGAAGATAGTGCATTGCTGTGATTTTTACATATTTTATGATGTAATCAAGCTTGTTGTTGTCTTTGATGTAATTCATCTTGATGAAGTTCAACTTTAGTTTTCTGAAAAATAACTTCAAATTTTCATTGATGATGAATTTGAACTTCTTCTCTTTTAAGAACTTATTTGAAAGAATAATCTTAAAAATGATCATTCTCTTCTTAAAAAGATTGTCATCAATGAAAGAATTCTTTATGACTTTAGCGATGATTCTTTTGCAAAACTTCAATTTAAAGCGATCAAATGCATGACTTTATCATGTTAAAAAGTAATCAGAGTTCAACATGCAAAATGCTTGATTCAGATTTTCTAACAAAATAACATTTTCAATGAACAACATTTTGCATCAAGTACACATCTTCAAATAATTCTGTTGTCTTTGCAAAATCTTTACATCATCAATAATGCTTTGAATTTCATCAAAGATGATGAATGAAAATTCATGTTCAATGACTTTCTGTGATGAAATAACATCTATAGATATAGTTTATGATAGTATGTAAAAGCTATGAAGTGAAATCAAGTGAAAGTCAAATTAAAGTACAGCTAGTGCATCGTTAGAAGCACTAGTGTATCGTCATTTAGCAAGCGCTAGTCTAATTCAAAGAAACAAATTTGTAACTCATAATTCATAACAACATGCTTTCATTGAAAAAAGCTTCAATGATCTTGTCAAGTCATCATCTTTTCATATCTTTTAACAAACGCTTGAGTTGCTTTCTAGTGAGCTTGACAATCAATTGCTTTTTAGTAGATTTCAATGATATCACATCTGTAGTAATGTTTGACATCTTCTTCTTTTTTGACTTTAATTTACGTTTCACTTCGTAATTTCAAATCAATTCGAGCGCGTTGTCAAGCAAATCTTCATCGTATCACTCATTGTACTCTGATTCATATTCTTTTCACCTTACTAGATATTTGCGTATGAGTGATCTTCTGTCAAATCATTGAACTCTATCATCAATGAGCTTCTTGATTTCATATGAGACTCATTTGTTGATGTTCTTTTCTACTTCTATAAAGAAAGAATTATCTGATCGTGAATGTTTAAATGAGTCTGCATTCTTGAATGCTGATTTCAATTGCACTATGAAGATGATTGAGTGAATTCTTCAGTGTGACGAAAGCTCAAGCTCATATGCAAGCTTCTTGACTCATTTGATAATCAGAAAAGAATTACAGTATTGCTGACTGAGTTTTTTAAATGAGTGATCTGAAAGATGATAGTTATGATGTAATCATAGAAATGCATAGTCTTTGATTCATAAAATCATTGACTTATGATTATAATCATATCATGCTTTCATCTTGATCTTCGCGAAAGTAATAGCATCAGCAGCTTCAAATACATTTATAGATTGTTTCACTGTGTAGTTGAAGCAATCTTCAGAGTTAATAAGTGATGAAATGTTTATAGTTTTAAAGTCATAAACAATCTCATTAAAAGATTTATCTGTGTTGACAAACATGAAGTTGTTGAAGTTAGCTTGTAGACTGATTAACAGAGATGATCATAAAGATTCGTTGATACTGAAGAGTAGAAATCATAAAGTAATCTTCACAGTTTGATTAGAATGCTCACTTTGATCATCAATTTGAAAGTGATAAATCATGCTTGTCAGCAACAAGATCTTTAATTTCTCAAATGTAGCTTGTCAGAAGTCTGATAGAAATTTGAGATTGCAATTGAATATGATTGCTGATGACATATTTCAATTCGCTTGCTGCAGTTTTTCAATCAGAGCATAAACTCACTTCTTCATTGATCAGATTGATTTGTCAGAAATCAGCATAAGTCTCTTGAAGAATTTGTTGATGATGATTAGTAAACACTTCAATTCATCTATGCTGATCGATAATGTTAGAATAAAGTTTAGCGTGATTGTATGAAAGAAAGTGTTTGCAGAACTTATTGAAATCATCTCATCATATGATTGATATCTTCTGATTTGATATAGCTGACACTTCAAGCAATGATCAATGAACTTTCAAAGTCTGAAAGTGAGTTTTCGTACATACATGATTTTGACGATTCGCTGATAGATTCAATGAAAATCAGCATGATGAGAACTGTGAGTCAGTAAGAACATTTTGTGTTTCAATTTCTTGAGAATCACTAATCAAACATGACGCTTTGAGTTCTCATTAACATGATACAAAAGTTTCTTCTGAACTTTGAAGTGACTTTCTTGAGATCATTGAATGACTATCTGATCATTCAATGATTTTGTAATCTTCTTGCGTGCTATACTTAGTATGTTTTTTCAACGTTTGTCATCTTTTAATGCTTCAATAAGATTGCTTTTGAACTTGAGTGACAACTCAATCAGAGAAGTAATGCAGACATAAATTATCTGATTCTTATGTATGATTCTTTCGTGCAGTAAATTCAGTATGTCGTCTTTGAAAGTCTCTTTCATTGATTTCAGTTCAAGCTTATCACGAAGAAGTCTGAATAATGCGTCAAGCATGATATTAATCTTGTCAACTTTGTGTCGTATATCTAGTTGAAAGATGAACAGATATTGAGAGATTCAAATAAGATGCAGATTCAACTTATTTGTGTTTGCAGTTGTTAAACTAATCTGTTTAACGATTATCACAGCGACTGCATGATCAATGTAGATGATAGTGAGCAATTTCAAAGTTGATTTCATCATGTGATGAATCTTTTTGATCATTCAGATCAAGTTAGCTACTTTTAATTTTGTGAGTCAGTAATTTCTTTCAGCAGAATTAAGAGTTCTGCTCAGAAATAGTATAAATTGAACATCTAATTGAGTAAAGATCATCTTCTCATCTTTGACGTGATAGATCATATCGATAAAATTGATCTTCTTGAATGCATCAAGATTGACTCATAACTGACGATCAGAATCAAAATGAGTCAATACTTTCTCTCTGACAAAGTGATTCTGAAAATGTTGAAAGAATCTGACTTTCAACTTGATTAACTCAAAAGTTCTTTTATTGATCTTGCTTCAATAAGTATTTAGATTATTCTTGAGTAAATTTACTGATAATTCAGTTTTGCGTCTCTGCAATGATTCTACTATTTGAGCATAATATGAAACATAGTTTCTTAGTCAATCGATCATATTTAGATAGATATTCAGTGCATGCAATGTTCATGAAAAGTCTAGAGAGATTATAGTCTTGAGTTTTTCAACTGAGATAGTCAGATCGAAATCATCGACTCTCTGATCAAGCAGTATCACTGATGAATAGTCTATGAATGATTTCTTCGACGAAATGCTAACTCTTTTCTTCGAAAATAGTTGAAACACAACATGTAAATGCTTCAAGTGATCTTTCAGAGTTCTTGAAAAGATGACAATGTCATTCATATAAACTTAAGCATAGCATTAATAAGATCACAGCAGTCGATCTGTCTGATGTTGAACATATGAAGAAGAGTTTTTGAATCTCATAACAGCTATCTCAAACTGTTTCTGCCTTTGATGAGAGACAACGATTATTTTATTTTGATCGATTGATCTGACTTTTCACTGATAGAAATAATCATTGACATTTATTATGATAATGTATTGACATTCTGCAACGACAGTTGTAATGATCGCTTGCAATGACATTGAATAGCTGTCTTGCAGAAAAATCTTGTTTAGATTTTGAATGTCAACTACAACATGCTTTTTTGAATTTCATTGATATCTCGTCATACAACGAAACTGAAAAATTATAAAGCGTTGACTGTTCAATTCAAGTAAGCTTATGTTGTTCATGAAGCTTATCAAAGATCTCATCTATCAATTTCTTGTCTTTAGTACTGAGAGAATACACTCTTGCAGATGAAATCTTAGTCTCAGAAACTAGAGTGATTGACATTCAGTTCTTCTTGAGAATATCAACAGTGTTTTCTTGATCTGTTCATATGTCATAGAAATTAATGATCTTTGCTATAACAATGACAATCTGATTAATGTCGTAGATAGTGATGTTGTTCTGCAAGATGATTTTCAGGTCAGAATTGACTTTGATCGAAAGTAGATTCAATACAGTTGATGTTGAAAATGATAATAAATTTAAATTTGCAGTTGATAAAGTTACGATGATAATGACAAGAACTGATACTTCTCTTAGAAGTGAACTCTTTCAGTCAAAAGTTTTATGCTGCTTTCAATCAATGATCATCAAATAATGATTCATTGAATTTGTCAGAAAGCAGTCATCTTCTTCATACTTAAGCATTGCTTCAATTCTTGCATGTTGTTGAATGATGATTGATTTTTCGATGTCATTTCAAACTTGCACAAAGAAAAAATTGACATCTACTACATGAGTGAAGAGATTACTCGTCTGTCTTAAATCTTGATCGTAATCAGACTTGAAGATCAGATCACGATCAGTAGATAGCTTATTTTTCTTCACAAGAACAGATACTTTCAGAAGTGCATGAGATGAAATCACGATTCAATCTTTGATTTGAACTATTCGCTTAAGATTCGACAGATTTCTAGTGAGTATGAAAATGTTGACAGTAAATTCTTGACAACTATTTATTCTGAAAATCTTTTTATTCAGATCTAGTTGCATCTTCTCTGTAATCATAATGTCAATTTCTAGAAGTATCTTTATTCTGAAATCATTGATCAGATGAATTTTTCAACGAAAGCAAGTCGTTGTCAATCTATCATCAGATAGAAATTCATGAATATATGTGATCAGCATCACAAAGTCATTGAAGTGATGAATCTTGTTTTTGATGTCTTGTACAGATATGAGTGATGTCATTTTCTGTATTGATGTATTTGAAGCAATGAATTCAATAAACTTATGATTCACTATTGTCATGATACATTCTATGTCTAAGATAATATCTTCTTCTGATTCGTTGAGACTTCAGCAGACTTTGACTGTGATATATTGTCAATCACGAAAGATGTAGTTGATGATTTGCAATGATTTCAAAGAAGATTCAATAAGAATGCGCTTCTTCTTTGATGATGACTTTGATGTAACTGAGAAAGCAGCTGACTTGTTTATTGATTGAACGATTGAACACTTTTCAAGATGATGATGAAGCTTATTTTCTGATTCAAAGTTTTGATCACAGTGTTCACAGACTTTAGTAGTTGTAGATTTGATTGTAGAAATCACAAAGTCTGCATTCACAGAGTTGTCTTTCTGATCAAAATTTAATTTCAATTTGATTTGATATTGATTCTTCTTAAAAGTTTCTTCAACGTATGTATCAGAGACATCTTGCAAATATGCTTGCTGAATAGTGTTATGATTCTAGCTACGCATCTTCGTTGATGACTATGTTGATGACTATGTTGATGACTATTCTGAGAGCTATCGTCGATCGCTCGTCGCTAGAGCATAGACTTGTTTCAAAGTCAACTCTATTCAGAGTTAGCTTATGTTCTTCTGAGTCATATAGATAGTCGATTCTTTTCTTCTAGATACTTTTCTTTCTTAGCATTTATATACTTGTTACATTACACTCATATGACTCGCTCTATGCTGATCTCTAACAAATAGTGATTTGATACTGATCTCATTCATTGTCATGATAAATTTTCTGCTCTTCAGTATTGATTTTCATCTTTTTGTTCTTCTGATTCTTGATAGAGACTTGATAAACTTGTTGAGATCATGATTGAAATGATGGTTTGAGTAATGACTTGTCACGTTTTCAGTTATTTGAATAGAGTGAACGCTGATTCGAACCTGACGCATTTTCATCGTTTGTTAGCAACAATGACTGTTGTGAAGCTGACAAAGTCGACATCATTGTATTAATGTTTGACTGTGAAGACTGCTGAGATTGATTCTGATAAGCATTGTTCTGATAGTTTGAAAATCTTGAAGTTTGTTTGAAATCATTCTGAAATTGTCGCTGAAAATTCAACTGAGAGTTAGAACTATCATATTGATCAATATCTTTATTATCGCGTCGATCATTGCTACGTTGATTACTGCTTTCAATACTGCGATTGATATTTAACATATTGATACTAAATTCGATGTTTTCTCGATATTTAGCTGCTAACTCTCATCAGATGTATTTTCTATTGTTCATATTATGTAGAAAATCATTAATCTTGATGACAAAAGTAGATATCATAAGATCTTTTTGAAATTTCAAATCAATGTCGTTGTAAATAATTGATAACTGATTGAAGATGAAGTTTAATTTTGTTGATTTGACAGCTTTTAATATGATCTGAGCATACTTGCAAGGTTTGCAATTTCATCATGCATCTTTCATGATGTATCTTTCTTTGATAATCATGTTCAAAGCAATGCAAGATTGCTCGCAAAAGCATTTAATCAGAGCATGTATTCACTCATTGACATCGTCTTTGTATTTGATCAATCTTTTCTCGTCATTGATAAGCTCTTTGATATATCATTTCATTGCAATGTCTTGAAGACAGATTCATAGATTTGTTCTTACTAAATTAATATCTTTAATATAAAGAATATTCTTGACATGTTCAATGAAGAGATGAACGTCTCGAAAGTATGTCTTTTTGTCTGAATGCTTCAGAAAATCGTCAGTATGCATGAACTTGTCATTGTACATAAAGTCAAAGAATCTCACTTCAGTAGAATTTCAGCGATTGCAATGATCATTTTCATCATCATCGTCTGCTAGATCAGTAGAATCAGTAGATTCAAATGATTTAAGTGATTCAAAAGACAAACTATCTTGATTACTGAGTTTTCAAATTGTACAAGAAATGCTCTCGACGATAATTTGATTTAACATCTCTTGCTGAGCTTCTGTAAAAGATGCAGTCATGATGTTCTGCAAATTTGTTATAGTAACTTCTTCTGTGAATTCAATTCTAGATTTATTAATGAAAGTAGAAGAAGATGTGATAGAATATTGCTGATTATGTCAGATGAGATAAGTCTTTGAAGTTCAAAATTGCTGAATATCTTGAGCAAAGAAATTGATCGCTGCTTAAAATAAAGATCAATTTATCGCTCAATCAATGTTGAAAGAGACTGATTTGATTGAGACAGAAGATCTCTCAGTACATCTTGAAGAATCTACTGTTTCAATAGAATCTTTTAAATGAGTAGGTTGAAGATAAAGCGACGTAATACAGATGACTATGCATACATTTGCTTTTGAAAAGATTCTATGATTTCTAGTATACTGATGATCAGTGTCTAAAAAGACTTTGAGCTGAAATGCTAGACTTTTAGTTGCTTTGTTTAGGTGAAATACGAGCTGAAAGCTTGAGCTGAACGTCAGATTGTCGTACTAGATTCAGAAGAAATTATTAATCAGTTTATCAGATAGAGAACTGATTGATTAGTAATAGAAATGAGAAGCTCATTGACGAAAGTAATAAAGATAAAGCACTAAGTATTTCTTTGATTTTCAAATAGAAATTTTCGCTAGTGACGTAATCACGAATTAATCAGTGAACAACGTTTCAATAGCGACGAAACTGATAGACTGATAGAAAATCTAGTCAAGCTGAATGATATCGAGCTAATAGTCAAAATCATTGATGCTATCATTTGTGATGAAATAACATCTATAGATATAGTCTATGATAGTATGTAAAAGCTATGAAGTGAAATCAAGCGAAAGTCAAATTAAAGTACAGCTAGTGCGTCGCTAGAAGCACTAGTGTATCGTCATTCAGTGAGCGCTAGTCTAATTCAAAGAAACAAATTCATAATTCATAATTCATAACACTTTCATTCTTGTCTGAAGCAGCATGTGCTATCTTTCTTTTCTTTCTACATCAACGTAAGTGCTTCTGATGTTTTTGTTCAACGCTGCATAACAACAAGTCTCTAATAGATTCTTCAAACTAATGCTTGTAAAATCAGAAAATGATTGAGTCAATGAAATCATAATGTCAATGATGATTGCTTGATGCTGCACAAAATTCTTTGTTGAATTTAATTGAAACTTCTTTCTATTGTTGTAAGAAATTTGATCAAGCAAAGTGAGTGCAAACTCTGTGAAGATGATGAAAGTAAATAAGATAACATTCTTGAAAAACATGTGAATATTGCTTTCAAAAGATGAAATTGCAACATCAAGAAAAGTTGTATCTTGATCATGATGTTCAAAGAGTATGTTTATAATGTCAATGATGATGATTATTTGAGTCAGAAATGCAGAAGTTTTAAGAATGAGAAGAAATTGAGATTTGTTATAAAGATTAAGTGTCATATTTGAAGAATTGTTGTTTAAGTCAACGATTTTTTTTTGATCATACAAACTATCATCTTTGCAATAAAGTAAAGTGTTAAAATTGTGAGTAGCTCAAGAAATGTGCAATCACATTAAAGAATATGTGCATAGATAATATGATCAAATTTGATAGTAGCTTAGTAATATTTATTCATATAAAAAGTTAACACTAAACTATGAAATACAGAAGTGAATTCTTCTTTATATATTCAGAAGACTAAGTTCAAGCATCATCAATGAAATCAGCAAAATTACATGCAATCTCTGCAAAGTTTCTTGAAGATTGTATGTGACTTGAATTCTTATCATCGATGAAATGTCAAGATTTGTATGTGACTTGAATTCTTGTAAACTCAGAATCTCTGAGAATTGATGATAGAAATTCTTGTAGACTCGATGTCTCTGAGAATCAACAGTAAAATTTCTTGTAGATTCAGTGTCTTAATTCTCATAGACTCAAATTCTTGTCTGAGAACTTAATGATAATGTTCAAGAATAATTCTCATATTTATTCTTTATTCTTTGAAGAACTTTGACTTTCATAGATTTGAATTTTGACATTTCAACTTTTTGCATCATTTCTTCAAAGCTTTCATAATCATAGTTTTCATAATTATAAAAGATGTTATGATTTCAGCAAATGAATCATTATCTTCAACAATGAAGAATGAAGTTTCAAAACATTTTTTGAAAAAACAAAACATGATGAAAAAGAAAGAAAAGATTGAATTGAATGAGTGTTTTTTTTAAAAGAAAGAAATCGAGCGAAGAGCAATGTTCAACAATAAAAGATGAAGTTATTTTTATTGTTTGATTTAAAAGTTGATTAATTCTCTTGATCAATTTAATTCTCTAGCAATCAATAAAAATTCTTTATTGCTGATTCTATTAATTGAGATGAATGATGCATACTTAATGAGCTGTAAGTTGTTTAGCAATTCAATCAGTTTCACTGTTGATTTTATAAATTCTTTAGTGTTGTTTTATCTTTCAATTGCATTGATCATCAGATAAATGAATTTCTTTAAACTCGATCTGTTTGAATGAGTATATTGAATGAATAATGAGTATTTATATCATATGATAAATGAGATTCTTAATGTAATGTTGAGATCATGTTTAGATCATTCAATCAAAGAAGCTTGAGACTGATATGTATGTATTGCTCTTTAGAAATAGTTATAACAAGACATTAAGAATACAGAAGAGAAAGAGTGTGAACTCTTCTATAAATAATGACTTGAGATTGTGCTAGACTTGATACAGATGTGATGTAATATGTCAGACATGTTTGTTTAAAAGAATGATGAAAGAGATGAATGAAGAAAGTGCTGAACAATGAGAAGAAGTGCTGAGAATGATTCGAAGAGTTCAATAGAAATGTGCTAGGTTCAAACTAGACATAGCATCATGACTTGCTTTAATCAAATTGATTAGGGTTAGATCTGAACTCTGATTGATTCAGACATGTTTGTAACACTGAGCGAGATGCTAAGCGCAAAGAGGTAAACAAAAGAAGAACAGTGAGGCTGCTAAGCAAAGAAATAAACAAAAGAAGAACAGTGAGACTGAGAACAGTGAGGCTACAGCCTCACTGTCATCGAATCTCTCTTCATTCTTCGCTTCACCCTTCGTCATTATGACGTTCAAGTCTCGAGATAGATCGAAAGGTGGTAAAAATCTCACATCGACTACTACTACTACTACTACTACTACTTTCAACGAATCTTCACTCTCTTTCGCCTCATCTGTGATGACTAGAACAACTAAATCTGGCCGTGCAGTGAAGGAAACAACTGTATGAAAGCAGGAGTTTCAGCCTAGACGTTGTCTTCGTGATCCTACGTTGAAGGTAGTGACTTTGAAGCCAGTGAGAAAGAGATCTAAGCCTAATTTGATGACGACAGCAACATTGAATGAAAGAAAGTCTCAACAAAAGAGACTTATTGAATCGACATTCGTAATAGAATAAAATGTTATATATGATGGGGAATCTACATGTATTTGTTAGCAAACTACACCTAAATGGAGGTAGATCCCGCCTTTAGCGAAAGTGACGCTACCCGTAATGTGCGCCGTTAAGTTGCGCCCCCAAGACCTCCCGCTTATTGCTGGCTATAAACTAAATTCCGACTCGAGAGTATATAAGGTCTCAATCTACACCACCCCCTCACGCCCTTTGACTGAGGAGGGTTGGGATTAGAGCGCATAACTTTCATACCTCTTCACGATTCCACATGTATCTCAGAGATAGCCCCATCCAGATTCCAAGCACAAGGGGGAACGCGCTTGCTCCCTCCGGGTGTGCCCCACCCTGTCATTCCCTCCTCCTACATCTGCCCCTACCCTCAGCTTGCCCCTATTGCGTTTTGCCTGTTTTACGACCTGCTGCACTGCTTCTGGTTGTTGTTCTACTTCCGCCTGTGAGGTGAGTGCAACAGCGAGGGCGAAGGGAAAGCAACTGAAGGCTTAAACGCAGTTCATATAAGACCCCACTTAATGAGCTGCTGGTGTACATGTAATGTAGGATGTTGTACGAATACTTTACCCTATAAACAACCCCAGCAATGTTTTCTGATACAAAATTGTTATGACAGGTAATCTGATAACATAAAAAAAATGGACGAGAAAATCTCTCTAATGACACGTTCAAGGTGTACTGGTCCTCAGGTCCGAGCTCAGCGAGGAGCTCCTCGACTGAACAATTCCATCCAACCCGCTCAACGGGAATCTCTAAACAGAATGCTGAGCAGCAGGTAAAATTCCATAGCCGCTTCCGAGTAACCATACATCCATTGTCCTTGAACGCTTTTTTCCCATCTGAAGAAGTTAGACGAATTGGAAGCAGTAACAGTATGGGCTGATGGAGCATACCTGATCAGCTTTCCCAGTACCCTTGACCGAGTCCCCGACAAGCGCTCCCAGTAACGCAGTAGTATTCTCCGCCTTGATTGTCCGTGTTTGGAGACTCCATCACTAACGGTCCATACGGCTGATTGGTACACGAAGGGTTGGCATCAGATGGAAGTTTGATCGTGTACGCAGTATGCGCGACTTTCAACCAGACGCAGAGGGCCTCGCCAGGGGTCCCGTTACAAGTATAAGTTTCCCCACTCGTCCAGGATTCACTGACAGTGAAGCCTCCGTTTATAAATGGCACGACGCCGTGAACATCCACACTATACGATATCGTGTAGGTTTCGAGCTTTGTCACAGCACAACTGGCTGCAGAGCCGCAGTTGACGTTTTCGGTGACTTGTTTATGGAAGTAGTTCTGATGGGAATCGCCGTTGCCAACAAGCTGGTATACACAATCTCCCATGCAACATATGAAGTTATTACCGAAGATCTGCCTTGCACCGAGAGCCGGATTCGTAGTTTGCAGATCTCCGGACGGGTAGCAAAGCGTCTGCGCAAGCTGAGCGACGATGCATAGCGAAATCCACTTGAAATTCATTTTCAGCGGAAATGAAAAAGCAGGGCTGTGTTCTCCTTGTTCTGGGGTCGTCTTTGCCCGATGCTGAGTTTTTGGTGTTAATGTGCGAAGGAGATAGATGATGGTGTCCGGTACAAGGCTTCAAGGAATTTGACCTGGGACTTGTCCTACTATATACTCGTAGAGCATAGCCCAGACAAGGCGTTGGAGAGCAATGTCTTACTTTTCTTTCTACTAGCACTGATATCCAACATTTGCCTATCCATGAAACACCCCTAATTGAACAAGTCATTGTTTACGGAGGCTGTGTTGCGATCGCCATGCAACCTCGCAAATGCTCCTCTGTTCTTGAGTAACATGGGTCCAGAGATCCTTTGGCATCAAGAGGCATCAAGACGGTTCAAGAAAAGGGTGCAGATAGGATCAAGACGGTTCAAGAAAAGGGTGCAGATAGGATCAGGACGGTTCAAGAAAAGGGTGCAGATAGGATCAGGACGGTTCAAGAAAAGGGTGCAGATAGGAATCTCGGTCAGAATCAATCAACCGCCAGCACCAATTGATTCTACATGTCACACACAAGCACCTTGCCCATCTGGAAGAAGAAGAAGAATGGAGCATGATCAGACAGCTCAATGTTCGCGGAACAAGATCGTCAGAATAATGCGTATTATGAAACACGAGCTTGTGAGAGCGAAGTATGTACGAGTACTACCTTACTGTATTAGTCTGTATCCGTACCCCGTACCCCGCACTTTCGCTCCAAGTATTCGCTTATTGGAGCGAAAGTACCGAGGTACGGGGTACGTGGCTCAGCCCTTGGGGGTGGAGATCGCCAACTAACAGCGTAACCAGCAGTAGTAACTCGATGTGCGTCGTCATTCCCGGGTTTCAGCTCGCGGGGGAGCTCCGGGGCCTACGGTAGGTACTTTCGGGTTGGTTTTTATTGTGCCAAGCCTAAGTTCATCCTTCACTTAGTGCTAGCCATTTACCCGTCAGTTATACGGCCCACCTCCAGATCTACAGCTAAACCTATAATGGTAGAAGCTTAACCTTTATGGGTACGGGAACTAGTGTTAAAAGTATTAAGCCCGACTCGTCGAGCCAGTCAGAAGAAGGCTGTAACCCCTTTTCTATTTTCAACCTTCGTTCGATGTATTTACTACTATCTATCTTGTTAACCTCCTTTTGTAGTGTAACAGGTACGGTATCCAGCTCTTCTGCAATGTCAAACTCGCAACCTCGTGAGGGCATTTTGAAAGTCAATAGAACTGTAGGGGAGCTTCGAGACTTAAGGTATTGAGGGGTATTGAGATGAGGTAGTTCTGTGCTTACTAACTATCCGAACACCCTTACTAGTGGTGGTGATTGTATGCTATATTTAGGGTGGGCCGTATAACTGACGGGTAAATGGATACGGCCATGCACCACTAAACCTTCATATTTTTGATCCACCACCTCCAAAAATCCACCAAAATACCACGCAATTGCTTCTACATACGCTATCATCGAAGGTCGCATTCAGAAGACTATTGAAGCCATAAACACGCGTCAAAATCCTAATCGAGCAGAAATTGCGCGCGAGTTTCGTGTTTCATGTGAAAGACTTCAATCTAGACTAAGAGATTATCAGTTCAAAACAGCAGTACGAGAACTGCATAACAGAGCTTTAAAACCTGATCAGAAGTCAGCTTTAAGGCAATACTTAATCAAAATCAATGAGTTAGGCTTGTCAGTTAGGCTACACTTGTTGCAATCGACCTCGTTGAAATCCTTCACCTCTACTGAGGGATAATTGAACCAAACGATGGTTAGATCGACAGTCAGACTTCAAAGCAGCTGAAAGAAAGAGCGTGCATGATTCGAAAGTACTAAAGACTCATTTTGATGAGTTTAAAGAGATTATCATCAAATATGGTATAACGAAGAAGAATACATGAAATTTCGACGAAACCGGCTGTCCGTACCCCGCACAAAGCTCATTCTTCGCTTAGTGACGGAGTACTCACCGGCCATGTAACCAAATCGGCCACCTAACCAAATTTCAACCATATTACTTCTGAAAAGGCTGTATTACAAGCAATTCCTTCAAAGCAACCTTATACAAAGCCTTTCAGGCCTTCTCTTCCTTCTGCCATACCTTAATATAAATCTTACAACTCTTATAAACCTTCTTTAGCTCGTTAATATACTGCTTTTCGGTACGCTCATCGCGGGCCTTTTGCCTCAAATTCTCTAAATCTAGCCTATTACAGGTCATAGATCGAGCTTCTTTGACGTATAGAATGCCTTCCGTTTGTAAGACCTGAGCAGATTGATCTTTACATATATTTCGAGCGTTGATAGCGGCTTCCGTGGCTGCTATTTTGACTTTCAATAGCTCAATTCTACGGATCATCACATTGACTTCTTTGATATACTTGACTAACTTCTGATGAAGTTCGGGTTCATAGCCGAAGCAAAGTAAATTCACTTGCTGTCTTTTCAGCTGTTTTCTAGTAGTAGAAGTCTTTCAGATATCGAATGATGTTGTGGATGAAGATGTAATAGAGCGAGCTGAGAGCTGAGTTTCTCGCATCTTATTCAGAACCAAAATGAGCTTTCAGAAGCTCAAAATTATGTGCATTCTTTCGTGCAACGGCTACAGGCTTTCTCTTCGCTTTATGAAGATCTGGTTGACGATTCAACCATCGCTTGACCCATTGAGAGTTCAATGAGAAGGGGTAGGCTCATCGGGGATAGTTCTGCCGGATCAACGCGTTTGCCGTGAATTGAATCATGTTCAACCTCACTGGTAGGCTCAATTCATTTAATCTTTTGATACATGTATGTAGAGCTAAGTTCTGATCAGACTTTAGCTTTCTGTTATGCAACCCTCGCACTGCTGAGGCGGGTGAATGATCAGCTAGCCTGGATCGTAGCCTCTGCAAAGGTACATCGAATTCGCGTGCAATTTCGGTTTGACTCGGGTTTTGACGTGTGTTTAAGGCGTTGATAGCCTTCTTGATTCGATGCTCAATAGCTATGTAGGTAGAAGCCATTGTGTTGAACATTGATCGATTTTGAAGGTTGTTGGTTGAATATTGGTTGAAATTTGGTTAGGTGGCCGATTTGGTTACACGGCCGGTGAGTACTAAGCGAAGAATGATGAACATTGCACGCTTCGATTGAATTGTTACTGTAGATTCGCATAGAATAAGAAACTAATATTGCTATGTACATCCTCAATCCTGTATGTTCGCCAACCCTGTCACGCCTAATCAGTTAGGCGGCGCCACCGAAACAATACCTTTACGTTCTCACCATCTACAGCATGCTCATCAGTTGATCTTGTTGTCGCCGCTATATCAATGTCACTATCGCTGTTGTCATGTCTCTGCCATCATTGCTTCTCGAAGAGCTTCATGGCTTGCTCAATCCCTCGTCGACAGCGTTCGTAAATAAGCTTACAAGGAAGGATATGACAGAAGCTGTAGAACAAGCATGGAGCTGTGGGACAGGCAGAGGGTGGGGGTAGGGTAGAGATAGAAGACAGGGGAAGGGGAAGAGGAAGAGGAAGGGGAAGAGAAGGGAAGGGCGCAACAGGAGCGAAGGAGGCCCCCTCACGATGCAGACGAAAGCAGCCAAGTTCGCAACGTTTCTTATGCACTTTACAAGGTGGTAAGACGATTGTTTAGTATAGCTAGCAAGGTGCTCTGGAAGCGCCTAAAAGAACGTATCTGGTGTATTTCGCGTTTTGGATGAAGATATCGCTAAGGTGAATTTACATGCTTGTGTGTGTGCTCAATGTACCACCAAATTTTGATGAGATGATGAAAGTCAATGCTCGAGCATTGACAATATCTACCTTCCCAGCTGCAGGAGGGAGTGGTACCTGTAGAGGTGGTGGTGTATACGTAGGATAAAGTGTTGTACCAAAGTTGGATCCCATCTCTGATATAGTACACGTTGTCTTGTAATTTCCATCTTGACAGAGGTACAACCCTTTCAGTGGTGTCCCTCGCCACCACTTGCCTCCCCGTGTCCGTGATGTTTGTCTTTCACGAACAAATATTCGAAGCCGCAGTACGCTGCAAAGGCTACCGTAGCTATACCCAGGCCAGGGAAGGCACCCTTGAATCGATTGAATCTTGAAAACGGCCCTGTGTATCTCCACGTTTCCCTACAGGAAGACCCCGTTAGCTCTGCCTTGAAAATGCTTGATAGTAGTTGCCGAATGAACTGTGTCTAAAGGCCTCATACATTCTTCCCCACGGATCTTTGGCAGGGGTGCCAGATGATGCAACAAGCTTGCGGACATCGAAACCGGTGAGGTTGGCTCGAGGAGGCGCCATGATGCTATGATCCAGGTTAGCGACACAGGGAGTATTCATCAAGGTAGCCCACCAACACTCAAGATGTAGTACAGGGTTTCTTCAATTTCATGAGTCCATCAAAGTCACGCATATAATGGTGTTAAGGTAAGGTAAGGTAAATGTCGCACAAGAGGCGGCTCCGTAAGTGATCGACAACGCTAGTACTGTAGATTGCAGGATCCCTCGTACTGTCCTGTCGTTCGCTACTATTGTTCGTGGACGAGTAAAAAGAGTTCGACTTGCGAAAACCATAACAGCACTCCAGTATCTAAGTAAGCTAAGGCAGTATCGACTATCGCTTCTGTTCTTCGTCTTGCGAACAATTACCCTTCAAGAACAGCCATCTCTGTGGGTCCAATGATTGTTTCAAGAAGTCCTCGACCCAGCACCTACTCGCCGCCCTCGAGTCAACCTCATACATCATGCCTCCTACAGTTAGCAGATTTGGACCCCCAGCATTAGGGGCACCTTTCGGACATCTACAACAATCACTTCAACACCACTCGTCGCAGCATCAACCTCCCGGCTCTGCCGGTCTCCCTCCGCCCTCTTTCAATTCGCACCACAATTTTGCCCCAACTAATGCAAACTCGGGCATGAATCCTTTTGCCCCGACAGGTAATACCAATGGACTGGCCTCAGGCTTCGGATCAGGAGGTGGCCTTGGTGGTGGAGGCACAGGGCTTGCAAGTCATGCCGCCGTGATGGGATTCGCACATGGAGCCCAAATGCAACAGCAACAGGCACAACGGGAGGCTATGAGGAGGAGTAGTGGAGGCGTTGGAGGGGGAAAAGGACAGATGAAAGGTAGGATACGGGACGTGTGGCGGAACAACTTAGCCCAGGAGATGCAAATACTACGAGGACTGGTAGAGAAGTATCCCTACATCAGCATGGTAAGTCACTATTGAGTCTGAGGGTTCTGACCTTGGTAGTATTGGTTGTTAAAAGGGCTCACCTATGGAGTAGGACACCGAGTTTCCGGGTATTGTCGCTCGACCGATGGGTTGTTTCACCACCAAGGCAGACTACCACTATCAAACTCTCCGCTGCAACGTCGATCTTCTTCGAGTTATACAGCTTGGAATTACTCTCTTCTCCCAAGATGGTGAAATGCCGCCTACCCATCCAACAGATATTTCAGGAATGAACGTTTCGACATATCAGAATAATCTTATTCCTTGCCCGTGTACATGGCAATTTAATTTCGTATTCTCGATGCAAGAGGATATGTACAACCAGGACTCGATTGATTTCCTGACTCAAGCAGGCTTGGACTTGGATCAGCATGAGAAGATGGGCATCGACCCGGCTGATTTTGGCGCAATGTTGATAACATCGGGTCTTGTACTACTAGAGGATGTCCGCTGGATATCTTTTCACTCAGGATACGACTTCGGCTACCTTGTCAAGCTCATGCTTTGCAAACCGTTACCCGATGATGAGACGGAGTATCGCAAACTCCTTAACATCTTCTTCCCTTCGATATATGACATCAAGTATATGATAAAGCACGCCCAACGGAATCAAGCCGTCAACGATACCCCTTTGTCAGCCGCAGCAGTGAACATACTTAACGGTCTTGGTCAAAAATCAGGGCTACAAGATCTCGCAGACGAGCTCGACATCAAGCGGGTTGGCACAGCACATCAGGCAGGTTCAGACAGTTTACTCACAGGCAAAATATTTTGGGATGTCCGAAAAAAGATATTCAATGGCACCATTGATGACGACAAGTATCTAGGCCAAGTATGGGGACTCAATGGTATGGGCGCAAACCCAGCATCTTCGGTCCCTTCGGGATTTACACCATATACATATCATAACGAAGAAACACCAAACTTGAATGGTGCAACAATCTACTCAAATAACGGAACGCCAAGCACGCCAGGTACCACCCATACAGCTTTGGCAAGCACACCAGTTCAGAACCAGGGCAACGGAGGAGGTATGGGATCTTTGACTCCTGGTGGTGGTGGTGGAGTCTTTGGAGGGTTCCGCTTTGCGAAGGCATAGGCGTACTCTTGATATGTGGCATGGCTGTAGCCTGTACGGAGGCGTTTCAGGAGGGTTGTTTCTTTGTTCCTCCGAGTACATTTTAGCGGGAGTCTTGAAGTGGTATCTATAGCTTCTTTGAAAGGATTCCGTGTTTTCTACCGCACATGAACGTGAGTGGAGTCCCATATGAAGAGTATTTGCCCATGAAGTTGTAGTGCTAGCCACATTTGGCAAATCTATCCCCACCTGCTATCGCAACCAAAATCTTATCGATCTTCCTATATCACCTACATGTTACTCCGTACTAGCTCGCAGATGAGGGGTGGAGGGGCAAAAGGTGGTTAGACACTGGTTTGCTCTTTTCACTGCTTCAATCGGGAACTGGATACGTCTCTCATTATCAGCGGTTAATTGGATTGCATATATAGACAGCTCTAGAGCCCCCCCCAATTGACTTTGTGCCTTCACTTGAAAGCTGCTCACACTGTTCCAAATACTACGTTTCAATCTAAAGATTCTCCTACTGACTAAACAGCAGCACTTAAATCAAGATGGTCCTTCAGCGACTGAAGCAGGTAGCCCAACATGTCACTGGCACAACTCCACCACCGCACCCTTTCGACCCTCTGTCGGCCTCTGAGATCGAAAAGGCAGTGGGCACTGTGCGGAAGGAGCACGGCTCGCTGTACTACAATGCGGTTACACTCGCTGAGCCTAGAAAGGTAGACATGCTACCATGGCTCGCGGATCCAGATCATACAGTTCGTCCTCACCGTGTTGCAGATGTAGTGGCTATCGGGAAGGGTAGCAAGGTGTACGATGGACTAGTCGACTTGGACGAAGAGAAGATTATCCAGTGGGAATTTACGGAGGGCGTACAACCTTTGGTATGAGGATATGGTTTCATAGTTCGCTTGGGCTTTGCTAATGGTTCGCAGATTACAATGGAAGATCTCCAGGTCGTTGAGCATGTTGTTCGAGTCGATCCCAAGGTCATTGAGCAATGCCAAATCATTGGGATACCCAAAGAAGACATGCACAAAGTATACTGCGATCGTACGTAGGAAATCTCTCGGAGACTTGGGTTGATTCTGACCAGTGACAGCTTGGACGATTGGCTTCGACGAGAGATTTGGCAACAAAGTGCGACTACAGCAAGCTTTGATGTACTACAGACCGCATGTTGACGACAGTCAATATACTTTTCCTCTTGACTTCACCCCAATCTTCAATGCAGACACTCAAGAAATTGTCCATATCGACGTACCATCCGTACGAAGATCCGTCAATCAAGCTCCACCAAACAACTACCACCCTGCAGCAATTGAAGCCGAGGGTGGCTACCGTAAGGATTTGAAGCCAATCAATATTACACAACCGGAGGGGGTGTCCTTCAAGGTAGATGGGAGGATCATTGAATGGCAAAACTGGAAAGTCCATGTTGGTTTCAACTACCGGGAAGGTATCGTCTTGAATAATATTACATACAACGATAAAGGCAACGAAAGAGGCGTTTTCTACCGATTGTCTCTTGCGGAAATGGTCGTACCCTATGGCAATCCTGAGCACCCGCATCAGAGGAAGCACGCCTTCGATCTTGGCGAATATGGAGGTGGCTACATGACGAACAGTTTGGCCCTAGGCTGTGATTGTAAAGGTGCTATTCACTACATGGATGCCAACTTTGTGAACCGGGCAGGGTCAAGCCAGACTATCAAGAATGCTATTTGCATACACGAAGAAGACGCCGGCATTTTGTTCAAGCATACAGACTTTCGTGATGACTCGGTTATCGTGACCCGTGGTCGTAAACTTCTCATCTCTCATGTCTTCACGGCTGCAAATTACGAATACTGCGTATACTGGACCTTCCATCAAGACGGTACAGTACAGCTTGAGATCAAGCTTACTGGAATCCTGAACACTTATGCGATGAACCCTGGCGAGGATATCCACGGATGGGGAACGGAAGTTTACCCGGGAGTCAACGCTCACAACCACCAGCATCTCTTCTGTCTCAGAATAGACCCAAACATCGATGGACCCAACAACACCATCTTTCAAGTAGATGCCAAGGCAGCAGCCGGCGAAGTTGGCAGCGAAGAGAACAAGCACGGAAATGCCTTTTACGCTCACAAGACCAAGTACACCACTCCTACAGAAGCTATGGCAGATTATGACGGAAGCTCAAGCCGAACATGGGAGATGGCGAACACAAACAAGGTCAACCCCTATAGCCACAAGCCCGTCAGCTACAAGCTCGTCAGCCGAGAAGTCCCAACCCTGCTCCCGAAAGAGGGCGGTTTAGTCTGGAAACGAGCTGGGTTCGCAAGACACGCCATCCACGTAACGAAATGTAAGAAACCTCCCATGAACCACTTCCCAATCTTGACTGACACCTCCCTTCTCTCTACAGACCAAGACGATCAACTCCACCCCGCCGGCCGCCACGTCCCCCAAACCTCCGGCCACCCCTCCCTCGGCCTCCCCGAATGGATCGCCTCGCACCCCAACGAAAACATCGAAAACACCGACGTTGTGCTCTGGCACACTTTCGGTATCACGCACTTCCCCAGCCCAGAGGACTACCCCATCATGCCCGCGGAACCGATGACGTTGCTGTTACGGCCGAGGAATTTCTTCTTGAAAAATCCAGCGTTAGATGTGCCGCCGAGCTATTGCGCGACGCCGAGTCAGAAGGCCAGTTTGATGAGGGTGGGGGTGGTGGATAATAAGGATGGGGCGAGTAGGGCTATTTAGGGCGGTGTATTTATTTTGGTTTGTTTGAGGAGAGGACTTTGTTGATATTTGGTAGTGTATGTTATGATTATATGGTATACGATGTTTACGGCAAGTTTCGAAATTTGACTGTGAGCGGTACGGCATGCTGATGGCCTTGTTATCCGTACGCCACAACACCATCTCTTCTGTTCGAACCTTCCATTACTCCATTCAGCTTACCGTTTGCCCCTTCGACTTACATCCCCCCGTTAGAAAGAAGCTCCTTCAAAACCCAAGGATCCCCAACTCCCTCCCTCCAGCTCCGCAGCTCCTTCCCCCTATCCGCCCACACAATCCACTCCCATCTCCTCATGAAATTTCCTCTCTCCCATCATGACTTAACAGAATACGACTGTGTCTGTTGCTCCCACTGTCTCAGTTCCGGGAAGTTGGGTCAGTATATTTTTTTGGGGATGAAGCTTAAACGGTGACGGAGGTTGCTACGAAAGGAAGAAGTGTGGAGAAAGAACGAGAGGAGGAGAAGGCGAGGGTTGCGTATTCGTAAGCGATAGGGATGGGACGAGAAGGGGGAGGAGGAGGAACAGAAGCGAAAGAAGGGATAAGTATCATAGAAGGGGGCTTAGCGAACGGGCGAAGTGGGGAGAAAAGACCACGAAAGAAGGGTAAAAACACAAAGTCCCCGTCTTTGAAGAGATAAAGGGGGTTTTTTATTTCCAAACGTTCAAAAGCAGCATCGGAGGATTCCGGAACCGAGACTTACCCAACCCCCCAACCCTAACCCTACCAGAACCCACCGCCCCCGCCCTTTCCTCCTTCTCTCCAAAAATTCTACTCCCATCCCTATCGTTGGAGGTACAGTAGGTGCGGAACCCCAAGTTGGTCGTCAACACATATCACCCCGAGATAAGTACTCGGACCGCAGATCCTGAAACCCGTCTCAAAACTACTTTGGGGGTTTTTAGAAGTCCGAGTATCTGCCAAAGGGATTAGATCGAGGGGTGTGAGGTGGGGAGGTGTGAGTTGTTAGATCGCGGTTGTTTTCTGTTTTTTTCTAGAACCAAATTGCCGAGGAGTAAAGCTTTGTGCATTTGAGTGAGGGAGGTGGTTTCATTTTGGTACTTGGACTCGGGGAAATATGAGAATTGCAACTGTATTACTGTATTGTGGAAGTTTGGACTATATTACTGGCATAAGGTCTATCGAGGTATCACAAGCTAAATCAGAGATCCCCCCAAATACCAAATTCCCTTTCCGTTTCTTTCCTTTTCACATCATCTCCTTATCCACTCATCCAGCAACAGCAAATTTACTCCTCGCCCTCAACGTCGCTCCAGTAAAGTACAATACAAACATGCCCACCACGCCCAATGTGCTCAACGCCCCTAGTAGACTTACCCCCTTGCCCACGCCCAAATTGATGAACAACGGCCGCCCGAAGAGGATACTCCCGCACGCAAACGCACTTCTGTAGAAATCATTGCCGGCGAACAGACTCGCGGCGTATTGCGGGTAGCTTAGGGGCACGTAGACGAAGATGCATTGCATGACGACGAAGACCGTGGAGCCGTAGATTGTGATACCGATGACCGAGGCGATCCAGTGGACATTTGGGTTCGCGGTCCAGGCGAAGATGAACAGCCCGATCGGGGGCCCGAAAGCAGCAAAGAGGGCGGGCTCGAGGCGGGATTCTTGGGCGCGGAGCCCGCGTTTCATGATGTCCGGGACGAGGTAGAAGTAGAGGTAGCTGACGTAGACGGCGATGCCGAGCAAGCAGGAGACAAGGATGCAGGTGAAGACGACGCCAATCATACCAAGGCTGAAACCGTACATTGGTGGGTAGACAAGAGGGAAGACTTCAAAGAAGGAATAGTAGATGCCGTAGACGATGGAGGTGTAGATGTTTACAAAGGCGATAGCGGGGTCCTTGATTGTGATTTCGATGGGTTTGATTAGGGCGTCTATCAGTACGGCGGAAGCTTTGAGGCCCTTTTGGTCGATCTCGCTTTGGGATTTGAGGCGATTGTCGCCAGTAAGTTTGCGGAGGCGGTTCGCGCGGCGGAGGAGGATGTTGGGGGTGGAGGTCTCGGGGACACACAAGAACATGAGGACGAATACGGGGCCAGCAAGCCAGAGGATCTCCCATAGGGACCAGCGCCATCCTTTTGCTGTAACGGCAAAGCCGGAGAGGAGAGGTCCAAGGGCGGGACCGCAGTAGGCGGCTGAGACCCAGACGGTCAGGGCATAGGGAAGCTTCAGGAGTGAGTACATGTCTTGCATTGTTGCACCGCCGTTAGCGAGACAAGGGCTACCGAAGAACCCTTGAAGGAAGCGGAGAACGAGGAGGCCAGCAAAATTGTTGACGAGGGCGGTGGGGATGGAGAGAATGACGAAGAGGAGGAACGTGATGGTGTAGACGGGACTACGACCGACAGCAGGGATTTCACTCAATGGAGCGAAGAGAAGAGGTCCAATGCCGTAAGCTAGGACGTAGAGAGCCAAAGGTAGTGATGCATCTGTGGGATTGACGCCAAAATGCTGCATGACGCCGAGCTCGCTGGATGTGTAGATGGCAGAGCCACAGTAGACGGCAAATGTGTAAAGGCATATCTCGAAGGTGACAAAGCCGCGCTTCTTGTTCGACCAATTCTGCGGGTTTGCCGGGTCATCCGTCGTGTAATAGTCGACCAGGATGTTGCCATCTGAAGTCTTTTGGGGAGTGATTGGTGTTGTCTTCGTTCGCTCAAGCGCCAACTCAGCCTCGACCTCAAGCCGCTCCTCAGTGAATGGGGTCGTCTGCTGTCGGCTTTTTGTCCGTGTTAAAGTAGCTGCACGGAGACCTGCTCGTTCGATATCTAACGGATCTTGCTCCAAGCTGTCCTTCTCGCCCAGAGGATTTCTCGAAGAGTTTGACTTTGTTTTTTCAATTACAAGAGGGATGGGCGGCTCTGAATCAGAGGTTGACCCGGGCTTTTGATTGAGTACCGCGTTGTATGTAGCAGGAAGCTCGAAACCTAGACGCTCCTCGGGATACTTGAGGTATTTGGCCTTGGTGAGCCACCTGATGACTTGCCCAATTGGCGCTTCACGTATCAAGTCGGCCATTAGTGAAATACGGTATGCTCTGGAGAGAGTGAAGGGGGAATGGATAAAGCAGTCTTGAGGAGGATTGGTGGACAAGTCCGAACAAGGCGAAGAAGGATTCAGCCTTGGGAAAGTGAAAGGAGTGGAGATGAGAGTATGTGATTGAGACGGCAACAAGATAAGTCCAGCCATCATATACTTTATAGCTGGATTGCATCTTGTCAGCATCAATCACATTATCAAGCTCATCCTGGCCGATCAGTATTCCAGCATCAATGACCAACAACTGTACTGTTTTGTAATCAACAATGAAGCCGCTAGATTGGTGAAGTTGATAGTCGAGGGGTGCTATAAAAGCTTGTCTCAACACTTATCAGAGGAGAGGTTTGGGTGTGGTGATTGGTAATGCACCGCGTGTAGCGTGGCACGGCCATCCATGATGGTATTGGTGAGCATGAAAGCAAGAATGGAAGTCGGTGGAATGCAAAGCCCGTTTATGAGTCTTCAAGATCTTACTCCGTATAGTGCAAGAAATCCTAATGATGGATCACCCGTCTTCATTTTGATACGGTCGACGGTGCCCTTGGTCCCACTATTCGAACCCACCCCCCAAGGCCAGTCAACTCAGCAAACTCCGTCGGGAATTGCCATAAAGACCGAAGGCTTTGTACGGAGTATGATACTCCATAGTCTTTCTAGATTGTCAAAATCGCTTTTGGCACTTCAAACTTTTATTTTATCATCCATCTAAAGTAGCTTGCATGCAATGTCAGCAAGTCCGAACTCCAGGCTTCCTCCCAGAATAAGTGGACATTCGAGTACTTTTACTGTAGACGTTTCTAATTGGACACTCGGTGCTATCGACCTCTCTGAGGCGTACATCGTTCGTCGAGCTCTACATCCACGACGTTGTGCGACAAGAAGGATCAGGAGAGAATGGAAGTGTTTGAATGTTGACTGTCAGCCCTATTCTACTCAACAAGGGTGTGGCTGGATCTTAAGCTTGGCCCCGTTTGGAACAACTATCGATGTTCCTACCAAAGCAAAGGCGTGTCACAGAACAGCGTCAAGCTTACCACAAGCGTCTAAGCCAGTCTTTGTGCTGTTCAGACTTGAATGGTCTGGCCAGAGCGAAGCTAAGACTATCACCTTTAATTTATTATTCAACCTAGGTCTTCGACCGACAATTGCCCACAAGGACCATCATCGATTAGGGAACACTGGGGAGAACCCTCGGAGAAATACTCCAGTCCGCAGCAAGCACCTCGATATTCACGACCACCTGGCCTAACCCTCCAGCTATCCAACTCCCGCTCCACCCCATCTCCACCATGGACCTCCCTCCCGACGAAACCTTCACCCTCCTCCCCCTAACCCTCGACCCCACAACCAAGGCCCTCTCCTCCCCCTCCCCCTCCCTAACCCCCCACCTCACCGCCCTGCACACCCTCCACCGCACCCTCCTCTCCCTCCCCACCGGCACCACCCCCCCACCCCCCCTCCCCACGAACCCCAAACGCTCCGCCCAAATCCAAAAAATGCGCGAGCAAGGCAACACCTCGCTGAAGAAATCCCTCCCTCACGAAGCAATCAAGCTCTACACCTACGGCATCGAAATGGCGCTCGGCCGCCCCAGCTGGGAACCCGCCGGCTTGGTCCGCGAGGAGGCGAGCACGCTGTTTGCGAACCGCGCGCAGGCATACATGGCGGCGGGCATGTGGCCCGAGGGCGCGGCGGACGCGGGCACGAGCGTGGAGTGCAAGCGCGCCGGGAACGGGAAGGCGTGGTGGAGAAGGGGGAAGTGTTTGGTGGAGATGGGGCGGTGGGAGGAGGCGGGGCGGTGGGTGCGGGAGGGGTTGGAGGTGGAGGGGGGCGAGGGGGAATTGGGCGGGTTGGCGAGGGAGATTACGGCGTATTTGGAACGGGAGAGGGTGAAGGCGGAGGGTGTGTGAGAGGGTGGGCTTGTTGGCAGAGGTGGATACAGGGTAATGCTTAGGGAGCTCATCATTTCCACCGACCCAGTCAATCTGAATGCCTCCCTGTGAGTAACGTGCGCCATAACCTGAAAACAACTACGACGCGACGAAGGTGGATTTGGTGGTTTCCTGTCAAAACCACATCTCCCGCAGTCGTTCTAGTTTCGTGCTCAGCCCAACATTTCCCCTACATATTCCACGGACGACGATGGTTCCCCGGTATGGGGGGAGGCGCGTTTATTAGTTTATAGAAAAGAAATGAGACTGCGAGGGGGTTTCGGTAGCTGCAATGGGAAATTTGCGTGAATCGTTGGAGGCATGAATATGGATATTGAGGATTATCGATCGAAAGGAGATACAAGGTCCAAGCTTGCTACGACACGGTTCACTTCTGAATGGGATTTTTGAGTGGGCTAAAAACTTGCAATTGTAGCTTGTATACAACATCTATAGGGCCCCCAATGCAGGGATCTCCTAATGTCGGTTGAACCAGAATATTGACAAGAGCCGCATTTCCAAACCCTACAACGCGCATTGCGTCCCATTCTGCGTACAAAACACCATCTGCACCGGCCCACACCTAATCCCCCTATGCATCATCCTCTCCCTCATCTCATTCAACCTCGGGCTCGCCTCCACCTGACTCCTATTCCCGCCCGTCACCGGATCCTTCGCTCCACTCCACAGGACCTCCCCCGCGGCGCTCGCCCTCGGCCACACCATATCGTCGACATTGACGGGGTCGGTCTGCTCGCTCCACATGTGGACTTCGCCGCCAAGGATAAGGTGGGTGCTGTTGGCGGGAACGCCGGAGAGGGGGTCGTAAGAGTAGATGAGGCGCCAGTTTTTGACAGGGGAGCAGTAGTCGAGAAAAGGGTAGGCGGCGGCGGCACTGGCGGGTTTGAAATCGATCCATTGGCCTTTGCCGCAGTCGAGGTACTGTGGAAGTATGAGTTAGAGTGTTGGGGGAAGTTTGGAGATGGGGGGAATCTTACCCAGAGGTTGTAGTCACCGACTAGGGCTTTGTGGCCCTTGGAAACGGTATCAGCAACTGATTGGTCACTGAGCCATGTCTGTACGACGACGTCCGAACCGAGCGTCAGATTCCATACTAGTAGCATTTCCTCCCAGACCACGGGTGTCAGGCCTGCCGCGCGGAGTTTGGCATGATTGTAATCTACAAATTTTTGCAGGTATGGTTGGATGACTGATGTTAGGTTGGACTTTACAGTTTCATCAAAGAGATATACATTCAAGTTTAGCTCATCGCCGCCGGTATGGAAATATGAGCTGTACGGCGACAATCGAGGTAGTACGTCTTTCCACAGTTTATCGAGGAAACTGTACACAGCTGGAGAATTGAGCTTTAGCTGGCCTGATGGAGGCTCGTTGGCGTAAGTGCCCCAGTTGGGTTGTATGTTGAATCCGGCGATGAGATCTGGGTACGCAAATTCAATCGAGGCAGTATGACCGGGCATATCGAACTCAACATAGACCTCCACGCCTCGGTAAGCCCCGTATTCTTGGATGTCTTTTACGTCCCCAGGACTGTAAGAAAGGCCCTTCATATAGGCACCTTTCTGGGCTAGCTCAGGTAGCGCTGGGACATCAAAAGGCCACGACTGCGAGTCTGTCGCATGAAGATGCAGACGGTTGAACTTGTTCCAGGCCAAGGCATCAATGGTTCGCATGACATCGGAAGGTGCATAGTAATTCCTAGCGACGTCTAGGTTCAAGCCCCTGTGGACGAATTTGGGAGCATCGCTGATAGCTACCGGAGCATATGGGGTATAGACGCCTGCGTCGGAGTGCTGATAGAAGAGCTGAGTGAATGTCTCCAACGCACGCAATATGCCAATGCTCGAGCTGGCTGTAATTGTCGCTTGCCCGCTTGTGGCAATGTTCAGGGTATAGCTCTCGTCCACGTTGCCTGCCAGAGGCTTGAAGACGTCGACTGGATCCGTTGCATTTTGCGTGATTGTAACCTTGCTGATATAGGTCTTTGCAGCACTACTAGAAGGCTCAAAGTTGGAGTTGCGGGGATGAAACTTCCAGGGTATGAAGTTCTCGGTGAAGACGGTGTGCTTTGTGCGGTCGATGGCCTGTTGAACGACATCTGAAGCCTTTAAAGGGCTGACGGTTGCGTTGGTCTTGGCTTGAGGTGTAGGGCGGGTCTACGTTAAGCGAGAAGGGACAGGTCAGTGCCTGATCTCAAAGTTGGCGGCGGGGGCCTCACAGCGATCTTCGAAACAGAATAGGAAAACTGAACGTCACGAGAAATCCACAGTACAGAGGTTCCTGCTGAGTACTGGGAAGGTATAGGCCATATAGCTGAGGAGAGAGAAACGCAGAGAGCGAGAGCTGACAGAATGACCTTCATGTCGATTGTTTAGGCGGCACCGTTCTGGGACAGCCTCTGCGGGGGAGCTTGCTCGTTCATATAGATATCCTTATAGATACTACTTTACCTTCTTGTGATTGAGAGAAGTGATTGCAGTCAAACCAAATCACCTTGGCACTTCACTAACATGTAACATAGTCCGTACTCTCTGCTGCAATCACTCACAAGGGCAAGAGCAATGAATGCACAAGCTGTAACCTTCCTATTCCAGCCTATCGGATTGTCTTGAGGGGAGGACGGGGCTAAGGTAAAGGTACGTATGCAGCCTGTATGCTTCATTGAGGATCGTGGATCTCGATGCATATTCCCCGCAATCTCTATTGATCGGCTTCATAACGATGGGGTGAGGGCACGACGCAGTTCCTGGGTAGTAGATACTACCTTGTTATGATGTACTCAACTCCTTCGATACAACCTTGTGGCAAAGGTTCAAAGAGCCAAGAAACGCCGAGGAGGTTCTGCAAATAAGACATGCTTAAGGTGGTAATAATGTAAGGTCCATAGGGGAGGCAAGATGCATCGGCTTGATAGACATCGAGCCTTACCCACGAAACTGAACGACAGCGAGGCGAGAACACGAAATCTATGCTCAGCTTATTCCCTTAACTAGTCCGACTCGGCTGGTCAGCCGTAGCGATGCTATTGTACATGGTGCTCTTACGTTCAGATCAATGAGCAGAATTAGAACTCCATTCTTCGTTAGCCACCGCTCAACACCAAGGCACACCATCTGCAGCTTCTGAGCTTGCTAACCGGCTATCCTCAAGATGCCTATTCAACGAAAAACACTGTATTCACATAAGAGCCAGCCTTCCTTTCATTCCAAGGCCTAATTCGAGTCAAGTACCACAACTTCAGCCTCAGCATCTCCGATTGACTCGACATGAAGCTCATCCCCAGCATTGACGTTGGACACAAAGGCCCCATCGCCTTCGGCCAGCTCAACTCCCTCATTCCCCGACAATCGGATCTTTGCTTGTCCGTTCTTCGTCATGGGTAGATGCACGTAGACATGACGTCCGGACTTTGATCTTACCACGTCTTTTCCTCCGATCGTCCAGACAGCAGATGACCCTTGTGCAATGATAGAAGCCCCCATTACCAAATCAGCATGAATCGGGATAGTCCCTTCCATGAGCGGCACTGCCGCCTTTTCTTCATCAGCCGTAGCTGACGGCCCGCCCTTCAGGGGACTGATGATGGTGACGAAACCCTCGCGTTTTGCCTCTTCCGGAAAGGTCATAGTATGGTACGTCGGCGGAAGCCCCTGCTTCCACGGCAGTGCCCAGATCTGTAAGAAATGCACTTCGTCCTTGCTATGCTCATTCTCCTCTGAGTGTGCAATCCCACTCCCGCCGGTCGTAAATTGTACATCCCCTCTTTTCATACGGTAGAAATCGTCTTTGCTCACGGTACCTTTGCTCTTTCCGATCATTGAATCACGATGCGTGAGCTCCCCAGAGAGTACGTATGAGAAGATTTCAGCATTGCTATGGCGGTGGGTCGGGAAGCCGTTTTTGGGTGCGACTCGGTCTTCATTCAAGACACGCAGGGAGCCAAACGACTGAAAGCTAGGATCGTAATACTGCGAGAAGGAGAAGGTATGGTAGCTATTTAGCCAGCCAAGGTTGGAGTGGCCACGCTCGGCAGAGCGGCGAGGTACAATCTTTGCGTGTGAGAGGGGTTTGAACATGATTGTCTTGATTGTGGACATGGAAGTTTGAGATGGAAGTAGAAAATGTATCAAGACTGGTATAAGAGAGAGACAGAAGATGATTACAAGGGAATGCTGAGGCTTCTTATAGTTGAACGCCAGTTTGACGGAGATCCTAGTGATTCGAGAAAAGCGTTCAATAAACTCTGGGTCTGTAAGCACTGATTAATCAATGTTCTACCACGCTGTTCTTAGGGTGGATTATCCTTAATCAAGAATTTGCGACATTTATTAGTGAAAGGAAGTGAACAAAGCTTGCCTCACAGTCACAGCTTATGCAATTTTTAGAAAGCAAGTGGTGAAGACGGGAGTTTCCAGGGATTGCAGCCACTAGTCAGCTATCCAAAGAAGCTTAGCGTACTGTAGCTCTAGCGCAATGCGATGACCGAACCCAAAATTCCTCCGCCAAGCTCGAGCGGAAGCATCAGCGACAACAGCAGCGATGAGATGACTCTATTACACGGCGAACTGGCATTCTCACCTCGTTTCTCAAAATGACGTTGGGTCCGTCTTGACACTACTCACGAGGGCAGTTGTAGGATTTGAAAGTGGACATCCCTACAACCGTAGCACCTTGTGGACTCGGGGACCCTCGATGGCGGAAGCGGTGCTTCTGGTTGCCAGGGATGGAAATGTCAATGATAAGATCCGAGAGTGGTCATCACTCATTGGAATTATAACCGCAATTGTCGGAAACATTCTTATATCCTTTGCTCTGAACATTCAACGCTATGCCCATATACGATTGGATCAAGAGAAGGATCATGGCTATGGAGAGTCTCGGAATGGTCTCAATAAGAACAAGGTCGGAAGCTATGGCACACAGCAAAGCAAGATCGCCGAAGAAAGAGCACAGCTCAACCTCAGTACTCCTTCCGACGACCATGGTGACCCTCAAAACGGAATAGATGGCACAGTCCGGCCAAAGACGTCTCTCCATTCTCCAAGCTCATCTGACTCCTCGATCAAGCATTCCGAAAAGCCACGCCGTGATGATGGAAAAACATACTTGAGTTCGCCGTATTGGTGGGGTGGCATATTGCTCATGACGGTAGGTGAAGCGGGGAACTTTCTAGCATACGGATTCGCCCCGGCCTCTATCGTATCGCCTCTTGGTGTGGTCGCACTGGTGTCGAACTGTATAATAGCTCCGTTACTGCTGAAAGAGCGATTCCGGCTAAGAGACGCGCTGGGCGTTGTAGTGGCAGTTGCTGGGGCCGTCACTGTGGTCCTAAGTGCCAAGAATACCGAGACGAAGATGGGACCGCATAAGCTTTGGGCCGCAATTACCCGTTGGGAATTCGAATTATACCTGGGAGTTACCGCTGGATTGATACTTGTTTTGATGTGGGCAAGTGGAAGATATGGACATAAAACGATCCTTATAGACCTGGGACTGGTTGGATTGTTTGGTGGCTACACGGCCCTTTCTACGAAGGGAGTTGCATCACTGCTCTCGGATACTCTTTGGCGCGCTTTCACCTTTCCTGTCATATATCTTTTAATTTTTATATTGGTTCTTACGGCCGTACTTCAGATTCGCTACGTCAACCGCGCTCTGCAACGCTTCGACTCTACACAAGTGATACCTACTCAGTTTGTCCTGTTTACTATTTCAGTCATCATAGGAAGTGCGGTTCTCTACCGCGATTTTGAGTCTGCTACGGTGGATCGGGTGGCTAAATTCGTTGGTGGCTGTTTATTAACATTTTTGGGTGTGTATCTCATCACCAGCGGTAGAGCAGGGGCAGATGTTGCCGATGACGAAGAGGAAGATGATGAGGAGAACCTTATTGGCCTTGTCGACGAGGAGAGATATCAAGACGAGATAGGAAATTGTAGTGATGAAGACGCCCGTGCCAGACGGCAGTCATCGCTTAGCATCACGTTTGACCAATCTCCCAAAGGATCACGGCGGCCATCACGGCAGCAGCATCGTAGCTCCCAGCCTCGGACCCCTCAAAGCTTACTTTCGAATGCTTCCTCTGCCCAGTCCAGGCCGCTCTTCCGACAAAGTCACGGTCAAGAATCACCCTTGTTGAAAGACCCGTGGCAATCTCCTGACAGTCTTCTGACTCCACCCTCAAGACCTCGACCTCTAGAAAATACCATATCATCACCCCTCCTACCTTCCGAAGCCCAACGCTCGTACCCTTCCACGCCGCAAATACAGGGCCAGAGACGTCTGTCAGGGTCGAGGCCAGATCGGCCATCTACACTCTCAAGGGCCTCAATGTCGCTCTTGGCACCTGCGCCCCTGATGTCCCCTCTATCTTCTTCTTTAAGCGCCGTCGTAGCCGACTCGTTGCGAAGAGGCGTGAACCCCAGAAGACGGCCAAATCTCTCCAACCTGAGGACATCGAGATCGCATCGAACTGGGAACGAGTCTTCTGCCGGAGATTCAGCTTTGGACTCTTCGCCGCTAAAACCCACTGATAATCCTGTCGAGGCTAGCCCGTCACGGCATCCCGGCTGATCTCAGAGTGTTACCGCCGCGTTGGGGGAGTTCTTACGTCTCAAGAAGTCAAGAAGCAAGAGCAAGGATGACGAAGAAAGTGGCACTGATGGCCCAGAGCGCGAAACGAAGCGTCGAGTATTTCTGGTTAGCTGTATAGAATTGTGCATAGTTTTCCCCCTTGGAAACAGAGCATTGGGCGGAATTCTCAGTGTTAGGCTAATTGTACATAAATGGGATGATTCTGCTATGTATAATGTACAGATGGCAGTCTACTTCTGCATACCCAGCCTCTACATACCCATTCCCATCTCTATTCCGCCTTCGTCTCAAATCCCTCTTCCAAGAGCTTCCACACTCCACCACCCCCCACCGATAATACTACACCCCATAAAACCTCCCCCGAACGCAGACGCAATAACCAAATTTCAAACTCGGCTCCCCCCCAAAATTAGCATCAACAACTCCACGGCATAGAAGTCTAAGAGCGACCCCACGCGCCCATACCCGATCCTGGTTTCTCACAAAAAGTTAAGCTGGCGTTCCGCTAAAATGGCGTCTCTCGTTTGGCCGCCGCTGCTATATTGCCTGTTGTTAACAAGAGGGGTGTTGGTAAGAGCTCAAAAGGTATAGTGGCTGGATTGGCTGAGGCTGTGCAGTATTACCGATTGTGGGAGAAATTTGATGAAGATTGCGGTGACACTGGTTGTACTTATGGAGGTGTCGAGGATGTGTTTTCGGTTGGGTGGTGGGTTCGTTTGCGCGGTCTTGGGGCCTGTGATAGGTAGCATTCAAGGTACTGCATGTAAGGGGTTTGTCTGCAGATGCGAGGGTGTGGCGGTGGGGGATGGTATGTGATGGGTTTTGAGCTGTGGTTGGGTGGGCGGGTGGGATCTGGGGAATTGGTCTTATAGGTTTCTCCGTTTTTGCCCTTTTCGGGTCTTGCGGGGCTTCTTCTTCTCTTCTTCCTCCTCCTGGGGCTATGGTTGTGTGATCTGATGCTTCGTCTTCATTCTCTGCCTTGGTGTCGAGTTAGTGCTAGTATAGACTCGTCAATTTAAGCACGGGGTATGAAGGGTTACATTTGCGGCAATTACGCATTGCAAGGAAGACAAGCCTGGTGGTAAGTGTATAGATCTATGAGCTATAAACGACGCTTTAGGACTGTGTAATGGCACTCCGCTATGGCTAATGGGTTGGGTGCTCCCTAAAGCACTCCGCTCAAGCTTTTCCTCGTCTTTTACTTTCACGGCTTGTTCTTCCTTTTCTTCCTAAGCTCTGATCGTATGGGGTGCATACTCCGTCTTCGTTTTCTACCTTGATGCCCTCGCTTGGGTGATCGCCCGTCGTTACTCTGGCTTTGTTATTTGGCTGTGGTGCTCTGAGTTGAGCAATCGCTAGTCATCCAGCAAGCCAATCCAAGCGAGCCAAGTCCATATTCATCCTTCAATCCCTCCGGAGCCTTCGGTAACCATTGGCTACGAGTGGTTTACTCGACCCTTACATAGATATTCGCGCCGTCCTTTGACTCAGACAGTTCCTGAGAGGGCACTCCGCTTGAAAGCTGACTGAGCTTCCACTCGCTAGCTGACCAAAGCTGATGCTATGCGCCTCGCACTCTCTATGTTAGAGCATGACGTCTATCCTTGATACACAAATCATGAAAAGTGATATGGTCATGTACGATTTCTAGGATCGGTTCTTCTCTCATCCTCTGCTGTTTGCTGAGCTGTGCTGTACGACCGAACTGCTGCTTCCGAAATTGTGGGCATACCATCGGCAAGACGATCTCTCAAGTTTTCGAGCAAGGCCTCCTCTTCGGCACTCAGGTCTACATGCCTAGGAACAACGATACCACTTTCTGTAATACTGATGGTGCAGCCACTGGTTGCTTCCAGGTATTCCGGACCCTTCTCCAAAGAGCTTGTGCTGCTACCCGTAAACTTCTCGGTATGCATGTCCTTCCTACTCTTGCTAATATCTGCCGCCGTCCACCAGTAGGTCGGGTACTGACGTTGAATGTTGTTGACCAGCAAGGACGACACGAGTGTCAAGGTCGTGCTCAGCATGACGAGGCCCACCAAATACCAGCCAAGGTGCTGTACGGCCGGATCCACCACTGCCAGCAAAGCAGTTGCACCACCTGGAGGATACACGCACTTTGTTAAGACCATCGACGCTGATGCCAAGCCAACCGACAGCGCTCCCCCAAGCCAGCGCAGGCTGTCGAAATCGCCGCTCATCCTGAAGAGCTTTTGCATGCCAACGCCTATAATAACCGACTGCAAATGCCCAAAGACCGAACTTCGAGGTTGTGCCGCGGGCGAGTGAATCATGTTATACTCCAAAATCGCTGCAGCGCCCTGAAGAAGTCAGCAAGTGTCTTACGTGGGTTTGACGCTCTGCAAATCCGTACCGAACTCGCTACTATTGTAGGTACTCCATGGCTAGCAATCACAGGTACCCTGAAGATCCACGCCACGATGGAAATGCCCACAAAGGCACCAATAAACGACCACCATGCAATAAGAACATTGCCAGGCTCTTGGTAAGGCTTGAGCCGAAAGCCCAGAAAATGAGATATGAAACGAGGCAGAACGTGTACTCTATTGCGAGGAACAAAACGGTTCAGATATCGATCGATATCAAAGTCGAAATCCGAAGCCTCTAGGAGAGGCATACTGTCGACCTTTTTTGTCGACAGCCTTGATAGTCCCATTACGACACAGACAAGAGGAACAAACGAAGGAGACATATGAAGTACAGAAACAGAGAAGGGACGAGTTGCATAATGAGAAGGCGCCTGGAACCAATCACTGCAACGTTTCAGGAGAAATAATCCATACTCTCTAGTACTGTCGTAGTACCGCAGGAGGACCGGAAGCGATGCTGGTCCCGAGGCAGACAAATGCAGACAAGACTTGCTAACATACGAATGGGAAGGAGCCATGACACACGGAAACCCCCTAAAAGGATTGGAGCGCTTTTTGGAGAGCTAATTAGTCAGCCCTGCCAAGCACGAGGGGGAATCTCATCTGTTGATCTGACAAGACCAGTTCTCACCGCCCGAAAGCTGTGGAGCAACAAGATGCCACCAGTTTATTGAGCGGATCTTGTAGATATACAAAGCTGTTGACATGTCACATGATACCATGATAACAACGTAACGAAGGGGTTAGGGCTAGTCTAATGCGAATCAAGTTAGACTATCTGAATAACCGTTCTGGGTTTAGCGTACGATTAAGGGTCCAGGGACCAATGCGGCTTAGAAGAATTTGCGTGAATCACACATAAATCGATCTGAAAGTGTGCTTCTTTACCGGAAGAGCAGAGAAGCAGAGGAAGTGATCCATTCAACGTTGTGGAAGACCGCAGAGTATCGTTGCGACTCGGTCGACTGCTTTCTGCAACAACCCCAACGTCATATTCGGGGCGCCAAAAAGGCCTCCAACGCCAATCGATAAGCCCCACCACCAACGAGAGACTCAAAATTTCGACTCTCGAAAATTCTCAACGCACAACCAACCGCAATGATCTCCTCATCAAAGGCCGCCCGTCAGGCTAAGCGCGCCGAGAAAGGTGCTGATAAGAAGAAAACGGCAGCATCAAAACTGTCGTCGAAAGCTACTTCGCAGAATGTATCTTCGGCATCTTCTATGAATGGCGACGAGACACCACCCCTTCTTGATGGCGATGGAAACGCTCTACCAGAAGAAGAGCAACCTGCCACCACCACTGAAAATATGTCGACCGTCAAGAAACTTACGGAGCAGTTGGACAAACACGGCTTGTCAGACCGAGTAACGACCGGTGTACTGGCATCCTTGGCCGCCAGCCGGGATGTCAAAATCAACTCTGTATCTCTTGTGTTCCACGGGAAAGTCTTGATCACCGATACTATGCTCGAACTAAACTACGGTCGAAGATACGGTTTACTAGGTGAGAACGGATGCGGAAAATCGACACTGCTCAAAGCAATAGACAAGCGGGAATTTCCGATTCCAGAACAAGTGGACATATACCTGCTGAACGAGGGCGCTCCTCCCAGCGATCTTGGTGCTCTTGAATGGGTCGTCAGGGAAGCCGAAAACGAGATGGAAAGATTGGACAAGTTGGCAGAGGAGATCCTAGAGAAAAACGGGCCAGAGGACCCGGTCTTGGAAGATCTCTACGAGGTATGTCGCTTCTTACAAAACTTATGGTAGTTGGTGCTGACGGAACCAGCGTATGGAAACCATGGACCCTTCAACCTTTCAAACCCGCGCCTCTCTTATCCTCACAGGTCTCGGTTTTAACAAAAAGACGATCCACAAGCAAACCAAAGACATGTCCGGAGGCTGGCGAATGCGTGTTGCCCTCGCCAAAGCCCTCTTCGTCAAACCATCCCTCCTCCTTCTCGACGACCCAACCGCCCATCTTGATCTTGAAGCCTGCGTCTGGCTTGAAGAATACCTCAAGAAATGGGACCGCACCCTAATCCTCGTTTCCCACAGTATGGATTTTCTTAACGGCGTCTGCTCAAATATGATCGACATGCGCATGCGCCAGCTGATTTACTATGGTGGAAACTACGACTCTTACATCAAAACTCGAGGAGAGCAGGAGACGAACCAGATGAAGGCGTACGCCAAGCAACAGGAGGAAATCTCGCATATCAAGAAGTTTATCGCTTCAGCCGGTACCTACGCGAACTTGGTCCGACAAGCCAAATCCCGCCAGAAAATCCTTGACAAGATGGAAGCGGACGGCTTCATCCAGGCCGTGGCTCAAGATCGCGTCTTCACCTTCCGCTTCGCCGACGTCGAGAAGCTTCCCCCGCCCGTCCTCTCCTTTGACGACGTCACATTCAGTTACAGCGGCAAAGCAAAGGACAACCTCTACGAACACCTCGATTTAGGTGTAGACATGGACTCTCGAACCGCGCTCGTAGGCCCCAACGGTGTGGGCAAGTCCACTCTCCTTCGTCTCATGACCGGCAAGCTCTCACCCACGCAGGGTGTGGTGAGCCGACACACGCATCTGAAACTGGGTGTTTACAGCCAGCATTCGGCCGAGCAGCTCGATCTCACCAAGTCGGCGCTGGACTTTGTAAGAGATAAATATTCGGACAAAAACCAGGATTATCAGTATTGGCGACAGCAGCTAGGGCGATACGGGCTGTCTGGGGAGTCGCAAACGGCATTAATGGGAACTCTGTCCGAAGGTCAAAAATCCAGGATTGTGTTTGCACTCCTCGCCATTGACGGACCGAACATGTTGCTTCTTGACGAGCCTACGAACGGCCTCGACATTCCAACCATTGACTCCCTAGCCGACGCTATCAATGCCTTTAGTGGAGGCGTCGTGGTTGTCTCGCACGATTTCAGGTAAGTACCTCTTTGTCTCTTAGAGAAAGTTTGGAACCGCGGAGGCGCTGACAAGACTGAAATCGCCAGATTACTCGACAAAATCGCCAAAGACATCATGGTGTGCGAGAACAAAACCATTCGCCGCTGGGACGGGTCGATTGGCGGCTACAAGAACTACCTGCGTAAGAAGATGGTTACTATGGGGCAGGTCTAGAATGGTGCCCTAATTCTCAAAGCGGAGGTGCTGGACCTAAGGAAATCACGAACAGGGAAAAGAGGCATGTCTAATTGACTGAATCCTTGACGCAGCAAAAGCATCAACGACAACACCGATCGATTGATGGTGCAAGGGAAACTTCTCGGGCAGGGATGAATACGACTATAGAGGTGTTTAGAGCAGAGGATACCAATTTAGAGAAAAGCATTCTTGGTGACCCCTCCTATTTGTAATGATGTCTTGAGCCCTAACCAACTGCCCGAGTGGACACTCTATCCATCTAACCAAGGCTCAGGACGGACGACAAAAGGTCTTTTGAACCACGCAGTCGTTGGAAAGCTGTACACCTGACCCCCTCCCTCCCAAGCAATCCCTACCCTTTCCCACAGACATATCCCCCCTATAGCCAAGCAACCACGCTCCTCCACGCAACAAACATCCACCCGACACCACACCACCCATCCCCTCACGCCACCCTACCTCTCCTCCTCCCTTTTATCCATCCACGCCCCTTCCCCCTTCCCTCCCCACCACCGTCCCTAGCCAAAAAGGTACCAATAGCCCCGCTCGCACACATGGACGGAAATCCCCCTGGGTGCGGCTGGTTATGGAGGTAGAGACGGGAGTGTGCTCTAAGGGCAGGGGGTGTTGAGATGGGGGGAGGGATGAGAGCGAGTGGGTGAGTGGGTGGATGGGTGCTGGGATATTGGAATTGGGGAACGGAGGGGGTAGATGTGATAGTTGTGGTAGGTGGGTGGAGTGGGAGGGGAGGAGGAGGAGGGGAGGGTTGTGCGAGGAGCGAGGAGGTACGGGGTAGGAGTGGGTTGGGTGGAGTAGGCAGGGATAGGAGGGGGAGGGCGAAGGCATGTAGTCGGGTTTGATGGATTGAGGGATTTGGGGGGGCGTGGAAGGGTTCTGATTTAGCTGGAAGTAGATGGTTTGATGCTAATCTCCGTATCCTCCTAAGCGCTCCGGAGGAGGCATTATATCATAAAGCGTGACCTGATCATATATCATATACCACATCCCTTTGAATCCCCACTTCTGAGAGATTTACGTTCCGCGGGCCCTCTTCCCCAGCCCAGGCCCATCTACCTCCCATCCCTCTCACCCCACCTAACCCAACGCCTCACCACCTCGTCCACTCCTTTCACCCCATCCCTCGTCCCATCCACCTCGAACCACTCTCTATGCTCCTTCCCACATGTTGAACACCCTCTCTTGACCCTTTTATCCGCAAGTTCTAGATGAATCAATCTTTCGACTTTGTGCGCGTGGGGAACCTTTCTGGGGGTTGTGGGTGAAGGGACGAGGTTGGGGGAGGGCCGGGTGTAGGATGTGGGGAAGGTGGAGGATGTTGGAGGGGAGGTGGAATAGTGTAAGGGGTGCGTGTAGGATGGTGATGGGGAAGAGGGCGAGGTGGGGAGGTAAGGGTAGAACCGGATGAGGGAGAAGTGATGGTTGCATTGGCGGGTCCATTCATTCATGCGGCGGTGTACGTTGGATGCGCGACCGATTTTCAGAAGGATCGTCGGGTTGCTGTTGGTCGATGCAGAAGCGTAGTCTTGGATTAGCTCGCTCGGTCGCCGGCTTTTGGCAGTGGGTCTTGCAGGTGAAGGAAGGAGCGAGGAGGCGGCATCCGCGGGTGGGGCGGCGGATGTGGTGGGGGTGAGCCAGAACATGTAGATAAAGCCTTCTTCGTCGTGCGTGGAGACGGGTTTGGCAAGCTCGGTTAGGAGTAAAGAGGTGGTTTGAGGGGAGAGGAATTTTGGTATCAATGCTAGTAGGTCCTGGGTTTGCGATGTTAGATCGTGTGGGAGAGATGGTCGATGGAGAGGGACAGTAGGTTTGCTAATTACGCCGGGCGGTAGTACTGTGGTGCCTTGTCGAGTAGGTGTATGTGGAGCTGGCCTCCGGGTATGTTTCGAAGGTGTAGTTGCAGACGATTGGATGTGTGCAGGTATCAGAACCGTTTCAGGCTTCACATACTCGGGCCTTGTCGAGTAGGGACGATTTTTCTGTGGTATACTAGACCCGGGGTCTAACCCTACGCAGCAGATCAGTGCCGACCAGAAACTAGGGTCCTTTCTCTGCCTTCGGGGTTTGTGTGCCTTGACCTGTCGCGCCCGGATTGGTGATCCGTCTTCGGATATTGACAGCAAAGGCCCAGGCACATCTTGCCAAGTCTTGGGCAAAGTCTCCTTCCTCGATGGCCTTGCATGTGGCTTCACATGTCTACTTTTGGCCGGCGCCGCACCATCCTGAACCTCCAGTACCCCGAGTCGCTCCACCAAAGTATCGATGCTCGTTCTCTGTTTCAGTGGGACCAATCTGGATTTCCTTGCTTTCTCGTCCACACCGGCCAGCGCTGCCGCTTGGTCTTTATGCTGCCAACAGAAAAAGGCCGCAGCACCTTCCGAGTCGCCGCTCGAGGTGAGTAGAGCCAGCACTCCATCTTTGGACCCTCGATTGACTTTTGGTGAGGACTGGGCACTAGTCCCAAGAGCGCGTCTGCACGGTCGACCGTTGGAGGTGATGCCTTTGCATGTTGTGGCTGGGTTTTTCGAGTCGGAACGAGGGATAAGAAACTCGGGCGTGTGAGGTATGAAGGGCATTATAAGGACTGGGTTGTGAGTACTATCCTCAAAGGGTAGGTGGACATAGAGAAGCGACAAGAATTGAATCTGGAGAAAGGCGATCAAATACTTGCCTTGATCGTCAATATAGAAAGAAAGCCGCTGGGTGTGAAGACTGAAATCAATATAGATCAGTGAGACTTGAAGAGAGAGTGAATAGTGGGGGCAGTGATGCCAGGCAAGCGCCCTTGTGTGGCTGGGAAGACCGCAGCATCATCGAATCGAAGCCTTTTTGCACCGGCATTAATCGCAATATGACTTGCTACGAATTGCCGGAGTATGAGGTACAGTGGCAGTTGGTTAGCCAGCAAGACATTGCTCATGTTAAGTTGATAGATATCAAACACGTCGAGAAGGTGAAGTGATGCCGGACTCGCTCTAAACGCTAGACCAATAATGGATCGAAGGTCACCATGAAAGTTCCTCGTACGAGCAGCATCGACGGGTTACTGCATTCTTTTGCAGATGCCGGAATGGGAGTAGAGCGAGTGTAGGAAGTCATGAGTATTACGATCCTGTACTATAGAACTGGTGATTGACAATAGTGTCATATCCAGTATCTGATAAACCTGACCTACCAGTATGCAGCTTAATATTGCTTCCCAGCGCAAAAAGAATCCCAGCTCTGCCCAACTGTCCTACAAGCACAAAATGCCAAGCGCCATTTTTATGCAAAGCCATGTCTGTAGTAGTTGTTGCCCATTACCTTAGCATCTCCACCATACCGAGACATCCATCAAGAGCCCCTTCCATTTGCTCTACCCTTCCCTTTAAACCCTTGTTCTCCACCTTCAAGATACCTACCACATTCCATGCTTCATTCGTCGTGAGTCCATGGCAATTCGCGCATTTTAAGCCTTGATAGTCCTGCCATGAAGCTGTTTCGTTCTGACATTTTGATCCCGCCATGGCCTTGACGATGGGCTGAGGGTTGAGTCCCGGCCTATGCCGTGCCGCTTCTGTAAATGGCGCCACGGAACCAAGATCGAATAGCTGGTGGATATCCGGAGAGTTCGTAGTTGATACTGAGGACATGGACATTGTGGGAGATGTAGCTCCGTGCCGATGCGAGAATACGCTGTCGACTGAACTTTCTGCTTCCGACTCGCAGCTCCAGTCACTGTTGATGCTGGACCTACTCTCCCGCTGCGAGCGCTCCGCATGTGCTTCTCGTGAGGCTCTTAGCAAGACCACACTTCGCTTCCGGGCGTCCTCCTCTTCCCGTCGCAGTTGTTTCTCCCTAGCCAGATCGTCCACTATGTTCATCATAGCGTCGTCTTGCTCCGCTAACTTAACGGCCATATCATCCAGCTGCAGCTTCAGGTGTTTAGCTCGGGTCACGGCCCCCTCCAGTTCCTCGGCTTGAGTCTCCTTCTCTATTGTCATCTCGCGCAGCGACTGTGTGCGTTCCTTGTAAGCCATCTGTAGACGAGATAGCAGACCTTCGGCATTCTGAACTAGGTTCTTGAAAGCAGCCGGGGAAAATGGATCGGCCGGACCTGCAGGAAAGAGGGCTTTGTGGACGTCTAGGTCGAGGAAGTCGTCATTCAGTTCAGAAGATTGCGGAGAGGTTGTTGGTGATGGGGCTTTCGCTGTAAAGAACGAAAAACGACTAGATAACGCTGGCTTGGGCATCGCTTGAGCTGAGTTCTTTCGCGCAAGGCTCGTCCGATTCGCGGATGATGTCGGCATACTATCTAGAGGATCCAGTTTGTCCTTCGTAGGTGAAGGTAAAATACTGAAGGTGATCGGATCTGATTCGCCTCTGAACCAATCCGCCAACTTCCCGCCCACTTTTGTAGGGGAGGACTGGCGGGACTGAGGTGGGTCGGGTTGGAGGTGATTCAGGTCCTGAAGCGAGGTATGGGATGGATCGAGCTGTAGGTTATGCTCTCGCTCACAAATTCGCGTGACTAATGGAGGCAGTTCCCGTCTTATCGACCGTCCGCGTTCAGGTGTGAAACTCCGCCGATGTATTTGGTCCGGCGCGGCTAGACCATCTCCATCACAGGACTGCAAAGGCCTTGATGAGGGGTATGGATCACCAGCAGCTGAAGGGGCTAAAACCTTGTCTGGAACTCCATGACTAGCATACCACTGAGGATTGACGATACTGCTTGAACCTTGTGATTGTGGAGAGGACTTGGATCGGTTATGACAGCTGGGTGATTTGACACAGGTCGGAGACAGGTCGACCATTAGAACGTAGGTATGGAATGCGGATATCTGGTTTCGGGAAAGGAAGGTGCAGGAATGTGATGTTTCCAGACCAAAACCACTAAGATAACCGTTATCGAAGGAGGGTTGGAGGGGTCAAGAAGCGTAAATCTCCAAACTTCGGTGAACGAACATCAACTGTGAGAGGCCGTATGGTATGTATGATGGTGCTTGAAAATCCTAGGTATTGGTAGTTGGAAATAGCACTCGGAAAGGAGGAGGGAAGTTCAAGAAGAAAGATGATTGACGTTGACGAAGGGGGTTGGGCCCGCCGCATAATGGCGTGGCGGGGGAATCAGATACTCCAACAAACAACTGGGCTATGTGGTATTCCCGCTTGTTTTTATGTCTATTCAATCATCTTCTATTAACCATTATCCATATCCCGTATGGACTGCGGAATACGGAGCACGGAGCTGCCAGGCGTAGAATTTTTATGTTTGCCAAGGGGTGGAAGATCAGCCTTACAGGAGCGGGATCCCGCCTGGGACGTCACTGCCCGCTGGGCGCTAAGATAACGCTACCTCCTCACACTCCTTCGCTCTTCCGTTACCTCCGCCATCGTACTTCCCTTACTGGCCACCCATCAATGAGCGTTCAAAGGCCACAGCGTACCCTTATCTCTCCATCTGTAATGGAAGCTTGGTCTGCGAGCGGCGCGTCATGAGCGCTCATTTTGGCGGGGGCTTTCAGTCAATTTGGCCTTGGTTGTGTTCCCGGAAACCGTTGAACGAAAGATTCAGTTGGAAAACTTCTGCCTCAAGTTCTTGCCTGATTACTTCAGAGTAGTCGGGTTTCTGGCCCCTGAAACGGTTACGTCGTGCTAAATAACCCTGGTATTTAGAGGTGAAAAGTCAAGCAATATGGTCTTGGAATGCACTGAGAACGGTATCGTGCTGAGAAGGTTCAAGCTCGCTGCTGTCATGGCTCGAAATCGTTGAGTCCAAACAACGCTCATCGGAGTGCAGACAGTTGTCTCATCCCCTGCCTCACGTCTTGATGTTTGCTTGCTTTGCTGAGCTGAAGTTCTTAAGTTTCCAGGCGTTGTCTCTCGCAACCTTTTGCATACCATCGGCATGCATCTATCTAAATGGTTATTCGTAAAAAGCTTCAAAGACCATTTCAGGAAGCGAAGTCCCCAAGGTTTGTGCAGCTATTTTGGCTTTCTGTAAAGGAAATGCATTTGCTTTATTCACTGGAGCTCAGTCGTTAGGTATTGGTCAGAGAATCTTATTGTCGAAGTCTCCTACATTCCAGAAGTGGTTTCGCTAGCCGTACCCGGTGCCCTTGTTCTAATTATTGTAGCGCATATAATCTATATAGACAAACCTTTACACTGGACTAAATTATTTCAGCGATGAAAACTACGGCGGACCGCATTCGGAACATCTGAAAGACAAAGTTCGGTAAGCCGACGGAAATGGACATCGAAACTTCAGACGTTTAAGGGTTCGATGCGCAAAGTTACTCCTCAAACATATTCATAGCTTTAGCAATACGTTGAACCAAGAAATCGTCAAGCTTCCTATTGAGGTCGTCATGGCTCCCGTCACAAGGTCAATGGACAGACCCCAACAAGTGGTCACGACTACTCAATCATCTAAGCCCAGCAAGAAGACCGGAAACTCATCTACTAAGAAGGTCACCACTGGAACGAAAACGAAAAAGAAGGCTACTCCCAAGAAGACGAGTGTCAAAATGGTTAAAAAGCCTGCCTCAAAGAAGGGCGTAACGAAAGGCGCAAAGAAGGGCGGAAAAACTGGCGGGAAGACCAAGAAATCTACGATAGCCAGTAAAAAACCAAACCCGGAGATCGAGCCCGAGGAAGATCCTGGCCCAGATCGTGAGGATACGCCATATATCCCTGGATCGCCGACGAGTAATACGCAACATGGCCAGATCGGATTCGATCGTAGGGAGCTTCAAGATTCCGGTTCCCTTGAGTTCGATGGCGCCCATGTTCCGACCTTGAGCAATGACATCCATGCGATTTGGGATAAGGGAAACTTCGATCTCATACCTGTGGGAATCATAGCTGGGACTGAAAAGGATGCATTTTATGAAGCCTTCACGCCGGCGTTCAGGCTTGCATCTCTGTGGATTACTTGCCCGGAATATCTATCGTTTTGGCGTAGCATGCTACGTGGGAGAATTCAAGCCGCCAATGGGGAGGGACCGACTTCGATTCTCCGAGCAAAGAGTTTCGCTCGGAAAGACTTGATGCAAGATCTTCTTGAGATTGCAGGCAGCTCTCATTTCCGCTTTGTACCATTGTCGGGACAATGGGCCATGACTTACACGAATGGCGAGATAATCACTGATTTACATGACGATTTCTATCACCTCGGTATTTCTATATTTGAAACCGCTACAACATCGGAACAACTCCGATTTCTCTTCTTCATCGCCGTCAACTTAGTACATGAGCTTGCGCATCGTGTGTTTCAAGAGCGATGGGAGACGGAGTTTCCAGACGAACCCTTGCCGCCCAGCGAGCCTGTCTATCAAGATATCGATATCCCTCATGACGAACTGGGTGTTGCGTGGGAAAAGTACATGTTTGGCGGTAGGATCCAGGCCATTAATCTTACGCCAACTCCAGGGGTGCCAGACGGCTTAGCGCGGTTACACTTGGACATGGTGAAGCCTCTGGGTGACAGTGCGTTCAAGGATCCACAGAGAAGGGTTGCTCCGTTGTCGACTGAATGGATTAGTAAATTGTTCTCGCAGAGCTGGTGGAACGACAAGGCAAAGAAGGCAGAAAGGGCGCCGGGAAATCCGGGATTGTCATCTCTGAGAGCGACTGTCTTTTATACTACAGATGACAATGTGTTCCAGACGGACGCATATGAAACGAGAGCCGATTCCTGGAGGGACAGTCAACAGGTTTGTGGTCATTATTGAAAAGCTCAGCTGTGCAACTAGAGCTTTGCTCGGGATATTTAGTATTTCTAATAGTTTGTTTGAGTACCGGAACGCAGAGGGTATTGATAGTTTCATGATTTTGCTTTTCTTTGAATAAGTGCAACCAGATTGTACAATCAGAAAAGAACATGCTGCGCCGACGTCCCGTAATGATCGTTTCTTTGGTACTGCCTCTACGTTCCTATATATCAAGCATGGCGTAGAATCATTTCTGCAGAAGACCACCTTCTGCTACATGACACAGGATAGGTTTATGCGATGTCATGCGCCTCGACCAACGGACATTTCCGGACATGAGATGTAAATGCATGCTGACATAAATACACTAATGGGTGATGAGCAACAGAGTGGATGTCCTTGATCCATACGGCACGCTCCTGCTCCGCGTGGTGACAGACTTCCAAGTCAACAATTTCCAATTCGCTGGCCCGAATTACGGACAGCTCTGGATCGTTGGGGAGGGAGGTGTGAGTGTGGCAGGCTGGGAGTTGCAGGGAACGGCGATGCAGTAGTAGTTCTGGATTGTGATATTGCTGATCTGGTCATCGCCAGTGAACTGTACTGAGCGTTGGCTCGAACGAGGAGCTGCTGCCATTGTGTTATCAGCTTAGGAAAAAGAAGCATTATGAAACGTCGAGAGAGCTTTTCGGTACTATAATTTATAGGAGGATTGCTGGATTGATTTGTTAACAGTGAGCTTTACGCAGTGATGCTTTCCAGATTGATCCCTGCCATTTGCCGGAGAATTATCAATAACCTCCACACTAACAGAGGTAGGTGACAGTGGTTTATTGTATAAATGGTCATCCTATGACCTTTCTGACCGGGATAACTCAAGAACGCTACTGTATCCCCATGCAAAGTTCACTCGTTGTAACTTCCTGGCTCTACAATCAAGTCAATGTGGATCTCTCGACAACCGCATGCTCACGAGCTCAAACCACTTGTGCTTAGAATCATCCATCCAACTTCGGAAATCTCTGGCGCTAGGAAGGGTTCGTTGTCTCTGCGGGATAAAGCCATCGCCCCAACTTTAGCGGACCGCAGATCTGCGTCATCAACAGAGGATGTTGAAAGCCAGCGAACATCAATTTGATAGTCTCAGGTACTATCAGGGTAAGTGACTCAATTGGTATGAAAAGCCAAGCTTTACTGTTTTCACATATTCCTATGCTTATATCTCTTCATCGCAGAAGCTTTGTAGTTGCGCCTGGGTCAGTGGAAATGCCATTCCAAAGGGGATACGGATTCTGCTTCTCAAGTGAGATGTCAGTGGGATTCGGCACATTGGTGTGGTCGTGAAGTATCATGGCCGTGTATCCGAGATACCATGGCTTTCAGCAGTGCGTGAGAGATCGCGGGGTTAGAACATGATGGCCTGATTGAACCGCTCTGAATTTGGTGAAGGTGATGGCTATAGGGCTCTGGTAGAAGGGACATAGGCTCGGGTGTTCTGATCGTCCCAGTATGCTGCTCTTGTAGGCTAGAAGAGGGAAGAGCTTCATCTTGGAAGCCATGCATTTTTGCAAGAAGATGTGCACGCCGGTTCTAATGAATATTGTGCGATATTGCAAGCCCTGCTTCAACAACACCAGTAAGCAAAGCGCCACACAAAGCCAGCGCCAGTGATGGGGTATATTCATCTCTACGCAACCTCGCCCAATATTTCCCCAACAACAGCAGGCGTAACTAGCGGCAGATCCCCCCTCTCAAACCTCCAGAAATTCGAACACTGTATAGTCTCCTCATCCATCATCCAGCCCCACAGATCCACAAACTGCTGTGACGCTTCCCAACCCATGGGGTTCCATGGCTGAGAGCCCCATATTGTAAACCCATCATCATGCAGCGCATGGCAGAACCGATCCTCTTGCTCGTCATCTAAGCCTGCTAGAAGGATGTTCTCTCGAAATCGTGGAGAGGCGATGATATCGATGTAAGGATGGTGGAATGTGCTCAGTTGGATTGGTGTCGGTACAAGCATGTTTGTTTTTGAGGGAGCAGGATAGGGGTTGAATATCGTCCATGGTGAGATGGAGTCGTCGGAAGTGAACAAGGCAGGGTCCAAGTCGAGGGTTAGAGCATTGTGGACGAAGGCTCGGAGGAAGGAGTATTGGCTTAGGATAATGTAACGGTGCTCGGCGAGGCCGGGAGCTGCGAGAAAGTCGCGTATTTGTGGGGCAAAGACGTCTCGAGGTTTGTTTTGAGGCTCTGGCGAGTTGTGGGAATGGACAATGATAGCTGTGGCGTCATTAAGGGAGGTGGAGGTGCTGGGCGGACTCTCAGATATGGCTGGAGTCTGATTCGCTGGTGGAGATGTCGATCCAGTCGATATGGTAGTGGAGGACTCGGACGATATGCTCTGGCGCACAGGTTGTTCCTCCGGAGGCCGAATAGGTAAACTCGTACGCTTTCGAGGGTTGCCTGTCAACACCTTTGTGCCTATTGTGCATCATGTCATTATACAGTTTATACAATGCCAGACCTGTTCGACTTAGGGAACGCACGTCTCTTTCTCTGCGCTAGCCGGTTCTGTATCGTTTTACGAAGAGCCTTGTCCTCGATCTTCGTCCAGTCGTCGGCTTCGCCCTTGCCATGCTCCAGCCTGAGTTGCAAATCGGTCATGTTCGTTGCCATCGTTGGTGGGCTGAAAAGGTAATGGGAAAGATTGTAGAGGTGGTGTTTGCGATGGATGGCTGAAATCTGAGACGAGCGAATTGAATCATAAGTAAGGTAAAGTACGGCCCGGACTACAGGACTTACTGTAGAAAGTAGAAGAGAGCAATTAAACTGGGATTGCAACCACGGGAAGACGGTTACAACTGTATTTCTACGATTCAACTACAGCAGGACACTTATTCAATCTGATATTAAGCCTACTTAGTAACTTCACGCTTTTAGAGTCCCAAAATCGAGCATTTCTTCCCGAGCTAAGTCGAATCAACCAGATCTAAACACTGCAGTTGCAGACATCGTCTAGCTCTGAGTTTCGGCCTCCCTTTTGTTTCTGGAGTTTACTGTGGCCATCAAGCTCGAGGCACACAGATGCGTCACGTCACTTTTCGGAGTCAAAGCGATACTGCATTCGACTCGTCCGGCACAGTCTAACTAGAAGATTGTTGGTTGATATGTAAAGCGTGTAGCGTAGCATGTGCATGCCTTGTTGCCCCAGGACTTCTCCACTAACCTGGGAAAGCCCATGAATTTGTACGACAGTAGGTTATTAGCATGTACAAGCGAAGAAAGTGTCGCCGCAGCCTCGTGACTGCTATAAATTAGAAACCTGCGTCAATCTATCCCACCAGATTCAAACGGTTTCTGGGCGTAGTGAACGCTTCTGTTAAAATGTAGCCATTAGCCATTGTCGGACGTAGGCATATTCTAGAGCGACACTCGACCACCTTCAGGAGATCGAGGGGTAGACTTACATCGAAGTATAATAATGCGTATTCTTATTTCTGATATCCTTCCTCACGCGCTCCAAGAACACAAAGATCTCTTCTTTCGACCACCCAAATACCCTCGAGAAAAGCGCTATCCCCGCCGACTCGACACCCTCAAGCGCATTGTACACCATCCACTTCCCAATTTCCTTCTCTTTTGGATCTTTCGACCAGGATCCAATAGGCCAACGGATTTCCTCCTTGTTGATATTTATGAACCCCTCGTTCTGTAACATGTCTACGAATTTAGTTGCGGCCTGCGTGTCAACGCCGACTCTGGATGTCGCTTCTTTAACGTATCCCGACCATTTCAAAAGAGGCGAGTCATTGGGAGGGAAATCATCGTCATATTCAAATGGAAATTGTACTTCTTGCAACTCAATCCAACCACCCGGTTTCAGGTTATCGTAACACCGCTTCAGGTACCTCGGCCAGTCCCGCATCGAGAGAATAACGAGCCGAGAGTGGATGTAATCGAATTGCTGCGTGAACTCCCAATCTTGAAGTGCCTCGGCATCGTCGACCATAAAGCTGAGATTTGGAGGGACCCAGGAAGGCTGGATGGGCGAAAGATCGGTGCCGATGACACGGGCGTTGGGGTAAGCGTTGGCGAAATCGATGGCCCAGATGCCGGTGCCAGTGCCGACATCTAATACATTTTGCATCGTGCTTGGAAGAGGTGCGCGATGGAGTTCGCCATTGAGGGTTAGTAGCCAAATATGATGTTGAAAGTCTAGGAAGTTATTAGCCGGTTATACGACTTGTGGTTGTAGTGAAAAGTACCCAGCCGGTCAGCTTCTTTCTATATGGACGTTAGTGCGGATTCCCACATATTAAGTACCTTGGAGAGCTCTACATACCTCGTCGTTGGGCAGATGGTATTCTAAAAGCCGTTAGCAGACGCGATCACTCGCTCATACGCCCAGCAACTTACTTCCATCCTCGAATGCATGATACCTTCGACCATTTTCATACCGATATTCGAGCATTGACGCGCTCAAACTTTCTGTTATACTGTTGTGCTTCTCTTCAGTCGAGCCTCTGCAGGGTAATCTCAGGTAACACATACGATTCTACATCATCACCAAGCGCCGAGTCTCCGTCGCCCATTGAAGATTCACCATTGACCGAGCCTGTTCCTAGCGAAGGTGCATGTGCTCCTAAATATGCATGGATTGTTGAGGAAGAGCTTCCGTCATCCATATCTCCATCCGCTGAGGGGAAGTCTGCGAGAGTCTCTGGGGAGGCGTGAGTCTCTGGAGGTGGTGCGTGAGCCGTCGGGATTTGTGGATCAGGAGGAGGTATGGCGTTGGGCGATTGAGGAGCAGCCTGGTCATGTTGCTGAGCTATATCACTAGTTCCAGATACAGCCTCAGGGTTTACGCGGGCTAGTGAGTCCATATCTTCATCGAACGATGCATTTTGGACCTCATAATTCTTGTTCAAATCATGTTGCTCCATGATATGGTCGAGTTCTGAGGCGGCGTTGTTGATCGCTACAATTGCAGCAGCAGGGTCTCGGGTCAAAGAAGCTTCACACTTTGCTAGTGCTTCTAATACCGGCTCCGCTTGGCCCATCAAAGTATCCGCTTCCGCTGGTAGTCCTAAGGGTTCATGAGAGGCTGGAGCTGGGTCACCTGGTGATGCAGTATCTGTCACTGGAAGTATGGCTGTTTCCGACTGGTTGGGTGCCAGCACCGGCTCAGCATTTTCAGTTGACACTGGATCGGTTTGAACTGCGGAGCTGTTATCGTGAGGAGTCAAGACAAGCTCGGTCGGCAGAGAAGACGATTCCGGTCCTTGCTGGCTCGATTGCTCGTCTGCCGGTAGGGATTCATTAGAAGGAGCTTGCGTTGCTGATTCAAAATCCCTGGAATGCAGATCATGATCACTTGAATGGACTGTTACTTGGGGCTCTTCCTGTGCCGCACTTGAACTGGTCTCCATGGTTGGCTCTGTGGGGGTGTGGTTTGTGGGAGTCGGAGCTTTGAACGACGCGTCACTTATCGGATGATTGATCGCTTGCGCCGGGATTGTGTCTTTTATCGGAGCTTCTTCAGAGCCTGTTTCAAGTGCTGGGTACTTGACACTTTCAGCAGTAGCCGCTTCGACAGGGTCAAATTTTCCCTTACGTTCCGACTTTTGGGGCATATCAAAGCTTTCCGAGACTGGGACTGAGGCTGTGTGACTGACTGGAGGTGTAAGGTTGGTGGCTACAGGATCGTGGCATGGATCCGTCACTTGTCCTACTGCCATCTCATCCTCTGAGAGCATATTCACTGTTGGAACAACGGTGCTGGGGCTTGTCTTTGGTTCTTCAGCAATTGGAATATGGTTGACAAAATCACTGATTCCCGCATGTTCTTGCTGGTCTGCCATCTTCTTGATCTATGAACATCAATTACGCTCAAGATGAGTTATAAGAAGACATGTAGCCGCGATGCGCGTTATACCACATTCGGTATGGCGACGGATATCAATCGGGTAGTAGCAAGTGCAGCCGATGCTGGACTGAAATCGACGCAGTAAAAGTAGATGTACGGAGTACTTCTGCAAGGAAAGCTGCAGGTAACATAGTCCGTGTATCATGGTTGGTATTGCTTCGCACAAGATTGGTAGTTGGAGACGATAGAAGCATGCTGGAGAGAAATGTATAGAACGTACGTATGAACTACTTCTCACTCTTCATCGCATTTGATTCGAAGCTTACCTACCTACCTACCTAAGGAACGGTGGCCTGAAGAAGTGTAAATCGGTTTGTGCCGCAACTGGCGCTAGCCTCAACTAGGCTAGCGGGCAGTGTCCCTAACTACGGTAAGGTAGGTAGGAATTATGTTTCTAATTGAATGACTACTTCTCCTGCTTCTACTACTGCTCCTACTACAGCTTCTATTGCTTCAACATGGCCTAAAGGGACATACTGAGCCTTTCGTTGGAGTAAGGGAAGAGCAAGACACTGATTATGCTGATGTTGTAGTAGGAAACCTAGGTGATGACTATTTAGCTACTTAACAATGAAGGTTAATACAGTTTTCAGAATAGAAAGTTGGGGACGGCCAGCGTATAACCTCCAAATCCACATCAGGCTTGGCTGATGTCAAGGTAGCAGCCTTAGGTGAGGGTATTAATAGGCTCTACACCCAGGTCTAGAAGGTCAACTTGATGTACTACAGCCCTCTACCAAAGTTCACCTTCGCGTCACTGGCAAAGTATAGCGTTGCAGTATCATCATTTGCCAGCGTATCCCCCTCGTCGCCAATCAGCGTAGGGTACTTTGGGTTCACCATATGCCTATCGCCCTCGTAGAGCATGAACGGCTTATCCCACCTTGTAAGGTCGGAGCTCTTGCTATACGCAATCCCTCCACCCCATCTCGCGCACACCATATGCCAGACGCCATTCTTCTGGTCGCGAATGATACTCGGGTTACTGCCCGCAATATTCGAGAGATCACCGTGAGGCATTACGTCGCCTTTGAAGCTTGGGGCAGTCTTACCGGAAACAAGATCGATACGACTCCAAGACCCAGGAGCAGCAAGAAGGTCGCTTGAAACGGACATGGTCAGTGATCCTCCAGCCTCTTGCGCCAACACTACCAATTGTTTCTTGTGCGGATTGCACTTGGCGGCCATATCACCCGTGCCTCCCTCGGCTGTACACTGTTGCGGTTCCTTTTGCACCCCCTTTTTAGTGATAGGGACAGACCGTGTCAAGGATTTCCCGAGATCTTGGCTATAACGCACTCCAATGGATTTGAAACAGCAAGAGCCACTGACTGTCTGTGGCTGGCGGTAATGATCCTCATTGTGTACAAAAGCTACCATACTGCTGTTTGGTGCACTCGGCTGAGATGTCTCTGACAGTCTGAACATATTGAAAGCTCACATGTCCTTGTCATCATAGAATGTCTCATCACCGCGTAGTCCTGTAGTCGAAGCGGGGGGAATCGGTTGGCTCAAGGGCAGGGTCACATAATCGACGCCACTGTAAGACTCGATGGCGTTACTGTAAAAGATCTGGATATGGGCAATGGCTCGCTGATATCGCTCACATATCTCTTCGTGGATGTCATGATGAAGTCGGAAGTAACATTGATGGTAAAGTCGGACTGATCATTGCTGCCATTATCTCGAAAGACTACCATCTTGCCATTGGGGATCTAGAGAAAGCGATTAACTAGGATCCGAAGCAGCATAAGATCCGGGCTATCATACATTCATAGAGTTACCACACCAATATTGCATCTTGCTCTCCACTGACGGAACAATATTGGCAGTGGTAAGAAGTCTTACGGCAGCAGCGTGTTGGATTAGCAAAAAAATGCCCAGCATTTTGCCGATGCTGAGAGAATGTTTGTATTGAATAAATGAGTGTGAAGGCTGCGCGACGAACGACTTCAAGCGTAAAAATCAAAGAGATACTCGCTGAAGAGACCGAATTATAGCACGAAGCAAAAAGAGAAGAAGAAGAAGAAGAAGAAGACACAAACGTGAATGTGAACAGAAAGAGTCGCTGAACAACCTTGGCATTCATTGGGTTCTTTCATCGCTAGTAGACAGCGTGAGAATTGTGTTAGACGTTGATTTCTTCGCTATCGATAGCGGGAACAGGCGGGCGCAATGAGACACAGATCTGACAGCCTTACGATTGGTCCGCTTGTGGATGGTAAAACAGATTCGAATGAAGACTGAAGATCGAAGGAGAACTGCAGAAAACAATTCTTCGTCAGTTTCGTCTCGTCTGATTGCGGGACAGCAACGTTTAGAGCAAACGAAACTGAGGAAGCCGGAGTTCTTCCCACCACCATTATTCTACTTCCCACTATTTCTACTTCACTGTTCAGCAAAAAGCCTCTTATAAGAGGAAGAAATACGTGCGACTCAAAGCTTCAAGGTGCAGACCAGGAGAGCAGGCAATTTGGGCGTCAGGTCTTTTTCACCATCTACGTACTTGGTTTGAACCTGCTTTGGTGCTTGATCTGGCATACATGTCGCCAGGCCAGAATTCGAACGCTTTCTGCATACGCTAATAGTCTGGGGGCAAAAGGCGCGCTAGTCGACCTGGGGCTTTCCGCCTTTGCCTTTCCAGCTTCTAACCGTGGGTTTGAGCTCTCCGACTCCTTCTTCCGCCTTGGTCAGGCATAATCTTGTAACCGCTCCTCACCACTGGCTCCCATTTTACACGAGACAGTAGACGCCCTGCGAGAGCTGGTCCACAAGCTCGAGTCGCGGGTGCAGCAACTGGAAGCAAAGTTGGAACAAGCCGATGGAGCTCCTGTGAGAAGTACTGCTACATTGCTTACTGGAAGGTATTTCTGTCACAGAAATGTACGGCATCGAAGGTTTCTCGAGCAACCAAGATTTCCGAACGACTTTCACGCCCGCCTCGCCAATGTCTAGTTGTCACTGTCATATGTCTGCAATACGACTTAACAACGTGAAGCAATCTGAAGTCTTCGTGATCAGAGCCATGATGAAAGGCAATCACGTCATGCGTTACACAAATACTGTGATAGGCACTTGTTGTTCGCATATTCAAACAACAATGCGTCAAGCGCGTATTTCCACCTTAGTCGAAGAGTAATCATACGTTGAAAATCTTTCCGTCATCGTCCGCGGATAGAGATTATAGCCGTTGATCCGATATTCATCTTCATATTCGAGGGTTGAGCGAGCAATCTTTATCACCGTTTTATTTCATGTACTACCAGCAATCAAACTGCATTCAGAAATGATGGCTCAGAGTTCTTCGTCGTTGAGAAGTACTTTTTTCTTGACACTTACCACCTGCTTTGTCATGACCTTCCTGATCGTCACTAGCATTGCAGAAAGTGCTCCTCTAGCCACCGCTTCAAACTTGGATACTTATTGCACAGGTTCCCATGCTTGGCTATCTCCAGGTTTCTCACGTGAACATTGTCTTGAAGCTGCCGACCGCTTCCAATATAGCGACTACGCCACCTACACAACCAATCGCCTGGAATTTTCCAATCGTGAAACCCAGCGCACCAGTCGCTTTCCCCAAATGACCACACCTCGCCGCTATACCATCTCCACCTGCACGATTTTTGTCGCCATGCTATGGGACTTTCCCAACAAACCTCCACTACCTCCTTTACCCGGAACAGATTTGCATCCTGGGCCGTTTGAGAAGAGCCAGGTCACGACCTTCAAGGAGCTTTACAATACTGCGAAAACTGTCATCTTCAGTTGTTATGGTCTACCTCGGACGCCTGTGGGATGGCAGCCTGCGGGTCAAGGTGGGAATATTGGAGTATTTGTTATGGCTACGGACTCCTTGGTGGCGCGGAATATTCCTGCTGTGGTATATGAGGAGGCGGGAACGTTGTACTTGCAGAACTTGACTCAACCGCGTGGTTTCTCTACGGTCCTTGTTTGACAGTATTTCTGCCTCGGCCTAGCATATTGTGGTCACACCGGATCATGCAGAAGAGCACCTAGCGAGCGTGATGAGTGGAAATACTGTGTGTAGTAGACCCAGCAGCTGCGGGTCTGGAAGGAAGGAACTTAGGATGGAGGCCAGAAGCTAAAAGGTTGATTTACGCCCCTTTGAAGCAAGAAATCTGCACATTCGGCCACAAATAAATATATGACCTTACTCTTAGCCAACCGCTTTCTTGAAACACAAGAACAACTATTTCTTTTGCACTCAGAAGTCTCAAAAATCTAAGTAAGTGCATTTGTGCACGAGTGGAGAAAATATGAGAGCTTGCAAAAACAGTCGGCCCAGGATGGGCAACTGGTAAACCATTTAGAAAGAGTTCTAGGCAGATTAAGCGTCCCAGCTATTGATATTTCAGGTGAACAATGAGAATGGTTGAAAACGAGAGCTTAAGATCTTGAGGGCTATGAAGTGAGACCAATTAATACCAATCAAGGTGATTAGCCTGCTGAGATAGGTGAACCAAATTTAAGACTGTACCGTGCCAATTCGGTCAACGTGTGGAAACAAATGGTCATTTAAGTACTGTTGGAATACGAGGTCATATGGGGCCATATTGACATTTTGGTTGTTGCTGTTAGGAGGCTATCTAGAAGGTGGAAGGTGAAAACTCTACTGGCGGGCCCCAGCCCTACCAGCCCTATGAAGGCGGAGATTACCATCTCCCCTATTTCCAACAAGTACCGTAGTTTGCTTGAAGGTTGATCCATTCGAGATCATATTTCTACTCGATTCTCCTTCTCGGAGATGCTTCTCGAATATGCTTCGTCATTCAGCCCGAGTTGAGATGAGGACTGGTACGGTTATCGTTAAAGACCGTACACGTATTTTAAGGGACCGTGGACGAGGGGGGGTTACTCGTATCATCGTATGCACGGGGTTGGGGTTAATGACTGTCATAGGCCTTCTGCTTGGAGCGGAAATTTGCGCACAACAATCGATACTCGTTCCCGGAATCGGTGCAAAACCACCACCCTTCCACGCTCTAGAGCTTGCCCACCTTCGTGATTCTTGTGATTACTGCCTTCGCCATGCGAAAAGCCTTCTCTGCGAAAGTGGACTTTGTTGCAGACCTCACCATGAAGTTCACGCTCAGCAAGTGCCGTAGATGCAGTCTGTTGAGTTGTTGCTCCAAGGTAGACCATCTGCTTTACCTCGAAAGTTCCCGTAATTGTAAAACAGCGATAACGCGCTTGATCTTTGTATTATGTTGTGGCTAATTCGGTGACACTATAGGATTGCCAAAGCAAGGCTTGGGAAAACCACCACAAGCTGGAGTGCTAAATACTTCGTGCCAGCCCTCACATCGAATCAAGCACTTTCCTTACCCTACGCTTTATCCTCAAGTAAATAGCAAAGCCTCTGACACTAGAGCAATGGTCCTCTATAATGAGTCTACAGTGCCACGAGGAGGAATATGTGCTACATAGTGAATATCCTAAAATAATCCTTCATGCTGCCGAGTGCACAAGCCGGTGGACAGGCGTCAATTTCAAACCCGTTCTCAGTGTGTTTTGCCATGTAAGTGGCCCTTACCTGGACCACAAGATATGTTGAGCACGGATGCGAGTTTATACGAAATTGATACAACCAAACTTCATGTTCATGGCATATGTGAAGCATCCCGAAAGGATTGGTGTTGGATTGGATGTGTTTTCTTCGTCGATAAACCACTCTTGTGCCCCCAATGCGCATTACTTCTTTGGGGGGCGTGAGCTGCGCGTCCGATCCCTACGATCAATTCGTCCGAACGAGGAAATTCAAAAATCGTACATGAAAAACACCTACTACTATGTTTTCAGGCAACATCGTCTTAGGTCGTAATATGAATGCAGGTAAACCGAAGATTATGTCTTACCGGGACTCGAAACCCAATTTTCTACTTGTGGTTCTAATACTACATCAGCTTACGTACCGTCAAGCGTGAGCAAATCTAGGTTTCAAATGCCAAGAAGACGCATCGCACCGGCACGAATCCTGCACACGTGTCTCAATCCAAGCAGCTTCTACACGAAACCTAGCTCGAGTAATTGTACTTTACGGACGTTAGAACTGCAGAGCATGTGGAACGAAAAGCATCCCTGGTATGCTCGAACGCTTTCCCAAACGAAGTTTAGCCGTTGTCGCTTCAACCAATGCAGACGCCCACTTCATTGTAACACGACAACAAGAAAAGAACGAGAACTCGGCAAAACTCTTCGAGGATTGGTGCAAGCTTCTATGGTCATTGCTCCGGTACTTCCTTCTTCTGACCTTGCCCATCCTGATCCGATAGACCATCTACCTAAAGCTACCCTCCTGATAGGAAATATTGTTCTCTACAATAGGCTAAGCCATCCTTGTATTACCGAGAATATATGGAAATATAACGCCAGTGGTCGCCAATGTTCACAAGGATTACCTCCATTATCTGGTTAAAGCCTTTCATAAGTGCTGCGGGATGGACACGCTTTTCTATCAAGACACGCGACATCGCTGCTAGACGGCGATGGGATTACTGCACATTGGAGACGAAAATATTCGCCTTCGCCACTGACCAGCAACAAACCCCGAAAGCGGTTCAGGTTGGAGCAGGCTAAGCTGATGAGGTGGGCTGTGATACTGGATGGCTTGTGTTAGGATGAGTTATATGACACCTCGTCAAGTGCAAGTCACTAAGTTTACGATCTCATCTGAGAGGACTTCAAGCAATCCCCATATATATTCTGCATATCAATTCTGAGCTAGAATAATCAAGATGCTTTTATGCTCCTTATATAAAGGAACCCAGGCAACCACCGCGCCAAGATCTCCATTTCGTGCCATCTCTGAATATTCCTGATCCAGGAACCTTCTCACCAGGTACTTATTCGGCTTTGAGACTGCCAAGCTCCTCAATAGTCATTCTTCCGTAGGTTCGTCGATTTTTGAGTTATCCTTCCGTTCCGAGTATAGCTTAAAGGCTTCGTATTCCCGTGTCTGTTCGTCCTAGTAGATATGAACTGTCTAACCAGAGTTTTCAGCCTTTTGCCGAGCAGTTTTCAAGCGTAGGGTAACATGGGCTCTGTTATCTGAATGGCTGGTGTGCCTCGGGTTCCTGAGGTACTTGTTCGCGAAAGTGCCGAAACGAAGTAGATGTGATTACTTGACGAAGACATTCTTGAAGTGCTCACAGTCGGGCGTGCTCCATACCGCCATTGCGAGATTCTGAATCAATCGACGTTGCGCAGGATCCTTTAGCCGTTGGAGAAATGTGACAATGGAAACACGGCCTGACATTGTGCCCCTTTGGTAGTAATGCAATCTGGCTGCTGAGGTTTTCTGAAGATGAGTTTCAACATTGTGCGGGTCTTCGAATGAGTTAATTAAAATCAGATCAAACTAGTGAATTGAACACTTTATTGTCTCAGCTAAAGGCGGTGATGGATGCTGAGTGAAGACTGGAGAGCTAAGCCACTTCAAATTATGTAGATAGATAGCGAGCGCGTTTGGTATTTAAAGCTGAATAGATAACCTACGATAATTAACAGTATCTCAAATAAACACAACAACAATGAACCCATCTGATGTACTCCTACAAGTAACAACTGTATGTCATCGTATCTGTCGTCTATCAGGTGGCGTAATAACGCAGCTTTTATGCTCGAGGTCAAAATTGAGATCTACTGTCAATCGGCATCACATGGCTTCAAGATATGATTCAAGAAATTCTATGACAAAGGCAACGGTATGTCTTCATTGTGAAGTGGATGCAGAACCACTAAGGCGGTATCGGAACGGTGGATATCATCCGACGCACCTAGGAGATACTTTCAAGGACGGGAGATACAAGATCTTATACAAGTTGGGTTGGGGTGGTTTCGCAACTGTCTGGCTTGCGAGTGACCTAAAGTTAGTATATTCCAAAGCTTTGGCAAACGAGACTTGGAAGACAATGTAAGCTGATGTGAAGCAGACTCCGTCGCAATGTTGCCATTAAGATATCAGTTTCTGAACTTTGCCATGATGACCGCGAGGTTCAAATACTCGATCACTTATCGCATGGGCCTACAAACCACCCTGGAAAGGCCCATATCATACAGCTGTTGGACCGCTTTGAGCACGTTGGACCAAACGGTTCACACGCGTGCCTTGTCATTGAGCTACTAGGTCCAAGCGTTCTGTCAGAAGCCGAATCGTATGCGAGTAGCAGGCTACCCGGAGAGATTGCTTGGGAGGCTTCGAGGCAGACTCTACAAGCCCTTGCGTATATCCATGCCAACGGTGTCGCACACGGAGGTAAGTTGTGACTTAAGTCCTGTGACAGGACCTTGGTCCTTCCAGTGGATTCTAACTAGCGTACCTTAGACTTGCACCCGGGTAATATTGTCTTCGCGAACAACGAAATGACCCATAAATCCGATACAGATCTTCTAAAATATTTAGGCAAGCCGAGTATTAGTGATGTTGTCGCCACATCAGGACATGCCTTGACGCCGCGAATCCCAAGATATCTCGTCTTTCCAAGCTCCTTACCCTCTTTGGCCAAAGATTCTGAAAGCTGTAATATAAAGATGATTGACTTTGGCGAGGCGTTGATGGATGGAGAACAGCGCCGAATTCACTGTCCATTAGTCTTCCGAGCCCCTGAAGCTGTTCTAACTTCCCAATGGGGCATAAAAGCAGATATTTGGAGCTTGGGTTGCACGGTATCACACCTTATGTATGAATTTGCAGGATCTTTACTAAGCCCTGGCACAGATTTTCGAGCTGATCGTCGGGTATCCTCCTTTTGACAACTTTCTGCCAAATAAAGATGGTCTTATACGAGAATGGGTTTCGATGTTTGGAAATCTACCAAAAGAATGGGGAAACGCTCTTCCTCCTGCAAAAACCACAAGTACGTGGCTCTGTTTTCTTTTGTATCCGTCCTTCGTAACCGGCCTGCTACGTAACTATTACCAATCCCATATTATGATCACATCTGCGGCTTGGACGTAGGTTCCTGATTGTGACTTCTAGAAGATCAAGACCTTGAATCAGTCACCCTAAGTGACTGGCTGTGCGAGACATACTTTGATGAAAACAAAAGAATACACTTTTCTCGAGCAGATGTCGCAGCTGTGGATGCCTTACTACAGCAAATAATGCAGTATCGCCCTTCGGACCGTCCGCAAGCGTCTGAATTACTCCATCATGATTGGTTCCAGCAAAATCCCTTCCAACTACGCGATTTCCGCATCCAAGATTCTGGATCATCTCCGCAGTCACAAGGCCCGGACCAGGGCTGAAGGGAGAAAGGTCTCTAAAGCGTAATCTACAGAGCTATGAGATGAATGTCTCCCCAGAAACGTGCTGTTGCACGTTTTTGTGTCTGTGATCTGACCCCTCGAACAGCCACCGTTGCCCACCTTGTTCGGATGGCTTATTTATGTAAGCCAGCCATCCTGCTTCGAAGAACTATTCGATATGCCTGTTATGGAGAAGCTATGGGAGATAGGGTTACTGCTGACCACTTTCCGCAAGGTCTGACTTCACTACGAAATCGAAAACCATACAAAGTGTTCAAAGATGAACACCCTGTTATATAGCTCTAGAATGGCACCACAAGAAGGAGCTGAAACTTCTGCAAAGTGAAGACGTCGAGATATTTGCCTGTAGCATCGTCAAGACAAAAGCCCAGGAAGCTGTTGCGGTGAAAGGAAGCAGAATAGATGATACGAGCTGCAATTGCCGACTGTAAGACGACTGTTTTACCTTGCTTTTGATTCCTGAAAGGTGTGAAGGCACGGTCAACAGTTTCGAGCACGCATAGGTTCATAGCGTTCGGACTACTTTCAATCTCAGTGCAAGATCAGAACTAGGTTCATTATCTCAAGCAAAAAATCTACAATCTATCCTGTGTTTCGGACTGTCAGGGCTAAAAGCCATTGATCTTGATAGAATTACTACTTAACAAACCGCTGTGAGAAGGCTTGTGAAGTGAAAACAGCTTGACAAGATTTCACCACATGCGCTTACTTAACACGATGTCACGTATTATGCAAAATTGAGTTGAAGCATGAAACAAGAGCGATGACACGCCCGACTCATTCAAGGCGAGCTCTAGCTGATAGCCAGATTAACTGTTCAGCCATCAGATTCTCAAACTGAGCAGTCAGCCTTTTATGATGTCAAAATTGATATTCTTGACTCAGATCTTCATCAGCCTCGAACGTCAAACGACTCTCACCTAGACCTTCTCATTTTATATGCTTCAAGTGCTTCATACAAAGTTCATAGGGCAGCATTCGATAACGAGTCGACATGCGAAGGTCTTTGAATAAGTATGTCTTTTCTGAAGTCTTGTCATTCACCGCACAGCATACCTCATAGCGCTCGCTATTGTGGCTACTGGTTTGGCTTTGAGATGGTTTACGGTTCGCTTCCGCCCTTTGAGACTGTAAAAAAATCATTGCTCAATTAAAGCCTCGTCTGAAGCCATCAGCTGCGGCTTGGCTGACGGTGGGGCTTCGGGCTGAACTTAATTGGACGCCTGAAGGTGGATGTTAGTTCAGGTATACCATCACTTGTTAGCAGAAAAACAAGTAGCCCAACCAATAAAGCTGTGGCTTCCCTACATCGGAAAATGTTACCTGCAACCTTGCCCGTCCTCTCGGTGACCTCCAATTTTCTCGTTCATTGCATCAAAATCAACGACATGAATGTGTCTTCCGAAGACCAGCATGTCGGGCTCAAGGCTAATAAGTACCCTAATCCCCCAGGCCACATAATCTTCCGAGATTGACCGGCGGTGATTGGCGATATCATGTAGCTATCACAATGTATAGAGCAAATGAGGTATGGCTTCATGATCAAGCAGCTCATCAAAGGCGCACAGGCCTACTATATGCGAACGGTGTGGCACGGCTGGCCGATAAGCAAGCTCTTTTGATCCTTCAGAACGTGCAAATTAATATGACGATGGTGTGAACGTTTTCGTCCCTTGGACGAAATCAAAGGCAATGGCTGAAGCTGTAAGGTGCCGCGAGATCCGACGTTGTCAAGGGTTAGGAAGCACGTGTTTCAGTGACAGAGCATGATGTTTTGTTCGAAGCTGTTCCTAGGAAGAAGCGAGTAGTACTAGAAATGTAATTTCAACGCTACAGTAATTGATGACGTTGAATCATGCGATTCAGATACTTTGAATTGACATGACTATTGTCAGCAATTCGGAAAATCGACTCAGAGATTCGATCGCATATGTCGTACTTAGACCACTGAGAGACTTAGAGAGTGCCAGTCAGCTGCTTTGAAACCAAAAGCCTTTTAAATTATACATTTAGCTTGATGAACGTCGTTTTAGCTTCTGTGCTAGATAGTCATAGCTTCTTGTTGCTATCTGTGTCATGCCGCCTGAATATGCCATCATCATTAGAAACTATTTAATTTAAGGATTATTTGAACGATCTCATATAACGCAATACTTGTAAGACTGATCAATAAAGTCAGATATATCAAGAAATTGTGATATAGCTCGTAGTTACACGGCAAGAAGCTTGGCGGCAGTACCTTCTGATAATCTTGCGATGAATGAAGCATGAAGGTTCGAAACTACTTACATAGTCGTGAAGCTGATTGAAGATAATTCAGCTTGTCGTTAAGTCGTTCGAGGTCGAAATCTCGTCGTCAATGTCTAGTCATGTTAAGAGGGTTATTTGCTGATTCTAGCTTCTTCTTTGTTGGGATATCGAATAGTTTAACCGTCTGGTCAAAGTACCGTGGAACCACTCACAACGCGAAGTCCGCAGACCTGCATGATCTCTGTAAAGCATTCTAGTACATGCTGCCCATAGCTCTTTTCCGAAATTGAGAAAGTCTTTTTCCTCGTGCACAGCCCCTTTCGCCCCTCATCTACGCAATTCCAATCAAGACAATCATTTCAACAGTCTATCTTCGATCTTTATATTCGACCATTGCTTGCATAGGTACCTATTCACCGAATTAGCCTCCTGACGCATTGATTCGCGCAACGAGAGATATCGGCCGCAAATTTCGTGATGGTTTACGACCAAAAAGACTTTCTCAAAGGCGCTTGGCAAGCTTACTACCGAATTGATGAAAGAGCGCATATACTTCAAAGACCCTAGGATAGAGGCCTGACATGCCAAAGTCGATGATGTATAAAGTGCCGTTTTCCAAGATCATGATGTTGTGTGAAGCAAGATCGCAATGGCAAAATAATAGCTGTTTGGAATTGAAATCAACCCTCTCGTCTAGGTGATGGTCAATCAACTTCCGGTTGATCCATTGTTCGAATTCCGTGATTGTTTGGAAGGTTTGATGAGCATCGCGATCTGAGAAAAAGCGATCCACTGGTATTTGCTGCACAAAGGGACCCGGAGAGGCATCTGCGGGAATCTGAAGCGCCCAGAAATGGCGTACCGCTCCAACGAGAGAGCGATAGATTTCTGGGCCATCTGTTGGATGAGATTTTACATAATCACGGTAGTCCTCGCCATTGACCCTTTCCATGAGAATGTAAGTCATGTTTTTCTCACTGAAGCAGTCATATATCTCAGGAATGCGAATGATGTTGCGGTCGACGTGTTCATACGCGAATGTTTGAGCTACCGCTTCAGCTTCGGTGACATTTTCGCCATATTTGATCCAGATAAGCTCGTCATACTTGAACCCATTCTTATGTGAGCCTTGCTCATTATAAAGCGCGACGACATGCTGGTGTTCTTCGGGACGGTCGAGGAGGATATGCGAGATAGTGTCGATCTGGTGGATAGGTGCAACGTGAGTCTTGTTGGAAATGTTGGAAACAGGGAACGGTACTGTTACCTCTGTGGTTAGTAATCTCCGCATTGATCCGGCGCTAGTGGATGGGTATTTACCCTTCGCTCACTTCTTTCTTCATCCGTATGCTCTACCTACTACATAGTTCAGTCAAATATATCTATATGCCTTTCTACCCTCGTGTCCTCGTATTCCAAGAAGTCTAAAAAAAATTGCTCGAGCAAAGTAGACACACACCAGGTAAGGTACTTTAGCTATTAGATATAGGCTGTCGATTATGCAACCATTCAAGTTACCTTGGTGCCTTATATTGATTTAGGTACGAGGTGGACATTTGCATAGCTTGTCGCGATGCTCGTTGTTGCATGCTAATTTTGCAGTGATTCAATCGTAGCGAAGTAGCTGTGATTCTATCCGCACGAAGGCGATAGTATTTGTATAAAGGCAGGTCTACGTAGGTACCTAGGCCCTTTCACTTACCACATTATTACAACTTTGTTGATCAAGTGGGAACAGCCAACGTTCACAGAAATTGTTCCTACTTCGTATTTTCTTTCACGTACAATCTCCTTCAGTTCAACACATCATGTCTAATTTCAAGATTGTGCATGACAACATCAGCAAGATTCCGAAGAACGTTAAGCAGCTACGTATAAATGCTGTGCATAGAGATGCTTTCACATTGGGACAAAACGCAAACGATGACGGCGAATCAAAGAAAAGCAGCTTGAACAGCAGGACCGGACAGTGAGGGACCCTTACTATCAAGAGACTGTTCTATCAACAGGCTTCACACAGTTGCATTTACCGCGAAGAGTACCGATGGTTAAACGATACTGTTCGTCTCCGTGATGTTCTTTTATGGATTATTGCGAATGAGTTTCACAAGTTTAGGATGCTTCCGGATAGAAATGGATCTTTCAAAGGGCGCCGCCACCATACGTAAGTTGCAGATCAATTTCTGGATATATGACCACTGGCTCATGGATTAGCAAAACAATAATGGATAGCGCTTGCCAAAATGATTGGATCGGCTCAAGGGCCAAGAGCAATAAGACAATGAACGAATTCCTTCAGTTCGTTTACACGGTGATAGACGACGATAGTGATGAAGAAGTCATCAGGGCGGCCCATGCCATTGACGAAGGGCAGTTTTTGTAGAGTTATCATTGGTATATAGAGTTTGGTTTTCGGTCCACTATATATTAATTAGCAGTGGGATGTCAAGAGAGGGATTACTCGATTCAAATGTTGGTCCTGATGTATTGCACCTTGGGATTCACCCCGAAGACATCGCAAAGCCCGGTCAATCATCGTATTTTCAGTATCTCGGGGGGCCCATTGTAACTCACATCTGCGAGACAGTGCTTTACTAAAACAGCTATTGAGGCTCGCGAGCCTTGAGCCTGCAACAATTTTACAGGGACGTGGAAGAGTGAATTCGCTAAGATACCTAGGGCGAATACAGGCGTCTTAGCCCTCTTAGCTAGACCTATGGTTATGAACCTCTTTTGTGATCGAGTATAGTTCTCTTCAACTCCTTCCCAGCACCTGAATGAAGCCATTGATGGCGAAGAGTGCAGCCAAAACGCACAAAATCTGCCTTATCTGATGTGTCCTTGTGATTCCGTCATTGAAGCCTTCAACGAATGGAACCTTTGCCTTTCGACGTCAGAACCCAGCAACATGGAAATATGCGGACAGGGCCACGGCGAGGTTAATGATATTGAGGAGTACTTCGAGCGGAGACGAGGCTGATATTTCGGAGAATGCGCTGCTTAGGAGAAAGTAGAGTGACGTGAGCAGGGATAGCAGGATCTGGTTAGGTACAGGATATCAGTACTGAGTTAAGCACCCGCCCTGGAAACCCGTAATGGCGAAACAGCCAAGCAGTAGTAGGAGGGACAAACTCACAGCGCCGAGTCCGCTTGCCTGCGTAATTCTTGTCTTGTAGAGCTGATGCTCGGCAGTGTTGCTTCACTTGGCTGCCTTTTCGGATTTCTCCTCATATTTCCGTAGCGAGCTTATGGATTGATAGGATAGGTAAACACCGTATATGCTAGAGACAACCTGGAGTGTATAAAGGACACTCGAAAGACTCATCATGAGTCGAGGCGCAATTTGGTTCTCGGGTTGTACAAGTGGTTGTTGGGATGGAAAAGCTGGGGTGGCGTATAATTTTATGGTCAGGAGATATCTCAGTACGAGGTTTGATTTGAATGAACAGTCAGCTGCGGCATTTGAGTATTCTTGCATTTGGGACAAGAGGTGAGATGGTGAATTACTTACATATGGCCCGTCCCTACCGCCCCGGCCCAGGCCCCGCCCCCGCCAATGGCAGCGCTAGAACTTCGATTAGTATTTTCACTTGTTTACATACAGTAGTTGGTATGTACTTGGGATATCGGTTTGTTTTTCGGTGTGCTCGCCAATCAAACCCCGTATTTGATGATCGTATTTCCCAAATACATCCCTCACATCGAAACTTGAGAATGGTTTGACCATCCTAGTACTTAATTACGAGAGGGTCGCCATTTCCGATGGAAACTGCTTTGCACTACGTCTTTTTAATTAGATATCGTTGATTGCGAAACCTGTGCCTAGAACATGAATATGTTTAAAACATGTTTTTTGACTAACTTCTTTAGACTAGCTCAAAGCATGTTTTAAACACGCTTCTTGAAGAAGATTTAAAACACAGAGATGATTTATATTTATAGTAGCAAATTGATAGAGATTAATTAGCCTGCAGATTGATCTCATCATGTAAAGAAAGCTTCAAAAGCATCTGATCATTAATGATGCTATTCAAACAGTGTATTGCACTGATTCAGATGATTCTGCTGACGACTAGCTTCTTTAATCATCTGCTGATGACAACGTAAACATTGCATGATATTTCATCTTTCTGATACAATTATCTGCTGAAAGTTGTTAGCAACAGTCTGATTGACTAATTTATCATCTCGTTGCGACGACATTGAGCTATGAGAAATGTCAAAAAATCTGTAGACTGTAGCTGAAGCAGCTGAAGTCTGAAGATGACAGTGAGATGATGACAGCAAGATAATTCTTCAATCAATGATTCTTGTATGCTTACATAATTAAAAGTGTTGTTTAAAACAGTAAAAAGTTGCTAGAAGATTTTAAACATGCTTTTTGTAGAAAAAGTGATTTTATTCATGCTTTATCTGTGTTGTTTTTTAAAATTTATCAAGAGTTTTATCAAATTTAGTGATGAATCTTCTAAAAGTGCAAAATAAGAAACAGATTTGTAAAATCAACTTTACTGCTTTTTTGATGCTTCATATATAGTATATTCAATGCTTTGTATATAATGTATTCAATGCTTCATATTGTTATAAACATATCAAGATCAATAAGACTGAACAAGATTAAAGCTTTAATTAATTTGCAATGCATGCTAGCGAGTACTCTGTGTAATAATTAAAACTAGTCAATGATTTAGTTAAGATTTAATCTAAATCTGACTCAGATTTGACTCAGATATGACTCAACACTCTTTTTCTTTCTTAACACTCTTTTCTTTCATCAACATTTTGTTCATTTACATCATTTTCTTTTCATGTCACAAATACATCTTTTTCAAGTTTAATGCAGTTTCTGAACATTACATAAATAGAAGTTTTTGTATTAATCTTCTGTATTCTTAATATTCAGTTATAACTATTTTTAAAAATCAAGCACTATTAATTCTGATCTTCATTGATTGTATCATTTAAACATGATTCTGACATTATATTAAGAATTCATTAATTACATGATACTGATTTCATTATTCATTCAATCAACTCATACAGATGAATTAAGTTTAAAGAAATTTGTTTATTTGATGATTCAATCTTGAAAGATAAGAACAAGATCAGAGAATTCATAAAATTAACAAAAATGTACAATCATTGAATTGTTAGAAGATTTATTGCTCATTCAGTATGCATTCATTCAAAATCGATTAATAGAATCTACAATAAAGAATTTTCGTGAATTGTTAAAGAATTAAATCAATCAAGAAAATTACAATAAAGAATCTTCATGAATTGCTTCAAGATTAATTATTTTCACAAACATTTTCTTTGTTGAACAAACATTCATCTTTCTTCATAAAATCATTGAGCTTCGTTCTTCATTCAGTTCAAACCAATTCTCACTTTCTTTACTATAATATTTAAGAACACATTTGATAAAGATAAAACTTTCGTTGATTTCTTACAATAAACACGTTCACAAGCTTTCTTTTCTATTGTTAACTTATAACATACTTCTTCATTCATTGCTTTCAATGAATCAAACGCTGAAATCATCATACTTGATGACATAAAAGTATGAAAGAAACGTATTTATAATCTTAATAAAGAAACAAATCATCTTGTTGAAATGAAACAATGAGACAAGAATGAAATTCAACAGTTAAAAGCAAAACTACAAGCTTTCACTGCTATCACAGTCAATGTAATCATCACTGCTTTCTCAATTATCATTTACTTCAAACAATTTAAATATCATAAAATACTTGACTTTTCAATGTTCATTGATAAAAAGAACTCTACTTGAAAGAACTGATTTCTTGACATATGAAAGAAGTTAGTAATGAACATTAACATCTTTTCAAATGAACTTTACAAGCTGAGTCACATTAACTTTTAACTAGCAGATGATATCATTAAAGTCATTCAAGTCAGATGCAATTTTAACTGTAACAATCTTTATCTGACTATCAATGAACTTCTAAAGAAACTAACTCAATCATTTCATGACTTTGATAAGAAAAACAACTATCATAGAAAATATTAGACTGATTGTTGAATTGAGTTTTAATATTAATCTTCTGACTTAACTTAAGTACTCGATATCAATCTTCTGACTTAACTTGAATACTTGATTTCAACATTCTGACTTGATCTGATATCAATCTCAAGTTAATATCAGATTCAAGTTTTCAACTTAATTCATTAAGAAATTGAAAATGATGTCAAGAAAGTTAAATATAGAAATTTTTTCGATTTTTCGTCTTTGCATTATCTTTTTGCATTATCTTTTTGATAGAAAGTCATAAAGAAGAATATGAAGAAAAACATGAAGACTATTTGATAGAGAATCATGATAGAAAGTCATAATAAAGAGTCATAATAGAATATTTATCTATTTATTTTCATGTCTTGATGAGTCGAATCGAGAATTTCAAGTTAATACTCGATTTCAATTCTCTGACTCAACTCAAATACTCAGATTAAACATCTTAACTCAACTTGAATACTTGAGTTAAAAATTCTGACTCAAATTGAGTCTTGACAAGTCAAGTACTCAACTTGAACTTGAATACTTAACTTGATGTAATCAGTCTAGAAAATATATTAATTTGATTCAAGAATCAAAGAAATTCAATGATTTCTTTAATCAGTTTCAACAATTATACATTTATTTAAAGTATCAGAAGAATGTACTAGTCATTGATTTAAAGAATAAAATAAACTTTCATCTTTGAATCTTTTGAACTGTTATGAACATGTCTGAATTGATCAGAGTTCAGATCTAACTCTAATCAATTTGATTAAAGCAAGTCATGATGCTATGCTTAGTTTGAATCTAGCACATCTTTGTTGAACTCTTCAAGTCATTCTCAACACTTCTTCTTGTTGTTCAACACTTTCTTCATTTATTTCTTTCATCATTCTTTTAAATAAACACATCTGACTTATTACATCACATTTGTATTGAGTTTAACGCAGTCTCAAGTTATTATTTATAGAAGAGTTTGCATTCTTTCTCTTCTGTATTCTTAATGTTTTGTTATAACTATTTTTAAAGAGCAATACATACATATCAGTCTTGAGTTTCTTTGATTGAATGATCTAGACATGATTTCAACATTACATTAAGAATCTCGTTTATCATACAATATAAATACTCATTACTCGTTCAATATACTTGTTCAGACAGATTAAGTTTAAAGAAATTCATTTATTTAATGATTGATGCAATTGAAAGACAGAACAACATTAGAGAGTTTATAGAATCAACAGCAAGACTGATTGAATTGCTAAACAACTTACAGCTTATTAAGTATGCATCGTTTATTTTGATTAATAGAATCAGCAATAAAGAATCTTTATTGATTGCTAAAGAATCAAATCAATCAAGAGAATCAATCAACTCTCAAATCAAACAACAAAAATAACTTTATCTTCTATTATCAAGCATTGCTCTTCGCTCGATTTCTTTCTTTTAAAACACTCGTTCAATTCAATCTTTTTTTTCTTTCTCATCATGTTTCATTTCTTCAAAGAGCATTTCAAAGCTTCATTCTTCATTGTTGAAAATAATGACTCATTCGCTGAAATCATAACATTTTCTATGATTATGAAAGCTTTGAAGAAATGATGCAAAGAGCTGAAAGCTAGACTACAAGCTAGAGAAATTATTTCATCATCATCAATCTACTTTGAGCGTTTTAGATCTCAGAAAATACTCGATTCTTCATTGTTCATTGATGAAAAGAACTTTATCTGAAAGAATTGATATGAAAAAGTTCAGAACAAGCTGAAAATCAACGTCGATCTCTTTTCAAGTGAATGAGTCAAGCTGAGCTATATACATTTCAGATTATTCAATGATGCAGCTGAGATCACTCAGTCAAGACGTGAACATGACTGTTTCAACTCATACAAGATCATTGATGAGCTTTTGAAAGAACTATCTCAGTTATTCAATGATTCAGATAAAGAAGTCAACTTTCGTAGAAACTACTACAACTTAGTTTAAGAACAGAAGAAATTCAGCGAGTTTTATACTTAATTTCAACGACTATTCTTTTATCTAAACTATCAAGAAAAACAGCTGATCATTGATTTAAAGAATAAAATAAACTCTCAACTTTAATTCGCTTGAGTAACTCAATTGATTCAACTCAATACTCTGAAAGAAATTCATTTCTATCTCATTCAATTGAATAATGATCAATGAGCTATTTGAGAAATCAAGAATAAAGAAGTAATGATCAAAGTTAAAACAACTAAACAAATCATTTTCGCTGAAAAATCAGTCAAAGCTACTCATAAAATCATAGAAATGAAAATGATTAATCAGTCAAAATCACACGACGTTGTTTTGACTAACGTCAAAGAAAATGACTTATTAATCAAAAGCTGCTTTCTATATCATAAGTCTGATCATACTTTTAAAGAATGCTCAAATAAATCTTTCAGAATTAATATATTAAATGATGAGTTTGATTGTTCTTTGAACTTCAATTCAGAGTCTGATTCAAAAAACTAGTCATTTCTTTCAGAATCATTGAAGAGATAAAGATCATTTCTTTGTGCAATTTAATCGACGAAATTTTATCTATCGAAGAAAACTACTTTGAAAAGTCATTTCTAATTAATGTCACTCTATTCTCGTAAGATGAATTCTTCAAGCTATGATCTCTGATAAATAGTGACTCAATGATTTACATCTTGATTCATACAAAGCTAGTTGAATAAATATGTCAGAAGCTCAAAATTCAACTCATACAACTAGTTAAAAAGAAGTTAATAAGAGAATATGACGAAAAGCTGACAAAGAAGATCATTACTCATAAAATTCTACTCAATCTCACAGTTGAAAGTTATAAGAAATTGATTGTTTCAATGTTAATAACTGATATAAATTATCATGATGTCATATTAAAAAAGCTCTGAATGAACAAAAATGAAATACTACTAAATATGTAAAACAATATCATCATTTTTTCAAATCAATTAAAAACTCTCATTTCTGTTTTTTTGATGTTAGTCAGAGCTTCATACTTAAAATGATCATGATCATCAAATTTTTCTATCAGTTCAATTTTCAAAATGCTTCAATGACTCACTTTTACTGCCTCAAAAAAGAACTTTTTTATGTTCAGTATGAAACTTGCATCTTTTCATGTACTAATTAAATGATCAAAGAAAAATTGCATTAAGATTTTCGCTATGTCGATCAAAAATATTGATAGAGAAATAGTTTACAACATTCAATGCAAACTAAATGTTTTAAACGTCGCTTTCATTGATGCATTAGCTCAAAATTTAAAAGACATCAAAGTCAAGTTATTTTTGAAATATCAGAATTTTCTCAACGTGTTTGACTGAGCTCAAGTTGATAAGCTATCATCTCATCGTTCATATGATCATAAGATAAAGCTCACTCACGATGTCATTTTTTCTAAATGTCGAGCTTATCAAATGTTATTCTACAAGCTTCAGAAGATCAAAGAATATTTGAATAAAAATCTGTCAAAGAGTTTTATTACTTCTAGCAAGATCTCATATTTCTCACTCATTTTATTTGCTTTGAAGATCAATGATGATCTTTGCTTCTGTGTCAACTATCAAAAGCTCAATGTCATTATCAAAAGAAATTGCTACTCTTTATTGCTCATAAATGAAATGATTGACAAAATTGTTGACTGCAAGCATCTGATTCAACTGAATATAATTTTCGCTTTCAACAAACTTCGTATGCACTTTGATAGTGAGAACTATACGATTTTCATTATCGCTTTAGAAGTGTATAAATCAAAGATTCTATCATTTGAATTAACAAATGATTCAATCTCATTTCAGCAATATATGAACAATGTTTTATGAAACTTTCTAAATGACTTTTGTCAAGCTTATTTAAATGACATTCTCATATACAGCAAGACTCAAAAGAAGCATAAACAACATGTCAAGATGATACTAGATCATCTACAAGACGCTGATCTGCAAATAGATATTCAAAAGTGCAAATTCAACGTAGAAGAAACAGTCTTCTTAAAAGTCATAGTATCAGAACAAGATCTTTGCATGAATTCTATCAAAGTGAAAGCTATAGTCAATTGAGTTACATCTACTAATCTAAAAAAGATACAAGACTTCGTTGACTTCATCAATTTCTATCGATGTGTTAGAACTCTCTCGCGCGTGATTACGTAAACAGCAATGATTAGATAATCATTGAGTAATCAGAGTCTCGAAGTGATCGCTCTGATCGCTTGAATCAGAAGTGATCACAGTGAGCATAGCGAGCATAATGCTCATCTTGCTCATCTTGCTCGAGAATGATCAGAGTGATCATTCAGAGCAAGAACGGCTTGGCACGATTCTTCTATGTCTATATAACGATGATCGTTCTCTTAGATAGAAGCTTCGTGCTCAACTCATGTAAGTAGTCAATACATATTATTGTCTCAGCTATCTTCAGATCTCAAGTCTAGTAATAGTGATTACTGTTTGATCTCTGTATATATCTTGTGTTGTTAAAGAAACAATCATTACACTTTGAGCATCACTCTTTCACAAGATATCAGAGACGTTCATTTTCTTCAGTCATGTCTAGTCAGTCAGAACGAGTCACGCTCAATCAAGAAGCAAGCATCTTCAGCGCAGATAAGATCAAGATCTCAACATCGAACTTGTATCACGACGATCGAGATAAACTCGAAGTATATCTAGTACAGATAGAGCTATACATCAAACGACACTCATCTCAGTTCAAGTTCATCGAGGACAAAGTACTCTTTGCATTCATCTATTTAAGAGATAATGCATTCACATGATTTCATCATTATCTAACGAATTACCTGCAGAAGAAATCAGAGAAACGAGAAGAAGAAATCAACATGATATTTCGTGACTCTCAGGCGTTTGAGAAATGTCTAAGAAGAGTATTTGAAGACATTGACAAGAAACGTACAGCGAAACGACAGTTGTACAATCTGCGGCAGAAAATCTTCGCAGCGACTTATTCGATCAGCTTTCAGCATATCGCGATGAATACAGAATGAAACGATGCGACTCTCATCAGTCAGTTCTATCAGAGACTACGAAAGAAAGTCAAGAATGAAATCGCTAGAATCGATAGATTCGCTGACTTGCAGAAGATGATAATCAGAGCGATAATCATCGATAACAGACAGTACGAGAGACGTCTGAAAAAAGATAAAGAATCGACAATGTCAGTAGTATTGAGTCGAAAGTTCAAGAAGAAACGACGACAGTCATACTATGATTCTCAATCTATGAAGTTAGACGCAATCCGAAAAATATCGACGAACGCTCGCGATAAAACAGTTCAACAAAGCAAGACATGTTATACTTGCGAGAAGCTGAATCATTACTTCAAAGATTGTACTCAGAACAAGTACAAGAACAAGTCAAAGTCTTATGACAAGCAAGACAGATCTTTTGCAGCAACGAAAGAAGATCAGAAAAACAAGCATCAAGCATTGTCGTGAACAGCGTGTTACGAGAACAACTGTCGCACTCATCTGAGCGATAAGAAAGATTCTGAATGATACTCGAAATTCTCGCGTAAGAATCGTTCTTACGCAGCAACTCATCGTCAATCAGAAGCGCACGATGAGAATAGTGATGAAAGCTCGTTCACTATGATCGCGAAATCGAAGATTTTCGACAGCGAAGCATATGACTTGAACAGGTCGAACAGCACTGAAGAAGCTATTCATCAAGCAGTCGAAGAAGAAAATCGACTTAGCGAAACTCTACGAGCATTCACTATCGCAGCAGAAGATGCTCTCGAGCAAGAAGAAGATCGTCTT
>JAABUT010000344.1_pt1 | contig 81059 bp, 75 predicted proteins | sample 5559281 | NCBI WGS metagenome assembly JAABUT01 (sample SAMN10711880, study PRJNA513359) | rock metagenome | isolation source: Antarctica rocks | place: Antarctica: Victoria Land, Ricker Hills nord | collected 2016-01-04 | reverse complement strand
ACTCGCATCCAGCGGATGCCCTTCTGTGAGTTGAGTTTGTAGCCGTCGCAAGCCACATTCTCTTTGCACAGCAGGGCATTCGTGTGTCACGACCCGCCGCTCACCCGAACGGGACGGTGGATCCGGGATAAGTTGAAAGTGGCAAGGAGCGCGACGCTCCTTGCGTTCGTTGTCTCCGCTCGCGACCAGAGTCAACTCAACGTCGCCTGAGCGCCCGTCTTCGCCGAAACCCCCGAACGCTCCCAAGCCTGCGCGGGCGGCAGTGTCGATGCATGGCCGCCGATCACAGACGCGGCGCTTCACATCGGTTCTGTCGGGCAAGCGGGGTGGAACGAACAACTGACTGGACGTTCGCACCGCCGTCGTCCGCGTCAAGCTGGGGGAGCAGGCGAGCCGGGATGCTGGCCGCACCACAGGCTCAATGGGCCTGATCACTCGCAGTACTCGCTGCAGTGATCTGATTACGCTGCGTGTCCGAGGGGGGAGTTGAACCCCCACGTCCGTTAGGACACAGCGACCTCAACGCTGCGCGTCTGCCATTCCGCCACTCGGACGAGTGTGCGCGGTGACGGGCACCGGGCGCGGCAGAACTATACAGAGCAGGGCGGCCCGCTACCGTCCCCGGACAGGACGTCTCCGCCACCGCCGGGCCCCGAGGAGCAGCCGTGCCGAGCACCGAGGACGAGGCCGTCGAGATGTGCCGCGACCTGATCCGGTTCGAGAGCGTCAACGACGGCACCGGCCGGGGAAAGGGCGAGCGGGAGGCCGCGGAGTACGTCGCAGGCAAGCTCGCCGAAGTTGGCCTCGAGCCGCAGGTCTTCGAGTCCGCCGCCAACCGCACCAGCGTGGTGACCCGGGTGCAGGGCGAGGACAGCAGCAGGGACGCGCTGCTAATCCACGGCCACCTCGACGTCGTACCCGCGGAGCCCAAGGAGTGGACCTACGACCCGTTCGCGGCGGAGGTCGCCGAGGGCTGCCTCTGGGGGCGCGGCGCCGTCGACATGCTCGACATGGACGCGATGACGCTGGCCGTCGTACGCGACCGCATGCGCACCGGACGCAAGCCGCCGCGTGACGTGGTGCTGGCCTTTGTCGCCGACGAGGAGGCGGGCGGCGTGTTCGGCGCGCAGTGGCTGGTCGAGAACCAGCCCCAGCTGTTCGAGGGGTGCACGGAGGGCATCAGCGAGGTCGGCGGCTTCTCCCTGAGCGTCGACGACGACACCCGGCTGTACCTGATCGAGACCGCCCAGAAGGGCATGGCCTGGATCCGGCTCACCGCCGAGGGCAAGGCCGGCCACGGGTCGATGCTCAGCAGCGACAACGCCGTCACCGAGCTGTGCGAGGCGGTCGCGCGGCTCGGGCGGCACGAGTTCCCGCTGCACATGACCAGGACGGTGCGGCGCTTCCTGGACGAGGTCAGCGACGCGTTCGGCGTGGAGATCGACGCGGAGGACACCGACCAGACCATGGCCGTGCTCGGTCCGATGGCCCGCATCGTCGGCGCAACCCTGCGCAACACCGCCAACCCGACGATGCTCGACGCCGGCTACAAGCACAACGTCATCCCGAGCCGCGCCCACGCGATGGTCGACGGGCGCTTCCTGCCCGGCTTCGAGGACGAGTGGGAGCGCGAGCTCGACGCCGTCCTCGGCGAGCGGATCACCCGCGAGTACGTCCACTACGACATCGCGCTGGAGACCGAGTTCGAGGGCGCCCTGGTCGACGCGATGGTCGGCTCGCTCAAGGCGGAGGATCCTGGCGCGCGCGCGGTGCCGTACACGCTTTCCGGCGGGACCGACGCCAAGAGCTTCAGCAAGCTCGGGATCCGCGGCTTCGGCTTCTCCCCGCTCCGGCTGCCCGCCGGCCTGGACTTCAGCGGCATGTTCCACGGCGTCGACGAGCGGGTCCCGCTGGACGCGCTCGGCTTCGGCGTACGCGTCTTGGACCGCTTCCTCGACGCCTGCTGAGCCTTGCTTCGCGGTCGTACGCCGGACTTCGCCTCTCTGGCAAAACAGGCTGCAGGGCAAGGAGAATCTACTTGTGCACAGAGGCTCCCCCTGCCCGCTTCCCTGAGGTAGTATCGAACACACGGTCGAATCAGGGAAAGGGGAGCGACATGGCAGCCGTCACGGTCCTGCCCCTGCCGCCTTCGTCACCTGACCCCGTCCGGCTGCTCACCGCCGCGGTCGACGCTGTTGCGGCCCAGTCCCCGGCGGGCCTGCCCGAGGAAGCGGCGCTGCGACGCACGCAAGTGCTGATGCGGGAGTCGGAGCGGCTGCGGGTGCTCGCACTGCAGGCTGTCGCCGACGTCGACACCCGCGAGCTGTTCACGCTCGACGGCGCCGGCGGCATCCGGACGTGGGTCGACGCCCAGCGGGTCGGCGGCATCGACCGGGGCCAGGTCACGTTGGCCCGCCGGCTGCGCGACGTCCCGCTGGTCGCCGCGGAGGTTGCCGCCGGCCGGCTAGCCCTCCGGGGTGCGCAGGACATCGGGGCGGCGCTCACGGCGACGCGCCGACACCTGGACCGGCCGGACGGCCGGCTCGACGGCCAGGACCAGGAGAGCGTCCTGCAGGCCGTCATCGTCGACGGCTGCACGATGCTCGTCGCCGAGGCCCATGGTGGTGCTCCTGCCGAGGACCCGGACCACGCGCGGCTGCGCGCGCAGCTGCAGAGGCTGGCCGACGAGCCGCTGCCCGCGGCGTGCCGGCTGGAGGGCGCGTTCGTCCTCCTCGCCACCCGGATCGAGCCGGGGCTGCTGCGCTCCGCGCTGGCCCGGCTGGTCGGTGCGCTGCTGCCGCTGCAGCTCGAGGACGCGACAGCGAGGGCTCACGAGCGCCGTCGCTTCGAGCTGAGCCGCGGCGCCGAGGGCAGCGGCTGGCGGGTCTCCGCGGGAGACCTCGACGACGAGTGCGGCGAGCTGCTCTGGACGGTGCTGCAGGCCGAGATGGCCACCGACCCGGACAACCCCGACGACACCGCCGCTCACGCGTCGCTGCGCGAGACCGGCGACCTGCGCGACGGCCTGCGTCCCCGCAGTCGGTTGCAGCGCCAGCATGACGCCCTCAAGCTCGGCCTGCGCCGGCTGCTCGACAGCGGCGTGCTGGGCACCCGGGTCAAGGCTCGTCCCCACCTCGACGTCCTGGTCGGCCTGGACACGCTGGCCGCCGCGCCGGGTGCCCTGCCGGCCCGGTCTGGCAGCGACGCTGCGCTGGCGCTGAGCACCGTGCGGCGCTGGCTCTGCGACAGCGAGCTGACCCGCATGGTGCTCGGCGCCGGCAGCAGGGTCGCCGAGAGCAGCCACACCGTCCGCACCCTAAAAGCCCACGAGCGGCGCGCCCTGCAGGTCCAGTGGGGCGGGCGCTGCGCCGGTGCCGGCTGCGTCCGCGGTCCAGGACGTCCACTGGTGCCGCACCACGTCCAGCCGTTCTGGCAGGCGGGGACCACCAGCTTGGCGGACACGGTGCCGCTGTGTGACCAGGAGCATCACGACCTGCACGAGGGCGGGCGCAGGATCCAGCTCAAGGACGGCCGCTGGATCGGGCCGGACGGGTGGGTCCCGTGACCGCGCCGTGGGGTCCGCCGGGCGGGCCGGCGCGTGAGGCGCGCCGACCCCCTGGCGGGCCGGCCCATGTCGGGCGCCGGCCTCTTCGGGCCGGCGGCTCAGCTCGGAAGCGGCGGGAGCGGCTCACGGCGCAATTGCCTGCGCACCAGCACCTTGCGGCGGCCGTCCGGCCAGATCTGGTGGCGGGCCAGCTCCCAGTCGCCGTACTCCGCGTGGATCGTGAGCACGTCACGGGTCTTCTCGCGGTCCGCGTCGGACGGGATGCTCACCGCCCGGTACTCGTACGTCGGCACGCCACCATCCTGCCAGGAACTGCCGTCACACGTCAGCAGTCGTCTCGCGCAGCAGCGCCGCAAGCCGCGTCACCCGGGGCCGGGCACCGACATCGTGGACGGCGCGCGCCAGGGCCGCTCCCGCGGCGTGGACGACCGACAGGTGCCGCTGCGCCCGGGTGAAGGCGGTGTAGACCAGCGGCCGCGACAGCAGGCGCCCGGCCTCGGCGGGCAGCACGGCGACGACCGCCGGGAACTCCGAGCCCTGCGCCCGGTGCACCGTGACCGCCCATCCGTGCACGAGGTCGGCGAGCACCTTGGGCGCCAGCGTCAGCGGCCCGGCACCGGCGAAGCTCACCACCAGCCCCCGGTCGGCGCGCCCGGTGACCAGGCCGACCTCGCCGTTGGCGAAGCCCTCGTCCATGTGGTTGGCGGTCGCGACCACCCGGTCGCCCACGTCGAAGCCGGCGACCTCGCCCTCACCCGGGTTGAGCCGGGCCTTGAGCGCCGCGTTGAGCGCGATCGTCCCGGCCGGTCCGCGGTGCACCGGCGTCACGACCTGCACCTCGCCGGCGGCGATCCCGAGTGCCCGCGGGATCGAGTCGGTGACCAGCTGCACCGTCCGGTGCGCCGCCTCGTTGGCCTCCCGGACGGGTACGACGACGACCTCGTGGCTTGGCCCCTGCTCCACGGCGGGCAGCTCACCACCCCGCACCGCGGTCGCGAGCCGGGCGATCGCTCCGCCCTCGGCCTGCCGGTAGAGCGTCGCTAGCTCGGTGACCGGCACGACGGCGGAGTCGAGCAGGTCGCCGAGCACCCGTCCGGCGCCGATCGAGGGCAGCTGCGCCGGGTCCCCGACGAACAGCAGATGGCAGGTGTCCGGGCAGGCCTCGACCAGTGCGGCCGCCAGCTCGACGTCGAGCATCGACGCCTCGTCCACCACCACGACGTCCTCGTCCAGCGGCCACTCCTCGCCGCGGGCGAAGCTGCCGGAGGTGCCTTGCGCACCCAGCAGCCGGTGCAGGGTCACTCCCGGCGCTCCGCACAGCTCCTCGAGCCGTTTGGCCGCCCGGCCGGTCGGCGCCGCCAGAGCCACCTGTCCTCGTCCGGCTCGCACGAGCGCCACGAGGGCGGCGACGGTGCGGCTCTTGCCCGTACCCGGCCCGCCGGTGAGCACGCTCACCCCGTGCTGCAGCGCCGCGACCACCGCCGCCTGCTGCACCTCGTCCAGGTCGCCGGCGACGGCGCGGACCGCGGTGGCGGCGTCGGCCAGCGGGTCGGCGGTGGCCATCAGCCGCGCGACGCCGGCGGCGACCGCCTGCTCGGCCGTCGCATAGCGGGTGAGCGCGAGCAGCCCGTCGGCGAGGGTCACCCGCTCGTCCTCCACCGCGGCCCGCACCGCTGTCTCGACGTCCTCGAAGCCCATCTCGGCGACCGCCGTCGCGACCACGTCTACCGGCAGGCAGGTGTGTCCCTCCCGGGCGGCGCGCTGGAGCACGTGGGCGACCAGGGCCCGGCCACGGCGGGGGTCGGCCTTGGAGGCCGCGGCTCCCAGCAGCGCCACGGCAAGCCGGTCTGCGTCGACCAGCCGCACGTCGGGGAGCTCGAGCAGCCGCCACGGGTCGGCCTCCAGCAGCGCCGCCGGGGACGGTCCGAGCAGCGCGACCCGGGCGGCGAGGCGGGCAGGGAGCCCGGCCGGGACGAGCAGACCGACCACGGCGTACGCCGGCGCCGCCGCCGCGAAGCCGGCCACCAGTCGCTCGGCCCGGGAGGTGTTTACGCCGGGGACCGCCTTGAGCCGCGTGACCGAGACGTCGGCGGCCGTGACGACCCCGGCCATCGGCAGCGCGGCCGCCGTGGTGCGGCCCAGGCCGGCCCACAGGCCCGCCTCCGCGAATGCGGCGAACACCGGGTCCGGCTCCGCCGGCCCAGCGGGGGCGGGGGCGGGGCCGCCGCCGGGTGCACGCCACCCGTCCCCGGTCCTGACCCGGACCACCGGTGGGGCAGGCATCCCGTCCAGCACGGCCTCCGGCTCAGGCCCGGGCTCCGGCTGAGACGCCGGCTCCGGCGAGGCCTGGGCCAGGGGATGCGGCGGCTGGTCCGGCAGGGCGGCTCAGTCCTCGAGGTCGTCGGAGGACCAGCGGGGCATCGTCTCCGGATAGCCCAGCTCCGGCGCCGAGACGTCGTCGAGTGCGCGGCGCACGACCTCGGGCAGGACGACCTGCTCGGCGGCGAGCGAGGCCTGCAGCTGCGCGACGGAGCGGGCGCCGACGATCGGCGCGACCACGCCCGGCCGGTCGCGCACCCAGGCCAGCGCGACCGCCACCGGCGAGACACCGAGACCGTCGGCGGCCGTCACGACCGCGTCCACGACCGAGCGGGCCGACGGCTCGAGATAGGGCGCGACGAAGTCCCGGTAGTGGTCGGTGGCGCCGCGGCTGTCCGCCGGCGCGCCCGCCCGGTACTTCCCGGTGAGCACGCCTCGGCCGAGCGGGGACCACGGCAGCAGGCCGACGCCGAGCTCCAGCGCCGCCGGCACGACCTCGCGCTCCACGCCCCGCTGCAGCAGGGAGTACTCCACCTGGTTGCCCGCCAGTTGGGCCCGACCGGGCCAGGCCCGCTGCCACGACGCCGTCGCCGCCAGCTGCCAGCCGCAGTAGTTCGACACCCCGGCGTAACGCACCCGACCCGAGGCGACGGCGGTGTCCAGCGCGGCCATCGCCTCCTCCCACGGGGTGACCGGGTCCCAGGCGTGCAGCTGCCAGAGGTCGACGTGGTCGGTCCGCAACCGCTGCAGCGAGGCGTCCAGCGCCTGCAGCAGGTGCCCGCGGGAGGTCCCGCGGCCCATCGGCCCGGGCCCGACCACGCCGTACGCCTTGGTCGCGAGCAGCACCTCCTCGCGCGGCACGACCTCGGCCAGCAGCCGGCCGAGTACCTGCTCGCTCCGGCCGCCGGCGTAGGTGTCGGCCGTGTCCACGAGAGTGCCGCCCGCGTCGCGGAACGAGACGAGCTGGGCCGCCGCGTCGTCCTCGTCGGTCTCCCGGCCCCAGGTCATGGTGCCGAGGGCGAGCCGGGAGACGACCAGGCCGGACCGGCCGAGATGACGCTGCTTCACCGGCCGCACGCTAGCGTCCGCGCATGCAGCTCGGACTCAACCTCGGCTACTGGGGAGGCGGGAGCGACGCCGACAACCTGGCGCTCGCGCAGGAGGCCGACCACCTCGGGTTCGCCGTCTGCTGGGCGGCGGAGGCCTACGGCTCGGACGCGGCGACCGTGCTGGCGTGGGTGGCGGCGCAGACCGAGCGGATCGACATCGGCTCGGCCATCTTCCAGATCCCCGGGCGCACCCCGGCCCTCACCGCTATGACCGCGGCGACGCTGGACACCTTGTCCGGCGGCCGGTTCCGGCTCGGCATCGGCGTGTCCGGGCCCCAGGTCTCCGAGGGCTGGCACGGCGTCCGGTTCGACAAGCCGCTCGGCCGGACCAGGGAGTACGCCGCCATCGTGCGCGCGGCGCTGCGCCGCGAACGGGTGCGGTTCGACGGGGAGCACTACGTGCTGCCGCTGCCCGACGGGCCGGGCAAGGCGCTGCAGCTGACCGTGCACCCGGCGCGCGAGTACATCCCGATGTACCTCGCGGCCGTCGGCCCGAAGAACCTCGAGCTGTGTGGCGAGGCCTTCGACGGCTGGCTGGCCATCTTCTACTCACCGGAGCACTCCGCGGACTCGCTCGCCAGCATCACGGCCGGCCGGGCGAGGGCCGGCAAGACGTTGGAGGGCTTCGACGTCGTACCCACCACGCCGATCGTCGTCGGCGACGACCTGCAGGAGTGCGCCCGCCCAGTCCGCTCCTACGCCGCGCTCTACGTCGGTGGCATGGGCAGCCGGGACAAGAACTTCTACAACCAGCTGGCCGTGCGGATGGGCTTCGAGCAGGCCGCCGGCACCGTGCAGGACCTCTACCTCGCCCGGGAGTACGCCGAGGCCGAGGCCGCCGTGCCGTTCGAGTTCGTCGACTCCACCGCGCTGCTCGGCCCCAAGGAGCGCATCGCCGAGCGCATGCAGGTGCTGGCCGCCAGCGGGGTCACGACGCTGACCCTGGCCACGTACGCCGGCTCGCTCGAGGACAAGCGGGCCACCCTGCGTACGGCCGTCGAGGCGCTCGAGCTGGCCGGGGTCGGCGACTGACCAGCGCCCGCCAGGCCGCTGTGCTGGGCCTCGTGCAGGGCGTCACCGAGGTCGTCCCAGTCTCCTCCTCGGCCCACCTCACCCTCGTCCCCTGGCTGCTCGGATGGCCCCCGGCCCCCGACCGCACCGCGCTTGCCGCCGGGCTGCACGCCGGGTCCTGCGCGGGGATCGCCCTGGCCCTGCGCGCCGAGCTGCGCGGCCTGGACCGGCGTACGGCGGTGCTGCTGGCCACCGCGACGCTGCCAGGGGCGGCGGCCGGCGCGCTCGCCGCGGACGCTGTCGAGCGGCGGATGGGCCGCCCGCCGCAGCTGGCAGCGCTGCTGGCCGGCGCCGGCGTGCTGCTCTGGGCGGCGGACCGCAGGCCTGCGCGCGTCGACCGGGTCGGGCCGCGCGAGGCCGCGGTCGCCGGGCTGGCGCAGGTCCTCGCCCTCGCTCCCGGCGTGTCCCGCTCCGGCGCGGTCCTGACCGGGCTGCGCGCCGCGGGCGTCGAGGGCGCCGCCGCCTCGCGGTTCGCGCTGCTGCTGTCGCTGCCGGTCACCTTCGGCGCGGCCGTGCTCGCCCTGGCCCGTGCCGACCGCACGGTCCTGCGCGGCCTGGCCCGGCCGCTGGCGGCCGGCGTACCGCTTGCGGCTGTGTCCGCGCACACCGCGCTGCGGACCGTACGACGGCGCGGCGGCACCGGGACGGGCGGTGCCGCGCTCTACCGTCTGGCCCTGGCCGCCGCCGTGACCGCACGGCTGCGCGGGAGGGGGAGGCCGTGAGCAGCCTGGGGCCGCTCGGCGAGCGTCAAGGACGCCACCAGCGGCGGGGCGCCCCCGGTGGCCTTGTCGGGGGGGCTCGGGGTCGTGATCCTCGCGGCCGTCGGCATCGCCGGTGCCACCGCAGTGCCAGACTCCTGACATGACGCTGCAGCAGGACCGGCCGGAACAGGAGACTGACGCCGCCACCACCTGCCGGGCCGCCACCCCGACGTCCTGCAAGGCCCACACCCGGCTCTACCGCGACGGCCACCTGGTGGCCGAGGGCTTCCCGGTCGAGCAGGTCAGCGACCACCTCGCCGAGCCGGGCTGCGTGGTCTGGCTGGACCTGGAGGACCCCGGCCCCGACGACCTGGGCATCGTCACCGAGGAGCTCGGGCTGCACCCGCTCGCGGTGGAGGACGCCGTCAACGACCGGCAGCGGCCCAAGCTGGACCGCTACGACGACCACCTGTTCCTCAACGGCTACGTCGCCGACCTCGACCTGGCCTCGGGCACCCTGAGCACCAAGGAGCTCGCGGCCTTCGTCACCAAGTCGGCGCTGGTCACCGTCCGCAAGGACCCGACCATCGCGGTCGCCCCGCTGCTGGCGGCCTGGGACGGCTCGCCGGACCTGGCCGGCTCCGGCGTCTCCTTCCTGCTGCACGGTCTGATCGACCACCTCGTCGACGGGCACTTCGAGGTCGTGCAGCAGCTCGACGACGCGATCGAGGAGCTCGAGGACGTCCTGTTCGACCCCAAGCCGCGGACCATGGAGCTGCAGAAGCGCAGCTATGAGCTGCGCAAGTCGCTGGTGCAGCTGCGTCGCGTCGTCCTGCCGATGCGCGAGGTGGTCAACACCCTGCTGCGCCGTGACGTCGGTGTGGTCGAGGACGCGATGCGGCCGTACTACCAGGACGTCTACGACCACGTGCTGCGGGCGAGCGAGTGGACCGACAGCCTGCGCGACCTGGTCTCGACCCTGCTCGAGACCAACCTCACCGTGCAGGGCAACCGGCTCAACGAGGTCATGCGCCGGCTCACGGCGTACGCCGCGATCCTCGGCGTCACGACGGCGATCACCGGGTTTTATGGGCAGAACGTGCCCTACCCCGGGTTCCAGAAGCCGGTCGGGTTCATCAGCTCGGTGGTGGTGCTCGCGGTGGCCGTGGTCGCGATGTGGGCGGCGTTCCGCAAGCGTGGCTGGCTCTGACCGGCCGGACGTCCGTGCGGGGCCACGACCGCTGGGCGCCGGTCGCCGCGATGGCGGTCGTGCTCGGGGTACAGCTGCTCGTGAGCAGTCGCCTGGTGCCCGGACCCACCCTGCTGCTGCCGGGGTTCGAGGCGGCGCTCGTGCTCGGGCTGCTGGTGGCCAACGACCGGCGGATGGACGTCGAGGAGCGCGTGCTGCGCGGCGTCTCGGTCGGCCTCATCGGCTTCGTCGCCCTCGTCAACACGGCCAGCCTCGTCCGGCTCGTGCACCGGCTGGTCGCGGGCGACTCGAGCGGCCGGGCGCTGCTCGCGGCCGCCGCCGGCGTCTGGCTCACCAACGTCGTCGTCTTCGGCCTCGTCTACTGGGAGCTCGACCGCGGCGGCCCGCTCGGCCGGCTGGTCCGGTGGGGCCAGGCGCTGCCCGACCTGCAGTTCCCGCAGGACGTGGACCACTCCCAGGCGCCGGCCGACTGGCGGCCGCTGTTCGTGGACTACCTGTTCACCAGCCTCACCGCCTCGACGGCGTTCAGCCCCACCGACGTCATGCCGCTGACCCGCCGGGCCAAGCTGTTCTTCGGCGCGCAGGCGCTGGTCAGCCTGCTCACCGTGGGGCTGGTGGCGGCGCGGGCGGTCAACGTCCTGCCCTGAGCACCGCGCCCGCAGGTCGGCTCGGCGCGGCCCGTAGGGTCGCGCGGATGGAGCGGATGCCGTGACGACCGTCGTGCTCGTCCGGCACGGGCTCACGGCGATGACCGGCCCCGTGCTGGCGGGTTGGACCGCCGGCCTGCACCTCGACGAGCGCGGTCGCAAGCAGGCGGCGGAGGTCGCGGAGCGGCTGCGCCCGGTGCCGTTCGCCGCGGTCGTGTCCAGCCCGCTCGACCGGTGCCTGGACACCGCCGCGGCGATCGCCGAGGGGCGTGAGCAGCAGGTGCAGGTGGACGACCGGCTGGGGGAGTGCCGCTACGGCGACTGGACCGGCCGGCCGCTCAAGGAGCTGGCCAAGGACCCACTGTGGAAGGTCGTGCAGGCCCACCCCTCCGCGGTGGTCTTCCCGGGACCCGAGGGCGAGCCGCTGGCCGAGACGCAGCGGCGGGCGGTCGCCGCCGTACGCGACTGGAATGCCCGGCTCGGGCCGGACGCGACCTGGCTGGCCTGCTCGCACGGCGACGTCATCAAGGCGGTCGTGGCCGACGCGCTCGGCCTGCACCTGGACTCCTTCCAGCGGATCACGGCCGACCCCTGCTCGGTCACCGTCATCCGCTACACCGATCTGCGGCCGTTCGTGGTGCGGGTCAACGACACCGGGGGCGGCGTGGCCGACCTGCTCCCGCCGAAGCGGAAGGGCCGGCGCCGCGCCGGCTCGAGGGCGGCGGCCAGCGACGCGGTCGTCGGCGGCGGCAGCGGCGCCACCTAGTCTGAACGGGTGTCCCGCCAGGTGTTCCTGTTCGACCCGCCCGAGCGTTTCGTCGCGGGCACCGTCGGCCAGCCCGGGGACCGGACGTTCTTCTTGCAGGCCACCGGCAGCGGCCGGACGGTCTCCGTGGCCCTGGAGAAGGTGCAGGTGGCAGCCCTCGCCGAGCGGCTTGAGGAGCTGCTCGCGGAGGTACGCCGACGCAGCGCCTCCGACCCCGTCGCTCCGGTCGCCACGGAGCCGCCGTCGCGTGAGCTGGAGGACACCGCTCCGCTGGACGCGCCCGTGGAGGAGGAGTTCCGGGTCGGGACGTTGGGGCTGGCCTGGGACGGCGACGGCGACCGGGTGGTGGTGGAGGCCCTCGCTCAGCAGGAGGTCGACGAGCAGACCCCCGAGGTCGAGCCGCTGTCCGATGCCGAGGAGGGACCGGCCGCCCTGCGGGTGCGCCTGCCCGGCAGCATGGCCCGCGCCTTCGTGCGGCGGGCCCAGCGGGTCGTCGCCGCCGGCCGGCCGCCCTGCCCGCTGTGCGGCCTGCCGCTGGACCCCGAGGGTCACCTCTGCCCCCGTCAGAACGGGCACCGTCGCTGAGCGACGACGGACGTGCACGGACCGGATCAGCGTCGGGGCAGCACCTGACGCAGACTGGCCTGGTGTCCGGATCCCTGGCGAGCTCGCTCGAGCTCGCCGACGCCCTGCGCCTGTTGCGGCGGGGTGAGCTGACGGTCGAAGGGCGCCTTGTCGACGCCTCCAACGCAACGCTGTACTGCTCCGCCTCCCTGGACGGCGTGTCCGCGGCCTGCGTCTACAAGCCGGTGCGGGGGGAGCGGCCGCTGTGGGACTTCCCGGACGGCACGCTCGCCGGCCGCGAGGTGGGCGCCTACCTGGTGAGCGAGGCCACCGGCTGGGAGGTCGTGCCGCCCACCGTCATGCGGGAGGGGCCGTTCGGCCCCGGGATGTGCCAGCTGTGGGTGGACGTCGACGACTGCGACCTGGCCGCACTGGCCCGCTCCGAGCACCCGGACCTGCGCCGGATGGCGGTGTTCGACGCGGTGGTCAACAACGCCGACCGCAAGGGCGGGCACCTGCTGCCGCGGGCCGGCCGGGTGCAGGGGGTCGACCACGGCATCTGCTTCTCGGTCGAGGACAAGCTGCGCACGCTGCTGTGGCAGTGGCGCGGCGACCGGCTCACCGACGAGGCGGTAGAGGTCCTGTCCCGGCTGCGGGCCGAGCTGGAGGGCGCGCTCGGCGACGCCCTGCGCGCCCTGCTCACCCGGCGTGAGGTGCGGGTCACGACCGCCCGGGTGGACCGGCTGCTGACCGAGCGGGTGCACCCGCAGCCCTCGCAGGACTGGCCGGCGATCCCCTGGCCGCCGTTCTGAGGGACGCCGTTCTGGTGCGCCGCGTACCCGACTCCCGCTCAGACCCCCGCCACGTCCACGCAGCCCTGGCTGCGGCCGAGCAGGGCGAGCCCGGCACGGTCACCAGGCTGCAGCCCGGCGACGCTGCGCGGCAGCAGCGGCGCCATCAGCTGCTGGGTGTCCAGGCTGTGCTGCAGGCCCATGACGTGGCCGAGCTCGTGCAGCGTGGTCGCGGTCCACGAGACCGGCCCGCTGAGCGGGAGCCGGTCGGTGCGGTCCAGCGCGACGACGCCGGCGCGGGTGGCGGCGGCGCGGTGCCCGCCGGCGGCGACCGCCCCGAACCATGACGTCCGGGTCATGCCGAGCACCCCGGGCGGGGCGGCGCGCAGCAGGTCGCTGGCCGAACCGTCGGTCCAGCCCAGCAGGACCGGCGGGTAGGACCGGGCCGGCTCACGGGGCAGGTACGCCGACGACGGCACGGTGCGCCGCTCCCCGTCGTACACCCAGGTCGTGCCGGTCGCCCGTGCCACCTGGGCCACGGCGGACCGCAGGACGATCAGCCCGCCGGCAGGGCCACGGCCGGTGGAGGACGTCCAGTGGATCGGCGCGCACGGGTCCCACCGCACCGGCCGCCCGTCCAGCACCGTCGAGAAGCGGTAGCTGCGGCCGGCGACCACAGCGGTCGGGAGTGCGGAGGCGGAGGCGGAGCCGACCGGGGCGGCGTAGACGGCCTCCGGCTCCGACAGCCCACCGATCGATCCGGGGGACAGGGTCTGGCCGGGCGACAGGGTCTGGCCGGGCGACAGGGTCTGGCCGGGCGACAGGGTCTGGCCGGGCGACAGGGCCACGGCGCCGGTCGGCCAGCAGGCCGAGCGACGCCGACAGCAGCAGCCCGAGGGACGGACGGGGCGTCATGCTGGCGGGCATCGACGCGCCCTGCCACCGCAGCATCACCCGAACGTGTCGCGAGGGCGGCTCCGGACCCGTCGGTAGGCTCGCCGGCATGCGGTCCTGGCCCTCGACGGCGGTTCCTCTCCTGCCCGAGGGACCCCAGCCGGTGCTGCAGCTGCACGACACCTCCGCCGGCGTCGCGGTGCCGGTCACGCCCGCGGGCACCGCCCGGCTCTACGTCTGCGGCATCACGCCGTACGACGCGACGCACCTCGGTCACGCCGCGACCTACCTGGCGTTCGACACGCTGGTCCGCCTCTGGCGGGACCGGGGCCTGGAGGTGCTCTACGCGCAGAACGTCACCGACATCGACGACCCGTTGCTGGAGCGGGCGACCCGGGACGCCCTGGACTGGGCGGGTCTGGCCGAGCGCGAGACCGCCCTGTTCCGCGAGGACATGCACGCGCTGCGGGTCCTGCCGCCGACCTGGTACGTCGGGGCGGTCGAGGCGATGGCGGAGATCGCCGCGGCCGTCGGGCAGCTGCTCGACGCGGGTGTCGCCTACCGGGTCGAGGACGACGTCTACTGCGCCAACGCGGCCGGCGCGCACTTCGGTGAGGTCAGCCGGCTGGACGAGGCGAGCATGCTCGCGCTGTCGGCGGAGCGCGGGGGCGACCCGGACCGGCCCGGGAAGAAGGACCCGCTGGACGCGCGGCTGTGGCAGGCGGCCCGACCGGGGGAGCCGAGCTGGGACTCACCGCTCGGGCCAGGCCGTCCGGGCTGGCACGTCGAGTGCGCCTCGATCGCGCTCAACTGGCTCGGACCGGTCCTGGACGTCGTCGGCGGCGGCTCCGACCTGGCCTTCCCCCACCACGAGCACTCGGCCGCCGAGAGCTCGCTGCTGTCCGGCCGCTGGCCGGTCGCGACGGCGTTCGTGCACGCCGGCATGGTCGGGCTGGACGGAGAGAAGATGAGCAAGTCCCGCGGCAACCTGGTGTTCGTGAGCCGCTTGCGGGCCGACGGCGTCGACCTGTCAGCGCTGCGGCTGGCCCTGCTGTCCGCGCACTACCGGGCCGACCGGGAGTGGGACGACGCCACGCTCGGCGCCGGCGAGGAGCGGCTGCGGACCTGGCGCGGGGCGGTCGCGCGGGCCGGCGGCCCACCCGCCGACCCGGTGCTGCGGCAGGTCCGGTCAGCGCTGGCCGACGACCTCGACACCCCGCGGGCGCTGGCCGTCGTCGACGCCTGGTGCGCGGCGGAGGGGGACGACCCGTCCGGGCCCGCGCTGGTCAGCGACGTCGTCGACGCGCTGCTCGGGGTCGCGCTGGCCACCAGTGCCTGACCAGGTAGCCCTCCAGCGTTCATGGGCCGCCCAGCAGGCCGTACAGCAGCTCAGCGGCCCGGGCCGTCGTCATTGCGGCGCAGGTAGCGCTCGAACTCCTTCGCGATCGCCTCCCCGGAGGCCTCCGGCAGGTCGGTGGCCGGCTCGCGCTCCTCCAGCGAGCTGATGTACTCCGCGACGTCGCTGTCCTCCGCGGCGAGCTCGTCGACCTGCCGCTCCCAGCCGCGGGCCTTCTCGGGTAGGTCGCCGAGCGGCACGGGGAGGTCGAGCAGGTCCTCCACCCGGCGCAGCAGCGCGATCGTGGCCTTGGGGCAGGGTGGCTGCGCGACGTAGTGCGGGACCGCCGCCCAGAACGACACCGAGGTCAGCCCGGCCGTGGCGCAGAAGTCCTGGAAGACGCCCACGATGCCGGTCGGCCCCTCGTAGCGGCTGCGCTCCAGGCCAAGCTGCTCGGCCGTCGCGGGGTCCGAGGCGGTGCCGCTCACCGGTACGGGCCGGGTGTGCGGGCTGTCGGCCAGCAGTGCGCCCAGCGTCACCACGGTCTGCACACCGAGCTCCTGCGCGACGCCGAGCAGCTCGGCGCAGAACCCGCGCCAGCGCATGTTCGGCTCGAGCCCACGCAGCAGCACCACGTCCCGCTCCGCGCCCGGCGGCCGGCAGACGGCGAGTCTGGTCGTCGGCCAGGTGATGTGCCGGGCCACCCCGTCGACGAGCGACACCGTAGGGCGGTTGACCTGGAAGTCGTAGTAGTCGTCCGGGTCGAGCGTGACGAAGGGGGTGGCCTCCCACTGCTGCTCGAGGTGCTCGACCGCGCCGCTGGCCGCGTCACCGGCGTCGTTCCAGCCCTCGAACGCCGCGAGCATCACAGGACCGCGCAGTGCCGACAGCTTGCTCGGCCGGTTTGGCTGGTCCGGCTGGTCCGGCTGGGCTGTCATGCCGCCGCCCGCAGGACCGACGCCTCGTCGCCGGCGGTGCGCACGAGGCCGGCGACCAGGGCCGGCCACTGCAGCGGCACGTCGTGCAGCGCGCCGTACCAGCGCTGCAGCCGTGGCCGGGACAGCAGCCCGGCGGCGCGGGCCAGCGCCTCGCCCTTGGCCTGCGACCAGCGCGCGGCGTCGTCGTCGGCGGGCGGGCCGCCCGGCTCGCACAGCACCACCCAGGCCGGGCAGCCGATCCGCGGCAGGACCTGCTCGACATCGGCGTCGATCAGGTCGTCGACGATGGCCATGTGCGCCTCGAACGGAAGCCGGGGGCGGGCCAGCCCGTCCGGGCCCAGCTCGAACAGCGGCAGCAGGGCGCCGGCCACCTGCTCGGACCACCAGGGGGCGAGCGGGCCGTTGCGCAACCGGGCGAGGAGCCGGTCGGGCGGCAGCGCGGTGCGCGGCGGCGTCATGCGCTCGCGCAGCGCCGCCCGGTCGGCGAGGGCACCGGCGTGCCAGCCCAGCCCGCCGTCCAGGGCGACGACGGACAGCACCCGCTCCGGCGCGTCCGCCGCGAGCCGCAGCGCGGTGGTCGCACCCCAGGAGTGACCGACCACCACGGCCCGGGACAGACCGAGGGCGTCCAGCGCGGTCAGGGCGTCGCGGGTGGTGCTGGCACCGTCGTACGGCCCGTCCGGGCGGTCGCTCTCGCCGTGCCCGCGCTGGTCGAGGGCGAGCAGCGGCAGGCCGGCGAGGTGCGGCACGACCAGGTCCCAGAACCGTCGGGTCGACGCGAGCCCGTGCAGGAGTAGCACAGGGGTGCCGCTGCCGGGCCAGCGCGTTGCGCGGAGGCGGACCCCGTCACCGGGCAGGTCCAGGTCGAGGCCGCCGGCGACCGGCGGGCCGGCGACGAGCGGGGCGCCCGTCCTCACCTGGGGCGCCTCACTTGTTCGCCCCTCGGCCAGTGGTGTGCACGATGAGCACATCGCAGGCCACCCGGTGGCTCATGTTGGCAGGCACGCTGCCCAGCAGCCGGCCGGCCAGGCTGTTCAGCCCTCGGTTGCCGACGACGACGAGGTCGACGTCGTGCTCCTTCGCCGCGCCGACCAGCTTGTCGACCGCATCGCCCTCGATCGCCTCGACCTCGACCTTCTTGGCGCCCACGGCGCGGGCCCGCTCGGCGGCGTCGCGCAGGACGTCGTCGGCGGGGGTCGAGCCGGACACCTTGTAGGCCTCGCCGCCGAGGGCGTCCCGGGCCTCCTGCACCTCGCGGGCCGACATGGGCTGGTAGGCGCAGACGAGCAGCAGCTCGGCACCGGCGTCGCGGGCCACCGCGGCGGCCCGGTCGACGGCGCGGTAGGACGACTCCGACCCGTCGGTGCCGCACATGATCGTGCTGTAGTCCGCGCTGGCTGCGCTGCTGCTCACGGGGGCCTCCTGGCACAGGTACGTCGGTGCCCGGAACCTACCCCGGCGCGGCACCCCTCCGGAGCGCCGCCCGGTCGCGCCCGGGACGCTCGTTGGGCTCGGTAGGCTGCCAGTCGTGCCTGAGACCACGGACCTGCTGAGCGCCCTGCGCGAGCGAGTGGTGGTCGCCGACGGCGCCATGGGCACGATGCTGCAGGCCGCCGATCTGAGCCTGGACGACTTCGAGGGGCACGAGGGCTGCAACGAGGTCCTCAACGTCACCCGGCCCGACGTCGTGCGGGCCGTCCACGCGGCCTACCTCGCGGTCGGCTGCGACGCGGTGGAGACCAACACCTTCGGCAGCAACTGGGCGGCGCTGGGCGAGTACGGCATCGCCGACCGGATCCGGGAGACGGCGCTCGCCGGCGCCAGGGTCGCCCGGGAGGCCGCCGACGCCTGGTCCACCCCCGACCGGCGCCGCTGGGTGATCGGGTCGGTCGGTCCCGGCACCAAGCTGCCCTCCCTCGGCCACGCGCCGTACGCCGTGCTGCGCGACGGCTATCAGCAGCAGTGCGAGGCGATGATCGAGGGCGGCGTGGACGCCGTGCTCGTCGAGACCAGCCAGGACCTGCTGCAGACCAAGGCAGCCGTCGTCGGGGCCAAGCGCGCGATGGCGGCCACCGGGCGGCGGGTCGTGGTGATCGCCCAGGTGACGGTCGAGCTGACCGGCACCATGCTGCTCGGCTCGGAGATCGGCGCCGCGCTCACCGCGCTGGAGCCGCTGGCCGTCGACGTGCTCGGGATGAACTGCGCGACCGGGCCGGCCGAGATGGGCGAGCACCTGCGCTACCTGTCGCAGCACGCGCTGGTGCCGCTGTCGGTGATGCCCAACGCGGGCCTGCCCGAGCTGGGACGGGACGGCGCGGTCTACCCGCTGCAGCCGGACGAGCTGGCGACCGCGCTCGACGGCTTCGTCCGGGAGTACGGCGTCGGCCTGGTCGGGGGGTGCTGCGGCACCACGCCGGAGCACCTGCGCCGGGTCGTCGAGCGGGTCGGCGGCCGGCCGGTGCCGGACCGCTCCCCGCAGGTCGAGCCGGGCGCCTCGTCGCTCTACTCGGCGGTGCCGTTCGCCCAGGACGCCGGTGTGCTGATGGTGGGGGAGCGCACCAACACCAACGGTAGCAAGGCTTTTCGTGAGGCGCTGCTCGCCGGCGACTGGCAGGAGGTCGTCGACATCGGTCGCGAGGCGGTCCGCGAGGGCGCCGGCATGATCGACCTGTGCGTCGACTACGTCGGCCGGGACGGCGCCGTCGACATGCGTGAGGCGGCCTACCGGCTCGCCACCGCCAGCACTCTGCCGGTGGTGCTCGACTCGACCGAGCCGCCGGTCATCGAGGCCGGGCTGGAGTGCCTGGGGGGCCGGGCGGTCATCAACTCGGTCAACTTCGAGGACGGCGAGGGGCCCGAGAGCCGCTTCGCCCGGGTGATGCCGATCGTGCGCGAGCACGGTGCGGCCGTCATCGCCCTGACCATCGACGAGCAGGGGCAGGCCCGCACCGCGGAGTGGAAGGTGCAGGTCGCGGAGCGGCTCGTCGACACGCTCACCGGGCAGTGGGGCATGCGCGAGGGCGACATCCTGGTGGACTGCCTGACCTTCACTCTGGGGACCGGGCAGGAGGAGTCGCGCAAGGACGGCGAGGCGACGATCGAGGCGATCCGGCGGCTCAAGGAGCGGCGGCCCGGGGTGGCCACCACGCTCGGGCTGTCCAACATCTCCTTCGGGCTCAAGCCGGCCGCCCGGGTGGTGCTCAACTCGGTGTTCCTGCACGAGTGCCAGAAGGCCGGGCTCACCAGCGCGATCGTGCACGCCTCCAAGATCCTGCCGATGAACCGCATCCCGGACGAGCAGCGGGAGGTGGCCCTCGACCTCGTCTACGACCGACGGCGCCCGGCCGACGGCGCGACGCCGGCGTACGACCCGCTGCTGGCGTTCCTGCAGCTGTTCGAGGGCGCCGAGGCCGACTCCGGCGGGAAGTCGCGGCTCGACCAGCTGATGGAGCTGCCGCTCGACGAGCGACTCTCGCGTCGCATCATCGACGGCGAGAAGAGCGGCCTGGCAGCCGATCTCGACGCGGCGATGGCCGCCGGACGGCCGCCGCTCGCCATCGTCAACGAGACCCTGCTCGCGGGGATGAAGGTCGTCGGCGAGCTGTTCGGCTCGGGCGAGATGCAGCTGCCCTTCGTGCTGCAGAGCGCCGAGGTCATGAAGGCCGCCGTGGCCCACCTCGAGCCGCACATGGACAAGGTCGAGGGTCAGGCCGGCAAGGGCACCATCGTGCTCGCGACGGTCAAGGGCGACGTGCACGACATCGGCAAGAACCTCGTCGACATCCTGATGTCCAACAACGGCTACACCGTTGTCAACCTCGGCATCAAGCAGCCGGTGACCGCGATCCTGGATGCCGCCGACGAGCACCGGGCGGACGTGGTCGGCATGTCCGGGCTGCTGGTCAAGTCGACGGTGGTGATGAAGGAGAACCTGCTGGAGATGAACGCCCGCGGGATCGCCGGGCGCTACCCGGTCCTGCTGGGGGGAGCCGCGCTGACCCGGGCCTACGTCGAGCAGGACCTTGGCGAGCTCTTCCAGGGCGATGTGCGCTACGCCCGCGACGCGTTCGAGGGCCTGCGCCTGATGGACGCGCTGATGGCGGCCAAGCGCGGGGAGGTGCCGGCGGCACAGGCTGCCGAGGACCGCGCCAAGGACGAGGAGCGGCGGGCCCGGCACGCCCGCTCCCGGGCGATCGCGGAGGCCCGGCGCGCGGACCGCCCCGAGCCGGAGCCGGTCGGCCGGTCCGACGTCGCGACCGACAACCCGGTGCCGACCCCGCCCTACTGGGGGACCCGGATCGCCAAGGGGATCCCGCTCGCCGACTACGCCGCCTGGCTGGACGAGCGGGCGCTGTTCCTGGGCCAGTGGGGGCTGCGCGGCTCCCGGGGCGGCAGCGGGCCGTCGTACGAGGATCTGGTGGAGACCGAGGGACGGCCGCGGCTGCGTGCGCTGCTGGCCCAGGTGCAGGCCGAGGGCATCGTGCAGCCCGCGGTCGTCACCGGCTACTTCCCGGCCGTGTCCAAGGGCGAGGACCTGCTCGTGCTCGACCCGGAGTCGGGGTCTGAGAGCTGCCGCTTCAGCTTCCCGCGGCAGCGTCGGGACCGTCGGCTGTGCCTCGCCGACTTCTTCCGGCCGCAGGAGTCCGGCCAGACCGACGTCGTCGCCTTCCAGGTCGTGACGATGGGCCGCCACGTCAGCGAGGTGACCGCCGATCTTTTCGGCCGCAACGCCTACCGCGACTACCTCGAGCTGCACGGGCTGTCGGTGCAGCTCACCGAGGCGCTGGCCGAGCACACCCACGCCCGCATCCGCACCGAGCTCGGTTTCGCCGCCGAGGACAGCCCCGACCTCGGCGCCCGGCTGTCGCGGCTGGCCTACCGGGGCGCGCGCTACTCCTTCGGCTACCCCGCCTGCCCCAATGTCGAGGACCAGGACAAGGTGCAGGACCTGCTGGAGTGGCAGCGGATCGGGGTCGAGCTGTCCGAGGAGCACCAGCTGGTGCCCGAGCAGTCGACCAGCGCGATCGTGCTGCACCACCCCGGGGCCACCTACTTCGCGGTGTGATGCCGAGCGTCCCCGCGGCGGTGCTGTTCGACATGGACGGCCTGCTGGTCGACACCGAGCCGGTCTGGACCGTCGCGGAGCAGGAGCTGGCCGCCCGGCTCGGCGGGAGCTGGAGCGCCGAGCTCAAAGCCGCGATCGTGGGGACCCGGCTGCAGGTGGCGGTGCCGACGATCCTGCGCTGGTACGGCGCCGACGACGGTCCCGCCGCCGTCGCCCGCACGTCGGCCGACCTGCTGGCCCGGATGGCCGAGCTGTTCGCTGAGGCGGTGACCCTGCTGCCGGGGGTCCCGGAGCTGCTGAGGGAGCTGCGGGCGGCGCGGGTGCCGGTGGCACTGGTGTCGTCGTCGTACCGGCTGCTGGTCGACGCTGTGCTGGGGCACGGCGTCGGTCCGTTCGCCGTGGTCGTGGCCGGCGACGAGGTGGTGCGCGGCAAGCCGCACCCGGAGCCCTACCTCACCGCGGCGGCGCGCCTCGGCGTCGACCCGGCCCGATGCGTGGTGCTCGAGGACGCGCCGGCGGGCGTGGCCTCGGCGGAGGCGGCCGGATGTGCGGTCGTCGCGGTGCCGAGCGTGCGCGGTGTGGTCGTGCTGCCAGGGCCGCGTCGGCTCGTGGTCGCCTCGCTGCACGAGGTCGACCTGGCGGCGCTCGGCCGGCTGCTGGACCGCGCGGGCTGAGGCTCGCCCGGCGGGGGCTCAGGCCGCGCTTTGCCCCAGGCCGGGCTTGGGCTCAGTCCCAGATGTCGGGGTTGTCCTTGCTGATCCGGTCCCAGATCGGCTGGAACTGGAACCAGCCCGCCAGCTCGAAGCCGACCTGGCCCCGGGTCTGGCTGGCTTGCTCGTGGCCGATCTGACGGGGGGTGCCGGCGGCATAGGCCATCAGCTGGGACTGCGCGGTGCGCTCCAGGGTGAGGAACCACCAGGCGGCACTGTCGACCGTCTCGCCGACGGTGAGCATGCCGTGGTTGCGCAGCACCACGGCCTTGTGGTCGCCGAGGGCGTGCCCGATGCGCTTGCCCTCCTCGGGGTCGAGCACCACCCCGCTGTAGCTGTCGTGGATGCCGACGTCGTCGTAGAAGGCGCAGGAGTCCTGGGTGAGCGGCTCGACGGTCATCTCGAGCGTGGAGAGCGTCTTGCCGTAGGGCCCGTGGGCGTGGGCCGCGGCGACCACGTCCGGGCGGGCGGCGTGCACCGCGCAGTGGATGGCGACGGCGGCGCCGTTGACCGCGCGGTCGCCCTCGACGACCTCACCGTCGTGGCTGACTCGCACCAGGTCGCTCTGCTTGACCATGCTGAAGTGCATGCCGAACGGGTTGACCCAGTAGGAGTCCGGGAACTCCGGGTCGCGCGCCGTGATGTGGCCCGCGACGCCCTCGTCCAGCCCCGCCTTGCTGAACATCCGGAACGCGGCCGCCAGCCGCACCTTGCGGTGCATCCGCTCCTGCTCGACCGACTCGAACGTCGGCGGCAGCGGCATCTTCAGCACCCGATCGGGGGCCCCCGGACCGGCCACCGGGTCGGGCGCCTGCCGCGGGGCGTCCCGGCTGGAGCCGTCGGTGTCGGTGGCGGTGTCCACCGCCGCCGTGACCAGCTCGTCGGCGTGCGCGTCAGCTGTAGCGGCGTCGGCGCTGTTCTGGGTCGTCGTCACGGGGCGTCCTCCTCGGTGGTCCGTCAGCCCAGTGTGCCGCACGTGCCCGGCACAGCGGTCAGGGCACAGCGGTCAGGGCACAGCGGTCAGGCGGCGGACACGGCGCGGAGGACGTCGAGCCGCGCGGCCCGCCGTGCCGGCAGCGCCGCTGCCAGCACGCCGGCGACGGCGGCGACCACGATGACGACGACCAGCCGGCCCACCGGCAGCGCGAACTCGGTCACGCCCTGCCCGGCCAGCGCGCGCACGAGGGCATAGCCGAAGCCGCAGCCGAGGACCACGCCGAGCAGCGCGCCGTAGACGGCGATGATGACCGCCTCGACCCGGATCATCCGGCGCAGCTGTCGGCGCTGCAGACCCACGGCCCGCAGCAGCCCGAGCTCGCGGGTGCGCTCGACCACCGACAGCGCGAGGGTGTTGACGATGCCGAGCACGGCGATGAGCACCGAGAGAACCAGCAGCACGGTGAGGGCGTTGAGCAGCTGGTCGACCTGCTTGCCCTGGGTCGCGACGAACTGCGCCTGGTCCTCGACGACGACGTCCGGGAAGCCGGTGAGCGTCCGGTCGACGAGCGCACGGGTCTGCGCCGGGTCACTGCCTGCCGCGGCGCGGACGGCCACGACGGACGGCAGGATAGCGGTCGTGTTGTCGTTGAACACGCTGGTGGAGACGAGGTAGTCGCCGGCGAACTGGTTGACGTCGTAGACCGCGCCGACCTGCAGCGGCCTGGACCCCGTGCGCGCCCAGGTCATCGGAACGCTCCGGCCGACCGTAAGGCCCTGGGCGTCCGCGACCTTGCTCGAGACGGCCAGGCGCCCCTGGCCGAGCGAGCCGAGGTCGCCGCTGACCGTGCGCAGCTTGAGCACGCTCTGCAGCGCGGCCGGCTCGACCCCCTGCACGCTGTGCACCCCGTCACCGATCCGGGCGCGCGCCTGCCGGAACGCCGCCACCGCCGAGATGCCCTGCCCTTTGCGCAGCTGCGTGGCCACCTGGTCGCTGAAGGGGGAGTAGTCCTTGGTGTGCAGCACGTAGTCGGCGCCGAGCGAGGTCTGCACCGCCTGCACCACGCTCTGCTTGAGTGAGCTGCCGAGGACGCTCACTGTCGACACCAGTGCCAGACCCACCATGAGTGCGGCGGCCGTCGCGGACGTACGTCGGGGGCTGCGCACGGCGTTGCCGCGTCCGAGCCGGCCCGGCACCCCGAGCCGCGCGAACGGCGCACCGAGGGCGGACGCGACCGGCCGGGCGACCAGCGGGGACAGCGTCGCGACGCCCAGGAAGGTCAGCAGCGTCCCGAGCCCGACGAGGGGCAGCCCCGCCCCCGACAGGCCCGTCAGCAGCGCCGCGACGCCGACGAGCGTGAGCAGCCCGCCGAGCACGCCGCGTCGGGTCAGCGAGCGGTCCTCGGCGGGGCCGGACTCGCGCATCGCCTCGACCGGCGCGACCCGTGAGGCCCGTCGGGCGGGCAGCAGCGCGGCGACGGCCGTGACCCCGACACCGACGACGAGCGACACGATGACGGTGCGGGGCGCCACGACGGTGTCGCCGGAGGGCAGGTCGATGCCGAGGGCGCCGAGCAGCGCGCGCAGCCCCACGGCGACGGCGAGGCCCAGCCCGAGTCCGACCAGCGAGCTCAGCAGGCCGACGACGACAGCCTCGAGCAGGACCGAGCGCGTCACCTGGCCCCGGCTGGCGCCGAGGGCGCGCAGCAGCGCCAGCTCCCGGGCGCGCTGCGCGATGAGCATGGAGAAGGTGTTGAAGATCAGGAAGGCGCCGACGAACAGCGAGATGCCGGCGAACACGAGCAGGAAGGTGCTGAAGCCGCGCAGCCCGTCCTTGACCTGCCGCGCCTGCTGCTCGACGGCCGACGCGCTGGTCACCGCCTCGACGCCCGTCGGAAGCACGCGCGCGATCCGGTCGCGCAGGTCGGCCTGGCTGACCCCGTCGGCGGCGGCGACGGACAGGCCGCTGTAGGTGCCAGGCGTGCCGACATAGCGCTGAGCCACGTCGGGGGCGAAGGCGGCGAAGCCGGCGCCGGCCAGGTTGTCCGTGCTGCCGAAGCCCACGATGCCGACGACGGTGAAGGGGCGCCCTCCGCTGCGCCGGAACTGCACCCGCACCGGGTCGCCGACCTTCACACCGCTCTTGCGGGCACTCGCCGCGTCGACAGCCACCTGACCGTCCTGGGTGGGCGGAGCGCCCTCGCGCAGCACGAGCGACTCCTGCCGGGCGGACGGCGCGAAGTCCACGGCGAAGGTCGGAGCGCCACCGCCGCCCCCGACCTGCCTGCCGTCTCGGCTGAAGACCTTGGCGAAGCCCGTGGTGGTCGGCAGCACCTCCGCCACGCCCCCGACGCCACGCACCTCGGCCAGGACCGACGCGGGCACCGGCGGTCGCCCCTCACCGCTGCTGCTGTCGCCGCCGCTGCCACCGAGCGCGTCCGCCCCACGCACCTGCACGGCGGTGCCCTTGTTGACATCGGCGAACAGGTTGTCGAACACCCGGCCGAGGCTGTCGGTGAGCACGAAGGTGCCGGAGACGAACGCGACGCCCAGCAGCACGGCGACGCCGGAGAGCAGCAGCCGCAGCTTGCGGTCGAGCAGGCTGCGCAGCGTGGCGCGCAGCACCTCAGCTCCTCGCGGCCAGGACGGTGGACGCCGCTGACAGCTCGAAGCGCTTCATGCGGTCGAGCACGCGCTCCGCGGTCGGGCTGCTCAGCTCGTCGACCAGCAGGCCGTCGGCGAGGAACACGACCCGGTCGGCGTAGGACGCGGCGACGGGGTCGTGGGTCACCATGACGACGGTCTGGCCGAACTCCGCCGCGCTGCGCTGCAGGAAGCCCAGCACCTCGGCGCCGCTGCGGCTGTCGAGGTTGCCCGTCGGCTCGTCGGCGAACACGACGTCGGGCCGCGCCACGAGGGCGCGGGCGCACGCCACGCGCTGCTGCTGGCCGCCCGAGAGCTCGGCGGGCCGGTGGGTGAGCCGGTCGCCCAGGCCCACGGCCTGCACCACCTCGGCCAGCCACGCCTTGTCCGGTTTGCGGCCGGCGATGGCCAGCGGCAGGACGATGTTCTCCTCGGCGGTCAGGGTGGGGAGCAGGTTGTACTGCTGGAAGACGAAGCCGACCCGATCGCGCCGCAGCGCCGTCAGCTGCTTGTCGCCGAGCCCGTGCAGCGGGACCCCGCCGACCTCGATGTCGCCGCTGTCGACCTTGTCGAGGCCGGCGAGGCAGTGCATCAGCGTCGACTTGCCGGACCCGGACGGCCCCATGACGGCGGCGTACTGCCCGCGAGGGACGTCCACGCTGACGCCGGCAAGAGCGAGCACGGCGGTGTCGTCCTTGCCGTAGGACTTGCGCACGTCGCGGGCACGCACGGCAGGCGCGGGCGTCTCGCTCACAAAAGCTCCTCAGGTCGGCGTCTGCCGGCCACCCTGCCGAAGGTGACGCGGCGTCTGTCAAGGCCCTGCCCGGACGTGGTCGCGGACTCCTTGGGATTGTCTGCACAGCCGGAACCCGGCTGTCCAGGCCCTTTCCGGTCCTGTCCGGTCCTGTCCGGTGCGCTCAGCGGGTCACGTGCTGCACGGGATGGCTGTCCGCGTGCCGCTGCTGGTGAGGCAGCAGGTCGTCCGGGCCCGGCATCGTCTCGGGGAAGGGCGGTGGGGCGCCGCCGAAGGACGGGCAGAGCGCCTTGTGGTCGCACCACTCGCACAGCCTGGAGGGGCTGGGCAGGAACTCCCGCAGCTGGGTGGCGCGCTCGATCGCCTGCCACAGGGCCAGCAGCTTGCGCTCCGTGGCCAGCAGGTCGGCCTCGTCGGGGGAGTAGCGAAGCATCTCCCGGTCACCGAGGTACATCAGCTGAAGTAGGGCCGGGACGGTCCCGCTGGTGCGCCACAGCACCAGGGCGTAGAACTTCATCTGGAACAGGGCCTTGGCCTCGAAGGCCTCGCGCGGTGCCCGCCCGGTCTTGTAGTCCACGACCCGGACCGCGCCGCCCGGGGCGACGTCGAGGCGGTCCACGATCCCCCGCAGTCGCAGCCCGCCGGGCAGGACGACCTGCACCGAGGCCTCCCGCTCGGCCGGCGCCAGCCGGGTCGGGTCCTCGAGCGTGAAGTAGCCCTCGAGCAGCTCGCCGGCGCTTGCCAGCCATGCGGTGAGCTCGGGCTCGTCCTGGAACAGGTCGGCGACCTCCGGGCTGGCCTCCAGGAGCCGCTCCCACTCGGGGCGCAGCAGCGCCGCCGCCGCGGCAGGGGTGCGCTCGACAGCGGCGAGGTCGAACAGATGCTCGAGCACTGCGTGCACCAGTGTCCCCCGGGTGGCCGCGGGGGAGGGGGCCTGCGGCAGCCGGTCGATGGTCCGGAGCCGGAACAGCAGCGGGCAGGTCATGAAGTCGCCGGCCCGCGACGGCGAGAGCGACCCGAGCACGGGGAGCTCGGTGTCGACGGGTGCGGTGGTCATGCCGCGACGCTACGTCGGGGCACCGACAGGACCGCGGTCCCACGCCGGACCTGTGGAGCGGCTCGAGCGGTTGCCTGTGCAGCGGTTGCCTGTGCAGCGGTTCACTCCCGGCGGGCTCCGACCAGGTTGCGCAGCCGGCCGAGTCCCTCGACCTCGAGCACGACCTCGGCACCCGGCGCCAGCCAGCGGTCGAGGTCGAGCCCGCAGCCGCCTCCGAAGGTCCCGCTGCCGAGCACGTCAGTGGGCCACAGGTCCTCGTCGCGCGCCGACCAGGAGATCATCTCGGCGAAGCTCCAGCGCCGACCGGCCGTGCTGCCGGCCGACCACTGCTCGCCGTCGACGGTCACCGTCATCGCGTGGTCGTCCTCGGGCGACCACTCGTCGGGGGTGACCAGCCACGGGCCGAGGGTGGTGGCGAAGTCCTTGCCCTTGGCCGGCCCGAGCCAGCAGGACATCTCCTGCGCCTGCACGTCGCGGGCGGACCAGTCGTTCATCACCGTGTAGCCGAAGACGTGCGCCGGGGCCTGCTCGGCCGACATGTCGCGGCCGCCCTGGCCGATCACCGCGGCGACCTCGCACTCGTAGTCCAGCCTGGCGGTGTACGACGGCCAGGGGGCCTCGTCGTCGGGGCCGATCACCGAGCGGCGGTTGCCCTTGTAGTAGACGGGCATCCGGTCCCAGGCCTCGGGCACCGGTCCGCCTCTGCGTGCCGCCCCGCGCTCAACGTGGTCGCGGAAGGCGAGGAAGTCCCGCAGCGAGTTGGGGGTGCGCACCGGAGCCAGGAAGCGCACCTCCTCCGGCCGCACCCAGCCGACGCCGTCCTCTGGCGCCGACCGGACCAGGTCGGTGACTCCCTCCTGCGTCCCGGGTGAGGCCTCCACCAGGTCGACGAGGTCCTCCGGCGTCTCGGCGTCGCGGGACCTGGCCCAGGAGCCGACGTCGAGCACGCGTCCCCCGCCGGCCTCGTCCGGGGCGCTCACCGCGCCAAGTCGCGGCGACGTACCGGTCGCCGTCGTGAACGAGCACCAGCGCACCTGACCCACCCTCCGCTCCGCCGAGCACCGCCCGGAGCGGTGCCGCGGCGGCATGCTGTCAGACGCAGTACGGCTGCGCTCCCGGCACCGGTTCCGACCCGTAGGCTCGACCGGGTGAGACGAGCGTGAGGCGGTGAGCAGCGCGGCCCCCGCGGGCCGGTCCGGGCTCCGCCTGGGCCGGGTCCTCGGAGTGCCGGTCTTCGTCCAGCCCTCCTGGTTCCTGTTCGCGGCCTTCCTGGTCGTCAGCTACGGCCCAGCCCTGTCCGGCCGCTTCGGCGCGCGGTCGGCGTACGCCGCCGCGGCCGCCTTCGCCGTCCTGCTCGGGCTGTCGGTGCTGTTGCACGAGATCGGCCACTGCGTGGTCGCCCGACTGTTCGGCCTGCCGGTGCGCAGCATCACCATCACCCTGCTCGCCGGGCTCACCGAGATCACCGAGCCGCCGCAGACCCCGGCCAGGGAGTACGCCGTCGCCGTGGCCGGCCCGCTGGTCAGCCTGCTGCTGTGCGGCATCGGCTACGGGACGCTGCCCCTGCTGCAGCAGGACACCCTGCCCCACCTCATCTTCGGGGCGGTCGCCGTGACCAACGGGATCGTGGCCGCCTTCAACCTGCTGCCCGGCCTGCCGTTGGACGGCGGGCGGGTGCTGCGCGCCGTCGTCTGGAAGCTGGGCAGGGACGACCGGCGGGCCACGGTCGTGAGCGCCTGGGCCGGACGGGTGACCGCGGTCGTCGTCGTACCTCTCGTGCTCCTCGTCCTGCTGCCGCGGCTGCGGGGTGTCCAGACCGACGTCGGCAGCATCTTGTTCACCGCCCTGATCGCTGCCTTCGTCTACACCGGGGCGACAGCCGCGCTGCGCCGGGCGGAGGTGCAGGGCCGGCTTCCGGGGGTCACGGTCGTGGCGCTGGCCCGGCCGGCGGTGACCATGACCGCCGACGTGCCGCTCGCCGAGGCTGTCCGTCGGGCGCAGGCCGCCGGGGCGCAGGGCATCGTGCTGCTCGACGGCGCGGACCGGCTGGACGCCGTGGTCAGCGAGGCGGCCGTGGTCGCGACGCCCGAGGCCCGCCGGCCCTGGGTCAGCGTCGGGACGCTCGGCCGCCGGCTCGAGCCGGGCATGCTGCTCGACGCCGGTCTGGCCGGCGAGGCGCTGCTCGAAGCGATGCGGGCCGCACCGTCCGCGGAGTACGTCGTGACGGGCCCGGAGCCGGGGCAGGTGCGGGTGCTCACGGCGCGCGACGTCGGCGCGGCGGTGAGTGGAGAGCAGGCGCACTAGCCTGGCTGGCCCATGGGCCCAACCTCGGACGACACCGCCGGGGCAGCGAGGCGCCGGGGGCTTCTGACGGCGGGCGACCAGGTGCAGCTGACCGACCCCAAGGGCCGGATGCACACCATCACGCTGCAGCCCGGCAAGGCCTTCCACACCCACCGGGGCGCGTTGGAGCACGACGTGCTGCTCGGGGGCCCCGAGGGCGTGGTCGTGACCATCGGCGTGACGCCGTACCTCGCCCTGCGGCCGCTGCTGTCGGACTACGTGCTGTCGATGCCACGCGGCGCGCAGGTCGTCTACCCCAAGGACGCCGGGCAGGTCGTCCAGATGGCCGACATCTTCCCGGGTGCCCACGTGGTCGAGGCCGGGGTCGGCTCCGGCGCGCTGTCGCTGTCGCTGCTGCGCGCGGTGGGTGAGACGGGCCGGCTGTCGTCGTACGAGCGCCGCCCGGACTTCGCCGAGATCGCCACGGCCAACGTCGAGCGGTTCGTCGGCGGACCGCACCCCGCGTGGACGGTCACGGTCGGGGACCTCGCCGAGGCGCTAGACGAGCGCGACGTGGACCGGGTGGTGCTGGACATGCTGGCCCCCTGGGACTGCCTGGACGCGGTGTCGCGGGCGCTGCGGCCCGGTGGCGTCCTGTGCTGCTACGTCGCCACGACGACGCAGCTGTCCACCACCGTCGAGGCGCTGCGGTCGCACGGCACTTTCGCCGAGCCGCAGTCCTGGGAGTCGATCGTGCGCGGCTGGCACGTCGAGGGTCTCGCCGTGCGCCCCGAGCACCGGATGGTCGGCCACACCGGCTTCCTGTGCACCGCGCGGCGCCTGGCGGAGGGCGTCCAGCCGCCGGTGCGCCGGCGCCGTCCGAGCAAGGGGGCGTACGGCGAGCCGGCGGCCGAGGGCGCCGCCGACCCGACCGGGCCGCTCCGCCCGCAGCTGCCCTAGCGCCGGCCCGTCAGGACGGCGGGCAGAAGTGCAGGACGTCGCGTACCTCGTCGAGGGTCTGCCCGCGCCCGGCTCCAAGCAGGGCGCGCATCCGGGCGCAGGTGCGGTCCAGGCCGGGGCGGCCGCCGGCTGCGCCGGAGTACGGGTCCTCGCCGACCTCGGCCACCAGCTCCTCCGCGGGAGGGCTCACCCCCACCAGCTCACCGAAGCGGCTCCAGTCCAGCTCCACCCGCTCGACAGCGCCACCGGCCGCCCCCAGCTCGAAGACCGCTCGCCGGCTGCGTCCCTGGTCGTCGACGTCGAGCGTCGCCCGGGCCGTCCCGTCCGTGGGGTCACCGCCCAGCCGGGTCGCCGGCAGGGCGAAGACCAACCGGGTCGTCCGCACCCCGCCGACCCGGCCGGTGCCGGTTCGGCGCACCGGTGTCGACGAGCGGCGCAGTGTGGCCGACAGCAGGCCGGGGTCCTCGCGGACCAGGCTGGCGAGGCCGGTCCCGACCGGCACCCCCTCGTCGTTGCCACGGTGGCGGTACCGCTTGCCCTTAGGCAGGAACGCCTCGCTCGCCCACGTCTGGCCGGCCGTGCCGAGCAGGTCCACCGGCAGGCCACCCGCGCGGCCGGTGACGGCGAAGGAGCCGCGCAGGTAGTCCACGTCGCCCTCCAGTACGGCGGTCGGGCCGCGGTACAGCACGTGGGCGCTGCCGACCGGGCGCTGCGGGAGCGGCTCGGTCACGGTCAGCGCGGCCACGACGCCGCCCGCCAGGACAGCTGCCAGCAAAGCGGCCAGGAGTGCGGTCCGTGCCGCCCGGGGTGACAGCCGGGGGCGCCGGTCCCGCTCCAGCCGAGGGTCGCCGAGCAGGTCCGGCCGGGTCGTCGCCATGGGCGCCAGCGTGACCGTCGGCCCGTCGTACCGCGGCTGCGCCACCGGGCCAGGGTACGGCGATACCGGCGCAGGGAGCACTGCGGTACATAGGATGCGGGAAGCCGGGTGACCCGACGTCGTACGGGCCCGATGTCGTAGGGGGAGGTGGAGCAGGTGCCAGGACCACGTAGAGAGGGCTCCAGCAGTGGCGTCGGGGACGGTGGCGTCGGGGCGGTTGCCGAGCTCACCGCCCAGATCGGCTACCTGGAGGAGGAGGTCGGCGTCCTGCGGCGCAAGCTGTCCGACTCGCCGCGGCAGGTGCGCCACCTCGAGGAGCGGCTCGCGGAGGCGCAGGCGTCCCTGGCCGCCGGCGCCGGGCAGAACGACCGGCTGGTCGGCACGCTGCGTGAGGCACGTGACCAGATCGTCGCGCTCAAGGAGGAGGTCGAACGGCTGGCCCAGCCCCCGAGCGGCTACGGCACCTTCCTCGCCCGGCACGACGACGACACCGTCGACGTGTTCACCGGAGGCCGCAAGCTGCGAGTCGTGGCAAGTCCCGACGTCGACACCGAGGCGCTGCGCCGGGGCCAGGAGGTCATGCTCAACGAGGCGCTCAACGTGGTGCGGGCGCTGGCCTTCGAGCGGCAGGGCGACGTGGTGATGCTCAAGGAGCTGCTCGAGGACGGCGAGCGCGCCCTGGTCCTCAACCACACCGACGAGGAGCGGGTGGTCATGCTCGCCGAGTCGCTGAAGGACCTGCCGATCAAAGCCGGCGACTCGCTGCTGCTGGACGCGCGCAGCGGCCACGTCTACGAGCGCATCCCCAAGTCCGAGGTCGAGGAGCTGGTCCTCGAGGAGGTCCCGGACATCGACTACGACAGCATCGGCGGGCTCTCCAGCCAGATCGAGCAGATCCGGGACGCGGTCGAGCTGCCCTTCCTGCACAAGGACCTTTTCGCCGAGCACGAGCTGCGGCCGCCCAAGGGGGTGCTGCTGTACGGCCCGCCCGGCTGCGGCAAGACCCTGATCGCCAAGGCGGTCGCCAACAGCCTGGCCAAGAAGGTCGCCCTGGTCACGGGCCGGCCCGAGGGGCGTTCGTACTTCCTCAACATCAAGGGCCCCGAGCTGCTCAACAAGTACGTCGGCGAGACCGAACGTCACATCCGGCTGGTCTTCCAGCGGGCCCGTGAGAAGGCCTCCGAAGGCACCCCCGTCATCGTCTTCTTCGACGAGATGGACTCCATCTTCCGCACCCGCGGGTCGGGAGTGAGCTCCGACGTCGAGACGACGATCGTGCCGCAGCTGCTGTCGGAGATCGACGGTGTGGAGGGCCTGGAGAACGTCATCGTCATCGGCGCCTCCAACCGCGAGGACATGATCGACCCGGCGATCCTGCGTCCCGGTCGGCTCGACGTGAAGATCAAGATCGAGCGGCCGGACGCCGAGGCGGCCCGCGACATCTTCAGCAAGTACATCCACACCTCGCTGCCCCTGCACGCCGACGACCTGACCGAGCACGGGCACAGCCGCGAGGCAACCGTGGCGGCGATGATCCAGCGGGTCGTGGAGCGCATCTACACCGAGGCCGAGGAGAACCGCTTTCTCGAGGTCACCTATGCCAACGGCGACAAGGAGGTCCTGTACTTCAAGGACTTCAACTCCGGCGCGATGATCGAGAACATCGTGGCCCGGGCGAAGAAGATGGCCATCAAGGACTTCCTCGAGACCGGCGGCAAGGGGCTGCGGCTGCAGCACCTCATGACGGCGTGCATCGACGAGTTCAAGGAGAACGAGGACCTGCCCAACACCACCAACCCCGACGACTGGGCCCGCATCTCGGGCAAGAAGGGGGAGCGCATCGTCTACATCCGCACCCTCGTCACCAGCGCGAAGGGCTCGGAGACCGGGCGCTCGATCGACACGGTGGCCAACACCGGCCAGTACCTCTAGCCGGTGCCGGTAGCCGGTGTCGGGCCGGCATCGCCGGGGGAGGGCATGAGCCTCCCCGTCCTGGTCGTCGGCGGCGGCCACAACGGGCTCGTCGCTGCCTGCTACCTGGCGAAGGCCGGCCGCGAGGTGCTCGTCCTGGAGCAGTCCGACGCCCCCGGCGGCGGCTCGCGCACCGAGCAGACGGTGCCGGGGTATCGCTTCGACACCCACTCGGTGGCGCACAACATCATCAACATGACGGCGGTCCCGGCCGAGCTCGACCTCCCGGGCGCGGGGCTGCGCTACGTGGAGATGGAGCCCTTCGCTGCCGGGTTCTTCGCCGACGGGCGGGTCGCCCGCTTCTCCCGCTCGGTCGAGCAGACCGTCGCCGGCCTCGCCGAGCACAGCCGTGCCGAGGCCGACGCCTACGCCGCGTTCATGCACCGGGCGCTGCCCCTGGTCGACACGGCCGTCACCGGCCTGCAGGGCGGCGCGACGGCCGCCGGGGCGGTCCGGGAGGCGCTCGGCAAGCTGCTGCCGGCGGTGCGCGCCGTACGCCGGTCCGGTGGCCTCGGAGCGCTGCTGCACGACCTGGTCATGCCCTACGGCGCGCTGCTCGAGCGCGACCTGCACAGCGACCTGACCCGGGCACCCGTCGCGTCGTTCGCGGCGCACTCCAGCGCGGGTCCGCACCTGCCGGGCAGCGCCTTCTACGCGTTGTGGCAGGCGGCCTACCACCGGCACGGGCAGTGGCACGCGGTCGGCGGCTCGCAGGGGCTGACGGACGCGCTGGTGCACCGCCTCACGTCGTACGGCGGGAAGGTGCGCACGGGTGCGGCCGTCACCCGGATCGACGCGACCGGGGGGCGGGTCAGGGGCGTCGAGCTCGCAGGTGGTGAGCGGATCGAGGCCGCGCAGGTCGTGACGGCCACGGACGTCCAGCTCGCGCTGCTGGAGCTGCTCGACCCGCCGCTCGGCGGGCGGCCGGGTGCGGAGCTGCGGGCCGCGCACCGCGGCAACGCCGTGCAGATGCTGGTGCACGTCGCCGTCGACCGGCTGCCGGCCTACCCGGGAGCGCGTGCGGGGGACTGGAACGGCCTGCAGAGCCACGTGGAGACGCTGGAGGAGCTGCGCCGCGGGTTCCTGGCGGCGGAGGCGCACCGATTGCCCGACCCGGCACCGACATACGCCTTCACGACGTCGGCACTCGACCCGACGCTCGCACCGCCCGGCCGGCACACCGTCTACCTGGCCTGCCCGTGCGCGCCCTACGACGTGGAGGGCGGCTGGGGGGCCCACGAGGAGCGCTTCACGGAGGCGATGCTCGACTCGATGGAGCGACAGGCGCCGGGCTTCCGCAGCACGATCACCGGACTGTCGGTGCGCACCCCGGAGCGAATGGCCCGCGAGCTGGCCTGGCCGGGGGCGCACCCGATGCACCTGGACATCTCGCTGGACCAGCTGGCGTTCCAGCGGCCGACCCGGCGGCTGGCCACCCACGTCGTGCCCGGCGCGGACGGGCTGTTCTGCAGCGGTGCCGGCACCGCCCCGGTGGGCGGGATCGCCGGCTCTCCGGGCCGCGCGGCCGCGCGCGCGCTGTTGGCCTCGACGGGTCGTTAGCGCCCTGGCCGGCGGGACAGCCCCGGCAGCTCGCCGCGGACGAGCAGCGCGAGCCCGAGCGCGGGGTTCTCGGCGGAGTCGGCGGTGAGGCGTACGACGTTCCGGGCTCCACCGACCGGCTCGACCCGGGCCGAGCGCAGGAACCCGGCAAGGACCTCAGAGCCGGCGGTGCCGGCCGAGCGGGCCGACGCCTGCTGCTCCGCCGCTCCCCTCGCGGCCGCGGCGGCGGACGGCCAGGTGGTGCAGACCACCGTCCGGCCGGCCCCACCCGGGGCAGGTCGCGGCACCCCGACGGCCACCGCGTCAGCGCCACCGGGAGCGGGGCGGTCGATCTCGGCCGCGACGACGTCGCCGAGGCAGGCGAGCAGCGCGATGGTGTCGGGCTCCGCTGCCGGCGTCGCGCCGACCGGGCGGACGACCGACGACAGGTCGGCGGCCGACGCCCCGTAGACCACGTCGTCCCCCCCGGTGCGCACCTGGGACAGCGCGATGGACAGCAGGGCGACCGTGGGGTCGCCCTCGGCGCTGGGCGCACGTCGCAGGACGTCGCCGTCTTGCCGCCACCCGCCGCGGAGCAGGGCGGCGGTGACCGCGCCCGGGTCCTGGCCGCCCGCGACCAGCCCGAGCGTGGCGGGCGGCTGCCCGCTCACCACGGCGTACGCCGCCCGGTCCAGGTCGATGCCGGTGCGGCCCGGCAGCTCGCGCGACAGCGCTGCCACCGGCTCGATCCCGGCCCCGGACAGTGTGTTCCAGGGGACACCGGCCGGGCCGGCTCGCAGCCGGCGCAGCGCGGCGACGTCGCCGAAGCTCACGTGGACCGGGCCGGACCGCGGGACCGCGAGGCGGGCAAGCGCCGTGGCGACCGGGCCGGCCGGGCCGCCGGGCACGGTCGGTCCGGACGGGTTGCCGGGCCCGGCGGGCGTCGTCGGGCCGGAGCCCGGCCCCGCCGGTGCCGTCGGTGCCGTCGGTGCCGCCGGTCCGGACCGGGGAGCGACGTCCTTGCCTCCGCAGCCTGCGAGGACGGGGACGACCAGTGTGAGCAGCAGCGCCCCCACCCGGACGTGCCGGCGATGGAGTGCCCTCGGTCGTGTGCCCCTCGCCCGCATGCACCCGAGGCTAGCGACGCACCGGCGCGCAGTCAGGGGCGTCGTACCCTCGGGGCATGACCGTGCGCCGGGTGATGGGCATGGAGACCGAGTACGGCGTCTCCACCCCCGGGCAGGCCGGCGTCAACCACATGGTCGCCTCGTCGCAGGTGGTCAACGGCTACGGGAGCGGCGGCACCGGGCCGGTCCGCGACCGGCGTACCCGCTGGGACTTCGAGGAGGAGAACCCGCTGCGCGACGCGCGCGGTTTCGAGGTCGGCCAGCTCGGGACGCCGGGCGGCACCGACCACCTGCCCGGCGAGGCCGACGAGGACCTCGGCCTCGCCAACGTCATCCTCACCAACGGCGCGCGGCTGTACGTCGACCACGCGCACCCGGAGTACTCCACGCCGGAGGTGACCAACCCGCGCGACTGCGTGCTGTGGGACAAGGCGGGGGAGCGGGTGATGGCACGGGCCGCCGAGCGGGCCCGGCAGGTGCCCGGGACGGCGCCGATCTCGCTCTACAAGAACAACACCGACGGCAAGGGCGCGTCGTACGGCACGCACGAGAACTACCTGATGTCGCGCGGCACGCCCTTCGCCGACATCGTGCGGCACCTGACGCCGTTCTTCGTGTCGCGCCAGGTGGTCTGCGGTGCCGGAAGGGTGGGGCGCGGGCAGGACGGCCGCGGGCAGGGCTTCCAGCTCAGCCAGCGCGCCGACTTCTTCGAGGTCGAGGTGGGCCTGGAGACCACCCTGAAGCGGCCGATCATCAACACGCGCGACGAGCCGCATGCCGACCCGGACAAGTACCGCCGGCTGCACGTCATCATCGGCGACGCCAACCTCGCCGAGCTCTCGACGTACCTCAAGGTCGGCACCACCTCGCTGGTGCTGTCGATGGTCGAGGACAGGTGGCTCAGCGACAACGGCGTCGACCTGGGCGTCGAGCAGCCGGTCGGCGCGCTGCGGGCGGTCTCCCACGACCCGTCGCTGCATCACCAGCTGGTGCTGCGCGACGGACGGCGGATGACCGCCGTGCAGCTGCAGATGGAGTACCTCGAGCAGGCCCGCAAGCACGTCGAGGACCGGTTCGGCTCCGACGCCGACGAGCAGACCGTGGACGTGCTGCTCCGCTGGGAGCAGGTGCTCGACCGGCTGGCCTCCGACCCGTCGTCGCTGGCCGGCGAGCTCGACTGGGCCACCAAGCTGCAGCTGCTGCAGGGCTACCGCGAGCGCGAGGGGCTGGACTGGACCGCCCCCAAGCTGCACCTGGTCGACCTGCAGTACTCCGACGTCCGCATGGACAAGGGGCTGTACAACCGGCTCGCCGCCAGGGGCCGGATGACCAGGCTGCTCGGCGAGGAGGAGATCGAGCGGGCGGTGCTCTCGCCCCCGGACGACACCCGGGCCTACTTCCGCGGGCGCTGCCTGCAGAAGTACCCGGGCGAGGTCGCGGCCGCGTCCTGGGACTCGGTCATCTTCGACGTCGGACGCGAGTCGCTGCAGCGGGTGCCGACGCTCGAGCCGCTGCGGGGCACCCGCGCCCACGTCGGCCAGCTGCTCGACGACTGCGACACCGCGCTGGACCTCGTGGAGGCCCTCGCCGGCCGCCGCTGACGCTTCGTTTCGTGGGCCCGCACCGGCCGCGGAAGATCATCGTGTCCCGCGCCGGGCGCGCCGCACCTCCCCGGCGGACACGATGACCTTGGTCGCGGTCGGTCCGCGCGGCTCAGCGGCGGCGGAGGGCGTCCAGGGCCGCCCGGGCCTGCTCAGCGGCCGTCTGGGCGGCTGCCATCCGGCTCGCGGCCCTCTCGGCCGAGGCGGTCGCGGACCGGGAGGCGCGCTGCGCCGCCGTACGCCGCTCGCGGGCGTCCACCAGAGCCTGCTCGGCGGCGGTGATCTCCTGGTCCGCGTCGGCGACGGCCTCGGCAGCGGCTGCGCGTTCGCCACGGGCGGCCTCGCTCGCCCGTACGGCGTCGTCGAGACTGCCGGCGGCCTCGTGGGTCGCGGCCTCGGCCGCCGCGACCGCCTCGGCCTGTGCCTGCCCGGCCTGTGCCCGCCCGCCATGTGCGGCCTGCCGCCGCCGGGAGGCAGACGCCGCGGGACGAGCCGGCCGGGGAGGCCGCTCGGGGAGCGCCACCGCGTCGGCCAGGTCGACGCCGCCGAAGCCCGCGTAGGACAGGGCCCGGACCAGGCGGCCGGAGCGCACCGCCTCCGCCGACGTCGGGTCCGCCAGCGCTGCCTCTAAGGTGCCCTCGACCTCGGCGCGCACCGGCGCGGTGACGGCGCGGTCGCCGAGCTCGACGGCGCGGCCGAGGACGGCCTGCAGCACCGCCCGCCGCTGCCCGGAGAGCTCACGCAGCGTCTCGCCGGCGCCCTCGCTCTGGGCCCGGGCCAGCTCGGGCCCGAGTGCCAGCAGCTGCTCAAGCAGCGCCGGGTCGCCCGACCGCAGCCCGTTGACCAGGGCCGCGGAGGCCGTGGGCCGGCGCAGCGCCTGTACGCGCCTCGCGAGGTCCCGGTCGCCGGCGCCCCGCGCCTCGCGCACCGCCTCGTCCCGGGCTTCGGTGAACGACTCCGGGGACAGCCCGTAGAGGCGTCCGGCGATGTCCTCGAGGTCCACGGAGTGCAGCCTGCCCGACCTGCCCTGTGCCCCGATGCCGGGCCGGGTGGCCGACGTGCCCGCGCAAGCCGGCCGGGCGGGCGGCCGATGTCACCTCACGCAGGTAGGTTCGAACCGGATCCACCCCAGGTGTCAGGAGCAGGACATGGCGAGCAAGGACAGCGGCGGCGGCCAGGAGCGGGTCAACCGCTCGGGCGGCGAGGCCGACCAGACCGACCGGACCGGGGAGGTCGTCGCCGAGACGACCTCGGACGTGCACGAGCGCGTCGACAAGCTCACCGACGACGTGGACGCCCTGCTCGACGACATCGACGACGTGCTCGAGGAGAACGCGGAGGAGTTCGTCCGGGGCTACGTGCAGAAGGGTGGTCAGTGAGATGGCCCCCCTGAGCACGTCGGCCACGACCGCGTGACCGGCCGCCGAACACCCCGAGAGGACCACGTGGCACAGGCATCGGGTGGTGGGCACGGGAGCCTGCCGGCTCCCTTCACCGCTCCCGGCAGCTCGTCGTTCTCCGACTTCCTCGGGCAGGTGGCGCCTGACCTGCTCCCGTCCCACCGGGAGCTCCCGACCGGCATGACGGTCGAGGTGCCGCACGGCACGACCATCGTGGCGGTCACCCACGGCACCGGCGTGGTGATGGCCGGCGACCGGCGGGCCACCATGGGCAACATCATCGCCCAGCGCGACATCGAGAAGGTCTTCCCCGCCGACGAGTACTCCTGCGTCGGCATCGCCGGCACCGCCGGGCTCGCGGTCGAGGTGGTCCGCCTGTTCCAGGTCGAGCTGGAGCACTACGAGAAGCTCGAGGGAAGCACCCTGTCGCTCGACGGCAAGGCCAACCGGCTCTCCACGATGATCCGCGGCAACCTCGGCATGGCGATGCAGGGGCTGGCCGTCGTGCCCCTGTTCGCCGGCTTCGACCTCGACAAGCAGGCCGGCCGGATCTTCTCCTACGACGTGACCGGCGGCCGCTACGAGGAGCACAGCTTCCACTCGGTCGGCTCCGGCTCCATGTTCGCCCGCGGCGCGCTCAAGAAGCGCTACCGCGACGACGTCACCGAGCCGGAGGCCGTCCGCATGGCCGTCGACGCGCTCTACGACGCCGCCGACGATGACTCCGCCACCGGCGGCCCGGACCTGACCCGCCGCATCTACCCGGTCGTGATGAACGTGTCCGAGGAGGGCGTACGCCGCCTGCCCGACGACGAGGTCGGTGCCGTGGTCGCGGGCATCGTCGAGCAGCGGATGGTCAACCCGGGCGGCTAGCCCGACGTCCCCGACGTACGTCCCTGTCCGAGAAGGCCCCGTCCGAGAAGGCCCTGTCCGAGAAGGAGAGCCGACCGCCGTGTCGATGCCGTTCTACGTCTCACCCGAACAGGTGATGAAGGACAAGAGCGACTACGCCCGCAAGGGGATCGCCCGCGGCCGCTCGGTGCTCACGCTGGCGTACGCCGACGGCATCGCCTTCGTGGGGGAGAACCCCTCCAACGCGCTGCACAAGGTCAGCGAGATCTACGACCGGATCGCCTTCGCCGCCGTCGGCAAGTACAACGAGTTCGAGAACCTGCGCCTCGCCGGAGTGCGGTACGCCGACCTGCGCGGCTACCAGTACGACCGGCGCGACGTGACGAGCCGTGGGCTGGCCAACGCCTACGCGCAGACCCTCGGGACCATCTTCACCGAGTCCGGCAAGCCCTACGAGGTCGAGATCGTCGTGGCCGAGGTGGGCAGCACGGCGGCCGAGGACCAGATCTACCGGCTGACCTACGACGGGTCGGTGGCCGACGAGCACGGGCTGGTCGTGATGGGCGGCAACAGCGAGCCGATCGCGACCTACGTGCGCGAGCGCCACGACCCGGCCGCCTCGCTCGGCGCGGTGCTGCAGCTCGCCGTCGAGGCGCTGAGCCGCACCGGGCCCGAGGGCGAGCCGCGCACCCTGGTCGCGGACAGCCTGGAGGCCGCCGTCCTGGAGCGCTCCAGACCGCGCCGTGCCTTCCGGCGCCTCGTGGGCGCCCCGCTGGAGCGGCTGCTGCAGCCGTGAGCCGCCGCCCGCTCGGGCGGGCCGTCCTGCCGGCCCTCGCCCTGACCCTCGCGGTGGCCCTGTCCGGCTGCGGCGCAGGCTCTGCGAGCTCCGGCCAGGACGACCCGACGCTCACCGCTCCGACGGCCGGCCAGGGCAGCGGTCAGGCCGACCAGGGGCCCTCGCTGACCACCTGCGTCAACGCGCCCTCGACCGCACCGGCGCCGGCGGCCGCTCCCACCGACCTCGCCACCCGTCCTGTGGTCGAGGTGCCGGACGCATCGCCGCCCTGCGGACTGCAGACCAGCGACATCGTGACCGGCACGGGGACCGCCGCGAAGGAGGGCGACAAGCTCGCCGTCCGCTACGTGGGGGTGAACTACGCCGACGGCAAGGAGTTCGACGCGTCCTGGAACCGCGGCCGCCAGAGCTTCTCCTTCGGGCTCGGTGCGGGCGACGTCATCGCCGGCTGGGACCGCGGCATCGCCGGCATGAAGGTCGGTGGGCGCCGCCAGCTCACGATTCCGCCCGACCTGGGCTACGGCCAGATGGGCTCCCCGCCGGAGATCCCCGGTGGCGCGACCCTGGTCTTCGTGGTCGACCTGGTGCGGGTCGGCTGACCCGCGGGTACAGCCCGAGCATGGCCGACGAACTGAGCAAGCAGCAGCGCGACGAGCTGCCGTCCACGTTGGAGCGCTCCGAGCCGCACGCACAGGCGACCTGGGCCAAGACCCACGACAGCGCGACCGAGACGTACGGCGACGGTGAGCGCGCCCGCCGGACCGCGTTCTCCGCGCTGAAGCACTCCTACGAGAAGGTCGGCGACCACTGGGAGCCCAAGCAGGCCAAGGGGCCTTCGGACGACCAGGCCTCCCGGTCCACCTCGGAGGGGTCCGAGCGCCCCCGGCCGACCGCAGGCGGCGTGGACGCCAACGCGAGCAAGCAGCATCTGTACGACCTCGCCAAGCGGCTGGGCGTGACGGGTCGCTCGGCCATGGACAAGGACCAGCTCGTGGAGGCGATCGACAAGGCCAACAACCGCGAGACGGCCCGCTCCCGCAAGCGCAGCTGAGGCCGGGCGCCTCTCCAGGAACGATCTTCGCCTTGCGGCGCGGACCCACGCTCGCCAGGAAGATCACTACGGGCGTACGGCGAAGATCGCCGTTTAGGGAGGGGGCCGGATCAGCGCAGGGGTGGATCAGTCGGCTGGGGGCAGGCCCCAGGAGGCCAGCACGTCGGCGGCTGCCGGCGCCGGCCGCAGCTCGCCGGGCGTGCGCGAGAACCGCGGGGCCGGAGCCGGCTGGGGGATCCCGTCCACCGCCAGAACCGAGCCGCGCGCGGCCAGCTGCGGGTGCGACGGCGCCTCCCCGAGCGTCAGGACCGGGGTGACGCAGGCGTCGACCGGCTCGAAGACCGCGGCCCACTCGCCGCGGGTGCGCTGCCCGAATGCCTCCGCGATCCGGGCGCGCAGCTCGGGCCAGCGCCCCACGTCGAACTGCTCGGGCAGGTCCTGCAGCCCGAGCGTGTCCACCAGCGCGGCCCAGAACTGCGGCTCGAGCGCGCCGACCGCGACGTAGCCGCCGTCGCTGCAGCGGTAGGTGTCGTAGAACGGCGCTCCGCCGTCCAGCAGGTTGCTGCCCCGGGCGTCCTCCCACTGGCCGGCGCCACGGAAGGAGTACGCCATCGCGAGCAGGCTGCCCACCCCGTCGACCATGGCCGCGTCCACGACCTGTCCCTGGCCGCTGCGCTCCCGTTCGACCAGCGCGGCGAGCACGCCCATGACGAGGTAGGTCGCGCCGCCGCCGAAGTCGGCCACCAGGTTGAGCGGCGGCACCGGCTTGCGGCCCGGCTCGCCGACAGTGCCGAGCGCGCCCGCGACCGCCGCGTAGTTGATGTCGTGCCCCACCCGCGATGCGAGCGGCCCCTCCTGCCCCCACCCCGTCATCCGGCCGTAGACCAGCCGCGGGTTGCGCTCCCGGCACGCATCGGGTCCCACGCCGAGCCGCTCCGCCACCCCGGGACGGAAGCCCTCGAGCAGCACGTCGGCGCGGGCAGCGAGGTCGAGCACCAGCTCGGTGGCGCCGGCTGCCTTGAGGTCGACGGGCAGCGTGGCCCGGCCGCGGTGCAGCACCCGGTGGCCAGGGGCCGCGAACGGGTTGCCGCCCGGGCGGTCCAGGCGCAGCACCTGCGCGCCGAGGTCGGCCATCAGCATGCCGGCGAAGGGCACCGGCCCCAGGCCGGCCAGCTCGACCACGCGCACTCCGGCCAGCGGACCCGTCATCCCCGCAGTGAACCACCGTTCACGACGGCACCCGGGCGGGGAACCCGGGCGGCGGCGTACGGTCCCGTCCGTGGTGGGGCACCCGCTGGCGGCCGGGCTCGCGCCGTACTTCTGGCTGCAGCCCGCCGCCACGGTCCTCGCCGCGGTCCTCGCCCTCGTCGGTGCGGCCCTGCTGGTCCGGCAGGGCCGGGCCAGCCTGGCCCAGCGCGATGCCGCGGACCGCGCGGGCCTGGACCAGAAGGACGCCGCCGACCGCAAGGACGCCTGGTGGCAGCGCACGCAGTGGGCCGTCGACCTGACTCTGAGCGAGCACCCGACCGTGCGCGAGTTCGGCTACCGCATGGTGGACCAGCAGGCCGACAGCAGCCTGGCCGACACCGAGGACCTGGCCCTGATCGACGCCGTCTACGACACCGACCTGGACGACGTGCTCGACAATGACGGCGGGGAAGGTGACCATGATGCTGCCGACGGGGAAGGAGACGGTCATGGCTGAGAGCAAGAGCGCCGAGCGTGCCTCCCTGCTGGCCGCGCAGGTCGCCGCGGCCCAGGGCCGCCTGGCGATGGACAAGCGGCTGGGCCGCCCCAGCGACCCACGCGTCGTCGAGCTGGCGGAGAGGGCCCGCGAGCGCACCCGCCGCCGTCCTCGGTCCGCCTGACCGACGCCTCCTCCGCCGCACCCCGGTCGCGCATGCAGCTGAGCGTCATGCCAGGGTGGCTCACGCTGCCGCTGCTCAGCACCAGGCTGCTCGTGCTGCTCGTCGGCGTGTGCGTGCTGCTGCTGCCGGCCACCGGGTGGCTGTGGAACCGGATCGGCGGCCCGCAGGTGGCCAGGGGGGCGGTCCGGCTGGGACTGCTGCTCGCCTGCCAGGTCAGCGCCGTCCTGCTGATCGCGGCCGCACTCAACGACTACGGCTACTTCTACAGCTCCTGGTCGGAGTTGCTGGGCCGCGGCGCCAGCGGACCGGCGGTCACCGTCCAGGGGCCCGCCCGTCAGCTCCCGGACTCCGTCGGCGTCGTCGGCGGGTCCGGACGCGTCCTCGGGCCGTACCGGCACCAGGAGGGCAGCCAGCCGGCCGTCGCGGGGCAGACCGTCTCGGTGCGGCTGTCCGGCCTGCGCAGCGGGCTGTCCGAGGTCGGCTACGTCTACCTGCCGCCGGAGTACTTCCAGCCGCGCTTCGCCGGGTACCGCTTCCCGGCGGTCGAGGTGCTGACCGGCTACCCCGGACAGGCGGCCAATCTGGTGCAGACGCTCGACTTCCCGGCTGCGCTGCTCGGCGCCGAGCGAGCCGGCACGTCCGGCCCGATGGTGCTGGTCATGCTGCGCTCGTCGCCGGCTTTCCCGCGCGACACCGAGTGCGTCGACGTCCCCGCCGGGCCGCAGGCGATGACCTTCTTCGCGCAGGACGTGCCCGCCGACGTGGCCACCCTGTTCCGGGTGCGCCCCCTGGGGTGGGGCGCCATCGGCGACTCGACGGGCGGCTACTGCGCACTCAAGCTGGCCATGACCAGCTCCTACGTCTTCCCGGCCGCGGTGGCGCTGTCGGGCTACCTCCAGCCGGTGCACGACCGCAGCACCGGCGACCTGTTCGGCGGACGCCCCGGGCTGCGCGCCGACGCGGACCTGCTCCAGCGGCTCGCCGACGGCCGGGTCCCTGCCGCGGCGCTGCTGCTGACCACGAGCCGCACCGAGCGCGGGCCGTCCAGCCTGGCGAACGTGCAGGCCTTCGTCGCCCGCAGCCGCCCTCCGCTGGTCGTCGAGACGCTGGTCGAGCCCGACGGGGGCCACAACTTCGACTCCTGGCGGCCCGAGCTGCCCACGGCGATGGCCTGGCTGTCCCGGCACCTCGACGCCCCGCCTCCGGCGGGTGCTCAGGAGCCGAAGCGGTAGCCTGACCTGGCGGTTCGTGGTCCGCGCGAGGGGTCTCCGGCTGTGGCTCCCGGCACAACGATCACGGAAGCGGAGAACATGGCCTCTGACCCGCAGTCGGATCGCTCGCGGCCGTCCACCGGTGCCTGCTGATGGAGCGGCGCATCTTCGGGATCGAGAACGAGTACGGCGTCACCTGCACCTTCCACGGCCAGCGCCGGCTCAGCCCCGACGAGGTGGCCCGCTACCTGTTCCGCCGCGTGGTGAGCTGGGGACGCAGCAGCAACGTCTTCCTCAAGAACGGCGCCCGGCTCTACCTCGACGTCGGCAGCCACCCGGAGTACGCCACTCCCGAGTGCGACAACGCCGTCGACCTCGTCACCCACGACAAGGCCGGCGAGCGCATCCTCGAGGGCCTGCTGATGGACGCCGAGCGGCGGCTGCGCGAGGAGGGGATCGCCGGCGACATCTACCTGTTCAAGAACAACACCGACTCGGCCGGCAACTCCTACGGCTGCCACGAGAACTACCTGGTCGGGCGGCACGGCGAGTTCAGCCGGCTGGCCGACGTGCTCATCCCCTTCCTGGTAACCCGGCAGGTGATCTGCGGCGCCGGCAAGGTGCTGCAGACCCCCAGGGGGGCGGTGTACTGCGTGAGCCAGCGGGCCGAGCACATCTGGGAGGGCGTCAGCAGCGCCACGACCCGCAGCCGCCCGATCATCAACACCCGGGACGAGCCGCACGCCGACGCCGAGCGGTTCCGCCGGCTGCACGTCATCGTCGGCGACAGCAACATGAACGAGGTCACCACCCTTCTCAAGATCGGTACGACGGACCTCGTGCTGCGCATGATCGAGGCGGGCGTCGTCCTGCGCGACCTGACCCTGGAGAACCCGATCCGGGCCATCCGCGAGGTCAGCCACGACATCACCAGCCGGCGCAGGGTCAAGCTCGCGAACGGCCGGGAGGCCACCGCCCTGGACATCCAGCGGGAGTACCACGGCAAGGCGGTCGACTTCATCGCGCGCCGCGGCGGCGACGCCACCGTGCAGCGCGTCCTCGACCTGTGGGGACGCACCCTCACCGCCATCGAGACCGGCGACCTGTCGCTGGTCGACCGCGAGGTGGACTGGGTGACGAAGTACCAGCTGATCGAGCGCTACCGGGCCAAGCACGACCTGTCGCTGTCCAGCCCGCGGGTCGCCCAGCTCGACCTCGCCTACCACGACGTGAACCGGCACCGGGGCCTGTACTACCTGCTCGAGCGCAAGGGCCTGGTGGAGCGGGCGACCCGCGACCTGGCGGTGTTCGAGGCCAAGTCCGTGCCGCCGCAGACGACCAGGGCCAGGCTGCGCGGGGAGTTCATCAGGTGCGCGCAGGACAAGCGCCGCGACTTCACCGTGGACTGGGTGCACCTCAAGCTCAACGACCAGGCGCAGCGCACCGTGCTGTGCAAGGACCCCTTCCGCTCGGTCGACGACCGGGTCGACAAGCTGATCGCCTCCATGTGAGGCCGGACCAGACAGGAGCAGCCGTGCCCGACAAGCCCACTGTGCAGATCCCCGACACCGCGCCGCCGACCGAGCTCGTGATGGAGGACATCACCGAGGGTGAGGGCAAGGAGGCGGTCCAAGGCACCACCTGCTCGATGCACTACGTCGGCCACGGCTGGTCGACCAGGCGCCAGTTCGACAGCTCCTGGGACCGTGGCCAGCCGTTCTCCTTCGGGCTCGGCGCAGGCCAGGTCATCGCCGGTTGGGACCAGGGGGTCGCCGGGATGCGTGTCGGAGGCCGGCGCCGGCTGACGATCCCGCCCGAGCTCGGCTACGGCTCGCGCGGTGCGGGCGGGGCCATCCGACCGGGCGAGACGCTGGTGTTCGTGGTGGACCTGCTCGGGGTCAGCTGAGCAGCCGGGCGGCGTGCCGGCCGGCAGCCGCGGCGGCGAGGAAGGCCACCGGGTCCTCGGCCAGCCCGCGGCCCATCGTGGCCAGCGGCACGGGGGAGCGGCCCAGCGCCGCGAGCAGTCCGCTGTCATCGACCACCACCACGCGGTGCAGCGGGAAGTCACCGGGGTCGACCAGCCCTGCGTACGACGACGGCACCACCACGTCCGCCGGCGCGAGCGCGACCCGGCCGTAGGCGGTCAGCGAGTGGTGGCTCACGCCGCGGTGCCTGGGGCGGGGATCGGCCAGCGACATCCGCAGCACCGCGACGGGGTGACCGCCGACCGCGACAGCGGCGTTGACCGCCTCACCGCAGGCGACCCCGGAGAAACCCCAGGGGGTGCCCGTGCCGAGGTTGCCGGGACCCTGCGCGACGACGACCACCTCGGCCTCGAGCACGCGGGCGGCCGTCAGCAGCCCGGTGTGCAGCGAGACCGCCTCGACGTCGCCGCCGTACGCCTGCCCGACGGTCACCGACCCACACAGGCGGCCGCCGAGCCCGGCGACGGTGCGCGAGAACCACAGCGGCAGCGCCGCGCCGTCGGTCATGACGTAGGCGACCCGTGCCGTCGGGCGCTCCTGGAAGACCCCGGCGAGCACCGCGGGCAGCGAGGAGTGCAGGTCGGCGACCACGACCGGCAGCCCGTCCAGGCTGGCGTCACCGGCCAGCAGGGCGTGGGTCGGGGCGTCCTGCTCGTCGGCGCCGAGCACGACGGTCTGCGTCGGGGTGTACCTGGCCTTGACCAGGTGCCCGGGACCGGTCCGGTCCGGCGGGAGCCGGTCCGGCAGCGCGACGACGAGGGCGTAGCCGCCGCTTCCGAGCTCGAGCGCGAGCGAGGTCACGTTGAGCAGCACCACGTCGCCGGGCTCCGGCTCTCCGACCAGCGCCGGGTAGGCAAGTGCCGGCAGCCGTCCGCTCGGCGCCGGCCCCTCCACGTCGACCGCCAGCTCCACCGCTCCGGGCCAGGCGCGACCCACCTCGGCGACCGTCCCACGGCGCCAGGTGATCAACGCCGCTCTCCGCCCCGGGACACCGCGGCAGGCTAACGTCGCCGGCGTGGCGGCCAAGAAGACCGAGCGGCTGCTCAACCTCGTCATCTGCCTGCTCGCGACCCGCCGCTACCTGTCGGTGCAGCAGATCCGGACCGCCGTGCCCGGCTACGAGCAGGGCTCGGAGGAGTCCTTCCGGCGGATGTTCGAGCGCGACAAGGAGGAGCTGCGCGAGCTCGGCGTGCCGCTGGAGACCGGCACCGACTCGCCGGCTCACGAGGACGAGCCCGGCTACCGGATCGCCCGCCGTGACTACGAGCTGCCCGAGCTCGCGCTGGCCCCGGACGAGGCGGCCGTGCTCGGACTGGCCGCCCGGGTGTGGCAGTCCGCCCCGCTCGCCGGCGCGACCGGCAGCGCGCTGCTCAAGCTGCGGGCCGCCGGGGTCGACCTGCCGGCCGCAGCCGGGGTGCTGGAGCCGCGGGTCGGCGCGAGCGAGCCTGCGTTCGGGAGCTGCCTGTCCGCGGTGCGCGACTGCCGGGCGGTGCGCTTCGCCTACCGCACCGCCGGGCGCCCCGCGCCGGAGCAGCGGGCGGTCGACCCGTGGGGCGTCGTGTCCTGGCGCGGCCGCTGGTACCTGGCCGGCCACGACAGCGTCCGGGACGCCCCCCGCGTCTTCCGGCTGTCGCGGATCGTCGGGGACGTAACCCTGGTCGGGCCGGCCGGGGCCGTCGTACCGCCGGTGGACGTGGACCTGCGGGCCATGGCCGCCCGGATCGCCGGCGACGCCCCGCGGGCCACGGCGCGGGTGCGGCTGCGTGCCGGCGCCGGGGCAGGGCTGCGCCGCCAGGCGGCCGCAAGCAGCCCGGACGTCGACGGGTGGGACGTCGTGGAGGTCGGCTTCTCCGACCCCGAGCGGTTCGCGGAGAGCGTCACCGGGTTCGGCGCCGACGCGGTCGTGCTCGGCCCGGACGAGGCCCGGGACGCCGTCGTACGCCGGCTGCGTGCCCTCACGCTCGGGAGGCCGGCGTGACCCGGCCGACCGGCGGGACGCTGGAGCAGCTGCCCCGGCTGCTGGCGCTGGTGCCCTACCTGCAGGCCCACCCCGGGGCGCGGGTCGCCGACGTCGCGGCGACCTTCGGGGTCGGTGAGCAGCGGCTGCGCAAGGACCTGGAGCTGCTCTGGGTCTGCGGGCTGCCCGGGCACGGCCCGGGGGACCTGATCGACATCGAGTTCGAGGGGGAGACGGTCACGCTGCTGGAGTCGGCGGGGGTGGACCGGCCGCTGCGGCTCACCGTCGACGAGGCGCTCGCCCTGGTCGTCGCCCTGCGCACGCTGGCCGAGACGCCCGGGCTGACCGAGCGGGACGCCCTGGACCGGACGCTGGCCAAGGTGGAGCAGGTCGCCGGGGCGGCGGCGCTGCCAGCGGGTCGGGTCGAGGTCGCGCTCGAGACCGAGCAGCAGGTGCTGCCGGTCGTGCAGGACGCCCTCGCGCGCGGACGCCGGCTGCACCTGTCCTACTACGTCCCGGGCAGGGACGAGACCACCGAGCGCGACGTCGACCCGATGCGGGTCCTGCTGGTGGAGGGGCGCAGCTACCTGGAGGCCTGGTGCCGTCGGGCCGAGGGCGTGCGGCTGTTCCGCCTGGACCGGGTGGAGGCGGTGCGGCTGCTCGACCTCCCCGCCGAGCCGCCGCCCGACGCCGAGCAGCGGGACCTGTCGCACGGGCTGTTCCGGCCATCGGCGGAGGACACGCTGGTCACGCTGGCGCTCGGCCCCGCCGCGCAGTGGGTCGCCGACTACTACCCCTGCGAGTCCGTGGAGGAGGCCGGGGACGGCCGGCTCGTCGTGCGCCTGCGCGCCCCTGACACCGGCTGGGTACGCCGGCTCGCGCTCGGCCTCGGCGGCTCCGGCCAGGTGCTGGCGCCCGCGCAGCTGGCCGAGCAGGTCCGAGCGGACGCCGCCGCCGCGCTGTCGGCGTACGACGACTGATTTCCGCAGCAGCCGGCAGTCGACCGGTCGGGCCCCCGCACGCTTGCGCCAGTAGGCCTTCAAGGCCTGGCCCTGTGCTGCCGATGCCGCCTGTGCCCGAGCGGAGAGCACAGCGAGAGGAGCCGGCCATGACGACGATCAAGGCGTCCTGCCCCACCTGCGGTGAGGTCGAGCTCACGCCCGAGGACCTCGCGCTCATGGTCTGCAGCCACGCACCGCTGTCCTACTACCGGTTCGACTGCCCGACCTGCCAGGAGGAGGTCCGCAAGCCGGCCGACGACCACGTCGTGTCGCTGCTGGTCTCCGGCGGTGTGACCGCTCAGGTGTGGGAGATGCCGGCCGAGGCGCTGGAGCCCAAGGCCGGGCCGGAGCTGACCTACGACGACCTGCTCGACTTCGCGCTGCGCCTGGGTCAGACCGACCTGCTGTCACCGCTCGCCGCCGCGCCCGTCCGCGCGGCCTGAGGGCCGCTACCCTCGCCCGGTGCGCTACGTCCTGCTCGACCTGCTCCTCGCGCTGCTGGCACTGGTCGTGCTCGCACTGCTCGCGCTGGGGCTGTGGCGCCGGGTGAAGGCGCTCGCCGGTGAGGTAGCCCGCGCGGGGGAGTCGATGGGCGCGGTCACCGAGGAGCTGGCGAGGGCGCAAGCCTCCGGACCGCTGGGAGCCGGGGGACTGGGAGCCGGCCCGACGGGCGCCTCGCGGTCGGCTTCCCGGCCCGTACGGCGTACCCTCAGCACGGCGGCCCCCCGCCGAGCTCGACCGGAGGAGGAACAGCAGTGAACATCCCCAGCGGCTGGGAGCTCGTCCTGGTCCTGCTCGTCTTCGTCGTCGTGTTCGGCGCCAAGCGGCTCCCGGACTCGGCCCGCTCGCTCGGCCGCTCGCTGCGCATCTTCAAGGCCGAGACGAAGGGGCTGCGCAGCGACGAGGACGGCACCGTTCCGCCCCAGGCCGCCGGCACGGCCAAGGCGGTCCCCGCGCCCCAGCCGATCGCCGGGCCCCAGCCGACCGCCGGGCCCCAGCCGACCGCCGCGGCCCAGCCGCGCTTCGACGCCTACACCGGCCAGCCGCTGCAGCCTGAGCAGCCGGCTGGCACGCCCGACCGCCAGCCGTAGGTGGGCGCCGCGGCCCGGGTCTCGCGCACGCCCGACGGGCGGATGAGCCTGGTCGAGCATCTCTACGAGCTGCGGGGCCGCCTGGGCAAGTCGCTCATCGCCATCGCTGTCGGCATCGTGGTCGTGTTCTTCCTGTGGGAGCCGCTTTTCACGTTCCTGCGCCAGCCCTACTGCCGCACCGGCGCCGGCGCGCGCAGCTGCGACCTCTACGCGCTGGGCATCTTCGACCAGTTCAAGGTGCGGCTGCGGGTCGCCTCGATCGGCGGTGTGGTGGCCGCGGCACCGGTCTGGCTCTACCAGCTCGGCGCCTTCATCACCCCGGCGCTGCACCGCAAGGAGAAGCGCTACGCCGCCGGCTTCCTCGGCTCCTCCCTGGTCCTGTTCGCCGTCGGGGCCTTCTTCGCCTACATCACCCTCGACAAGGGCCTGGACTTCCTGCTCGGGGTCGGCGGCCACGGCATCACCGTGCTGCCGTCGATCTCCAGCTACCTCAACTTCGTCACCCTGACGCTGCTCGCCTTCGGCGTCGCCTTCGAGTTCCCGGTCGTCATCTTGTTCCTGCACGTGGCTGGTGTGCTGCCGGTCTCGCGCCTGGTCGCGTGGCGCCGCGGGATGATCGTGTTCCTGGCCGTCTTCGCTGCCGTCGTCACCCCGAGCACCGACCCCTACAGCTTCCTGTTCATGTGGGTGCCGCTGTGCCTGCTCTACGAGGTCTGCATCGCGGTGGCCAGGCTGCGCGAGCGCGGCCGACGTCGGGTCGGCGAGCAGGGTGGGCACGAGCAGCTCGGCGACGACGAGACGTCGTACCTCGACAACACGCCCACCAAGCTCTGACCGGCCCTGCCGACGCAGCCGGCTCCGGTAGGGCGCACGTAGCCTGAGCCGGTGACCAGCTCCGCGCTCACGCCGGCGGAGCGCTACGCGGCCTTCCGGCGCAACCAGGGCGGCCCGGCACTGGCCGAGTTCGAGGCCGGTTACCCGTTCGGGCTGGACGCCTTCCAGCGCACCGCCTGCTCCGCGCTCGAGGACGGGCGGGGCGTGCTCGTCGCCGCCCCGACCGGCGCCGGCAAGACCGTCGTCGGCGAGTTCGCGGTCGCCCTGGCGCTGCGGGCCGGCCGCAAGTGCTTCTACACCACCCCCATCAAGGCCCTGTCCAACCAGAAGTTCGCCGACCTCGTCGCCCGGCACGGATCGGACCGGGTCGGGCTGCTGACCGGCGACAACAGCGTCAACGGCGACGCCGACGTCGTGGTCATGACCACCGAGGTGCTGCGCAACATGCTGTACGCCGGCAGCGCCACGCTTCGTGGGCTGTCGCACGTGGTGATGGACGAGGTGCACTACCTCGCCGACCGGGCCCGCGGAGGGGTCTGGGAGGAGGTGATCATCTCGCTGCCCGACGACGTCGCGCTGGTCTCGCTGTCGGCGACGGTGAGCAACGCCGAGGAGTTCGGCCAGTGGCTGGAGACCGTGCGCGGTGACACCGAGGTCGTCGTCGAGGAGCACCGCCCCGTGCCGCTGTGGCAGCACGTGCTGGTCGGCAGTCGCCTGCACGACCTGTTCCTCGAGCAGGCGCACCTGCCGGAGGCGCCGGCCGAGGTCAACCCCGAGCTGGTCCGGCTGGCCCGCGAGCAGGACCGGTGGGCCCCGCGCGAACGGGGCGGCCGCCCGGGGCGGCCGCGGCACGCGGTGCCGAGCCGGCCCGAGGTGGTCGCGCGGCTCGACCGCGAGGGGCTGCTGCCGGCGATCACCTTCGTGTTCAGCCGGGCCGGGTGCGCGGCCGCCGTGGAGCAGTGCCTGCGGGCGGGGCTGGTGCTCAACACCCCCGCGGAGCGGGAGACGGTCCGAGCTCACGTGCGACGGCGCACCTCGGACCTCCCACCGGAGGACCTTCGCGTGCTCGGCTACTGGGAGTGGCTGGACGGCCTGGAGCGCGGGGTGGCCGCCCACCACGCCGGCATGCTGCCGACCTTCAAGGAGGTCGTCGAGGAGCTGTTCGTCCAGGGGCTGGTGAAGGCGGTCTTCGCCACCGAGACGCTCGCGCTCGGCATCAACATGCCGGCCCGCTCGGTGGTGCTGGAGCGGCTCACCAAGTGGAACGGTGAGGCACACGTCGACGTGACCCCGGGGGAGTACACCCAGCTCACCGGACGGGCCGGCCGGCGCGGGATCGACGTCGAGGGCCACGCCGTGGTGCTGTGGCAGCCGGGCCTGGACCCCCGCCAGGTCGCCGGACTGGCCAGCACCCGCACCTATCCACTGCGCTCGAGCTTCCAGCCGTCGTACAACATGGCGGTCAACCTGGTCGGGAGCATTGGCCGGGAGCCCGCGCGGGCGCTGCTGGAGAGCTCCTTCGCGCAGTTCCAGGCGGACCGCTCGGTCGTCGGGCTGGCCCGGCAGATCGCCCGCAACCTGGAGGGCCTCGAGGGCTACCGTGAGGCCGCGACCTGCCACCTCGGGGACGCGCAGGAGTACGCCGCGCTGCGCGAGCGGATCGGCCGGCGAGAGGGGGAGCTGGCCAAGCAGGGCACCGTCCACTGGCGGGCGGCCGCCGCGCAGTCGCTGGAGCGGCTGCGGGCCGGCGACGTGGTGCGGGTGCCCGGGGGGCGCCGCAGCGGGCTGGCCGTCGTGCTCGACCCGGGCGTCCGGATGGGCAGCGACGCCCACCCGCTGGTGCTCACCGAGGACCGCTGGGCGGGGCGGCTGTCGCTGTCGGACTTCCCGTCGGCCGTCGAGCCGGTGGGCCAGGTCAAGGTCCCCAAGGGCTTCAACCACCGGGTACCCGCCGCCCGCCGCGACCTCGCGTCGTCCCTGCGGGCACTGCAGCTGGAGAGCGGCCGTGGGCCGCGGCGACAGCGGTCGGCCGCGGCGGACGACACCCGGCTGGCCGAGCTGCGCGCCGAGCTGCGCAGGCATCCGGTGCACGGCTGCGACGAGCGCGAGCAGCACGTCCGCTGGGCCGAGCGCTGGACCAGGCTGCGCGCGGACACCGACGCTCTGGAGCGCCGGGTGCAGGGCAAGACCGCCTCCATCGCACGGACCTTCGACCGGGTGTGCGCGGTGCTGGAGCGGCTGGGATATCTGGCCCCGCAGGAGGCGGAGGAGGTCACCGCCGCCGGCCGCCAGCTGGCCCGGGTCTACAGCGAGTCCGACCTGCTGGTCGTCGAGTGCCTGCGGGCCGGCCTGTGGGACCGGCTCGGTGCCGCCGAGCTCGCGGCCGTGGTGTCGGCGCTGGTCTACGAGGCACGCCGGCCGGAGCAGGCCGCGCCTCGGGTGCCCTCCGGGGTCGTGCAGGACGCGCTCACCGACATGTCCCGGCTGTGGGCGCAGCTCGCCGACGCCGAGCAGAGCCAGCGGCTGGCATTCCTGCGCGAGCCGGACGCCGGTTTCGCGTGGGCGACGTGGCGGTGGGCGTCCGGGGAGCCGCTGGAGCAGGTCCTGGACGACGACCCGGACCTGACCGCGGGCGACTTCGTGCGCTGGTGCAAGCAGCTGCTGGACCTGCTGGCGCAGGTGGCCGACGTCGCTGCTCCCGGCTCGCCCGTGCGTCGCTCCGCCCGCCGGGGGGTCGAGGCGGTACGTCGTGGTGTGGTCGCCTACAGCTCGGTCCCCTGAGGCCTACCGTGAGGGCGTGACCGCCCCGACGCGCGCCCCCACAACGGTCCCTGCCGCGACGGCGCCGACGCAGGGCCAGCGGTGGTGGGTGCCGGTCGTTGCCGGACTGCTCTGCGCACTCGTAGGGCTGGTGGACATCGCCAGCGCGCTTTCCCACGCCGACCGGGTCCGGCTGCGCGCGCTCACCCAGTTCGTGCCCGGCGCGCTGACCGACGCAAGCGCCGCGCTCACCCTCGTCAGTGGTGTCCTGCTCCTGTTGCTGGCGCGGGCCCTGAGGCGGCGCAAGCGGCGCGCCTGGCGGGCCGTGGTGGCGCTGCTCGCCGCCAACGTCGCGCTGCACGTGCTCAAGGGCCTGGACGTGGAGGAGGCCTTGCTCGCCGCCGCCCTGCTCGTCGGGCTGGTGGTGCTGCGGGGTGAGTTCTACGCCAAGGGGGACCCGCGCACGCGCTGGCGGGCCGTCGCGGCCGGCCTGGTGCTGCTGGTGAGCAGCTGCGCGCTCGGTCTCGCGGTGGTCGGCCTGCGTCACGACGAGCTCCGCACGCCCTTCCGTCTCCTCCCGGCGCTGGAGCACGTCCTGCTGGGCCTGGTCGGAGTGACCGGTCCGCTGCGGTGGACCACCGACGCGGACGGCGCACGGGCGGCTGACCTGGCCAGCGACACCCTGCTCGCCCTGGGCCTGCTCACCGTGGTCACCACGACCTATCTGGCCCTGCGTCCGGCCGAGCCGCAGGCACGCCTCAGCGAGCAGGACGAGCAGCGCATGCGTGCACTGCTGGCCCGGCACGGTGGCCGGGACTCGCTGGGCTACTTCGCGCTGCGCCGGGACAAGAGCGTGGTGTGGTCACCGACCGGCAAGGCCTGCATCGCCTACCGGGTGGTCTCCGGCGTGATGCTGGCCAGCGGTGACCCGCTCGGCGACCCGGAGGCGTGGCCGGGCGCGATCGAGGTCTTGCTCGCGACGGCGCAGGAGCATGCCTGGGTGCCCGCAGTGATGGGCTGCGGCGAGCAGGCCGGCACCGTGTGGGCGCGCTCCGGGCTCACCGCCCTCGAGATCGGCGACGAGGCCGTGGTCGAGGTGGACGCATTCAGCCTCGAGGGGCGGGCCATGCGCAATGTGCGGCAGGCCGTGGCTCGGGTCGAGCGGGCCGGATACGTGGTCGACGTACGCCGGGTGAAGGACATCCCCGCGCAGGAGCGGGCGGCACTGCGGAGCCAGGCCGACGCCTGGCGCGGCGCCGAGACCGAGCGGGGCTTCTCCATGGCGCTCGGGCGCTTCGGCGCCCCCGACGACGGGCAGTGCGTCGCGGTCACGGCCACGCAGTCCGGTGCGCTGCGGGCGTTCCTGCACTTCGTGCCCTGGGGCGAGGACGGACTCTCCCTCGACCTGATGCGCCGGGACCGCGGCGCCGACAACGGTCTGAACGAGCTGCTCATCGTCGCGGCGCTGCGAGCGGCCCCCGGGCTCGGTGTCAGCCGGCTGTCGCTCAACTTCGCGGTGTTCCGGTCCTCGCTCGAGCGCGGTGAGCGGCTCGGGGCCGGGCCGGTCATGCGCGCCTGGCGCGGGTTCCTGCTGTTCGCCTCGCGGTGGTTCCAGATCGAGACGCTGTACCGCTTCAACGCGAAGTTCCGCCCGATCTGGGAACCGCGGTTCGTGTGCTTCCCGGCGGCCACGGACCTGCCCCGGGTTGCGATGGCGGCGTTGGAGGCCGAGGCCTTCCTGGTCTGGCCACGCCGGCCGCGCTGGCTGTCCCGCCGCGCAGTACCGGTCTAGAGCGGGTCAGGGCATCACCCAGCCCCGACGGCGACCGTGATGCGTCGGCGAATGCTTGCCAGCTGATCAGCAGTGATACGAGCAACGGTAGGGCTGACGATACCCGGATCAAGGCGGTGCGGGTCGTCCGAGTCGCTGGTCACGGTCACACCCTTGACCAGGCGCGCCACGAGCACGACCGACGCATCGATGACGTCCTGGTCCGCCTGTCCGGTCTGTCGAAACGGGGCGCCGCGCTCGTGCGGTCTCGGGCCCAGGCCCTTACGACACCGGCCCGAACCGGCGCCACGATGGTGGACATCTCAAGACGGGTGTCCGCCGGCGGACATCCGGGCGGCAGCCCAGGGCAGGGCCTGGGCCAGCGCGGGCCGCCACACATGGAAGGTGTGCCCGCCCGGTCGCAGGTGCAGCTCGACGTGCAGGCCGCGCGCCCGGAGCCGTGGAGCGATCGAGGTGACGACCGGGCGGACCTCCTCGTCGCCCCGCCCGACGTCCAGCCAGACGGTGGTCGCCGGGGCCGCCGGCAGGCTGTCGACGTACTCCTGCGGAGTGTCGCGGTGACGTTGGCCCGCGGCCCCGTAAAGAGCCCTGGCGCCGCCGACGTGGGTCGGCCTGGTCAGGCCGGACAGGTCCAGGACGGTGCCGAAGACGTCGCGGTGGCGCAGGCCGACGTTGAGCGCGCAGTAGCCCCCGGCGGACATGCCGGCGATCGTGCGGGCGCCTCGAGCGGGGACGGTGCGCAGCCTCGTGTCGACCTGGGTCACCACGTCGTGCACCAGGTAGGTCTGAGCCTTCTCCTGCGCGCCGTCCACGCACTCGCTGTCGTCCAGCCAGCCGCGGCCCACCCTGGGCAGTACGACGAGCGCGGGGTGACCGGCCCGGGCCGCCGCCAGCCCTGCCTCGACGGCGCCGCCGGCCCGAAGCCAGTCCTGGGGGACGCCGGGGGAGCCGTGCAGCAGGTAGACGACGGGGAAACGCCGGCCGGGCGAGGTGAACCACTGCGGCGGCAGGTAGGTCCAGACGTCTTGCCGCCCTGCGTGCGCGACCCCGTCGTCGAGGTGCCATTGCACGACGGCACCGCGCGGCTGCGGACCGACGGGGGCACCGGCCAGCACCTGCTCCGGCACCGTCGGCCAGGTCGGCACGCCAGCGACGTCGCCGAGGCGCGGGAGGTAGGAGAAGTAGGCGTTGACCCCGTCAGCCCCCAGCACGACGACCAGCAGCGCCGCGAGCACCACCCAGGGCGCCCGCGCACGGGCCCGCCGGCGGAGGGCCCGGCCGGCCGGGAGGAGGGCGACCAGACCGACGGCGAGCAGGAACCAGGCCGCGGTGACGGGCAGCGAGATCAGGTGCACGGCGTGCCTAGCCGGCCTCGGCCAGCGCAGCGGTGCCGGGCAGCCCCAGCACGCCGCGCTCGCGCCGTACGGCGGCGGTGTAGGCGGCGACCTGGGCGGCGGCCCACGCGTCGCCGTGGCCGGTCTCGGTCGCCAGCAGGCGGGCGGCGCGAGGCGCCGAGGGCAGCGCGGCGTCGCGGGCCCGCAGCGACAGCCGGAGCCGGCGGCTGTAGACGTCGTCGAGGGTCACCGCCCCCTCCGCCCGGGCGGCGTGCACCACCTCGGCGGCCACGTGCGGCGCGCTCGGCGACAGCACCTGGGCCAGCGACGGGTCGGCGGCGACCAGCGAGAGCACGTCGAAGGCGCGGTCACCGGTCTGGCGCACCAGCGAGCCGGCCACCTGCCCGGACAGCCCGAGCGGGGCGGCCGCGGCGCGCACCTCCTCCAGCAGCGGGCCGAGCGGGCGGCCGCCCTGCAGTGCGATCTCCTCGGTGCGGCAGCGGGCCCGGCGCCCGTCGCGCTCCACGATCCGGTCCACGACGTCCTTGGCCATCCGCCGGTACGTCGTCAGCTTGCCTCCGGTGATCGTGAGCAGGCCGCCGCGGCCCTCCACGAGGGTGTGCCGACGGCTGAGGTCGGACATGCTCGACGAGCCCGGCCGCCGGACCAGCGGCCGCACCCCGGCCCAGGCGCCGAGCACGTCCTCGCTGGCCAGCTCCCGGTGGAAGACGTCGTTGCCGGCGGCCAGGACGTAGTCCAGGTCCGCGCCGGTGACGCTGAGTGCCTCGAGCGAGCCGGCGTACAGCGTGTCCGTCGTCCCCAGGATGCTCTGCTCGCCCCAGGGGATCGCGAACATCGACCGGCCGTCGCCCTGCCGGCTCGGCAGCAGCACGCTGGCGCCGCTCAGGGGCAGCCGCTGGCGGGGAACCACGACGTGCACACCCTTGCTGGGCTGCACGACCGCAGGGCGGCCCGGCTCCTCCAACGCCTGCAGGGCGTCGACCCAGACCCCGGTGGCGTTGACGACGTGCCGGGCCCGCAGCTCGACGACGTGCTCGCCCAGCCGGTCCTGGACGGTCGCGCCGTCGACCCTCCCCGCGTCGTCCAGGCGCAGGCCGGTGACCTCGGCGTAGGGCACCACCAGCGCGCCGAACCGGCGGGCCGCCTGCACCACCGCGAGCACCAGCCGGGCGTCGTCGGTGGCGCAGTCGCCGTAGACGTAGGAGTAGGCCAGCTCGCTGTCGGCCAGCGCGGGGGCCAGCGCGACGGCCTGCTCGGCGCTGAGGCGCTGGTGCCGCCGCACCGCCTCGCCGCCACGGCCGCCGAGCGCGGCGAACGCGAAGACGTCGTACGTCGTCAGGCCGAGCCCTAGCAGCCGCCTCCTGGCGGTGTCCGGCCAGACCGGGTAGAGGAAGTCCATCGGGCGGACCAGGTGCGGCGCCAGACGCATGAGCAGCTGGCGCTCGAGCACGCCCTCACGCACCAGTCCGAACTCGTAGCTCTCCAGGTAGCGCAGGCCGCCGTGCACGAGCTTGCTGCTCCTGCTGCTGGTGCCGCTCGCGACGTCGCCCTTGTCGACGACGGCGACCCGCAGCCCGCGGCTGGCCGCGTCGAGGGCGACACCTGCGCCGGTCGCACCCATGCCCACGACGAGCACGTCGAGCTCGCCCTCGCCGGCCGCGGCCAGGTCGGCGCCGCGGCTGGCGACCGAGAACTCGCTGCTGCCCACGGGTTGCAGTCTGCCACCGCTAGCGGCTGCAAGCGCTCCCGCCGGGCGCTCAGCCCGCGTGGGCGACCTCGAGCGCCGCCAGGAAGCGCTCCAGCGGGCTGTCCAGGCCCCAGGCGTCAGACAGCGCCACGAGGCGCTCCGGGTCCCTGGGGGAGCGGGGCAGGGCGTCGTCGAGCACCGGCACGGGCAGGTCGCGCACCGTGCGGGTCACCGCCGGTGCCGCCCCCAGGTAGTCACGGGCGGCGGCCAGGCGGCTGTGGGCGCCGGCCGGGAAGCCCTCCTCGGACCCCCCGTCCAGCGCGGCGAGGATGGCCTCGACGGTCCCGAACCGCTGCACCAGCGCCGCCGCCGTCTTCTCGCCGACCCCCTTGACGCCGGGCAGGCCGTCGCTGGGATCGCCGCGCAGGACGGCGAAGTCGGCGTAGGAACGGCCAGGGATGCCATAGCGGGCGGTGACCGCCGCCTCGTCGTACGCCCGCATCTTCTCGACGGTGTAGAGCACCCGCACCGGGCCGTCGTCGCGCACGAGCTGGAACAGGTCGCGGTCGCCGGTGACCACGTCGACAGCGCCGCTCTCCCGGGCGCTGAGGGTGCCCAGCACGTCGTCGGCCTCGTAGCCGGGCACACCGGCCGTCGCGACGCCGAGCGCCTCCAGGACCTCCAGCAGCACCGGCACCTGCGGCCCGAGCGCGGGCGGCTCCGCCTCGGCGCCACCTGCCTGGGTGCGGTGCAGCTTGTACGACGGGACGGCGGCCACCCGGAAGGCCGGCCGCCAGTCCAGGTCGAGGCAGGCAACGAGCCGCGCGGGCCGCGTCTCCCGCACGATGCGCGCGACGATGTCCAGCGTCCCCCGCACGGCGTTGACCGGTGTGCCGTCGGGGCTCGTCACCGACTCGGGCACGCCGTGGAACGCGCGGTACCACAGCGAGGGCGCGTCGAGCAGGGTCAACTGTCTTGGCACGGCTGGCAGCCTCTCACCGCTGTGCCGGCAGCCATCACCGCGGCCTCGCTGGGAGCTGCTCGAGCCGGGTGGTGAGGAAGTCGCGCTCCACGGAGTTCTCGGTGAGCAGCAGCGCCTCCTCGTACGCCGTGCGAGCGTCGGCCGTCCGCCCGAGGCGGCGCAGGAAGTCGGCGCGCGCAGCGGCGAGGTAGCTGTAGCCGGCAAGCTGGGGTTCGGTGGCGAGGGCGTCCAGGGCGGCGAGCCCGACGGCGGGGCCGTGGGCGAGACCGACCGCGACGGCGCGGTTGAGCGCGACGACGGGCGACGGCCACAGCGCCACGAGCAGGTCGTACAGGCCGACGACCTCCGACCAGTCGGTGTCGGTCCAGGACGGCGCCTCGTCGTGGACGGCGGCGATGGCGGCCATCAGCGCGAACCGGCCGGGCGGCCGGCGCCGGATCGCCTCCCGCACCAAGGCGACCCCCTCGGCGATGGCGGAGCGGTCCCAGCGGGAGCGGTCCTGCTCGGCCAGCAGCAGCAGCCGGCCGTCCTCGCCGACCCGGGTGTCCCGGCGGGCGTCGGTGAGCAGGATCAGCCCGAGCAGACCGGCGACGTCGGCGTCGGTCGGGAGCAGGAAGCGCAGCATCCGGGCCAGGTCCAGGGCGCGTTCGGTCAGGTCGCGGCGCACCAGGTCGGCTCCGGCGGGTGCGGTGTGGCCGGTGGTGAACAGCAGGTGCAGGACCGTCAGGACCGCGTCGACCCGTGCCGGCAGCTCCTCGGCGGGGGGCACCCGATAGGGGATCCGCGCCGCGGCGATCTTCTTCTTGGCACGGGTGATCCGGGCTGCCATCGTCGCCTCGCCGACCAGGAACGCGCGGGCGACCTCGCCGGTGGTCAGCCCGCACAGCAGGCGCAGGGTGAGCGCGACCTGCGCCTCCAGCGCCAACGCCGGGTGACAGCAGGTGAACACCAGCCGCAGGCGGTCGTCGGGGATCTCCGGCAGATCGTGCTCCTCAGGTCCCGGCTCGACCCGATCCTCGAACAGCAGCGGCAGGGCCCGCCGCGAGGTCGCGGCGCGACGGTGCAGGTCGAGCCCACGGCGGCGCGCCACCGTCGTCAGCCACGCACCCGGGCTGGCCGGCACCCCGCGCGCGTCCCAGGTCGTGAGGGCCTGCGCGTAGGCGTCCTGCACGCACTCCTCGGCGAGGTCAAGGTCGCCGGTCACGCGCACCGCCGCGGCGAGCACGTGGGCCCACTCGCGGCGGTGCGCGTCGGCGACCGCGGCTGCGACCGCGGGATCTGCCGTCATCGCAGTCAGCCGAGCTCCAGCACCGGCCGGACCTCCACCCCGCCGAAGCGGGCCGGGACCTGCTTGGCGACCGCCAGCGCCTCGTCGAGGTCGGCCGCCTCGATCAGGTAGTAGCCGCCCAGCGCCTCCTTGGTCTCCGCGAACGCGCCGTCGGTCACGGTCACACCCCCGCTCCCGTCCGTGCGCAGGGATGTCGCGGTGCCCGTCGGCTGCAGCGCGTTCCCGCCGCGCACGGCACCGGCGTGGCGCTCCATGAACGCGCCGTGCGCGGCGTGCAGCTCGGCTGCCTCCTCCTGCCCGACCGCCGCCCATGACGACTCGTCCTCGTAGATCAACACCAGGTACTCGGCCATGTCCGTGTCCCTTCTGCCGCGGCCCGCCCTTCGGGCCTCACACTCCTACGACGCGCGGCGGCGCGCAGGCTCGACAACCGACCCGCAACCCGGCTGGCTAGCCTGGACGTCCCACCGTCCGAGAGGGGCCGTCGATGCCGCCCGTCGTCCGCAGCCTGCCCACTCCCGAGGCGGAGGCGCTGCTGGGACTGACCCGTGAGCTGGTCGACGGCGAGGTCGCACCGAAGGCGGCGGTGATGGAGGAGCGGGCGGAGTTCCCGCGGGAGCTGTTCCGCACCCTGGGCCGGGCCGGCCTGCTGGGGCTGCCCTACCCACAGGAGCACGGCGGGGGCGGGCAGCCCTACGAGGTCTACCTGCAGGTCGTCGAGGAGCTGGGCCGAGCCTGGGCCGCGGTCGCCGTCGGGGTGAGCGTGCACGTCCTGTCATGCTTCCCGCTCGCGGCCTACGGCTCGGCGGAGCAGCAGCGGCAGTGGCTGCCGGACCTGCTCGGCGGCGAGCTGCTCGGCGCCTACTGCCTGTCCGAGGCAGGCAGTGGCTCCGATGCCGCGGCGCTGCAGACCCGCGCCGTCCGGGACGGCGAGGAGTACGTCGTCAGCGGCACGAAGGCATGGGTGACCCACGGCGGCCACGCCGACTTCTACAACCTCATGGTGCGCACCGGAGGCGACGGCCCCGGTGGCGTCTCCTGCCTGCTCGCCGAGGGCGAGATGGACGGGCTGCAGGCCCAACCGCCCGAGCGCAAGATGGGCCTGCGCTCCTCGCCGACCGCCTCACTCGTGCTCGACGGCGCCCGGGTGCCGGTCGGGCGCCGGCTGGCCGCCGAGGGCGAGGGGTTCCGGATCGCGATGAGCGCCCTGGACGGCGGCCGGCTCGGCATCAGCGCCGTGGCGGTGGGGCTCGCCCAGGCCGCCCTCGACCTCGCGGTGGAGCACGCCCGCGAGCGCCGGCAGTTCGGCCAGCGGATCGCGGACTTCCAGGGCCTGTCCTTCCTGCTCGCCGACATGGCCACCGCTGTCGAGGCGGCCCGCGCGCTGTACCTGTCGGCCGCGCGGCTGCGCGATGCCGGCCGGCCCTACAGCACGCAGGCCTCGATGGCCAAGCTGCTCGCCACCGACACCGCCATGCGGGTGACCATCGACGCGGTGCAGGCGCTCGGCGGCTACGGCTACGTCGAGGACCTGCCGGCCGAGCGGTACCTCCGCGAGGCCAAGGTGATGCAGATCTTCGAGGGCACCAACCAGGTGCAGCGCCTCGTCATCGGCCGCGCGCTGACCCCGCGGTGAGGCTCCCGTGACCGACCTCGACGCGGTCGACCGGCACGTGCTGGCCCTGCTCGCCGAAGACGGGCGCCGCAGCTACACCGACATCGCGCGGGAGACCGGCCTGTCCACGTCGGCCGCCCACCAGCGGGTACGCCGGCTCGAGCAGCGCGGAGCCGTCGTGGGCTACTCGGCCACCCTCGACCCGCAGGTCACCGGGCTGCCGCTCACCGCGTTCGTCTCCGTCACGCCCATCGACCCCGGGGCGCCCGACGACGCCCCGGAGCGGCTGCGTCACCTCGCCGCCGTCGAGGCGTGCCACAGCGTCGCCGGGGACGAGAGCTACATCCTCAAGGTCCGCGTCGCCGGACCGTCCGAGCTCGAGCAGCTGCTCCAGGAGATCCGCGGCGCGGCCCAGGTGCGCACCCGCACCACCGTGGTCCTCAGCACCCCCTGGGAGGGACGTACGCCGCCCCTGCCCGACCCCCGCCGGGCCTGACCCGTCCGGCCCGGCGGTCCGCCGTACCGCCACAGGTCTGGCAGCCGCCAGCTCACCCGCGTCCCAGCACCCGGTCCACGGCGATCTCGATCGCGACCCGCGCCGGGTTCTCACGGGGGCGCCGGTAGCGGGCGGCGTACCGTTCGACCGCCTCGGCCACCCGGACCGGGTCGTCGGTCAGCGTCGCCGGTCCCTCCAGCGCCAGCCAGCGCGCCCCGTCGACCTGGGCGACCACCGCCCGGCTGCCGGCCCGCACGTGCGCGGCCTTGCGCGAGCCGCCGCCGGTGATCACGCGGGCGAGCCGACGCTGGTCGTCCCAGGTGAAGCCGACGGCGACGACGTGCGGGGTGCCGTCCGGGCGCAGCGTGGTGAGCGTCCCCAGGTGGCGCTCGGCGAGGAACGCCCGCACCGGCTCGGGCAGCTCCGCGGGATCCAGTGCCATGCGGGCAGACTGCCATCGCGGGCTGACTGGCGCCCGGGCAGAGTAGGGACGTCAGGATCGCCTCGGGGAGGTGCACCGCATGGAGACCGGGTTCGCTGCCGCCGACTCCAGGGACGACTACGCCCGGGCCCGGCGCAACGCCACGCTGGCGCGACTCGCGGCCCGGCTGCGCATGCGCTCCGGCGACCTCGACGTGCTGCTGCCGTTCGACGAGGTGGTGACCGCGCTGGGCCGGCGGGGGGAGACCTACCTGGGCGAACAGCTCGTCGACCTGGACGCGATCGTGGGGTCCGTCGACCGGACCACGGGCTTCGACCGCCGGTTCCGGCCGACCAGCCCGCAGTCCCGGGTCCGCTTCGAGCGGATCGCGGCGGCCACCCGGCGCGGCGAGGTGCTGCCGCCGGTGGACCTCTACCGGATCGGGGAGGTGCACTTCGTGCGCGACGGCCACCACCGCGTCGCGGTCGCCCGCGCGCTCGGCCGCGAGGTCGTCGCCGCCCGGGTCGTCCTGGTGCACACCGCGGTCGGAGCAGGGGTGGGGCTCACGTTGGCCGACCTGCCGCTCAAGGGCCACGAGCGGCTGTTCGCCGAGCGGGTCCCGTTGCCACCGGCCCTGCGCTCGCGGGTCGTGCTGCAGGACCCGGACGACTACGCCATGCTCGCCGAGGGGGTCGAGGCGTGGGGCTTCCGGCGCGACCAGGAGCGCGGCGAGCTGGGCGACCGGCCCACCACCGCACTGGCGTGGTTCACCGAGGAGTACGAGCCGGTGCTCAACGCGCTGCGCGAGGCCGGCCTGCACCCGGGTGCGGGCACGCAGGATGCACGGGTCTACCTTCAGTTCGCCCGTGAGCGCTACCACGTCCTGCGCACGCACCGGTGGGACGACAGCGTCATCGACCGGCTCCGGCTGCGCTCCCGCCCGACCTGACTCGGGCCGCCGGCTGTCAGCCCGTGGTAGCCGCCCCGTTGCCACCGGCCGTGCCGTCGGACCCCGTCCCGGCCCCGGCGCCGGCCGCCCCGGCCCCGCTCCGGTCAGCGGCAGTGGCCCCGGCCGGCTTGTGGCGCCGGGTCAGCGACTCGCCGGTCTCCGGGTCGAACAGGTGCAGCTTGCGGGCGTCCAGCCAGATCTGCGCGTCCTGACCGTCGCGCACGTTGCTGGTGGCGTCCAGCCGAGCCACCAGCTGGCTCTCGTCGCCGCTGCTCTGCTCGAGGTCGAGGTCGCCGGCGAGCTGGTTGAGCTGTCCGGCGTGCTCGGACCCCGGCTGGTAGGGCAGGTAGGCGAACAGCTCCGAGCCCATCCACTCGATCAGCCCGACCATGGAGGTGAACACGACGCCCTTCCCGCGGTCGGACTCGGACACCATCTCGGCGTCCTCGAAGTGCTCGGGCCGCAGGCCTGCGATGACCTGCCGCTCGCCGGGACCACCGTTGAGCCGACCGGTGACGTCCTCGGGGAGCTCGACCTCGGCGAAAGGCAGGGTCAGCTTGCCGCCGGACAGCTTCCCGGGCAGCAGGTTCATCGACGGGGAGCCGATGAAGCCGGCGACGAACAGGTTGGCCGGGTCGTTGTAGAGGTTGCGCGGGGTGTCCACCTGCTGCACGACGCCCTTGCGGAGCACCGCGACCCGGTCGCCGAGGGTCATCGCCTCGGTCTGGTCGTGCGTGACGTAGACGGTGGTGGTGCCGTACTTCTTCTGGATGCGCGCGATCTCGGTGCGCATCTGCACGCGCAGCTTGGCGTCCAGGTTGGACAGCGGCTCGTCGAACAGGAATGCCTTCGGGTCGCGCACGATCGCGCGTCCCATCGCCACCCGCTGGCGCTGCCCGCCGGAGAGGTTGGCCGGCTTGCGGTCGAGGTTCTCGGTCAGCTCGAGGACCCGCGCGGCGTCCTCGACCCGACGGTCGACCTCCTCGTCGGCGACCTTGGCCAGCCGCAGCGGGAAGGCCATGTTCTCGCGCACCGACAGGTGCGGGTAGAGCGCGTAGTTCTGGAAGACCATCGCCAGGTCGCGGTCCTTGGGCGCCCGGTCGTTGACGACCTCGTCGCCGATCCGCATCTCGCCGTCGGAGATGTCCTCCAGCCCGACGATCATCCGGAGCAGGGTGGACTTCCCGCACCCGGACGGGCCGACCAGGATGACGAACTCTCCGTCGTCGATGTCGAGGTCGACCGACGTGACGGCTTCGGTGCCGTCGGCGTAGCGCTTTGTGATGCCCCGCATGGAGATCGCTGCCATGGACCTAGCCCTTCACTGCACCGGCGGTGAGACCGGCGACGATGCGGCGCTGGAAGACCAGCACCATGACGATGATCGGGACGGTGACGACGATCGCCGCGGCGGCGATCTCGCCGGTGGGGTTGATGAAGTTGCTGCTGGCCGTGAAGAAGGCGGTCGCCGCCGGGACGGTGCGGGCGTTCTCGGTCGAGGTGAGTGAGATGGCGAACAGGAAGTCGTTCCAGCAGAAGATGAACACGATGATCGCGCTGGTGAAGACGCCGGGCAGTGCCAGTGGCAGGATCACCCGTCGGAAGGCTTGGTACGGCGTCGCGCCGTCGACCTGCGCGGCCTGCTCGAGGTCGAAGGGGATCTCGCGGAAGAACGCCGCCAGGGTCCAGATGGACAGCGGCAGCGCGAAGGTCATGTAGGGCAGGATCAAGCCGGGCCAGGTGTCGTAGAGCCCGGTCGCGCGCCAGATGTTGAACAGCGGCCCAATGATCGACACCGGCGGGAACACCGCGATGGCGAGCGCACCGGACAGCAGGAGCGCCTTGCCGGGGAAGTTCAGCCGCGCGATGGCGTACGCCGCGAAGGCCGCCAGCACGACCGCGATGACGGTGGTGATGAGCGAGATGCCGATGGAGTTGATGAGTGGGCGGACGAACTCGCCGCTGGTGAAGATGCTCTTGTAGTTGGTGAGGCTCGGGTCGGTCGGGATCAGCTTGCCGTCGCCGACGGCCGCGGACGGCTTGAGGGAGAGCGACAGGATCCACAGCACGGGGAACAGCGCGTAGGCGACGATCCCGACCGTGCCGATCTTCCACCCGGCTCCGCTGCCGGCCGTGGGCCGCTCCCGCCGCCGCGCGGTGGCCCTTGCGGGCGCCCGGTCCCGGTCGGCCCCGACCTTCTCCGAGCCGAGCGTCGTGGCGGTCATCAGCCCTGTCCCTTCACGGTGCCGAGGTTGGTCTTGAAGCCCTTCACGAACACGAAGGCGATCGCGATGATGAACAGGAACAGCAGGATCGAGATGGCCGACCCCAGGCCGAGGTTGACCCGGCTGATCAGGGCGTTGTAGCCGAGCCCGCTGATCGTCTGCGTCTTGTTGGCACCGGCCGTCTGCACGTAGACGGTGTCGAAGATGCGGAACGCGTCCAGGGTGCGGAACAGCAGCGCCACGAGGATGGCGCCCTTCATGTTCGGCAGGGTCACGCGGAACAGCCGCTGCGTCGCGGTCGCACCGTCGACCTTGGCCGCCTCCTGCAGTTCCTCCGGCACGGTCGCGAGGCCGGCCAGCAGCAGCAGGCTCATGAACGGCGTTGTCTTCCACACCTCGGTGACCACGATCGTCGCGAACGAGCCGATCGGGCCGCCCAGCGGGTTGAGCATGCCCGGCAGGAAGCCGGTGTCCGGCGACACGGCAAAGCGGAAGGCGAACGCCGCGATCACCGTGATGATTCCGTAGGGGATCAGGATCGAGGTGCGCACGGTGCGCCGGCCGAAGATGGCCCGGTGCATGACCAGCGCGAAGGTCAGTCCGATCACCAGCTCGAGCGCGACGGAGGCCACCGTGATGATCGCGGTTGCTCCCACGGCCCGCCACCAGACCCCGCTAGACAGGATCAGGGCGTAGTTGCTCAGCCCGATGAAGGCGTTCTGACCCGGCGTGCGCAGGTCGTAGCGGAACAGGCTCAGGTAGACCGCGTACACGATCGGGTACGCGGTGACCAGCAGCATGATCACGGTCGCCGGCGCCGCCAGCTTGAGGCCGAGCCGGCGCTCGGCCTTGGCCCGGTCGGTCTGGCTGTTCCGGCCGGCTGGTGGGGTCGCCTGGACGCGGTGGGAGCCGGCCTGGGCAGTGGCTGTCGTCATCTAGAGCACCGCCTGACTGTCGAGAGCGCGCACCAGCAGGTCGCGCAGGGCCTGGTAGCTCTTCTCCGGCTCGATGGACGCCATCGGGTGCAGCACCTGGCGGACGGCCAGCGAGATGTCGTTGTAGCTGGGGGTGACCGGCCGTGGCGCGGCCTGCTCCAGCTGCGCGGTCATCAGCGGCAGGAACGGCAGCGCCTTCTTGATCTCGGGGTCGTCGCCGAGCGAGCGGAGCACGGAGGGCTGGCCGCCGGTCGTCGCGATGGTGCGCTGCTGGGCCGGGTCGGTCAGGCAGTTGATCGCCTTGAGGGCGGCGGCGCGGTGCTTGGAGTACTTGCCGATGCCGAGGTTGTAGCCGCCGAGCGGCGCCTTGGCCGGCAGGTCCGGGTTCACCCGCGGGTACGGCGCGTAGCCGTAGTCGGCTGCCAGCCCCTTGTCGGCCTCGACCACGCTGGGGTAGACGAACGGCCAGTTGATCATGAACGTGCTGTCGCTGCTGGCCTTCTGGAAGGCCAGCCGGTTGTCGTCCTCGCCCGAGGTCGACAGCGCGGTGGGGGCGGCCGACGAGGACGCGTAGCGCCGCATGACCGACAGCGCCTTGACGGTGGGGTCGTGCGGGAGGTCGATCTTGGCCTTGTCACCGTTGCCGGCGGCGACGATGTGGCCGCCGGCGCTCTCCTCCAGGGCGTTGAAGAACACAGTGAGGCTCTCGGCCCGCTTGCCGGTCTCCTGGATCTTGGTGTTCATCTGCTCGGCCGTGGTCAGCAGCTCGTCCCAGGTCTTGGGCACCGGTCGGTTGCCGAGCTTGCTCTTGCGGTACCAGAGCAGCCGGGTGTTGCTGTTGAGCGGCGCCCCGAACTGCTTGCCGGCGTACTGCGCACTCTCGAACGGGCCCTTGAGCACCTGCTGGTCGTTGCCGACGTTGGCCAGCTCACCGGGGGAGTACGGCGTGATCCAGCCCGCCTGGGCGAACTCGCCGGTCCACACCACGTCCATGCCGATGAGGTCGATGGAGGAGTCGCGGGCAGCGAGCCGCCGGACCAGCTGCTCGCGCTGCTGGTCCGGCGTGGTCGGCAGGCTCTGGGCGCGCAGCTCGTAGGCGCCGCCCGAGGAGCTGTTGCAGGCCGCGATCACCTTGGGCAGCCAGGACTCGCTGCCGATGTACCAGTTGACGACCGGGGCGCCGGTGGCCGAGGTCTCCCCGCTGCCGGAGCCGCATGCCGCCAGTGGTGCGAGCACCAGGGCGGCGGCGGCCAGCCGTGTCGCGACGCGCATCCCGACCTCCTCGTCGTATGCCGGCGACGGCCGCCCGGGGCCGACTCCGCTGCCGCACTGTGTACTCCCTCGCCGACGGTTGCGCCCGGCCGCGCGCCGCACGTCGTTGCTGTTGTGCGAGCGTGGCCCGGTGACCGGACCGGACCTGCAGGGCGCGCTGGCGGCGGGGCCGGGCTGGCCGGCCGCCGCGCCGACCACCGGTCCGCTGGCCGGCGTACGGGTGCTCGACCTGTCCCGCGTGCTCGCGGGGCCCTACTGCTGCATGGTTCTCGCCGACCTCGGCGCCGACGTGATCAAGGTGGAGCGCCCCGGCCTGGGTGACGACACCCGGCGCTGGGGTCCGCCCTTCCACGGTGAGGACGCGGCGTACTTCTTCTCGGTGAACCGCGACCGGCGGTCGGTGACCCTGGACCTGAGCGCCGCGGGCGGCCGGGCGGTGGTGGCCCGGCTGGCCGAGGCCGCCGACGTGGTGGTCGAGAACTTCCTGCCGCGCCACCTGCAGGCGCTCGGTCTCGCCGAGCTGCGCGAGCACTCACCGGCGGTGTGGGTCTCGGTCCGGGGCGCCGGCGGCGACGGCCCGGACGGCGACAAGCCCGGCTACGACGTGATGGCGCAGGCCCGCAGCGGGCTGATGTCGGTCACCGGGACGCAGGAGCCGACCAAGGTGGGCGTGGCGGTCGCGGACGTCGTCAGCGGGCTGTACGCCGCCGTGGCCGCGGTCGCCGGGCTCGTGGCGCAGGGGCGACCGGGGGATCTGCCGCCGTTGCGGGTCGAGGTGGGCCTGCTCGAGGCGGCCGTCGCGATGCTGGTCAACCAGGCCAGCAACGCGCTGGTCGGCGACACCGTCCCGACGTACGCCGGCAACGACCACCCCAACATCGCGCCCTACGGACCGGTCCCCTGCCAGGACGCGCCGCTGGTGGTGGGCGCGGGCAACGACGCGCAGTTCGCCCAGCTGTGCAAGGGGATCGGGCTGGTGCCGAAGGCCGCGTGGACGACCAACGCCGGCCGCGTCGCCGACCGCACGGCGCTGGCCGACGCGCTGGCCGAGGTGCTGTCCGCCCGGCCCGCACGCGAGTGGGCCGCCGTCCTGGCCGGGGTGGGCGTGCCGTGCGCGCCGGTGCAGGACCTGGCCGCGCTGCCCTCGGACCCGCAGGTCGTCGCGACCGGCCTGCTGCAGACGGTGCCGCACCCGGCCGGAGCGGTGACCGTGGTGGGCTCGCCGTACCGCCTGGACGGTGTCCGCCCGCGCGTCCGGGTGGCGCCGCCGGTCCTCGGGCAGCACACGGTGGAGGTCCTGACAGCACTGGGACTGTCGACGGAGCAGGTGGAGGAGGTCGTCGGTGCCGACGGGCGGTGAGGCGCTGGTCCGCGCGCTGCGGGCACTCGAGGTCGACGTCGCGTTCGGGCTGCCGGGGGTGCACAACCTCGCGGCCTGGAAGGCGTTCCCGGGTTCCGGCGTGCGCTTGGTCGGGGTGCGGCACGAGCAGACGGCCGGCTACGCCGCGGACGGCTACGCCCGGGCCACGGGTCGGCTCGGCGTCGCCCTCACCACCACCGGGCCGGGCGCGGCCAACGTCGTCGCGGCCACCGGCGAGGCCTGGTCGGCCCACTCACCGCTGCTGGTCGTCGCGACGGACGTGCCGACGACGGCACGTCGGCCGGGCGTGTTCCGGGGGACGCTGCACGAGACGACCGACCAGGCGTCGTTCTTCCGCCCGGTGACCAAGGCGTGCCTGCGGGTCGCGCGGGCGGACGACATCGGCGCGGCGGTGCAGCGCGCCGGGCGGCTCGCGCTCGAGCACCCGCGGCGGCCGGTCTACCTGGAGGTGCCGACCGACCTGCTGTCGGCGACGGTAGAGCTGCCCCCGCCGCCCCCCGCCGCTGCCTCGGTGTACGTCCGACCCTTGCGGCTGCCAGGGGCGACCGCCCGGCTGGCCGAGTCGCGGCGGCCGCTGGTGTGGGCCGGCGGCGGCGCGCAGGCGTCCGACGCCGGCGAGCTGGTCCGCCAGCTCGCGTGGCACCTCGGCGCCCCGGTGCTCACGTCGTACGGCGGCCGCGGCCTGCTGCCGCCCGACGACCCGAACCTGGTGCCGCTGCCGCCGCACGCGCCGGAGGCCGGGGCGCTGTGGGACGCGGCCGACCTGGTGCTTGTGCTGGGCAGCGACATGGACGCGATGAACACCCAGGGGTTCCGCCAGCCGCGGCCGCCGACGGTGCTGACCGTCGACCTGGCCGAGCCGGTCAACCTGGTGCCGGACGTGCATGTGCGGGCGGACGTGGGGGAGGGGCTGCGGGCGCTGCTCGACGGGCTGCCGGCCGGCCCGCGGGACTGCTGGTTCGTGCGTCCCGCCGGCCGCTCGTCGTACGCGGGGCCGGAGACGACGTTCCTGGACGAGCTGGAGTCCGGGCTGCCCGACGACGCGGTGGTGGTGGCCGACATGTGCGTGCCCGGCTACTGGTACGGCGGCTTCGGCCGGGTCGGGCGCCCTCGCGGGCTGGCCTACCCCGTGGGCTGGGGGACGCTCGGCTTCGGCTTCCCGGCGGGGCTCGGCGCGGCGCTGTCCGGTCGCCCGGCCGTGGCTCTGGTCGGTGACGGCGGCTTCCTGTTCGGCTGCGGCGACCTGGCAACCGCGGCGCAGGAGCAGCTGCCGCTCACGGTGGTGCTGGTCGACGACGGGGGCTATGGGATGCTCGCCTACGACTTCCGAAGGGCCGGCCAGACGCCGGTCGGGTGCGACCTGGAGCCACCCGACTTCGTCGCACTCGCAGCGGCTTTCCGCGTTGCGGCGCGCGAGGTCACGGTGGCGGAACTGGGCGCTGCCGTCGCCGCCGGCATCGCGAGCGGCCGGCCGAACCTGGTGGTGCTGAAGGCGTCCTACCTCCCGCCGCACAACACCTCGCCCCGCTGGTACCGCGCGGACGACTGACCGGCCGGGTGCCGCCGGCCCGCTACAGGCGGAAGTCCACGTCCGGGGTCGGCGCCTCGACGTCCATCTGCGCCTTCTGCAGCCTGCCGGCGTAGTCCCAGTTCATCGACTGCCAGCGGGTGAACTGGTCCAGCACCCAGATGCCGCTCTGGCGCGAGCCGTTGCCGCTCTTGCCGTTGCCGCCGAAGGGCAGGTGGGCCTCCGCGCCGGAGGTGGAGTTGTTGACCGACAGCATCCCCGCGCCGACCCGCTCGCGGAACCGGAACACCGCCTGCGGGCTGTCGGTGTAGATCGCCGCGGACAGGCCGTAGCCGTGCCCGTTGGCGAGCTCGACCGCCTCGTCGAAGGTGGAGAACGACACCACCGGCACGATCGGGCCGAACGTCTCGTGCCGGTACAGCGCGTCGTCAGGGCGTACGCCGGTGACGACCACGGGGTGGGCGAAGACCCCGGCGTCCGGGTCGCCGAGGAAGCCGGTGCGCGGGTTGGCCGAGGTGATGCGGCCGGTGCCCGTGGAGCCCTGCACCTGGTGGTGCGGCTGCACCTCACCCAGCCACTTCTCGTATCCCTGCAGGAAGCGCTCAGACAGCATCGGGCCGTAGAGCACGTCCTGCGAGGGATCGCCGATCACCGCCTGCTCGACCCGTGCGATGAAGCGGGCCAGGAACGCCTCCTCGACGTCCTCGTGCAGCACCACGACGCCGAGCGAGGTGCAGCGCTGCCCCGCCGTGCCGAAGCCGGAGAACAGCGCGCCCTCCGCGGCCAGGTCGAGGTCGGCGTCGGGCAGCACGACCAGCGGGTTCTTGCCACCGAGCTCCAGGCACGGCGTCTGCAGGTGCCGCCCGCACAGCTCGCCGATCCGGGCCCCCACCTCGGAGGAGCCGGTGAAGCCGACCTTCTGCACCAGCCCGAGGTCCAGCGCGCGGGACAGCCCGTCGTACGTCGTCGGGCCGTCGGCGTGCACCGTGTTGAGGACGCCGGGCGGCAGCCCGCCGGCGACGAACAGCCGGGTCAGGGCGTCGCCGAGGGCGGCGGAGTACTCCGCGGGCTTCCAGACGACGGCGTTGCCGCACAGCAGGGCTGGCACGAGGTACCAGGACGGCACGGCCACCGGGAAGTTGCCGGCGGTGACGACGCCCGCGACGCCCACCGGCACCCGGAAGGTGAACAGCTGCTTGTCGCGCATCTCCGACGGCACCGTCTGGCCGTAGAGCCGGCGGCCCTCGCCGAGGAAGAAGTCGCAGGTGTCCACGATCTCCTGCACCTCGCCACGTGCTTCGGCGAGCGGCTTGCCGACTTCGCGCACGACCAGCCGGGCGAGCGCCTCGGCGTTGGCCTCGACCAGGCGCCCGATCTGGGCCACGACCCGGCCGCGCACCGGCGCGGGGGTCGCGGCCCAGGCCGGCTGCGCCGCGGTCGCCGCCCGGAAGGCGTCGACGAGCTGGTCCGCGGTCGCCAGCGAGACCTCGGCGAGGACGTCGTCGAGCCGGGCCGGGTTGACCGAGGGCAGGGATCCGGCCGCACCGACGACGTCGGCCCCGCCGATCAGAGAGGCGAGCATGCTCAGGACTCCTGGGAGAGGTGGGTCAGGACGTGGTCGAGGGCGGCGACGCCGGCCTCGAGCTCGGCCTCGGACACGGTCAGGGCGGGACGGAAGCGCACGCTGCGGCTGCCGCAGCCCAGCGCCAGGACGTGCTCGCGCTCCCGCAGCGCGGACAGCACGGCGTCGCGGTGCGCGGCGTCGGGCAGCGAGAAGGCGCACATCAGCCCACGGCCACGCACGTCGGTGACCTCGGGATGTGCCGCGGCCAGGCCGTCGAGCAGGCGGATCAGGTGGGCGCCGGCCACACCGGCCCGGGCGATCAGGCCGTCGGCCTCAACCACCTCCAGGATGCGCCGGCAGCGCACCATGTCGACCAGGTTGCCGCCCCAGGTGGAGTTGATCCGCGAGGAGGTGGCGAAGACGTTGTCGGGCACCTCGTCGACCCGGCCGCCGGCCATGACGCCGCAGACCTGAGTCTTCTTGCCGAAGGCGACGACGTCGGGCGCGACGCCCAGCTGCTGGAAGGCCCAGGCGGTGCCGGTCAGCCCGCAGCCGGTCTGCACCTCGTCGAGGACGAACAGCGCGTCGTGCTCGTGGCACAGCGCCTGCATCGCCTGCAGGAACTGCGGCCGGAAGTGGTGGTCGCCGCCCTCGCCCTGCACCGGCTCCATGACGAAGCAGGCGATGTCGTGCGGGTGCGCCGCGAAGGCGGCCCGCGCAGCCGACAGCGCGTCCCGCTCGCGGGCCTGCACGTCGTACCGCTTGGAGAGGTAGGGCGCGGGGATGCGCGGCCATGCGAACTGCGGGAAGCGCGACGTCTTCACCGGGTCGGTGTTGGTGAGCGAGAGGGTGTAGCCGCTGCGGCCGTGGAAGGCGTCGCGCAGGTGCAGCACCTTGGTGCCCAGGGCGGGGTCGAGCCCGTGCGAGTCGTTCCAGCGCGACTTCCAGTCGAACGCGACCTTGAGCGCGTTCTCCACCGCGAGCGCGCCGCCCTCGACGAAGAACAGGTGCGGCAGCCCCGGGTCGCCGAGCACCCGGGCGAAGGTGTCCACGAAGCGGGCCATCGGCACCGTGTAGACGTCGGAGTTGCTCGGCTTGTTGACCGCCGCCTCGTGCAGCTCGGCGGCGAAGCCCGGGTCGTCGGCCAGCGCCGGGTGGTTCATGCCCAGCGCGCTGCTGGCGAAGAAGGTGAACAGGTCGAGGTAGCGGGTGCCGTCCCGGGCGTCGACGAGCGTGGACCCGCGCGAGGCGGCGAGGTCCAGGACCAGGTCGAAGCCGTCGACCAGCAGGTGGCGGGACAGGCTGGTGTGCACGTCGCCGGCACGCATTCTGGTCGGCGCTACGGGCGGCGCTGTCGGCGCTGTCGTCGTCATGTCCGCAGCGTAGGGGGGAGGACTGCCCGCCGCCAAGCGTCCGGGCCGCAGATGCTCCCGCCGTGCAGGCAGTTCCGGGCATTTCCTCCGGGATGTCCTGCTCGGCCCTAGCCTGCCGACGTGACCACGACGCTGTGGCGGGGCGGCCGGCTGCGCTCACCGGCGGACCCGTTCGCCACGGCGCTGCTCACCGACGGCGACACGGTGGCCTGGGTCGGCTCTGACCAGGCGGCCGACGCGCTGGAGGCCGACGAGGTCGTGCAGCTGCACGACGCATGGGTGGCGCCCGCGTTCGTGGACGCGCACGTGCACGCCACCTCGACGGGGCTGGCGCTGACCGGGCTCGACCTCACCGACGCCCCGTCGCTCGCCGCCGCCCTGCACCGGGTGGCCGGGGCGGCCCGGACCGCCCGCGGAGGAGTGCTGCTCGGCACCGGCTGGGACGACAGCGGCTGGCCCGAGCGCCGGCCGCCCACCTCGGCCGAGCTGGACCGCGCGTCGTACGGCGGGGTGGTCTACCTCGCCCGCACCGACGTGCACAGCGCGGTGGCCTCCAGCGCCCTGCTGGCCGCCGTCCCCGGCGCCCGCGCCGCCCCCGGCTGGGTCGGTGACGGGCTGGTCCGGCGGGACGCGCATCACCTGGTGCGCCGGGCGGCGTACGGCACCGTCGGTCCGGGCCAGCGCCGAGCCGCGCAGCGCGCCGCGCTCGACCGCGCCGCCGCACTCGGCATCGCCTGCGTGCACGAGTGCGCCGGTCCGGACATCGGCGGCGAGCAGGACCTGCTCGACCTGCTGGCGCTGGAGCACGGCGTGCGGCGCCTCGGCTACTGGGGCGAGCTGGACGGCGTCGAGCGGGCCCGCGAGCTCGGGGCGGTCGGTGCCGGAGGCGACCTTTTCGCCGACGGTGCGCTGGGCAGCCACACCGCCTGCCTCACCGAGGCGTACGCCGACGAGCCGACCCGCGGCGAGACCTACCTCAGCGTCGCCGACGTCGCCCGGCACGTCGCCGCCTGCACGACCGCCGGGCTGCAGGCGGGCTTCCACGCCATCGGCGACGCGGCGCTGCAGGTCGTCGTCGACGGCGTCGCCGCAGCCGCCGAGCAGGTGGGGACCCCGGCGGTGCGGGCGGCCCGGCACCGGGTCGAGCACGCCGAGATGGTCGGCCCGGCACAGGTGGCGCGGCTGGCGGAGTACGGCGTGACAGCCAGCGTGCAGCCGTCGTTCGACGCGAGGTGGGGCGGACCGGACGGCATGTACGCGACCCGGCTCGGGGCCGACCGCGCGGCCGGCATGAACCCCTACGCCGCCCTGGCCGCCGCCGGCGTCGCGCTCGCCCTCGGCTCCGATGCGCCGGTCACGCCGCTCGACCCGTGGGGTGGCGTACGAGCGGCGGTGCGGCACCGGACCGCCGGCAGCGGGCTGTCCGCCCGGGCGGCGTTCTCAGCGCACACCCGGGGCGGCTGGCGGGCGGCCCGCCGGGACGGCGAGGGCGAGCTGGTGCCGGGCGCCCCGGCGACGTTCGCCGTCTGGCAGGTGGAGGGGGAGCTGCTGGTCCAGACGCCCGACGAACGGGTCGCCGGCTGGTCCACCGACCCGCGTGCCGGGGTCGCCGGGCTGCCCGACCTGGACGGGCCGGACCCGCGCTGCCTGCGCACCGTGGTGCGCGGCCGGACGGCGTACGACGCGGCAGGCTGAGGCGCACGGCAGACTGTGGAGGTGACCGCGACCTCGACGGTGCCTCCCGTGCCGCCGGCAGCGCCGGTGCCGCCGCCAGGAGCGGCGGCCGTCGGCGCACCGACGCGTCGTCGTCGCATCCTGCGCCCCGCCGCCGCGGTGCTCGCCGGGCTGCTGCTGCTGGTCGCCTTCCCGCCCGTAGGACTGACGGCACTGGCGGTGCCGGGCGTCGCCCTGCTCACCCTCGCATGCCGCAGGACGACGGCGCGCCGCGGTTTCGGCCTGGGACTGCTCACCGGGCTCGCCTTCTTCCTGCCGCTGCTGCACTGGAGCGGGGCTGTCGCCGGGCCGTTGGCCTGGTTCCTGCTCGCCGGCCTGCAGGCGTTGTTCGTCGGTGCCCTCGGCGCCGCGCTCGCGGTCGTGTCCCGGCTGCCCGCAGGGGCGCTGTGGACTGCGGCGCTCTGGGTCGGGGAGGAGGCGCTGCGCAGCCGGCTGCCGTTCGGCGGGTTCCCCTGGGGGCGGCTGGCCTTCAGCCAGGGCTCCGGCCTGCTGACCCCGCTCGCAGCGCTGGGCGGTGCGCCGCTCGTCAGCGCGGCGGTCGGACTGCTCGGCGGCGCGGTGGCGGTGCTGCTCACCCGGCCCGGCCGGCGCGAGCTGCTGGTCACCGGTGGGCTCGTCGCCGCCGTGCTGGCGGCTGCCCTGGCATGGCCCGTGCCGGTCGGGGGGCAGCAGGTCGTCGTCGCCGTCGTGCAGGGCAACGTGCCCCGGCTCGGGCTGGGCTTCAACGCCCAGCGCTCCGCGGTGCTGGACAACCACGTCGCCGCCACCCGCACGCTGGCCGCCGACGTCCGCGCCGGCCGGACCCCCCGCCCCGAGCTGGTCATCTGGCCCGAGAACGCCTCCGACATCGACCCGTTCACCGACCCGGCCGCCGCCGCCCGCATCCGGCTCGCGGTGCGCGACGTCGGGGTGCCGGTGCTCGTCGGCGCGGTCCTCGACGGGCCCGGCGACAAGGTCAGCAACACCGGGGTCGTCTGGGACCCGGTGACCGGTCCCGGCGCCCGTTACGTCAAGCGCCACCCGGTGCCCTTCGGTGAGTACATCCCGCTGCGCGGGCTGGCGCGGCGGGTGAGCTCGAAGGTCGACATGGTGCCGCGCGACTTCGTCTCCGGCCGCCGCGTCGGCGTGCTGCAGGTGGGACCGGCCCGTCTCGGCGACGTGATCTGCTTCGAGGTGGCCTACGACGGTCTGGTCCGTGACGTCGTCACCGGGGGAGGCCGGCTGCTGGTCGTGCAGACCAACAACGCGACGTTCGGGCGCTCCGGCGAGAGCTCGCAGCAGCTGGCGATGAGCCGGCTGCGGGCGGTGGAGCACGGCCGGGCGGTTCTGGTCGCCGCCACCAGCGGCATCAGTGCGGTGATCGGGCCGGACGGGCGGCTGGTGGACCGCAGCTCGGTGTTCACCCGGGACGTGCTGGTGCAGCGGGTCCCGCTGCGGTCCGCGACGACGCCGGCCACCCGGCTCGGCGCGCTGCCCGAGCTGCTGCTCGCCCTGGCCGGGGCCGGCGCGCTCCTGCTGGCCCGGAGAAGGCCCCGCCGGTGAACGGGCTCGGCCGCGTCCTGGTCGTGGTTCCGACGTACGACGAACGAGACAGCCTCGCGGGGGTCGTGGACCGGCTGCACGCGGCCTGTCCGGAGGCCGGGGTGCTCGTCGTCGACGACGCGAGCCCGGACGGGACCGGCGCGCTGGCCAATGCACTCGCGGCCGGCGACGAACGCGTGCACGTGCTGCACCGCCCCGTAAAGGCAGGGCTCGGGGCGGCGTACGTCGCCGGTTTCGGCTGGGCCGCCGAGCGCGGCTTCGGCGTGGTGGTCGAGATGGACGCCGACGGCTCGCACGCGCCGGAGCAGCTGCCGCTGCTGCTGGCGGCGCTCGCCGACGCCGACGTCGCACTGGGCAGCCGCTGGGTGCCGGGCGGACGGACAGTCGGGTGGTCCAGGGGCCGGCAGGTCATCAGCCGGGCGGGCAACGCCTACGCGCGGATGGTGCTCGGCCTGCCGCTGGCCGACGCGACCGGCGGGTTCCGCGCCTACCGTGCCGAGGTGCTGGACGCGCTGCCACTGGGCGAGGTCGCCTCGCAGGGGTACTGCTTCCAGGTGGACCTGGCCTGGCAGGCGTGGCTGGCCGGCTACCGCGTCGTGGAGGTGCCGATCACCTTCGCCGAGCGGGAGCGCGGCCGGTCCAAGATGAGCCGGTCGATCGTGTTCGAGGCGCTGTGGCGGGTGAGCTGGTGGGGGCTGCGCAGCGGCCGCTCACGCCGTCGCGGGCGCGTCGACGTGAGCGCGGGGGGCTGAGCGGTGCCCATTCTGCTCGTCGTCGCGTTCATCGTGGTGCCGCTCGTCGAGATCTACGTCCTCATCCAGGTCGGGCAGCTGATCGGCGTCCTGCCGACGGTGCTGCTGCTCGTGGCCGACTCCGTCCTGGGGGCGGTCCTCGTGCGTCGCGAGGGCCGACGCACCTGGACGGCGTTCCGGGCCGCGCTGTCCGCCGGCCGGGTTCCTGCCAAGGAGGTCGCGGACGGGGCGCTGGTCATCTTCGGCGGCGCGCTGCTGCTCACGCCCGGCTTCACGACCGACGTGCTCGGCCTGCTGTGCATCCTGCCGCCGACCCGCCCGTTCCTGCGGCGGCGCCTGACCGGGGTGGTGACGCGCCGGCTGGGCGGGCGCGGCGTCGCCGGTCTCGGCCGACGACGACGCCCTCCGGCGTACGGCGTGCCGCGGACCGGACCCGGCTCGGGAGCGGTGCGGCCGGAGGGGCCCGGACGGGGCGCGGCCGGGGGGCATCCCGGCGCCGGTCGGGTGGTCGACGGCGAGGTGGTCGAGGACCCCTGAGGCCGGTGTCGCGGTGGGCATGAGTACGGGCCACGCCCCGCAGGACGTGGCCCGTCGACGAGCACTCTCAGGGACCGGTGTCAGGCGCTCTTCTTGCGCTCGCGCTCGGCGGACTTCTGTGCGGCGCGCACCTTGCCCTGGTGGTCGTGCAGCACGGCCAGTCGCTCGGAGAGGACCTCCTCGAGCTCAGCGGTCGAGCGGCGCTCCAGGAGCATGTCCCAGTGGGTGCGGACCGGCTTGACCTTCTTGGCCTCGGGCTGCTCGGCGTCCCGCAGCAGCGCGGTGGCGCCGCAAACCCGGCACTCCCAGGTCGGCGGGATCTCGGCCTCGGCCGCGAAGGGCACCGCCGTCTCGTGCCCTCGCGGGCAGTCGTAGGCGGTGCGCAGCCTCGGGGCGAACTCGGTGTGCCTGTCGCTCTCATAGCTCACCGCCCCGAGGCGGGTGCCTCGCAGGACACGGTCACTCATCATGGCCTCCCGTCGCGGGTGTCTGATCGTCCAACGAACGGACGCCTGGGAGGATTCCCGGACGCTGCCGGTGAACACCCTGGAGACGCCGTGCCGCTGCTCACCCGCCCACCGTCCCGCCGTCCGGGCCCCGTCCTGTCCCGAGCCGCTGCTGGCCTCTCGTCGGTCGAGGGGGTCGCGGTCGCACGCGCCGCCGTCGGTTCGGCACTCCTGGTCAGGCCGAGACTGCTGGCGCAGTCCCTCGGCGTCGACTCGGCCGCGAACGCCCGGATGAGCTGGGCAGTGCAGATGCTCGGTGCCCGCGAGGTGGCGCTCGGGCTGGGCACCCTGGCCGCGCTGCGCGGGGGAGCGGGGCGGGGTCTTCGGCTGTGGCTCATGGCCGGTCTGCTGGCCGACACGACCGACGCCGTCGTGGTGTCGGCGGCGGTCGGCCGTGGACGGCTGTCCAGGGGGAGCGGTACGGCGCTCGTCGCCGTGGCCGGCGCGGCCGCCGCGCTGCAGGCGAAGGCCGTGGCCAGCCCGTCCTCGCGCCAGATCTGAGCGAGGTCTGCCGACCGCCTACGACGACCCGCAGGGTCCGAGTGGTCAGGTTTTGCCCTCCCGGTGCCGACGTGACATACACACCGGTCACATCTGCCCCAGGAGGCTCGCCGTGCCACATCGCCGCTCACAGCTGCGCAGCCTCTTGCGCGCCCTCGGGGCGCTGCTGGTCTGCCTGGGTCTGGGCGCCGGCTCCCTCGCAGCCGCCGGTGGTCGTGGCTCCGACCCGGCCGGCGCCGTCCTGGCCGCCGCTCGAACGCACGTCGGTGACGCCTACGTCTGGGGCGGGACGGGCCCGCACAGCTGGGACTGCTCCGGCCTGACCTCGACACTGTGGCGCACCGTGGGACGGGTGCAGGGGATCCCGCGCACCGCCCAGCTGCA
>JAABUT010000343.1_pt1 | contig 81080 bp, 84 predicted proteins | sample 5559281 | NCBI WGS metagenome assembly JAABUT01 (sample SAMN10711880, study PRJNA513359) | rock metagenome | isolation source: Antarctica rocks | place: Antarctica: Victoria Land, Ricker Hills nord | collected 2016-01-04 | reverse complement strand
CCTTCTTCCGTGAGTTCCTTGGTCGGTTCTCACAGAGACTCACGCGGTGGCCCCCCAACGTCCCGGACCGACACGATCCGGCCGACGATCACGAGGGAGAGTTACACCACCTCAGAGGACGCAGCCCTTGCCGGATCACCACCCGAGTCTTGCCGGTGGAGGATCAGTCCTTGCCGAAGGCCGCGCTGACCTCCTAAGTGGAGACCGGGCACGTCTGCGGCCGCCGTCCGCCTCACGCCAAGTGGGGCAGGACCCTTGCCGGACCGCCACCCGAGTCTTGCCGGTGAAGGATCAGCCCTTGCCGAATGCAGCGCTGACCTCCCAAGTGGAGACCGGGCACCTGCGGCCGGCGGCCGCCTCCTCTCGAAGAAGAAACTCAAGATCGGCTGTCACAGACCCCACTGGGACCGCACTTACCAAGGGTGCAGAGGGCGCGCAGTCCAGGCAGTCCGGTCTGGACACGCTCTCACCCACGGAGGACGACATGGACAAGCTCCTGCTCACCCCGACCGAGGCCGCCACCGCTCTCGGCATCGGACGCTCCAAGGTCTACGAGCTGCTCCGCAACGGGACGCTGGCCTCGGTGCGGATCGACACGTGCCGCCGCATCCCCGCCGCCGAGCTGGACGCGCTGGTCGCGCGGCTCGGACACGTCGAGGCCCCGCACGGGGCAGGCCTGCCCCAGGTCCGTGAGGTCGGCTGAGGCCAGTCCACAGCCAGAGCCCGCATCCACAGATTGCCCTCGACGGGCGCTGGCTGACCGGCACTCGGGTGCGCTGACACCCCCATCCCGCTGGGCCGCTCGTCTGCGGCTCAAGGACGCAAGGAGCACGCCATGACGCCACGCCGCCGGTTCGGCCGGCTACGCAAGCTGCCCTCAGGTCGCTGGCAGGCCCGCTACTCCCTGCCCGACGGCCGAGAGATCAGCGCACCGTCGACCTTCATCATCAAGAGCGGCGCTGAGCGCTGGCTCGCCGGCATCGAGACCGATCTGGCCCGGGGCCAGTGGGTCGACCCCGCACGAGGGCAGGGAACTCTGGCGGCGTACGCAACGGCCTGGCTGCTCGCCCGGCCCGACCTCAAGATCCGAACCCGCGAGCTGTACGCCTGGTTGCTCGAGAAGTACCTGCTGCCCCAGCTCGGGCAGGTCCCGCTGGCCAAACTCAGCCCGACCATCGTGCGGACCTGGCACGCCGGGCTGGTCAGATCGGCACCCCCGACGCCCACCCGGCAGTCCTACAGCCTGCTCAGGGCGATGCTCAACACCGCGGTGGTCGACGAGCTGCTGATCCGCAACCCCTGCACCGTCCGCGGAGCCGGGGTCAGCCATGCCCCCGAACGCACCGTGGCCACGATCGCGCAGGTAAATGCACTGGCCGAGGCCGTACCGCCGCGCTACCGGATGCTGATCCTGCTCGCCGCCTGGTCCGGCGCCCGCTGGGGTGAGCTCGTCGCGTTGACCCGCGACAGCCTGGACCTTGAGCGAGGGACGCTGAGGATCGACCGGCAGTACGTCGAGCTCCGGGACGGCACCTTGCACCTGGACACGCCCAAGACCGCCGCCGGCGTCCGGACCGTGCACATCCCGCCGCACCTGATCCCGGACTTGCGGGCGCACCTGGAGTCGTGGACCACCGCGACGTCCCCGGTGATCTTCCCCAACGGCAAGGACCAGCCGATCCGTCGGGCCTCCTGGCGCTCGGTTTGGCTGCTCGCCCGCGACAAAGCCGGGCTGCCGCACTTCCGCTTCCACGACCTGCGCCACACCGGCAACACGCTCGCCGCCGCCACCGGTGCCAGCACCAAGGAGCTAATGGCCCGGATGGGTCACGCCAGCATGCGGGCTGCCCTGATCTACCAGCACGCCACCACCGACCGCGACGCCGCCATCGCCACCGCCTTGTCCGAGCTGGCCGCAGCTGCGGCGCCGAGCGTGAATGAGCACGATGCCCGCCAGGCGCCTCCCTCGTCAGGGCGGGCGTGAGCACGCTCGAACCGACCTTGACACCTCGTCGGCCCAGGGTCGCCTCAGGCACGAGCGACACCCCGTTGCGGCGATCCAAGGCGGCTTCTCCTCGCTGGCAACGTGGAGGGCCAGCGGCCAGACGTCATCGTCAGCCCAGCACCGACCAGTGCCGGCTCGCTGATATCGGTTGACCCATCGACAGCGGCGTTCTGCAGCTGCCCGGCGACGATCGTCGTCGACGAGCTTGACCAGCGGGTCTTATGCCGCGAGACGCTCCCTCAGTCAGCCGGTCGATGTCGACCTCCTGCCCGAGTAGCTCGGCCGCGGATCGCCGCGAGGCACTGCTTGCCAACGGGTGCTGTCATCGCGTCCTTCGAGACACCTCGGACCACCCCGACACGAGCGCCATCCTCAAGCCGGGATCGGCCGCAGATGTGCGCTGGCGAGCGGGTACGTCCCCGCGCTACGGGCACGCAGCGGGCACGCGGGCCAACTCGAGTCCAGGTGCGTGATCTTGGCGAAGTCGCCATACCGGCGCTGACCTGGGGCTTTCGGTGGAGCGGGCGACGGGAATCGAACCCGCGTTCTCAGCTTGGGAAGCTGATGTTCTGCCGCTGAACTACGCCCGCGCGGAACGGTCCCGGACTCTACTAGCCGGCCGCTAGCCTGCGGGTCGTGCTGCTCTCCGACCGTGACCTCAAGGCCGCACTGGCCTCCGGACGCCTCGGCCTGTCGCCGTACGACGAGGCGATGATCCAGCCGAGCAGCATCGACGTGCGGCTGGACCGGTTCTTCCGGGTGTTCGCCAACCACCGCTACACCCACATCGACCCGATGGTGGAGCAGGACGACCTCACCGAGCTGGTCGAAGCCCAGGACGAGGAGCCGTTCGTCCTGCACCCGGGCGAGTTCGTGCTCGGCTCGACGCTGGAGGTGATCACCCTCGGCGACGACCTGGCCTCGCGGCTGGAGGGCAAGGCGCTCGCTCTCGACACGGAGGTGCCGACGCCGTCGGGGTGGACCACCATGGAGCGCCTCGAGCCTGGCGACGAGGTCTTCGACCACGCGGGGAGGCCGACCGAGGTGGTCGCGGCCACGGAGGTGATGTCGCGACGGCCGTGCTACGAGGTCGTCCTCTCGGACGGCAGCCGGTTCGTGGCCGACGCACAGCACCAGTGGCTCACGACAACCGCAGCCGAGCGCGGTCGCCGCAGGTTCGGCGTGAGGCCGGTGGCCTCGACCCGGACGACCGAGCAGCTGGCGGCGACGCTGCGCACCGGACTGGAGTGGAACCACCAGGTGCCCGTGGCCGGCGCGGCGCAGTACGCCGACCGGGACGACCTCAGCATCGACCCCTACGTACTGGGCGTCTGGCTCGGCGACGGGACGACGACCTCAGCGGTCCTCACGACAGCGGATCCGCAGGTGGTCGAGGAGATCCGAGCCGCGGGCTACGAGGTCCACCGCACCGCGGTCCCGTACGGCTGGCGCGTCGGCGGCCGCCTCACGGATCACGCCCGCGACGGCGCCGGCCGCCACGCGGCGGACCGCTCGTTCGACAGCACGCTGCGGGCGGAGGGGTTGCTCGGTGACAAGCACGTACCGCAGCACTACCTCACCGCCGGCTACGACCAACGCCTCGCTCTGCTCCAGGGGCTCATGGACAGCGACGGCTGCGTCGACGAGGTGGGCCGCTGTGAGTTCGTGAGCACCCTTGAGCACCTGTCGCTGGCGGTGGTCGAGCTGGCTGCGAGCCTGGGCCTACGGCCGGTGTTGCGCAAGAAGAGGGTGACGCTGCACGGCGTTGAGCAGAGCCCCGGCTACCAGGTCAAGTTCACCCCGCACCTGCCGGTGTTCCGGCTGGAGCGCAAGCTGGCGCGACTGGTCCCCAAGCGGCGTCAGTCACGCTTCCGGGCCATCGTCGCGGTTCGCCCGGTGGAGAGCCTGCCGGTCCGCTGCATCGAGGTGGCGGCGCCGAGCGGCACCTTCCTGGTCGGCCGGACCTTCGTGCCGACGCACAACTCGAGTCTGGGCCGGCTGGGGCTGCTCACCCACTCGACGGCGGGGTTCATCGACCCGGGGTTCTCCGGGCACGTGACGCTGGAGCTGTCCAACGTCGCCAACCTGCCGATCAAGCTCTACCCCGGCATGAAGATCGGGCAGATCTGCGTGCTGCCGCTGACCTCGCCGGCGGAGAACCCCTACGGCTCCAGCGTCTACGGCTCGCGCTACCAGGACCAGCGCGGCCCGACGCCGTCGCGCTCCTACCTGCGGTTCAGCCGGACGCCGACGCGCTGACGGACTCCCCGGCATACGACGGCGACGCCGCGGGGGTGCGGAAGTCCCGCGCGCCGGGGACCAGCAGCGGCAGCAGGCTGGTCACGACCTGCGCAGCGACCGCGGTGACGAGCACGGGCCCACGCCCGACCGCGGAGACCAGCGGGCCGGTGAGCGCGAGCCCGAGCGGCAGCAGCGCCAGGGTGCACATCCAGTCCAGCGAGATGACCCGGGCGAGTAGCGCGCGCGGCACGTCGACCTGCAGGGCGCTCTCCCACCACACGATGAACGGCCCGAGCCCGAGGCCGCCGACGAACCAGCTGGCCGCGAGCACGGGCGCCGGCGCGTCGAGCAACAGAGCCAGCGGCTCGGCGGCGAACGGCAGCAGCGCCAGCAGGCCGGCTCGTCCGGGCAGCCGAGGTCGCCACCGCCCTGCCAGCAGGCCGCCGAGCAGGCCGCCGACCGCGCCGGTGGCGAGGACGTAGCCGTAGGTCGAGGCGGGAGCGCCGCTCTCGCGCAGCTGCACGGGCAGCAGCACCAGGACCGGCGCGACGCACAGCAGCAGCTGCAGGGTCGCCATGGCGAGCACCGCGGCGATCCACGGCCGGGCCCGCACCGCCGCCACGCCCTCGCGGATCTCGTGCAGCAGCCGCTGCCGCGCGGCCGCCTCGTGGGCCGGCTCGCGCACCCGCACCAGCGTCGCCAAGCTCACCGCGAAGGTGGCCGCGTCGACCAGGAACGCCACCCGCACCCCGGCCGCCGCGATCAGCACGCCGCCCAGGCCGGGACCGATCACCATGGCCAGGTGCTGGGACGAGCTGGACAGGGCGTTGCCGCCCGGCAGGTCGGGAGCGGGCAGCACAGTGGGCAGCAGTGCGCCGTACGCCGGGCGGAAGAAGGCCTCCCCGGCGCCGACCAGGAAGGTCAGGGCCGCGAGCACGGGGACGGGTGGCGCGCTGGCTGCTGCCAGCGCCAGCCCGAGCACGGCGAGCAGCCGCAGCACGTCGGCGCTGACCAGCACCCGCACGCGCGGCAGCCGGTCGGCCCAGACGCCGCCGAGCAGGGCGAACAGCACCAGCGCGCCGAAGCGCGCGGCGAGCACCAGGCCGAGGTCACCGGCGCCACCACCGCCCTGCAGCACGAGGACGGCGACGGCGACCGGGAACAGCTGGTCGCCGATGGCGCTCACCGCCTGACCGGTGAACAGCCAGCGGAAGTCCGGGTTGCGCAGCGCCTGCCTCACCGCACCACTGTCGCTCAGACGACCGACAGTCGGCACCAGGGTTTACGGCCTGCGGCCACCGGCAGCCGACTCAGCCGCGGACGGTCAGCGGGCGGCTGGCCAGCGGCACGGCGCCGCTGCCGGTGAGCCGGAAGGCCGTGACGGTGTGCGCACCCGGCGACCCGGGCGCCGGGAAGGAGCCTGTCACCCGGCAGCCGTCGAGCGCCCTCCGCCGACCGACGACCTTCGTGTCCCGCGCACCGGGCAGCGGTACGGCGGTCAGATCCGGGGCCAGCGCCTCCGCGTCCACGGCGAGCAGCACGTCCCCGCCGCCGCTGGGTCCGACCAGCGCATAGCGGACGGGCTGGTCGGCCGCGACGACGGTCGGCGCGACCGCGAGGGCCGGCGTCGTGCAGGACCGCTTGAGGTCGGGCCCACCCGAGCCGCCGCGCACCAGGAGGGCCAGCAGCACCAGACCTGCGAAGGCGAGCAGCTGACCACGGATGCCGATCACCTGTCCCCCGACCCGCAGCCCGGGTCGGGGCAGCTCACCGTTCTCGTCGAGCTCGGTGCCGCCGATGCCACTGCGGTCGGCCATCCGCTGGGCGGCCCGTTCGTAGGGGTCCGGGCCGGGCTTGCGCCTGTCGCGGAAGGCCATCGCGGGGCTACTCCCCGGGCCGCTTCGGGTTGAGCTGCCGGCCCTCGCTCCGCCCGCCGGGGGCGTCCCCCGGCTGACCCGCGTCCCCGGGCGTACCCGCGTCCCCCGGCGTACCCGTGCCGTCCTCAGGGCCAGCGTCCGGCGGCGGACCGTGTCCCTCAGGCGTGCGCGCCGGGTCGTCCTCCTGCGCCAGCTGAGGGTTGTCGGCGACGGCCGTCTCGTCCGGGTCGGACTGCACCGGCTTCGGGGCCTGCTCGACCACGTCCGGTGTGACGGGGGAGGGCGCCGCCTTCTGCCCGCCAGACGGGGGCTCCGAGGATGCCGGGGCGGCAGCGGGCGGGGGCTCGACCGCCGCCCCAGGCTCCGCGACCGGTTCCACGACCTCCGCGCCCGACGGCGCGCCGGCCACTCCCGGGCCCGGGCTCGCGGGGCCGCCCGTCGCGCGGCCGCCCGTCGCGCCACCGCCACCGGCACCGGCACCGGCCGGGACCAGCGAGCGGGCCAGGATCTGCGAGACGTCGAGCACCTGCAGGCCGTCCTTGGCCTTGCCCTCCTGCTGGCGGGCGGTGACGGCGTCGGACAGCATGACGATGCAGAACGGGCAGGCCGTCGAGATCAGGTCCGGGTCGAGCAGGAGCGCCTCGTCGGTGCGCTCGACGTTGATGCGCTTGCCGATCTTCTCCTCCATCCACATCCGGGCGCCGCCGGCGCCGCAGCAGAAGCCACGCTCCTTGCACCGCGGCATCTCGGTCGTGGTGAGCCCCTGGATCGCGCCGAGGACCTCCCGCGGAGGCGTGTAGACCTTGTTGTGCCGGCCCAGGTAGCACGGGTCGTGGTAGGTGATGTCCTGCTCGACGGGCGTGACCGGGACCAGGTGGCCGTCCGCGACGAGCTTGCCGAGCAGCTGGGTGTGGTGGACCACCTCGTAGTGGCCGCCGAGCTGCGGGTACTCGTTGGACAGCGTGTTGAAGCAGTGCGGGCAGGTCGCCACGATCTTGACGTCGTGCTCCCTGTCGGCGCCGACCTCGTTGAGCACCTCGACGTTGCCCTGCGCCAGCGTCTGGAAGACGAACTCGTTGCCCAGGCGCCGGGCCGGGTCGCCGGTGCACGACTCCTGCGCGCCCAGCACGGCGAACTCCACGCCCGCCGTGTGCAGTAGCTCGGCGAAGGCCCGGGTGACCTTCTTGGCCCGGTCCTCCAGGGCGCCGGCGCAGCCCACCCAGAACAGGTACTCGACGTCCTCGGGGATGGACCCCTCGACCTTGCGGACCTCGAAGGGCAGGTCCTGCATCCAGTCCTCGCGGCTGCTGTTGTTCAGCCCCCACGGGTTGCCCTTGTTCTCCAGGTTGCGCAGCATGACGCCGGCCTCGCTCGGGAACGCGCTCTCGATCAGCACCTGGTAGCGGCGCATGTCGACGATGTGGTCGACGTGCTCGATGTCGACCGGGCACTGCTCGACGCAGGCACCGCAGGTCGTGCACGACCAGAGCACGTCCGGGTCGATGACGCCGCCCTCGGCCTCGGTGCCGACCAGCGGGCGCTCGGCCTGGGCCGGGTTGGTGCCCACGATCCGGCCGTAGCCCGACTCGGGCACGCCGTGGTGCTCAGGCCCGGGCTCGGCCGACTCCTTGCCGGCCTCCTCGACGCCGGTCACCGCGTTGCTGTCCCTGGTCCCCAGGATGTACGGCGCCTTCGCGAACAGGTGGTCCCGCAGGTCCATGATCAGGAGCTTGGGGCTGAGCGGCTTGCCGGTGTTCCACGCCGGGCACTGCGACTGGCAGCGACCGCACTCGGTGCACGTGGCCATGTCGAGCATGGCGTTCCAGCCGAAGTCCTCGACCTTGCCGACGCCGAAGGTGTCCGTCTCCGGGTCGGCCTCCTCGAAGTCGAGCACCTTGCCCTTGCTGCGCATCGGCTCCAGCGCCCCCAGCGCGATGCCGTCCGGGTCGCGCTTGGTGGAGACGTTGATCGGCGCCAGGAAGATGTGCAGGTGCTTGCTGTAGACCACGAGCACCAGGAAGCCGAAGATCACGGCGATCTGAGCCAGGATGAAGAAGGTCTCCAGGGCCATGTTGGCCGTGCCGCCCAGCGGCGCGAACAGCTTGGCGACGCCGAGCGAGGTGAAGGTCCAGCCGGTGTGGTCCTGGTAGGGGAACGTGCCGTTGTTGATCTGCGGGCCGCGGTAGCCGAACAGCGTGACGGCGACCACGGCGATCAGGAACAGCACGAGCCAGGCGGCGCGCGTGTGTGAGCCGTAGAAGCGGGAGTCCCGCTCGAGCCTGGCCGGCGAGTTGGTCCGCCGCAGGATCGCGAAAGTCAGCAGGGCCACCAGCAGCAGCGTGCCGATGAGGTCCTCGGCGAACCCGACCAGGCGCCAGCGGCCGACCACCGGGATCGCGAAGTGCGGGTCGAACAGCGCCCCGATGGCCTCGATGATCGTCAGTGTCAGGATGACGAACGCCCAGAACGTGACGAAGTGCGCGACGCCCGGGACCGTCCACTTGAGCAGCCGCGACTGCCCGAAGACCTCCTTCACCTGCACGCCCAGCCGCGCCCAGACCCCGTCGAGGCGCCCCGGCGCCGGCTGCCCGCTGCGGATCAGCCGGTAGAGGAAAAGGACGCGCCGCCCGGCGATGGCGAGCGCGACGGCCATGATGAGCAGGCCGACGCTGAGCCGGACGATCTGGTCGGTGTCCACCGGAGGTCCTCCCGAGTCCTGGCACCGCGCGGAGCGCCGTGCCGGCAGGAGCGTACGACGCGAGCTCTGCGCCTACTACTCGTGGGTAACAACGAGTCCGTCCTGCCCGCGAGCCATCCTGCCGGGGCGCCGCGGGCGGTGGGTCCTCAGCGGCGCAGCGCCCGGCGCGCCAGCCGCATCCTGAACACCATGCGGATCATCTCCATCCCCAGCGAGATCGTCTTGCCGAGGTCACCCGTGACCGACGACTGGCCGACGCGGGGGTGGTAGTTGACCGGGACCTGCACGAACTTCGCCCCGAAGACGACCGCGAGCAGCAGCATCTCCAGGCCGTACGCCGAGCCGTCGAGTGTGGACCTGGCCGCGATGCGGTCCGCCAGTGAGCGCGAGACCACCCGGAAGGTGCAGCCGACGTCGCTGAGATAGGAGGAGTTGAACAGCACCTCGATGAGCTTGGCGACGGCCCAGTTGCCCCATTGGAGGAACCAGCCCATGTTGGCGCCCTCCCAGATGAAGTTGGAGACGGTGCGGGACCCGACGACGAACTCGCACTCCGACGTGAACACGAGCAGCTTGAGCAGGTCCTCGGGGTTGAACGTGCCGTCCGGCTCACACACGCAGATCAGGTCGGTGTCGACCTCCCGCAGGCCGCGTCGGATCGCCGCCCCGTAGCCCTGGCGCGTCTCGACGACCTCCCGCGCCCCGGTGGTGCCGACCTCCTCCGACGTGCCGGCGGCGGCGTTGTTGTTGACCACGAGGATGTCGTCCACGACGCCGAGCGCCTCGAAGCGACGGATCGTCTCCGCGATGCTGTCCTTCTCGTTGTAGGTCGGGAGCACGACCGACAAGGACCTGCCGTTCCACATGATGCGGTTGCCTGTCTGTCTCGGGCCGGTCTGCGGTGTGCAGAGCTCAGCCGCGTCCAGCGGGGGCTCAGCGGAGGGTCAGCGCGCGGCCACGACGAGCATCTGGCCGGCCAGCGGCTTGACCGGTGACCGGAGGTACCACGGCACGAGGAAGGCCAGCCCGGAGCCGCGTGACTTGAGCGTGAGCGGCAGGAAACGGGCCAGCACGTCCCGCACCGTCCAGCCCTCGGAGGCGAGGAAGTCCGACAGCGAGCGGTCGGTGTAGATGGCGACGTGGGTGAAGTCGTCGAAGTAGCGGCCGGGATTGAGCCGGAAGTTCGGCTGCATGAGGATCAGGCGGCCGCCGGGCCGCAGCACCCGGCCGGCCTCGGCGAGCAGGCGGCTCGCGAGCGGGCGCTCCAGGTGCTCGAGCAGGTTGGAGGCGAACACCACGTCGAAGCTGCCACCGGCGAAGCGACGCAGATCCGTGCAGTCCCCGACCTCGGCGCGGACATGCTGGTCCGCGGCCCGGACGACCGTGCTGTCCAGGTCCATCGCGGTGACGCTGCGAGCACGGATGTGGTTGGAGAAGTCGCACCAGCCGGCACCCAGTTCCAGCACGTCGTCGTCCGGACGTATCCAGCGCTCGAGATAGCGGCAGGTGTGCCGCCACACCTGCTCACGGCTGCGGCTGGGTGCGAGTCGCGTCTCGAAGTAGCCGGGCACGTAGACGCCGTCCGTCGACGGGGCGTCCTGTAGACCGACCTCGAGGGGCTGCTCGGACAGAGTTCCTCCCGCGGCTGCGTGCCATGCCAGGCGGGTGGCCGGGCGACGGCAAGATATCAGCAGCGGGCGGGTCTGCCCCGGCGCGGCCGGCGCGGCTATCCTCGGGGGTCAGCGGTCCGACCCGCCGTGTCAGCGGCGTCGAGCGCCAGCCCAGCAGCCAGGAGCGACGTGCCGTCCGTCATCGCGTCCCCCCCTCTTGCGGACGCGCCGATGCCGTCCCCGCGCTCCCGGCCGCGCCCCTCGATGGCCGGCTTCGCGGCCTGGACGCCGGTGCTGTTCGGCGCCGCCTTCCTGCTCTACGCCGTGCGCGCGGGACTACCCGCCGGCAGCGCGTTGCGCGCTGCGCTCGCGGTGCTGCTCACCCAGGTCCTTCCCGGTGCGCTCACCTGGCGGTGCGTCCGCCCGGTGCGGGGCTGGTGGCTCGAGGACCTGGCCATGGGGTTCGCACTCGGGACGGCGTACGCCGTCGCCGCCCAGGTCGTGGCGGGCCTGGCCCGGCTGCCATGGCTGTCTGCCGCACTGCCGTTGGCGCTCGGCGTCGCGCTCCTCGCATCGCCGGGCACGCGCCGGCGCCTGCGTGCCGCGCAGACGACGCCGCTGCCCATCTGGTGGGCGCCGGCCGTCTGTGCCGTGACGCTCGTCACCGTGCAGCAGCTGCAGAGCTACTACCGGCTCGTCCCGCTCAGCTGGTCCTCGGGGGCACGGGCGCCGCAGGTGGACACCTACCTGCACCTCGCTCTCGCGGCCGAGCTGGCCCACCGCGGCCCCGAGCGCTTCCCGTGGGTGCTGAGCGAGCCGCTGGGCTACCACTGGTTCAGCCACGCATGGATCGCCCAGGTGTCGATCGTCTCGGGCACCGGCCTGGACGAGGTGCTCATGCGCTTCATGCCCGCCGTCATCCCGCTCGCGGTGGCGTTGTCCGTCGGCACCGCGGCGGTGCGCCTGTCCGGGCGCGCCTGGGCGGGGCCGGTTGCCGCCGTGCTCGCGCTGGCGGGCGGTGACCTCAACGTCTTCGGCGAGATCACGCCGGGCTACCCGGTTGCGCCGTTGTCGCCCAGCCTGGGCCTGGGCGCACCGATGGTCGTCGGGCTGGTCGTGGTTCTCGCGCAGCGGTGGCGCGGACAGCTGCGGCGCGGTGGCTACGCGTTGGTGCCGGTGCTCGCCTTCGCCGCGGCCGGGACCAAGGGCTCCACGCTGCCGCTCGTGGTCGCCGGGCTCGCGCTGGCGATCGCGGCGGCGGTGCTGTTCGACCGGAGCCGCGTGCGTCCCTTGCTGGGGGACCTCGCCGTAGTGACGGCGTGCCTGCTCGTCGCACTCGTCGTCGTCTTCCGCGGGTCGGGCGCCGGCCTGCGGTTCGACCTGCTCGGCGCCGTACGCGAGATGCCCGCCAACGTCTGGGTGCACGGTGCCCACTCCGCGGGGGCCCGGGCTCTGGTCACCGGGATCACCGTGGTCGGCGTGCTGTCGCGCGGGACCGGGCTGCTCGCGCTGCTGGCCAGCCGGGCGCGCCGCAAGGACCCGCTGACCTGGCTGCTGCTGGGAGGCGGTCTGGCCGGCGCGGGCGCGGTCGCCGCGTTCTCCCACCCCGGTTCCAGCCAGTACTACTTCGCGCGCACCGCCGGTCCACTGCTGGCCCTCGGCTCCACGCTCGGGCTGGTGGCGCTGTCCGACCGGCTCGGCCGGCACCTTCGGCTGCTGCTCGTGCTGGGGGCGGTCGGCGGCCCGGCGGTCGCCCTGCTGCCGCCCGCCGTGCTCGGCCGGCTCACCCCGGGCGGCTCACCGCGGGCGGCGTTGGCCCTGCTTGTCGTGGCGGCGGCGGTGCTCGCCGTGGTGGTCGCGGCCGGTGCCGCCCTCTCGCGCGGGCGGCGGCTCGCCGCGGGCGGCGCGACACTCGCGCTCGTCGTGTGCGCCGCCGGGATCTGCGCGCTCGTGGCGGGCCAGCTGAGGGCCACTCCCACGCCGTACGCCGGCGACATCGCGCTCACCAGGCCGCTCGCGGTGTCCCGGGACCAGATCGACGCGGCCCGTTGGATCCGCGCGCACTCCGGGGTCGACGACCTCGTTATGACCAACCGGCACTGTGTCGCGACCGGGCCACCGCGGCGCTGTGACAGCCGCCGGTTCGTCGTCGCGGCGTTCAGCGAGCGTCAGGTGCTGCTGGAGGGGTGGACGGCGACGCCGACATCGGCGCGGCTCGGGCCCGTGGGGCGCGACTCAGTGGTCGTGGACTACTGGAAGCCCGAGCTGCTCGCGCTGAACGACGGCTTCGTCGCGGCGCCGACCGACAGCGGTGCGCGGCGGCTGCGCGAGCTCGGGGTGCGTTGGGTGTTCGTGGACGCGACCCGGCCGCACGCACCGACGCTCGAGCCGTTCGCCCGGCTGCGCTTCTCGACCCCGGGCGCGTCGGTCTACGAGCTGGGAGGGTCGACGGCCAGGTCGTGAGGCCACGGACCGTGGCCCAGGGCCCTTGAGGCGCGCTGCCCGTGCCCTACCCGGGCGGCGGGCGGCTGGCGGGCGCCGGGATCGGGCAGCGGCGCCGGCTCTCAGAGGGCCGCGTCGAGCAGCCGGCCGGCGGTGCGGACGAGCAGCACGGTCAGCGGGCCGGCGAGCAGCACAGCGAGCACGACCGCGAGCAGCCGCAGCCGCCAGTCGGGACCGCCGTCCCGGTTGCGCATCCTCGCCAGCACCGAGCCAGCCTCGCACGCTCGCGGCCTGGGCGCGCCGTCACCGGCGGTCCGGCGTACTGCATGTTCTTGAGTCCGGAACACTCAAGGACCGAGGTGGTTGACATAGGGTGAGCGCAACCGGCTCAACCCCGAGCAACCACCGTACGACGAGAGGCAGTCACCCCCATGGCACGAGCGGTCGGCATCGACCTCGGTACCACCAACTCCTGCGTCGCCGTCCTCGAGGGCGGCGAGCCCAGCGTGATCGCCAACGCGGAGGGCGCCCGCACCACCCCGTCCATCGTGGCTTTCGCCAAGAACGGCGAGGTGCTCGTCGGCGAGGTCGCCAAGCGCCAGGCGGTCACCAACGTCGAGCGCACCATCCGTTCGGTCAAGCGCCACATGGGCACCGACTGGAAGGCCGCCATCGACGGCAAGGACTTCACGCCGCAGCAGATCAGCGCATTCGTCCTGCAGAAGCTCAAGCGCGACGCCGAGTCCTACCTCGGCGACACCGTGAACGACGCGGTCATCACGGTCCCGGCGTACTTCTCCGACGCCGAGCGCCAGGCCACCAAGGAGGCCGGGGAGATCGCCGGCCTCAACGTCCTGCGCATCGTCAACGAGCCGACCGCGGCGGCGCTCGCCTACGGCCTCGACAAGGGCGAGAAGGAGCAGACCATCCTGGTCTTCGACCTCGGTGGCGGCACCTTCGACGTGTCCCTGCTCGAGATCGGCGACGGCGTCATCGAGGTCAAGGCGACCTCGGGCGACAACAAGCTGGGTGGTGACGACTGGGACCAGCGGGTCGTCGAGCACCTGGTGAAGCAGTTCCAGCTCAGCAACAACGGCATCGACCTGTCCAAGGACAAGATGGCGATGCAGCGGCTGCGTGAGGCGGCCGAGAAGGCCAAGATCGAGCTGTCGGCGTCGCAGTCGACCACGATCAACCTGCCGTACATCACGGCCAGTCCCGATGGCCCGCTGCACCTGGACGTCACGATGACCCGGGCCGAGTTCCAGCGGATGACGCAGGACCTGCTCAACCGCACCAAGACGCCGTTCCAGAACGCCATCCGCGACGCCGGCATCTCCATCGGCCGGATCGACCACGTCGTGCTGGTCGGCGGCTCGACCCGCATGCCGGCCGTGTCCGAGCTGGTGCGCGAGCTCACCGGCGGCAAGGAGCCCAACAAGGGCGTCAACCCTGACGAGGTCGTCGCGATCGGCGCCGCCCTGCAGGCCGGCGTGCTCAAGGGCGAGGTCAAGGACGTCCTGCTGCTCGACGTCACGCCGCTCTCGCTCGGCATCGAGACCAAGGGCGGCATCATGACCCGCCTGATCGAGCGCAACACCACCATCCCGACCAAGCGCTCCGAGGTGTTCACCACGGCTGACGACAACCAGCCCTCGGTGCAGATCCAGGTGTTCCAGGGCGAGCGCGAGATGGCGGCGTACAACAAGAAGCTCGGCATGTTCGAGCTGACCGGGCTGCCGCCGGCACCGCGCGGCGTACCGCAGATCGAGGTCGTCTTCGACATCGATGCCAACGGCATCGTGCACGTGTCGGCCAAGGACCTCGGCACCGGCAAGGAGCAGCGCATGACCATCAGCGGCGGCTCCGCACTGCCCAAGGACGAGGTCGAGCGGATGATGCGCGAGGCCGAGCAGTACGCCGACGAGGACAAGGCCCGGCGTGACGAGGCCGAAACCCGCAACTCGGCCGAGGCGCTGGTCTTCCAGACCGAGAAGTTCCTCGGCGAGAACGGCGACAAGCTCCCCGCCGAGGGCAAGGCCGAGGCGGAGTCGGCGCTGACCGACCTGCGCTCCGCGCTCGGCGGCAGCGACACCGCGGCGGTCAAGAAGGCGGCCGAGACGCTGGCGCAGAAGTCCCAGGACCTCGGCGGCGCCCTCTACGCGCAGCAGGCGGCGAGCGGCGAGGGTGCCGCGGCCGGCGCTGCCGGCGCTGGGGGCCAGCCGCAGGACGAGGGGGTCGTGGACGCCGAGATCGTCGACGAGGACGGCAAGTGACCGGCCCGTCGCCGCAGCAGGGCGGAGACCGGACCGGACCGGAGCCCGAGCGGGTGGTCGTGCGCGACCGCCGCCGGCTCGACCCGGAGAGCGGGGCCGTGCGTGAGCCGGCTCCCGCCGCACAGCCCGAGTCCGAGCCGGGGTCGGAGCCGGCGGACGCCACGCCTGCTCCGGCTGGGCCGGACCTCCGCGTCGCAGAGCTGACCGCGGACCTGCAGCGGGTGTCGGCGGAGTACGCCAACTACCGCAAGCGGGTCGAGCGCGACCGCGTCGCCGTCGTCGAGATGGCCACCGCCGCGCTGCTGTCTGGGCTGCTGCCGCTGCTCGACGACGTCGACAGGGCCCGCCAGCACGGCGACCTCACCGCCGGCTTCAAGGGCGTCGGCGAGGGGCTCGAGGCGGTGACCGGCAAGCTGGGGCTCGAGCGCTACGGCGCGCCGGGCGACGCCTTCGACCCCAGCGTGCACGAGGCGCTGATGGCGGCCGAGGACGACCCGGCGGCGACCGTGGCGGTCTGTGCCGCGGTGCTCCAGCCGGGCTACCGCGTCGGCGGGCGGGTCCTGCGGCCAGCGCGGGTGTCAGTGGCTCAGCCGGCCGGCCGGCCGGACCCCGTCGGCGTCGACGCCGGCCAGGGCGGCACGCAGCACAGCGGCGAGCAGCTCGGCGACGAGCAGTAGGAGAGGGGGACCCGTGAGCGCGCGCGACTACGTCGAGAAGGACTACTACGCCGCTCTCGGCGTACCGAAGGACGCCTCCGCGGCCGACGTCAAGAAGGCCTACCGCACCCTCGCCCGCGACCTGCACCCGGACAAGAACCCCGGTGGCGAGGAGCGGTTCAAGCAGGTGTCGGAGGCCTACGACGTCCTGTCCGACGACACCAAGCGCAAGGAGTACGACGAGGCGCGGTCCCTGTTCGGGGCCGGCCCCGGCCGCGGCGCCCCCCGCGCCTCGGGCGGCTCGGGGTTCGACCTCGGGGACCTGCTCGGGTCGGCCCAGGCCGGTGGGCTGGGCGACGTCTTCGGCGGCCTGTTCGGCCAGGGCGCGCGGCGCTCCCGCGGGGCGGCCCCTCGCCGCGGCAACGATCTGGAGGCCCGGGTCACCCTGTCCTTCGTCGACGCCGTCCGCGGGGCAACCGTGCCGTTGCGGCTGTCCGGCACCGGGACCTGTGAGACCTGTGCCGGGAGCGGCGCGGCGCCCGGCACCGCGCCGCACAGCTGCGGAGTCTGCGGCGGCGCCGGCGTCACCAGCCGCAACCAGGGCGGGTTCGCCTTCGCCGAGCCGTGCACCGCGTGCCGCGGCACCGGACGGGTGGTGGACACCCCCTGCCCGACCTGCCACGGCAGCGGTGCGACCAACCGCGAGCGCACGATCACCGTCCGGATCCCGGCCGGCGTCGACCAAGGGCAGAAGGTGCGCCTCCCCGGCAAGGGCGGTCCGGGCGAGCGCGGCGGGCCGGCCGGCGACCTGTTCGTCGTCGTCCACGTCACGCCCCACCCGGTCTTCCGGCGGCGTGACGCCGACCTGCTGGTCACCGTGCCGGTCACCTTCGGCGAGGCCGCGCTCGGCGCCCAGGTCAAGGTGCCGACCCTCGACGAGCCGGTCACGCTCAAGGTCCCCGCCGGCACCGCGAGCGGCCGCACCTTCCGGGTGCGCGGCCGGGGCGTCCCGCGCAAGGGCACGCCCGGCGACCTGCTGGTCACCGTCGAGGTCAGCGTCCCGACCGCGCTGGACCCGTCCGCCCGGGCGGCCCTCGAGGCCTACGTCGCGGCCGCTCCGGCCGACCCCCGCGCGCACCTGTTCGCGGGGAGGGCGTGATGGACGAGGACAGCCCGGTCTTCGTGATCTCGGTCGCCGCCGAGCTGGCCGGGATGCACCCGCAGACCTTGCGGCAGTACGACCGGCTCGGCCTGGTCAGCCCCGGCCGGGCGGGTGGCGGCGGCCGGCGCTACTCCACGCGCGACGTCGCCCTGCTGCGCGAGGTCCAGCGCCTCTCGCAGGAGGACGGGGTCAACCTGGCCGGCATCAAGCGGGTGATCGAGCTCGAGCACCACGTCGAGGCGCTGCAGGCCCGGGTCGCGGAGCTGGCCGCCGAGCTCGAGACCGCGGTGCGGGCGGTCACCTCTGCCCGCACGGACGTCGCCGCCGGCCTGCGCCGCGACCTGGTGCCGCTGCGCGACGCCGCCCTGGTGGTCTGGCACCCCCCGTCCCGCCGCTGACTTGAGCGGAACACGCTCAACTCTGCCGAGGTTGCACCCGGCAGGAGCAGGACCGCACCGGGAGAGAGAGCATGGACGCCGAACGTCTGACCACCAAGAGCCAGGAGGCCCTCTCGTCGGCCGTCCGCCGGGCCTCGTCCGAGGGCCACCCCGAGGTCGCGCCCGTCCACCTGCTGCTCGCGCTGCTCGACCAGCCCGAGGGCATGGCCGCCCCGCTGCTCACCGCCGTCGGCGCCGACCCCCAGCAGGTCGGCAGCCGGGCCGAGGCGCTGCTCCGCACCCTGCCCGCCGCCAGCGGCGCCTCTGTCGCCGCCCCGCAGCTCAGCCGCGCGCTGATGGCCGCCATGACCGCCGCGCAGGACGCCGCCGGCAAGGCGCGCGACGACTACGTCTCCACCGAGCACCTGCTGGTCGGGCTGGCCAGCGGCAGCGGCGCGGCCGGGGGCGACGTCGCCGACCTGCTCAAGGGCATGGCGCCGGCCGGAGCCGCCCTGCCGAAGGTCCTCGTCGACGCGTTCGCGAAGGTCCGCGGCGGCGTGCGCCGGGTCACCGGCCAGGACCCGGAGTCGACGTACAAGGCGCTGGAGAAGTATGGCGTCGACCTCACCCACCGCGCCGCCCTCGGCGAGCTCGACCCGGTCATCGGCCGCGACACCGAGATCCGGCGCGTCGTGCAGGTGCTGTCCCGCCGTACCAAGAACAACCCGGTGCTGATCGGCGAGCCCGGCGTGGGCAAGACCGCTGTCGTCGAGGGCCTGGCGCAGCGCATCGTCGACGGCGACGTGCCGGAGACCCTGCGGGGCAAGCGCGTCATCGCCCTCGACCTCGCCGCGATGGTGGCCGGCGCGCAGTACCGCGGGCAGTTCGAGGAGCGGCTCAAGGCTGTGCTGCAGGAGATCGCGCAGTCCGACGGCCAGGTCATCACCTTCCTCGACGAGATGCACACCGTCGTCGGCGCGGGCAAGGGCGAGGGCGCCATGGACGCCGGCAACATGCTCAAGCCGATGCTGGCCCGCGGCGAGCTGCGGATGGTCGGCGCCACGACGCTGGACGAGTTCCGCAAGAACATCGAGAAGGACCCCGCGCTGGAGCGCCGCTTCCAGCAGGTGCTCGTCGGCGAGCCGTCCGTCGAGGACACCATCGCGATCCTGCGTGGGCTCAAGGGCCGCTACGAGGCGCACCACAAGGTCGACATCACCGACGCCGCGCTGGTGGCGGCCGCGGCGCTGTCCGACCGCTACATCCCCTCGCGCTTCCTGCCGGACAAGGCAATCGACCTCGTCGACGAGGCGGGCTCCCGACTGCGCATGGAGATCGACAGCAAGCCGGTCGAGATCGACACGCTGCAGCGCACGGTGGACCGCATGCACATGGAGGAGCTCGCGCTCGAGCGGGAGGACGACGCCGGCTCGCAGTCCCGCCTCCAGCGGCTGCGCCGCGAGGTCGCCGACCGCGCCGAGGAGCTGTCCGTCCTCACCGCCCGCTGGGAGCGCGAGAAGACCGGGCTCAACCGGGTCGGCGAGCTCAAGAAGCAGCTCGACGACCTGCAGACCGAGGTCGAGCGGGCCCAGCGCGAGGGCGAGCTCACCACCGCGAGCCGCCTGCTGTACGCCGACATCCCCGCGGTGCAGGCCGAGCTCGTGGAGGCCAGCGCGCTCGCGGACCGCACCGACACCATGGTCAAGGAGCAGGTCGGCGCAGACGACGTCGCCGAAGTCGTCGCGGCCTGGACCGGCATCCCGGCCGGCCGCATGCTCGAGGGCGAGACCGGCAAGCTGCTGCGCATGGAGCAGGTGCTCGGCGCCCGGCTGGTCGGGCAGTCCGCCGCCGTCGCTGCCGTGTCCGACGCCGTGCGGCGCGCCCGGGCCGGCATCTCCGACCCGGACCGGCCGACCGGCTCGTTCCTGTTCCTCGGGCCCACCGGCGTCGGCAAGACCGAGCTGGCCAAGGCGCTCGCGGAGTTCCTGTTCGACGACGAGCGCGCGATGACCCGCATCGACATGAGCGAGTACGGCGAGAAGCACTCCGTCGCGCGGCTCGTCGGCGCGCCCCCCGGCTACATCGGCTACGACGAGGGCGGCCAGCTGACCGAGGCGGTCCGCCGCCGCCCCTACACGGTCGTCCTGCTCGACGAGGTCGAGAAGGCCCACCCGGACGTGTTCGACGTGCTGCTGCAGGTCCTCGACGACGGCCGCCTCACCGACGGGCAGGGCCGCACCGTGGACTTCCGCAACACCCTGCTGGTGCTGACCAGCAACCTCGGGTCCGCCTTCGTGAGCGACCCGCTGCTCACCCCCGAGCAGCGCCGCGACGGCGTCCTGGAGACGGTCCGGCAGTCCTTCAAGCCGGAGTTCCTCAACCGGCTGGACGAGGTCGTCGTCTTCGACGCCCTCGGGACGGAGGAGCTGGCCCGCATCGTCGACCTGCAGGTCGGGGCGCTCGCCCGACGGCTCGCCGAGCGGCGGCTGACGCTCACGGTGACCGCCGCGGCCCGTGAGTGGCTGACGCTCACCGGCTACGACCCGACCTACGGCGCGCGGCCGCTGCGCCGGCTCGTGCAGAAGTCGATCGGCGACGCGCTGGCCCGGGCCTTGCTCGCCGGCGAGGTGCGCGACGGCGACGAGGTCGTCGTCGACCGGGACACCGAGGGCGACGCGCTCGTGGTCGGTCCCCGCGAGGTCGCCAGCACGCCGTAACCCGCCGGCCCTGCCCCGTCCGGCCCCGCCCGTCCACCGGGTCCCGTCCGGCCCCGCCCGGTGGGTCGAGCGTGCATGATCGCCACAGCATCCGAGTGCGAGCAGCCGTTAGGGTCCGGGCCTGTGACCGACCGCGAGCAGCTGCTGGCCATCGTCCGTGAGCAGGCGATCGTGCGCGGACGGGTCACCCTGTCCTCGGGCCTTGAGGCGGACTACTACCTCGACCTGCGGCGCACCACCCTGTCCGGTGCGGCCGCGCCGCTGGTCGGCCGGGTGATGCTCGAGCTCACCGCGGACCTCGAGTACGACGCTGTCGGCGGCATGACGATGGGCGCCGACCCGATCGCCGCCGCCATGCTGCATGCCGCCTCGGCCCAGGGCCGCCGGCTGGACGCGTTCGTGATCCGCAAGGAGGCCAAGGCGCACGGCCTGCAGCGCCGCGTCGAGGGACCCGACATCGAGGGTCGGAGGGTGCTCGTCGTGGAGGACACGAGCACGACCGGTGGGACCCCGCTCACCGCCCTCGCGGCGGTGCGCGAGGGCGGGGCAACCGCAGTCGGCGTCGCCACCATCGCCGATCGGGGCACCGGCGCCGCTGAGCGGATCGAGGCCGAGGGCGTGCCCTACCGCTACGCCTACTCGCTCGCGGAGCTCGGCCTCACCTGACGCCGCCGCCGGCCCGCGCCCACGAGCGTCAGCCGCGGGCCTCGCGGGAGCGGGCCCGCTGCTTGCGGATCTCCAGGGCGATCGGCACGAACGAGATGACGACCACGAGCGCCGCGAAGACCTCGAGGTTCTTGCCGATGAACGACACCTGGCCGAGGTAGTAGCCGAGCACCACGACGCCGCTGCCCCAGAGGACGGCGCCGACGGCGTTCCAGAGCGTGAAGGTGCGCAGCGGCAGCGCCACCGCGCCCGCGAGCGGGTTGAGGAACGTGCGCACGATCGGCACGAAGCGGGCCAGCACGATCGCCTTGGCCGGCCCGTAGCGGTCGAGCACCTCCTGGGCCTTGTCGACGTACGACCGCTTGAACAGCCGCGAGTCGGGCTTGTCGAACAGTGCGGGGCCCGCCCGGCGGCCGATCACGTAGCCGGTCTGCGCCCCGGCGAAGGCCACGACGGTCGTGAGCAGGCACAGCGCCCACACCGGCGGGAAGTCCACGCCCGGGATCCCACCTGAGGAGGCGTAGCCCGCGGCGAACAGCAGCGAGTCGCCGGGTAGGAAGAACCCCAGCAGCAGGCCGGTCTCGGCGAAGATGATGAACAGCACGACCGGCAGTCCGACCGTGCGCACCAGCGCCTGCCCGTCGAGGATCGCGGGCAGGGCGAGGGTCGACGTCACCGGCGCAGGCTAGCGAGCCCACCTGAGCGCGACCTGACGACGCTCCGTCCCGGCCGGATCGCTAGGTTCGCCGGCATGGCGCGCGAGAAGCTGGTCGTGGTCGGCGGCGATGCCGCGGGGATGAGCGCGGCGAGCCAGGCGCGCCGGCGCCGCGACGAGGGCGACCTCGAGGTGGTCGCGTTCGAGCGGGGGCGGGCGACGTCCTACAGCGCCTGCGGCATCCCGTACTGGATCGGCGGGCTGGTCGAGCACGAGGCGGCGCTGATCTCGCGCAGCCCCGAGCAGCACCGGGCCAACGGCATCGACGTGCGGATGCGCACCGAGGTGACAGCGATCGACCTGGACGCCCGGCGGGTGGCCTGGCGCGACCTGGAGGACGGGCGCGAGGGGGCCGAGGGCTTCGACACCCTGATGTACGCGACCGGCTCGGTGCCGATGCGGCCGCCGGTGCCCGGCATCGACAGCGACGGCGTGTACGGCGTGCAGGTGCTCGACGACGGGGTGGCCCTGCGCGCCGAGCTGGACTCGGGGCGGGTGCGCCGCGTCGTGGTGGTCGGCGGCGGCTACATCGGGCTGGAGATCGCCGAGGCCTGCAAGAGCCGCGGCTTCGAGGTCACGGTCGTCGACCGCTCGGCCACCCCGGTCGGCACCTTCGACCCCGACATCGGCCGTTTCATCGCCGAGGCCGTGCGGGGGATGGACATCGACATGGTGCTGTCCGACGGCGTCGCCGCCATCGAGGCCGGACCCGACGGGCGGGTCCGGGCCGTCACCACCGCCGGCGGTCGCGAGCTGCCGGCCGACCTCGTCGTCCTCGGCCTCGGGGTGCGGCCCGCCGTCGCGCTGGCGCAGCAGGCCGGCATCCCGCTCGGGTCCTCCGGAGGCGTGGCCGTCGACGCCCGGATGCGCACCGGCGCCGAGGGCGTCTGGGCCGCGGGTGACTGCGTGGAGAGCGTGCACCGGCTCTCCGGGCAGCGCACGGTCGTCGCCCTCGGCACCCACGCCAACAAGCAGGGCCGGGTCGCGGGCATCAACATCGGCGGCGGCTACGCGACCTTCCCGGGTGTCATCGGCACGGCGGTGACCAAGGTCTGCGCCTACGAGTTCGCCCGCACCGGGCTGTCGATGCAGGAGGCCGACGACGCGGGCCTGCGCTACGTGACCGCCCACGTCGACTCCACGACCCGCGCCGGCTACTACCCGGGAGCGGAGCCGATCCGGGTCAAGCTGCTGGCCGAGCTGCGCAGCGGCCGGCTGCTCGGCGCGCAGATCGTCGGCAAGGAGGGCGCGGCCAAGCGCATCGACGTGCTCGCCACCGCGATCTGGAACGAGATGAGCGTCAACGAGGTGCTCGGCCTGGACCTGTCCTACGCGCCGCCGTTCGCACCCGTCTGGGACCCGGTGCTCATCGCGGCGCGCAAGGCCTTCGACGCCGTCGAGGCGGACACCCGCGGCTGACCCCGTCCCCACCCGCCCGCTCTGGCAGACTCCGCGGCACTCGACGACGCCGTCGTACGCCGGAAAGAGCAGGAGCGCTCCCGTGCCGATCGCCACGCCCGAGACCTACAACGCGATGCTCGACCGGGCGAAGGAGGGCCGCTTCGCCTACCCGGCGATCAACGTGACCAGCTCGCAGACGCTCAACGCGGCGCTGCGCGGGTTCGCGGAGGCGCAGAGCGACGGGATCGTGCAGATCTCGACCGGCGGCGCGGAGTACCTCTCCGGCAGCACGGTCAAGGACATGGTGCTCGGCGCCGAGGCGCTGGCGGAGTTCGCCCACCACGTCGCGAAGGCGTACGACGTGACGGTCGCGCTGCACACCGACCACTGCCCGAAGGACAAGCTGGACAGCTACATGCGGCCGCTGATCGCGCTGAGCCAGGAGCGGGTGGACGCGGGGCGCGAGCCGCTGTTCCAGTCGCACATGTGGGACGGCTCGGCGGTCGAGCTGGAGGAGAACCTCGAGATCGCGCAGGAGCTGCTCAAGCAGTGCGCGGCGGCGCACATCGTGATGGAGATGGAGATCGGCGTGGTCGGCGGCGAGGAGGACGGCGTGGCCAACGACATCAACGAAAAGCTGTACACGACGCCGGGTGACGCGCTCCGCACCGCCGAGGCGCTCGGGACGGTCGAGGGGCGCTACCTGCTGGCGGCGACGTTCGGCAACGTGCACGGGGTCTACAAGCCGGGCAACGTCAAGCTCGAGCCGACCATCCTGCGCGACATCCAGGAGGCGGTCGCCGACCTGACCGGTGTCGACCGGCCCTTCGACCTGGTCTTCCACGGCGGCAGCGGCTCCTCGCTGGAGGAGATCCGCGAGACGCTCGACTACGGCGTGGTGAAGATGAACGTCGACACCGACGCGCAGTACGCCTTCACCCGGCCGGTGGTCGAGCACATGTTCCGCGGCTACGACGGCGTGCTCAAGGTCGACGGCGACGTGGGCAGCAAGAAGCAGTACGACCCGCGGGCCTGGGGCAAGAGCGCGGAGGCCGGCATGGCCGCCCGCGTCGTGACTGCCTGTGAGGACCTGCGTTCAGCCGGTCAAAGTCTGAACTGAGGCGTTTCGCCCGCAGGACTTCGGTTAGCCTGTCAAGGCACCACGCCGTACCGGCGTGGGGTTGCGCGCCCGACCGCCGAGTCCTGCCCCCGGGTCTGCGCACCTTCCGTGTTGCCAGGGGCAGGAGCGGGGGACCCACAAGTCCCACCGGGCGCCTCCAGGGGCGCCCTCGGGGTGAAGCCTCAGGTGCGCGAGAAGTGCACGAGGCCGGGCCGCCCAGCCCGAACCCGACAGCTCACCCCGCAGGCGCGAGGGAAGGATCTCTGCTCCGTGTCGCTGTCACGCCTGCTCACTCCGCGCACCACTGCACGCCATGCAAAGCCCTCCGCGCTCGGCCCCGTGCTCCTCGCCGGTGGCCTCACAGCTGCTTTCGTCCTCGCCGAGGGCGCTGTCGGCGCCGGTGCGGCGTCGGCCGCCAGCGCCGACGACTTCAGCCGCCTCCGCGGCTGCGAGAGCGGCGGCAACTACTCCACCAACACCGGCAACGGCTTCTACGGTGCCTACCAGTTCGACCAAGGCACCTGGAACGGTCTGGGCTACTCCGGCCTGCCGAGCAACGCCTCCGCCGGCACCCAGGACGCGGCCGCCCGCACGCTGCAGTCGCAGCGCGGCTGGCAGCCCTGGCCGGCCTGCTCGCGCAAGCTCGGCCTGGGCAGCGGGAGCAGCAGCAGCTCCGGCGTGAGCCGGGCCAGCACGCCGACGCGGGTCAGCCGACCGGTCGTGTCGACGCACCACCTGTTCACGCCGGGCAGCGCGCGGGCCGCCGCGACGCAGACGGTGGCCCCGACCCGCACGGTCGCCCCGACGACGCCGCCGCGCTTCGCCGGGCACGTGTTCACCGTGAAGGACATCGGCAGCAACCGCGCCGACGTCCGGGCCTGGCAGCAGCGCATGGTTGCGCGCGGGTGGCACCTCGCCGTCGACGGCTACTTCGGCCCGCAGTCGGCCGGGATCGCCACGGCCTTCGCCGACGACAAGGGGCTCGACGTCCGGCGGGGCACCGTCGACAAGAGCCTGTTCAACGCGGCCTGGCGCCTGCGGGTCACCTGATCCGACGCTCGCTGCTCGACCGGCCGGTCCCCTCTGGGGGCCGGCCGGTCGCGTCTGTCGGCTGCTGCGCGATGAGCAGGCCGTAACCCAGGTTGCCCTCTTCGACCGCGGCGGCGCACGCCCGGAGCAGCGGTGACCACGGCAGCCGTCGCCGCAGCCGGCGCAGCAGGCCGCGGGCATCCTGGGCCCGGTCCTCCAGCGCCGTGACCCGGAGCCCCGCGGACTGCGCGAGCGCCGCGTAGTCGGCCAGCGGCCGCGCCGCCGTCAGCCGGTCGACCGCGGCCACCACCGCCGGCTCGGCCCGGGAGCGGTCGAGCAGGACGTCGGTGAGGCCCAGCCGGCCGCCGGGCCGCAGCACCCGCGCCACCTCCGCCAGGGCCCGCCGGGGGTCGGCGAACGTGGACAGCGCGCACTCCAGCAGCACCACGTCGTACGCCGCCGTCCGCAGCGGCAGCGCCTGCGCGTCCCCCTGGACCGCGGTGCCGCGCCGGCCCGCGCGGGCGACCGCCCGCGGGTCGACGTCGACGCCGACCGGCCGGCAACCCGCCGCCCGCAGCAGCGCCAGGGTGGACCCGCTGCCGCAGGCCACGTCGGCGACGAGCGCGCCGGGAGCGGCGTCCAGCCCGGTGAGCAGGTGGCGGGTGAGCCGTCCTCCGCCGGGATGCGCGCTCGCGCCGAGCAGCCAGCGCGCGGCGCGGGTGGTGTAGTCCATCCCGACCATCATCGGGCCGCCCCTCGTCCGGCGGCCTCAGTCCGGTGGCCTTCGTCCGGCCGCAGGCAGGGGGCGAGCATCATGGACGGCGTGCCCCCGGTCCCCGTCCTCGCCCTCGACGACGTGACCGTCGTGCGCGGCGGGACGACCGTCCTGGATCACGTCACGGCGAGCATCACCGCCGGCGGCTGCACCGCGGTCGCCGGTCCCAGCGGCGCCGGCAAGACGACCCTGCTGCGGCTGCTCGACCGGCTGCTCGAGCCGACGTCCGGCCGCGTCCTGCTGCACGGCCGGCCGCTCCCGACGTACGACGTCCTGGAGGTCCGTCGCCGGGTGGGGCTCGTGCAGCAGGTGCCGGTCGTGCTGGGCGGGACGGTGCTCGCCGACCTGCGCACCGGCCGGCCGGGGCTCGACGAGGCCGAGGCGGCGCGGCTGCTCGAGCGGGCCGGGCTGCCCGTCGCGCTGGACCGCCCGACCGACGGCCTGTCCGGCGGGGAGGCGCAGCGGATGTGCCTCGCCCGGGCCCTGGCCCTGGACCCGGAGGTGCTGCTGCTGGACGAGCCGACCAGTTCGCTGGACGCGGTCGCGGCGACGGCGGTCGAGCGGGTGGTCCGCGCGCTGGTCGCCGACGGGCTGACCGCCGTGCTGGTCAGCCACGACCTGCTGCAGGCCCGCCGGCTGGCCGACGAGGTGCTGGTCCTGCGGGCCGGGCGGGTGGCCGAGACGGGCTCGGCGCGGGACAGCACCTACCTGGCAGGTGTCTCGTGAGCCCGGCGGTGCCCAGCTGGCTCGGGGTGCTCACCTCGCTGCTGCTCGTCGCGATGTGCCTGCTCGTCGTGGTGCGCGAGCGGCTCGGGCTGGCCCGCGAGGTCGTCGTCGCCTCGGTGCGAGCCGTGGTCCAGCTCGCCGCGGTGGGGGCGCTGCTCGGCGTGCTGTTCCGGCACACCGGCCTGCCGGGGTCCCTGCTGTGGGTGACCGGCATGGTCCTGCTCGGTGGCCGGGTCGCCGCCCGTCGCGGCGCCGGTCTGCCCCGGGTGCAGCTGGTCGCCACGCTGGCGCTGGCCGCCGGTGTGGCCGCCACCCTCGGGCTGCTGCTGGTCGCCCGGGTGGTCCAGGTCGAGCCGCGGGTGGTCGTGCCCGTCGGCGGCATGGTGGTGTCGGCGGCCACGCGCGGCACCTCGGTGGTGCTGCTGCGGCTGCGCGAGGAGGCCGCCGCCGGTCGGCGCACCGTCGAGGCCCGGCTGGCGCTGGGCCTGCCGGGCGCGGACGCGTTCGGGCCGCACCGCCGGCTCGCGCTGCGCGCCGCGCTGGTCACAGACATCGACGCCGTCCGGGTCGTCGGCCTCATCTCGCTGCCCGGTGCGATGACCGGCCTGCTGCTCGCGGGTGTGGCACCGCTGACCGCGATCCGCTACCAGGTCGTCGTGATGTACATGCTGCTCGGAGCCGTCGCGGTGTCGGCTTCCGCGGCGGCCCGGCTCATGACCAGGCTGCTGTTCGACGACGCTCAGCGCCTGGTCGAGCTGCCCGTGCCGGCGGCCGCCTGATGCTGGTGCACCCCTGGGACGCCGCCCTCGACGACCGCGAGTGGCGCGACTGGCTGCTCGCCGGCCACGACTTCGGCACGCTGGTCGCGGCCGGCCGCGGCCGGGACGTGCCGGTCGCCGTACCCGCGCACTTCCGCTTCGACGGCGACCGCACGGTGCTCATGCACCTGGCCCGGCCCAACCCCGTCTGGGACGCGGTGGCGGAGAACCCGCGGGTGCTGCTGTCGGTCGTGGGCGACTGGGCCTACGTCCCCGCGGCGTGGAAGGCGGTTGGCGACGAGGACCCGGCCCTCGGGATCCCGACGTCGTACTACGCGGCCGTGCAGCTCATCTGCTCCGCCGAGGTGCTGACCGGCGAGGCGCTGCTCGAGGTCCTGCGCGCCCAGCTCGGGCAGCTCGAGCCGGGCTCGGGCGTCGCCGACCCGTCGGTGCACGACCGCCTGCTGCCGGGGATCCGCGGGCTGCGGCTGGCGGTCGAGCAGGTGCAGGCCAAGTTCAAGTACGGCGGCAACGTCGACGCCGAGCACCGGGCCGCGGTGGCCGGGCACCTGGCCGGGCGGGCCGGACCCGGCGACGCGGCCGCCCGCGAGCACCTGCTGCGCCGTACGCCACCCTGACCGGATCAGCGGGTGGCGCGGTCCAGGAAGGTGCGTACGGCGGCGACGTACTCCTCGGGCTGCTCGATGAAGCCCATGTGGCCGCTGTTCTCCAGCACGTGCAGCGTGGAGCCCGGCACCAGCTCGGCGATCCGCTCGGCGGCGGCCGGCACGCAGGTGCGGTCGTGGCGCCCGGTGAGCACCAGCACCGGCTGCGGGACGCGTGGCAGCGCGTCCTCGACCTCGATGGCGAGCCCCTCGCCGGCCAGCGAGGCGGCCCGCAGCACCGCCGGGCTGTAGACGATCTCGGCGAGCAGGGGCAGCAGGTCGGCCAGCCGGGGGTCGCGAGGATCCTTGAAGTGCCAGGGCATCTGGTCCACGAGCAGGCGGTGGCACTCCTGCTCGGTCTGCACCGTGGCCTCGTCCTGCCAGGACCGGCTGACCTGCTCGCGCAGCTCGACCGGCTCGAAGACGGCCAGCCCCTCCTCCACCGCCGCGAGGTAGCGGGTGGACGGCACGCCGCTGCTCACGACGGTCGCGACCGCCGCCCCCGGCGCGTCGGCGGCATGCTGCAGGGCGACGAACGCCCCGAAGGAGTGCCCGAGCACGGCGTAGCGCTCGGCGCCGAGCGCGGCCGCCACCGCGCTCACGTCGCTCGCGTGCTGCTGCAGCGTCCAGGTGGCCGGGGCGGTGCCACGGGCGCTGCGTCCCTGCTCGCGGCCGTCCACCAGCACCAGCCGGTAGGTGTCGGCCAGCGGGTCGAGGAAGGCGCCGAAGACGCTGTGGTCCAGGCCGGGGCCGCCGTGCAGCACCAGCAGCGGCAGCGCGTCCTCGGGGCCGCGCTCGACGACGTACAGCTCGGTGTCGTGGACAGGGACCAGGCGACCGGTGGCGGGCATGCGGCGCATTGTGCCGGTCCCCTCTCTACCGGTCCCACTGTGCCGGTCCCATTCGGCCGGTCGTGCGAGCGGGCAGGATGGTGCCATGAGCAACTTCGGCAAGGACCTGCTCGGCGGACCGCCGCCCACCCTGCTGCCCGACGAGGCCGAGCCGCGCGAGCAGCTCGAGGGCGGGGCCGACCCGGCGCAGGTCGCGGCCGCGCACCCGACCTCCAGCGCGGCCTGGGCGGCGCTCGCGGACGCGGCCTTCGCCCGGGACGCCGTGGTGGAGTCCTACGCCTACGCGCGGACCGGCTACCACCGGGGCCTGGACGCGCTGCGGCGCAACGGGTGGAAGGGCTACGGCCCGGTGCCGTGGGCGCACGCCCCCAACCGCGGCTTCCTGCGGGCCCTGCACGCGCTCGGACGGGCGGCGGAGACGATCGGCGAGGGCGCCGAAGCCGAGCGGATCGCCGAGCTCCTGCACGACAGCGACCCCGCGGCGGCCGCCGAGCTGTCCTGACCGGTCAGGGCTCCCTGACCACAGGCATCGGGACAGCCGCCCCTGGCACAGGCGGCCGCGTGACGGTGCGGCGACGGCCGAGCAGGGCCGCGCCCGGCAGCCCGGCGATGGTCCGGCCGGTGTCGTCGACGAAGGACACGATCCGCTCGGTCGAGGCGGCGATGAGCGCCACCCGGTCGTGGGTGTCGGCGATGGTCCGCAGCACCGGCAGCACGTCGGCCTGCACCCGGCGCAGCGTCTCCGGGACCTGCTCGACCACCGGGTCGTCGAGCACGGTGGCCAGCCGCTGCAACCCGGGCCTGAGCGCGAGCAGCGGCTCCTCCAGCTCGGTAACGACCGCGTCGAGGTGCACCGCGAGGCGGTGCACCGCCTGCACGGTGTCGCGGGCGGACGCCGCCACCTCGGCCAGGCCGCGGACCGCCGAGCCGAGTGAGGCGACCGCACCGGGCAGGGCCGCGAGGGCCTCGGTCTGCGCCTGCACCACCGCGGAGAGGCCGCCGAACACGCCGTCGATCCCGGGGAGCCTGGCCACGCCCCGAGCGTACGTCGGGGCCGTGCGCCGGCACCCGCCTCCGCGAAGGCACCCCGGCTCTGCCCCGGCACGTAGTCTGTGCCCGCAAGAGGCCCCGCTGCGTCCTGCACGGGGCTTCCCGCCGTTCCTGGAGCCCCGCCATGCCCGCACTCGTGCTCGTCGGCGCCCAGTGGGGCGATGAGGGCAAGGGCAAGGCCACCGACCAGCTCGGCGGCCTGGTCGACTACGTCGTGAAGTTCAACGGCGGCAACAACGCCGGCCACACCGTCGTCGTCGGCGGCGAGACCTACGCCCTGCACCTGCTCCCCAGCGGCATCCTCTCGCCCGGCTGCATCCCGGTCATCGGCAACGGGGTCGTGGTCGACCTGTCCGTGCTGTTCGAGGAGATCGACGGCCTGGAGGCGCGCGGCACCGACACCAGCCGGCTGGTCGTCAGCGCCGACGCGCACGTCATCGCGCCGTACAACCGCACTCTCGACCGCGTCGCCGAGCGCTTCCTGGGCAGCCGCCGGATCGGCACGACCGGCCGCGGGATCGGTCCGACGTACGCCGACAAGATGAACCGGGTCGGCATCCGGGTGCAGGACCTGTTCGACGAGAAGATCCTGCGGCAGAAGGTCGAAGGGGCGCTGGCGCTCAAGAACGGCCTGCTGGTCAAGGTCTACAACCGCAAGGCGGTCGGCGTCGACGAGGTGGTCGAGGAGCTGCTGTCGTACGTCGACCGGCTGGCGCCGATGGTCGCCGACACCGGCCTGCTGCTGTCGCAGGCGCTGGACCGCGGCGAGACCGTGCTGCTCGAGGGCGGCCAGGCGACGCTGCTCGACGTCGACCACGGGACCTACCCGTTCGTGACGTCGTCGTCCGCGACGGCCGGCGGCGCATGCACCGGCTCGGGCATCCCGCCGAACCGGGTCGACCGCGTGATCGCCGTCATCAAGGCCTACACGACCCGTGTCGGCGAGGGGCCGTTCCCCACCGAGCTGCTCGACGACGACGGCGAGCGGCTGCGCGAGAACGGCGGGGAGTACGGCACCACGACCGGCCGGCCGCGCCGCTGCGGCTGGTACGACGCGCCGATCGCCCGCTACGCCGCCCGCGTCAACGGCGTGACCGACTTCGTGCTGACCAAGCTCGACGTGCTCACCGGCTGGGAGCGGATCCCGGTCTGCGTGGCCTACGAGGTGGAGGGGCGGCGCGTCGAGGAGATGCCGATGACGCAGACCGACTTCCACCACGCGGTCCCGGTCTACGAGCACCTCGACGGGTGGACCGAGGACATCTCGACGGCGCGCACCCTCGAGGACCTGCCGAAGAACGCCCAGGCCTACGTGCAGGCGCTCGAGCAGCTCTCGGGAGCGCCGTTCAGCTCGATCGGTGTCGGGCCGGACCGCGAGCAGACGCTGCAGCTACGCCCGTTGCTGTGACCGTGCAAGGGTCGCGGCCGTGAGGGTCCTCGTGCTGGGGGCGGGCGGCCGCGAGCACGCGCTGGTGCGCGCGCTGTCCCACGACCCGGCGGTGACCGGCCTGTCCTGCGCCCCCGGCAACGCAGGCACGTCCGTGCTCGCGGAGAACCACGACGTGGACCCGCTCGACCCCGAGGCCGTGACGCAGCTGGCGTCGGCGCTGGCCGTCGACCTCGTGGTCGTCGGACCCGAGGGCTCGCTCGTCGCCGGGGTGGCCGACGCCGTCCGCGCGGCGGGCATCGCCTGCTTCGGTCCGTCGGCCGCGGCGGCCCGCATCGAGGGCAGCAAGAGCTTCGCCAAGGAGGTCATGGCCGCGGCCGGCGTGCCGACGGCCGCCTCGGTGCTGCTGACCGACGCCGACGCCGCGGTCATGCACCTGGCGGCCGCCTCGCCGCCGTACGTCGTGAAGGCCGACGGGCTGGCCGCCGGCAAAGGCGTGCACGTCGGCGGCAACCTCACCGTGGCGACCGCCTTCGCCCGCGACGTCCTCGCGGCACCGGGGGCGCGGGCGGTCATCGAGGACCACCTTGCCGGCCCTGAGGTGTCGCTGTTCGCGGTCACCGACGGGACGACGGTGCTGCCGCTGCTGCCGGCGCAGGACTTCAAGAGGGCGTACGACGGGGACGAGGGCCCCAACACCGGCGGAATGGGCGCCTACGCCCCGCTGCCCTGGCTTCCCGACGGCACGGTCGAGCGGGTGCTGCGCACGGTGCTGCAGCCCGTGGTCGACGAGATGCGCGGGCGCGGCACGCCTTTCGCGGGGCTGCTCTACGCCGGCCTGGCGATGACCACCGGCGGGCCGCAGGTCATCGAGTTCAACTGCCGGTTCGGCGACCCCGAGACGCAGGCGCTGTTGGCGCTGCTGGAGACGCCGCTCGCCGGCCTGCTGGAGGCGGCGGCGACCGGGACGCTCGACCGGCACCCGCCGCTGCGGTGGCGGGAGGGCTCGGCGGTGGCCGTCGTGATGGCGGCCGAGGGCTACCCCGCGACGCCGGTGACGGGGGACGAGCTGCGGGTCGGGCCGCTGCCCGCGGGCGTCGACGTGCTGCACGCCGGCACCCGGCACGCCGGTCAGCGCGTGGTGTCCACCGGCGGCCGGGTGGTGACGGTGACCGCGACCGGCCCGTCGCTGGAGCACGCGCGGGCGGCGGCGTACGACGGGGTGGCGCGGGTCACGCTGCGCAGCGCCCACTGGCGCTCGGACATCGCCCTGCGCGCGGCGCGTGGCGAGATCGCCCTGCCCCACGGTCTGGCAGGGTGGGAGCCGTGATCGAGCGCTACACCCTGCCGGAGATGGGGCGGGTGTGGAGCGAGGCCCACAAGTACGAGCTGTGGTGCCAGGTCGAGGTGCTGGTGCTCGAGGTGCACGCCGACGACGGCACGGTGCCTGCCTCGGCGGTCGAGCCGGTGCGGGCGGCGCCGGCCCCCAGCCCGGCGGCCGTCGCGGAGATCGAGGCGGTCACCCAGCACGACGTCATCGCCTTCCTGTCCGCCTGGGCCGACAGCACCTCGCCGCGCGAGGCCGCGGCGTACGTCCACTTCGGGATGACGTCCTCGGACCTGCTCGACACCGCTCTCGCCCTGCAGCTGGTCGAGGCCAGCGACCTGCTGCTCGCGAAGGCCGACCGGCTCGTCGGCGCGCTGCGTGACATGGGCCTGGCGCACCGCGACACCGTCCGGGTCGGTCGCACCCACGGCATCCATGCCGAGCCGACCACGTGGGGGCTGCGCGTGGCCGACCTGGCGTTCGCGCTGGCCCGCGCGCGGGACCGGCTGCGGACGGCGCGCACCGCCGTGGCGGTCGCGAAGATCAGCGGTGCGGTCGGGACCTACTCCAACATCGACCCGTCGGTGGAGGCCCGGGTCGCCGCCCGGCTCGGGCTGACGCCGGCGCCCGCCGCCACCCAGGTGGTGATCCGGGACGGCATCAGCGAGTGGGTGTCGGCACTCGCGGTGCTCGCCACGGTGTGCGAGGCCTTCGCCCTGGAGGTGCGGCACGGGCAGCGCACCGAGGTGCGCGAGCTGTGGGAGCCGTTCGGCAAGGGGCAGAAGGGCTCCTCGGCGATGCCCCACAAGAAGAACCCGATCGCCTCCGAGCGGATCGCCGGCCTGGCCCGGGTGGTGCGCGCCCAGGTCGTGCCGGTGATGGAGGGCATCCCGCTGTGGCACGAGCGCGACATCAGCCACTCCTCCACCGAGCGGGTCGCCCTGCCCGACGCCGCGATCGGCACCGACTACCTGCTGCACCTCACCACCCGGCTGGTGACGGGGCTCGTGGTCGACAGCGAGCGGATGCGGGCCAACCTGGAGTCCTCCGGAGGGCTCATCTACACCTCGAGCGTGCTCCTGGAGCTGGTCGAGGGCGGGCTGTCCCGCGAGGACGCCTACGCGCTGGTGCAGGCGGCCGCCATGACGACCTGGGAGACCGGGGTGCCGTTCCGCCGGACGCTGACGGCGCAGGCGGCCGACGCCGGCCAGGTGCTCGACGAGGCCCGGCTGGACGAGGTGTGCCGGCCCGAGCGCTACCTGGAGCGGCTCGGCCCCGTCTTCGACCGGCTGGCCGCGCTGTCGTGAGCGAGCTGCCACTCCCGCTGGTGCACCGGGGCAAGGTGCGCGAGCTGTACGCCGTCGGCGACGACGCGCTGCTGCTGGTGGCCAGCGACCGCCTGTCGGCGTACGACGTGGTGCTCCCGACCGTGATCCCCGACAAAGGGGCGGTGCTGACCGGGCTGTCCCTGTGGTGGTTCGAGCAGCTGGCCGACGTCGTGCCGCACCACGTGCTGAGCGCCTCGCCGGCGGACTGGCCGGCGGCGCTCGCGCCCTTCGCCGGCGCGCTGCGCGGGCGGGCGGTGCTGGTGCGCCGGCTGGAGATGGTGCCGGTGGAGTGCGTCGCGCGCGGCTACCTGACCGGCGGCGGGCTGGTGGACTACCAGGTGTCGGGCGAAGTCAGCGGCCTGCCGCTGCCGGCCGGACTGGTGGACGGGTCGCGGCTGCCCGAGCCGGTCTTCACCCCGACGACCAAGGCGCCGGTGGGCTCGCACGACGAGCCGATCAGCTTCGCCGAGGTGGCGGCGCAGGTCGGGGCGGCGCTGGCCGAGGAGCTGCGCGAGACGACGCTCGCGGTCTACGCGCGCGGTGCCCGGGTCTGCGAGGGGGCCGGCATCCTGCTGGCCGACACCAAGGTCGAGCTCGGCCGCGACCCGTCCGGCGCCCTCGTGCTCGGCGACGAGGTGCTCACGCCGGACTCCTCACGGTTCTGGCCGGCGGCGGGCTGGCAGCCGGGCGGGGCGCAGCCGTCGTACGACAAGCAGTACGTCCGCGACTGGCTGTCGCGCTCGGGCTGGGACCGGACGGCGCCCGGGCCGGAGCTGCCGGCGGAGGTGGTCGAGCAGACACGGGCGAGGTACGTCGAGGCGTACGAGCGCCTGACCGGCTCCAGCTTCGACTCCTACCTCCGCACCCCGTGACCCGCCACGCTGCACCCCTGACCCCACGCCGCTGTGCGCTGCACCCCTGACCCCACATCCTGTGCGCTGCACGGAGGGTCGGGATCCGCCCTCCACCTGGAGCGCGAGCGGGGCGGATCCCGCCCCTCGGGCTCCCATGGCGGGGTGAGGTCAGCACGGACGCCGCTCCCTGCCCCCGCTCCCCGCGACGCTGCGCGGGGGGTCGGGATCCGCCCTCCACGTGGAGCGCGAGCGGGGCGGATCCCGACCCTCGGGCTCGCGGGCGGCCAGAGTCGTGCACAGCTGCGCGATGTCAGGCCCGGCCTCGTCCCGGACCAACCACGCTGCTCGGATGACCGAGCCGGACGCCACTGTGCCTGCGCCCCTGTTCGTGCCTGGCCCGGATCCGTTCCTCGGCTCGACCTCCGGCCTGAGCAGGCAGCGGCTGCGCGGCAAGCGCTACCTGCACCTCGGGCGGGACGTCTACGCGCACGACAGCAGCCAGGTCGACCTGTCGTTGCGCTTACGAGCCGCACTCCTCGCCCTGCCCGGCGCGGTGCCCTGCGGACGTACGGCGGCCCTGCTCCAGCAGCTTCCGGTGGACGACGACGGCCGCCTGCACCTGGCTCGCGGTCGACGGGCGCCACGCTCGGAGCGAGCTGGTGTTGCCGTACACCGGACTCCGGTGACCGTGGAGGAGCAGCTGCTCTGCGACGACATCCTGATCGCGGACGGACCGCGGGTGTTCCTCGACCTGGCTGCCGACCTCGGGTTCGAGGACCTCGTGGCCGTCGGCGACGTCGTGCTGCGGCGCTACGGGCGCGACGCGATCGATCGGGCCCTTGCGCGGGCCCGCCGACGGCCGGGCGTGCCAAGTGCGCGCCGCGCTGCTGCGCTGCTCGACGGTGGAGCCGGCTCACCTGCGGAGACGCGGGCTCGCCTGCGCCTGCACGCAGCAGGCTTCCCGGCCCTGCGGCACGGATTGGTGGTGCGGGACGCAGGAGGCGGCTGGCTGGCCGAGCCGGACCTCGGGGACGAGGTGGCCCGGGTGGCAGTGCAACACGACGGGCTCGTCCATCTTGTCGGTGGCCCGGAGCGCCGGCGCAAGGACCTGCAGCGCGACGAGGTGGTGCGCCAGGCCGACTGGCAGGTCGTCGTAGCGACCGCTCTGGACGATCGCCGCCCCGAGCTGCTCATCGCCAAGGTGGCTGACGCCTACCGCCGCTCCGCGCTGCTGCTCTCGGCCCGGCGTCCTTCGGGCCGCACGGCTTGATCGTTGGTCTGGAGGGTCGGGTTGCGCCACGCAGCGATCCCTCGGCAGGGGCGGATCCCGACCCGGGCGGTGGATCGCCGGAGGAAGGCCGGCGGGCAGCGGCGCAGCGGGGGTTCGAGGTGAGCGCCGGGGAGCGGGGTCGGTAGCGTGACGGGCGTGGCTGCACACAAGGTGGTCGTCGACGTCATGCTCAAGCCGGAGATCCTCGACCCGCAGGGCCAGGCCGTCGGCAACGCCCTGCCCAGCCTCGGCTTCGCGCCGGCGGTGAGCCTGCGGATCGGCAAGCACGTCGAGCTCGAGGTCGAGGCCGACGACGAGGCGCAGGCGCTGGGGCAGGCGACCAGCATGGCTGAGGTGCTGCTGGCCAACCCGGTGATCGAGGACTTCACGGTCCGCCTGGCCTGAGCACGGTCCGCCTGGCCTGAGCGCCGTCCGCCTGAGCGCCAGCCACCACGGGCACACCGCACCGGCCTCGGCAGAGTGCACGTCCGGACGCGGGGTACCTCCTCCCTGTGGAGATCAAGCTCTCGCTGGCGCTGCCGCGCGATGAGCTCTCCGTGCCCGTGGTGCGCCGGCTGCTGCGCGACTCCCTGCTGGTGCTCGGCGCTCGGGAGGAGTGCATCGAGGACATCGAGCTCGCGCTGACCGAGGCCTGCACCAACGTGCTCGACCACGCCCACGAGGGCAGCGAGTACGAGGTCTCGGCGGGCGTCGACGGCGACCAGTGCGTGCTGGAGGTGGTCGACCACGGCGGTCGCGCCTTCGACGGCACCAAGCTCGGCCTCGCGGAGGCCGACCCCAGCGCCGAGGAGGGCCGCGGCATCCAGCTGATGCGCGCCCTGGTGGACCGGGTCACCTTCATCAACCAACCGCGCGACGGCACCGTCGTACACCTGGAGAAGCAGCTGTTCTGGCACGAGGACTCGGTCATCCACCGACTGACGGCGGGTCGGCCGGGCACCGTGCACGGCCCCTGGTCGCGCGACCAGCCCCGGCAGGCGCCGCACTAGGCTCGCCTGCGTGACCGCACGCATCGGCGTCGTGACGTTCCCCGGCAGCCTGGACGACCGCGACGCCCAGCGGGCGGCCCGCCTGGCGGGTGCGGAGCCGGTCGCCCTGTGGCACGCCGACCCCGACCTGCACGGCGTCGACGCCGTGGTGCTCCCCGGGGGCTTCTCCTACGGGGACCACCTGCGCGCCGGGGCGATCGCGCGGTTCGCGCCGGTGATGGCCACCGTGGTCGAGGCCGCCCGCGACGGGCTGCCGGTGCTCGGCATCTGCAACGGATTCCAGGTCCTGTGCGAGTCGCACCTGCTGCCCGGCGCGCTCACCCGCAACGCCTCGCTCCGCTTCGTCAACCGCGACCAGCGGCTGCGCATCACCAGCACCGCCAGCGCCTGGACCAGCGGGTACGCCGAGGGCCAGGTCGTGACCATCCCGGTCAAGAACGGCGAGGGCTCCTACGTCGCCGACGCCTCGACCCTCGACGAGCTCGAGCGCACCGGGCGCGTCGTCGCCCGCTACGAGGGCGCCAACCCCAACGGCTCGCTGCGCGGCATCGCCGGCGTACGCAACGAGCGGGGAAACGTCGTCGGCCTGATGCCGCACCCGGAGCACGCCGTCGAGGACCTCACCGGCCCGGGCACGGACGGCCTGGCCTTCTTCACCAGCGTCCTCACGGCGCTGGTCGACGCGTGATCGACGTCGTCCAGGCCGCCGAGGCCACCCCCGACGAGCAGCAGCCGTACGCCGACCTCGGGCTCCGCCCCGAGGAGTACGCCCGGATCCACTCGCTGCTGGGACGCCGGCCGACCCGCACCGAGCTGGCGATGTACGCCGTGATGTGGAGCGAGCACTGCTCCTACAAGAGCAGCAAGGTGCACCTGCGGCAGTTCGCGGCGCTCCCCAAGGGCGACCGCATGCTCGTCGGCATGGGCGAGAACGCCGGCGTCGTGGATGTCGGCGAGGGGCTTGCCGTCACCTTCAAGGTCGAGAGCCACAACCACCCGTCCTACGTCGAGCCCTACCAGGGCGCGGCCACCGGCATCGGCGGCATCGTCCGCGACATCCTCACCATGGGCGCGCGGCCGGTGCTCGTCATGGACCCGCTGCGCTTCGGCGACGCCGACCACCCCGACACCAGGCGCGTGCTGCCGGGCGTCGTGGCCGGCATCGGCGGCTACGGCAACTGCCTCGGCCTGCCCAACGTCGGCGGCGAGGTGGTCTTCGACCCGAGCTACCAGGGCAACCCGCTTGTCAACGCGCTGTGCCTGGGCGTGCTGCCCGCCGACCGCATCCAGCTGTCCGCCGCCAGGGGCGTCGGCAACGTCGTCGTGCTGCTCGGCGCCAAGACCGGCCGCGACGGCATCGGCGGAGTCTCGGTGCTGGCCAGCGCCACCTTCGACGAGGGCGGTCCGGCCAAGCGGCCCAGCGTCCAGGTCGGCGACCCGTTCACCGAGAAGCTGCTCATCGAGGCCTGCCTGCAGATGTACGACGATCAGCTCGTCGAGGGCATCCAGGACCTCGGCGGCGCGGGCCTGTCCTGTGCCCTGGCCGAGACCAGCGCGGCCGGCCGCAGCGGCATGCGCGTCGACCTGGACCGGGTGCCGCTGCGCGAGGCGTCGATGGAGCCGCACGAGGTGCTGGCCAGCGAGTCGCAGGAGCGCATGCTCGCGATCGTGCGGCCGGACCGGCTCGAGGCGGTCCTCGCGATCGCCCGCAGGTGGGGCGTGCTGGCGACCGCGATCGGCGAGGTGGTCGAGGGCGACCGGCTGCAGGTGCTGTGGCACGGCGAGCTCGTCGTCGACGTCCCGCCGGGCAGCCTCGCCGACGACGGGCCGGTGTACGAGCGGCCGACCCGCCGCCCCGCCGACCTCGACGCCCTGCGCGCCGAGCCGCTGCCCGCCCACCCGCCGGCGACCGCCGAGCTGCTGCTGCGCATGGTCGCCAGCCCCAACCTGTGCAGCCGGCGCTGGGTCGTCGAGCAGTACGACCGGGTCGTGATGGGCGACACCGTGCTGGCCTGGCCGGAGGACGCCGGTGTCGTCCGCCTCTCCGAGCGCACCGGGCTGGGCGTCGCGCTGTCCACCGACGGTAACGGCCGCTACACCCGCCTGGACCCCTACGCCGGCGCGCAGCTCGCCCTGGCCGAGGCCTACCGCAACGTCGCCGCGACCGGTGCGGTGCCCGTCGCGGTGACCAACTGCCTCAACTTCGGCTCCCCCGAGGACCCGGAGGTGATGTGGCAGTTCGCCGAGGCGACCCGCGGGCTGGCCGACGCCTGCGCCCGGCTCGGCGTCCCCGTGACAGGTGGAAACGTGAGCTTCTACAACTCCACCGCCGATGTCGCGATCAACCCGACGCCGGTCGTCGGCGTGCTCGGCCTGCTGGACGACGTCTCCCGCCGTACGCCGGTCGGCTTCGCCGAGGTGGGCGAGGTGCTCCTGCTGCTGGGCGAGACGCGCGAGGAGCTCGGCGGCAGCGAGTGGGCCTGGGCCGAGCACCGCCATCTCGGCGGCACCCCGCCTTCGGTCGACCTGGCCCGTGAGCAGCTGCTCGCCGAGGTGCTCGTCGCGGGCAGCAGGGACGGCATGCTGTCGGCCGCCCACGACCTGTCCGACGGCGGCCTGGCCCAGGCGCTGGTCGAGTCGGCGCTGCGGCACGGCGTCGGCGCCCGGGTCGTGCTGCCGGCCGGACTCGAGCCGTTCGGGCAGCTGTTCAGCGAGTCCGCCGGCCGGGCGCTGGTCGCGGTCCCACGCTCGGAGGAGCTGCGCTTCACCGAGATGTGCGCGGCCCGTGGGTTGCCCTGCGCCCGCATCGGCGTCACCGACGGCACCGGCCCGGACGCGGTCCTGGAGGTGCAGGACGTGCTGACCGTCGGGCTGGCCGAGCTGCGGGCGGCCCACGAGGGCACCCTGCCGGCGCTGTTCGGGCCGCTGGCAGGGGCGAGTGCCGACGCCCCGGCCGCGCCCGCGCTCACCGGCTGATCCACCCGTGCCGGCCAAGGGTCCGTCGTACGACGCGGTGCGGGCGGCGCTGGACGCCCAGTGGGACCTGCTCCTGGTCGCCCTCGACGGCGCCGACCCCGCTGCGCCGACCGGCTGCGCCGGGTGGACGGTGCGCGACCTGCACGCCCACCTGACCGCCACCACCCAGGGGCTGGCCAGGATCCTCGAGGCTCCGGCACCCGGCCGGGCCGACACCGACGTCGCCGGCTGGGCGGCGGCCCTGCCGGGTCTCGCCGCGGTCGCCGATGAGGACGCCCGCCGCACGGACCCGGGCCTGCGGCCGGCAGTGGCGCGGGCCCGTGAGCTGCTCGCCACCGCCGACCCGGAGCGGGTGGTGCAGCAGCGCACCGGCGCGCACCGGCTCGCCGACGCGGTGCTCTTCCGGCTGGTCGAGGCGGTCGTGCACGGCCTCGACCTGGGTGTCGCGCCGGACCAGGCGGCCCTGCGCCTCGTGGTCCGCGCCCTCGCCGGGGTGCTCGCCGCACAGGTGCCCGGGCACAGCGTGGAGGTCCGCGTCCCGCCGTACGCCGTGGTGCAGTGCGTCCCGGGCCCCCGGCACACGCGCGGGACCCCGCCGAGCACCGTGGAGGCCGACCCGGTCCCGTTCGTGCAGGTGCTGACCGGCCGGCTCGCGTGGGCCGACGCGGTGGCCGACGGGCGGGTGCGGGTGCGCGGCGAGCGGGCCGACTTGAGCGCGTGGCTGCCGGTGCTGCGGTAGGGATCACCGGTATGCTGGCGCCGGTCGGCTTCCCCAAGCGCAGCAGCCCTTTCAGCGTGTCAGCCCGGTCAGACCCGGCACAGCCCCTCGAGGAGCCTCCGCGTGCCTCCTGCACCCGGCACCCCGCAGGACCCCGCTGAGCTCGAAGGCTGGGAGCTCGAACGCTGGGAGCCCGAGCGCCCGGTCGGCGAGGAGTGCGGCGTCTTCGGCGTCTGGGCTCCCGGCGAGGAGGTCGCCAAGCTGACCTACTACGGCCTGTACGCCTTGCAGCACCGCGGGCAGGAGGCCGCCGGCATGGCGGTGTCCGACGGCAGCGCCGTGCTGGTCTACAAGGAGCTCGGGCTGGTCGCGCAGGTCTTCGACGAGGCCACGCTGAGCTCGCTGCAGGGGCACGTCGCGATCGGGCACTGCCGCTACTCCACCACCGGCGCCTCGACCTGGGAGAACGCCCAGCCCAGCCTGCGCACGTCCTCGTCGGGCAGCCTCGCCCTGGGCCACAACGGCAACCTCACCAACACCAAGGACCTCGCCGCCAGGGTCGGCCGGCTCACCGGCAGCGGCCCCGGCTCGAACGGCGCGACGACCGACTCCGACCTGATCGCCACCCTGCTCGCGGGCCGACCGGACCTGTCGCCGGACGCCGCCGCGCTGCAGGTGCTGCCCACCCTGCGCGGCGCGTTCAGCCTGGTCTTCATGGACGAGCACACGCTGTACGCCGCCCGCGACCCGCACGGCGTCCGGCCGCTCGTGCTCGGCCGGCTGGACCGGGGCTGGGTGGTCGCCAGCGAGAGCGCGGCGCTCGACATCGTCGGTGCGGCGTTCGTCCGGGAGGTCGAGCCCGGCGAGCTGCTCGCGATCGACGAGCACGGTGTGCGCAGCTCGCGGTTCGCGCCGGCGACACCCAAGGGCTGCCTGTTCGAGTACGTCTACCTGGCCCGGCCCGACACCACCATCGCCGGCCGGTCGGTCTACGGCACCCGGGTCGAGGTCGGGCGCACCCTCGCCACCGAGGCGCCGACCGAGGCCGACCTGGTGATCCCGGTGCCGGAGTCCGGGACGCCGGCCGCCATCGGCTACGCCGAGCGCAGCGGCATCCCCTACTCGATGGGGCTGGTCAAGAACTCCTACGTCGGGCGGACGTTCATCCAGCCCTCGCAGACCATCCGTCAGCTGGGCATCCGGCTCAAGCTCAACCCGCTGCGCGAGGTCATCCGGGGCAAGCGGCTGGTGGTCGTCGACGACTCGATCGTGCGCGGCAACACCCAGCGGGCGCTCGTGCGGATGCTGCGCGAGGCCGGCGCCGCCGAGGTGCACGTGCGCATCTCCAGCCCCCCTGTGAGCAACCCCTGCTTCTACGGCATCGACTTCGCCAGCAAGGCCGAGCTGATCGCGAGCGGTCTGACGGTCGAGCAGATCCGCACCTCGATCGGCGCCGACTCGCTCGCCTTCGTCAGCCTGGACGGGCTGATCGCGGCCAGCGCGCAGCCGGCCGAGCGGCTGTGCCGGGCCTGCTTCGACGGCGTCTACCCGATCGAGATCCCTGCCCCCGACGTCATCGGCAAGCATGTGCTGGAGGGCATCTCCAACCGGGTGGCCCGCGCGCTTCCGGAGGAGCACAGCGCCGCCGGTGACCACGAGCACACCCCGGACGGCACGGTTGTGCACAACGGCCAGTCGCCGGCCGACGAGCTCGAGGCCCTGGTCCCGGGCGAGGACGCGCTCCAGCGGTGACCGGCGGGAGGCAGCCCGGCGCCCGCGAGCGCGCGTCGTACGCCGGGGCGGGAGTGGACATCGACGCCGGTGACCGGGCCGTGGATCTGATCCGCGGCAAGGTCGCGCGGGCCACCCGGCCGGAGGTGGTCGGCGGGCTCGGCGGCTTCGCCGGGCTGTTCCGGCTCGACACCACCCGCTACCGGGCGCCGCTGCTGGCCAGCTCCACGGACGGGGTCGGCACCAAGCTCGCTGTGGCGCAGGCGATGGGCCGGCACGACACCGTCGGCATCGACCTGGTCGGCATGGTCGTCGACGACCTGGTCGTGTGCGGCGCCGAGCCGCTGTTCCTGCAGGACTACATCGCCGTCGGGCGGGTGGTGCCTGAGCTCGTCGCGGAGATCGTCGGCGGGATCGCGGCGGGCTGCGAGCTGGCCGGCTGCGCGCTGGTCGGGGGCGAGACGGCCGAGCACCCCGGTGTGATGGCCGACGAGCACTACGACATCGCGGGCACCGGCGTCGGGGTGGTCGAGGCCGACGCGGTCCTCGGTCCCGACACCGTCCGGGCGGGTGACGTCGTGGTCGCGATGGCCAGCTCGGGGCTGCACAGCAACGGCTTCTCGCTGGTGCGGCACGTGCTGCTGCAGGGCGCCCGGCTGCGGCTGGACGCCGTCGTCGACGAGCTGGGCGGGGTGCTGGGCGAGGAGCTGCTCGTCCCGACCCGCATCTACGCCAAGGACTGCCTGTCGCTGATCGCCGAGACAGCGGTGCACGGCTTCGCCCATGTGACCGGCGGGGGGCTGGCGGCCAACCTCGTCCGGGTCCTGCCGCCGGAGCTGTCGGCCACCGTCGAGCGGTCCACCTGGAGCCTGCCGCCGGTGTTCCGCCTGGTGGAGCAGCGCGGCCGGGTCGAGCGCATCGAGATGGAGCGCACCTTCAACATGGGCGTGGGCATGGTGGCGCTGGTGCCGCCGGACGACGTCGACCGGGCGCTGGCCGTGCTGACCGCGCGGCACGTCCCGGCCTGGGTCGCAGGCGAGGTGAGCGCTGCGGCGGAGCACGACGGCGGTGAGGTCCGTCTCGTCGGCGAGCACCCCGCCTGACCCTGCTGCGACCGTGGACCGGCCGGCCCGCCGTCAGTGCGCGCGGTCGTCCGACCCGCTGGCGTCCTCGAACTGGTCCTCGTCGTCCACGTCCTCGGGGGCCGCCGCCGGCGCGCGGGAGGAGGACCCGTTGCTGAGCTCGGCCTGCAGACGCTCGAGGTCGGTCCCGCCGCTGCTGTACTTCAGCTCGCGGGCGACCTTCGTCTGCTTGGCCTTGGCACGGCCGCGCCCCATCTGGACCGACCCCCTCGATCGCGGCGGGGCGCAGGGCCCCGAACTCGGCAGTGACGGGAAGCAGGTGACCGGCCCCGGAGGGCGCTCACCCTGTCCCCCAACGTTACAGGGTCGGGGACTGCAGGGCGCACCCGACCGGCGGACGGTCCCCCGGACCTGCGGGGGTCAGACCTGCCCGGGCACCAGCAGGCTGCGTAGCCGGCCCACGTCGGCCATCCGGCGCTCGGCCAGCCGGTCCGCGGCGACTGCCGGGGGCACCCCGTCGCTCGCCGCGAGCCGGAACACCCGCAGGGTGGTGTCGTAGATGTGCGCCGCCTGGGCCCGCGCCCGCTCGAAGCGGAAGCCCTCGATCTCGTCCGCGACCTGCACGACCCCACCGGCGTTGGCGACGTAGTCCGGGGTGTAGAGCACACCGCGGTCGGCGAGCTCCTTCTCGATTCCGGCGTGGGCGAGCTGGTTGTTGGCGGCGCCGCAGACGACCTGCGCCTGCAGCGCCGGCACCAGGTCGTCGGTGACCGAGCCCCCGAGCGCGCAGGGCGCGTAGACGTCGCAGTCGACGGTCGGCAGTGTCGCCACGTCGGCGACCTCCACCTCCGGCTGGACCGCCAGCACGCGCCCGACGGCTGCGGCGCTCACGTCGCTCACGACGACCCGCGCGCCGTCCTGCACCAGGTGCTCCACGAGGTGGTGACCGACCTTGCCGACACCCTCGACGGCCACCCGCCGCCCGGTCAGCGCCGGTGTGCCCCAGGTGTGCTCGGCGGCCGCCCGCATGGCCTGGAACACGCCGTACGCCGTGAGTACCGCGCTGTCCCCGGCACCGCCGTGCTCCGGCGAGCGGCCGGTGACGAAGCGCGACTCCTTGGCGATGACGTCCATGTCCCGGACGTAGGTGCCGACGTCGCAGGCGGTGTAGTAGCGGCCGCCGAGCGACTGCACGAAGCGGCCGTAGGCGCGCAGCAGCGCCTCGGTCTTGTCCCGCGCGGGATTGCCGAGGATGACCGCCTTGCCGCCGCCGAGGTCCAGCCCGGCACAGGCCGCCTTGTAGGCCATCGCGCGGGAGAGCTTGAGGACGTCGGCGAGGGCGTCGTCCTCGCTGGCGTAGGGGTAGAAGCGGGTGCCGCCGAGGGCGGGCCCGAGTGCCGTGGAGTAGATGGCGATGATCGCCCGCAGGCCGCTGGCCCTGTCCTGGCAGAAGACCACCTGCTCGTGTCCGGCGTCCCGGTCGTCGAGCTGGCCCAGGTGGTCGGTCCGGTCGAAGACGCCCATCCGGGCTCCCTTTGCTCGCGACGGTCGCCGGTGCCCTCGTGAGGCGCGGCGGAGCCGGGGGTGGTGTGCCCCGGGGCCGCGAGCCTAGCCAGGGGTGGCATGCGACGATGCGGGCGTGACGGCGTACGCGGCCTATCTGCGGGTCTACGAGCCGCTGGCCGCCTTCGAGGGCGAGGAACGGGCGCGCTGGCAAGCCTATGCCGCTGCCGGCCGCGGACCCACCCGCACGGAGGGCCCGGCGCTGGAGCGCAACGCCGGGCTGCAGGCGCTGGCCGGTCCGGTCACCGTTCCCGATGTGGGTGAGCAGGCGTACGTCGCCGACGTCGACGGCGTGACGCTGCTGTGCCCGCTCGGTACCCGGGTGCGGGCCTGGGAGGCGCTCGGCGACTTCCGGGACGGGCTGCCCGAGGAGCTCGCCGACGCCTTCGTGCCGCGCGCGCTCGCCGACGCCGCCGGGCAGGACCTGGACGGGTGGCGGCTCGCGCACCCGGGGGCCCGGCGCCACCTGCTGGCCAGCGGCTGGCAGGTGCCGCTGCGCTGGTTCGTGCTCGTCGAGGCGGACGAGCGCGAGGTCGCGCTCGGCGAGGGGACCGGCCGCACGGGTGTGCGCACGGGCCGCGAGCTGGTCTACCGCACGGCGATGTCACGGGCCCGCCGGCGTACGGCGAGGGCGCTGTCGGTGCTGCGCCGCACGCTGGAGGACAGCGCGGTGCTCGCCGGCGTGGAGGACCTGGGCCGCTGGCTGGAGGAGTTCCACCCGCGCTCGCTGGTCGAGCTCGACTACGGCGGGCTGGTCCACCTGCTCGACGACGCCGAGCTGCGCCAGGACGAGTCGGCGCGGGACGTGGCCGACGCGCTCGCGGCGCTGGCGGAGGGGGAGACGGGCCGTGCGGCGGCGGCGTACGGCCGGGTGACGGCGCGGATGAAGGCGCTGCAGGCAGTCGAGAACGCCAACTAGTCAGATGGGGACTAGTCTCAAGATGGCCCGCTTGGGCTATATCGGACAGAGCAGACATCGTGCAGGATCCGTACACGGGCCACTCGACCCGGCGGCCCGGTGAAAGGACATGACATGAGCGCCCGCTCCCCTGAGTCCGAGGCCCTGCTGACGCCGGCCGAGGTCGCCGCGATGTTCCGGGTCGACCCCAAGACGGTCACCCGATGGGCCAAGTCCGGCAAGCTGACCTCCATCCGGACCCTGGGCGGCCACCGCCGCTACCGCGAGGCCGAGGTGCGCTCGCTGCTCGCCGGCATCCCGGCGCCCCGCCCCTCCTAGGAGGCACCCCCGCTGGCGCGCCGGTAGGGGCCGGTGGTGCGCCGGTGGTCAGGGGCAGGATCGAACTGCCGACCCCGCGCTTTTCAGGCGCGTGCTCTACCAGCTGAGCTACCTGACCGGGCTGTGCTGCCGTCCTGCTGCGATCCTGCTGCGGTCCTGCTTGTGCTGCGACCCCGACGGGACTCGAACCCGCGACCTCCGCCGTGACAGGGCGGCGCGCTAACCAACTGCGCTACGGGGCCTGGGAGATGGCCCAGACCGTGCTGCTGTGCCGTGCCCCCAACGGGATTCGAACCCGCGTAGCCACCTTGAAAGGGTGGAGTCCTGGGCCGCTAGACGATGGGGACGTCGCCCCTGGTGAAGGCGCGCCCACGCCGTCTGGCCGTCGGGGACCGGGAAAGCATAGCCGACCGCCCGCAACGGCACCCGAGCTCGTGGAGCCTCCCGATGCTCAGCCCCTGCCAGCAACGATCTTCGCCTCCGGGTGACACTTTGTGGCCTTTGCCCCGCTTCCAACGGACCCAAGGCGAAGATCGCCCACGGTGCCCCCCGCCGCCGCGACCCGCCGCGGCGACCTCCCCGATCAGGCCGATGCCATACTCGGCAACCGAGATGACGGCAGACTGGCTTCTTGCCGGCCGATCCGCCGGCAGCACCTCAAGGGCCGTTAGCTCAATTGGCAGAGCAGCCGCCTTTTAAGCGCGCGGGTTTTCGGTTCGAGTCCGAAACGGCCCACCACGACCCTGACCGGCCCCGCGTCCCCAGCGGCGGGGTGCGGTCAGCAGGGTTGACTGCCCGCCGTGACCGCCGTGCTGCTCGCCCTGCTCACGGCCCTGTGCTACGGCGTCGCCAACTACCTCGGCCCGCTGCTCACCCGCCGCCACGCGCTCGGGTCGGTGCTGCTCGTCGGGCAGGTCGTCGGCGTCCTCGGCGGCCTGCTGCTGCTCCTGGTGCAGCGCGGCCACCACCCGGGCCTCAGCGGTCTGCTGTTCGGCGTCGGCGCCGGGATGGTCAACGGCGTGGCCCTCGCCTCCTTCTACCGGGCGGCGTCGGTCGGCCCGATCAGTGTGGTCGCTCCGATCGGCGCCACCGGCGGCGTCGTGCCGGTCCTGGTCGCGATCGCGACCGGCGAGCGACCGGCGGCGCTGCAGCTGGTCGGCATCCCGCTCGCCGTCGCCGGCGTGGTGCTCGCCGCGGCCCGCAGCGCGCGCGACGCCCGTGGCCCGGCCACCCTGGAGGACCCGCTCGCGCGGGTGGCAGACCCGCCACCGCGGAGCGACGGCCGCGAGCAGGGGTCCCACGCCGGCCTGGCCGTGTTCTCGGCGGTGATGTTCGGCACCTTCCTCACCCTGTTCGCCCACGCGTCGCGCAGCGGGACCGCGTGGGCGGTGCTCACCAGCCGGACCGCGCTGCTCGTCTGCACGGTGGTGGTGCTGCTCGTGCTGCGCCAGCCGATGACCGTGCCCCGGGCTGCCCTGCCGGCCGTCGCCGTACCCGGGGTGCTGCTGCTGGTCGGCACCGCGGCGTACGGCACGGCAACGAGCACCGGACTGGTGAGCGTGGTCTCGGTGCTCGCGACCCTGTCCCCCGTCGTCACTGTCGGGCTGGCCGTCGTCGTGCTCGGCGAGCGGCTCGCGGGTCGCCAGCGGGTCGGCGTGCTCACGGCGCTGGTCGGAGTCGTCCTGCTCGCTGCCGGGTAGTACGAGGCTGGCCAGTGCGATGCTGGTGGCACCCCCCATGTCTGGAGCTCCGCATGCGTCTTTCCCGTCTCGCCCTCCCGCTGCTGCTGACCGGCGCCCTCGTCGCCGGCTGCGGCGGCGGCAGCAGCAAGCAGACGAGTCCGTCCACGGGGCAGACCCAGCCGAGCCAGCAGCCGCAGCTGTCGCCGGTGGCTGCCGTGCAGGGCGCCAGCGACGCGACGAGCAAGGCCGGCTCCTCGAGGTTCGCGCTCAGCTCCGTGGCCAAGTTCGGCGCCAACGAGGTCACCATCTCCGGCGACGGCGCGATCGACTACGCCAAGCGGACCGGGCAGCTGACGCTCAAGCTGGCGCAGGGCGCCCAGCGCGGCGCCACGATCGAGGAGCGCTTCCTCGGCGACACGCTCTACGTCTCCGCCCCCCAGCAGCCCGGCACCTTCTACAAGCTCGCCCTCAAGGACCTGGTCGGCACCAGCCTCGCGAGCAGCGCCGACCCGACCGCCGGCTTCCAGGTGCTCAAGGGCGCCAGCAGCGACGTCACCGAGGTCGGCAAGGAGAAGGTGCGCGACGCCGACACGACCCACTACAAGGGGACGTACGACGCACAGGCGGCGCTCGCCAAGGTCAGTGGGGTGTCCAAGCAGCTGCTGCAGAGCAGCCTGCAGGGCAGCGACCTGTCCAAGGTCCCCTTCGACGCCTACCTGGACAGCCAGGGCCGGCTGCGCAAGCTGGTGCAGCAGCTGACCGTGCACCCCAAGGCCGCGAAGGGCATGGCGGTCCAGACCACCACCACGCTGGAGGCGTTCGACTTCGGGACACCGGTCACTGCATCGGCCCCGCCGGCCGCCCAGGTCAAGGACGGCGCACCGCTGGTCAAGGCGCTCAGGGGCGCCGCCGCCTCCTCGGGCTGAGCGCAGCGCAAAGGCGCCGGGTCTGCAGGGGGCGCCGGGTCGGCAGGGTGACACCCGCGCGACAGGGGTAGGCAGGGCGGTGACGTCTCGCTCTCCTGGAGGAAACCGTGAGCAGCCCTGTCCGCGCACTGGCCCGCCCGATGCTCGCCACCATGTTCGTCGCCGGGGGCGTCGACGCGCTCCGTGCGCCCGGCGCCCGGGTGGACGCCGTCCGTGCAGCCGGGCTCAACGAGCCCGAGAAGCTGGTGCGGGTCAACGCCGCCACCATGGTGGTCGGCGGTCTGACGCTGGCGACCGGCCGGCTGCCCCGGCTGTCCGCCCTGGCCCTGGCAGGGACCCTGGTGCCGACGACCTACATCGGTCACCCGTTCTGGTCCGAGGGCGACGCGGCGGCCAGGAAGCAGCAGCAGACCCAGTTCTTCAAGAACCTCAGCATGTTCGGCGGCCTGCTGCTGGCCGCCGTCGACACCGGCGGCCGCGAGTCGCTGCCCCACGCAGCCGGCCGGATCACGCGCCGGGCCCAGCGCAAGACGGCCAAGCAGGCCGGCAAGGCCGCCAAGAGGCTCCCCACCGGCTCCTGAGCCCAGCCGCCGCTGAACCCCTGACGGACAGCCCCCGTTCACCCGCCGTTCACCCTGGGCGAGCAGGCTGCGGGCGACCGGCGAGCAGGGGAGAGCGGCATGCAGAGCGGCCTGCAGACTGGCGTCGACGAGAGCACCCAGCTGCGCGTGGTGCAGGAGAACCTGCTTCGGGCCTTCGGCGACCGGGTGCCCGGGGAGCGCATCCGGGCGGAGGTCGTCCGGGGCATGGACACCTACCGCGGCGCGCGGATCCGCACCTTCATCCCCGTCCTGCTCCAGCGTCAGGTGGCGGACGCGCTGCGACGGGCCTGACCGGCGCGGAGCGGCTCCCGCGGGTGCGCAGGGTCGCGGGCCGGCCGGCCGGCCCGCCCGGGCGAGGGTCGGCCCTAGCATCCTGGCTGCCCCCTCGCCGGAGAGCTCGAGGACCCTTGTGCGCCGCCTACGCCTGACTCCCCGTGACACGTCCTTCTACGACCACTTCGCCGCCGCCGCCCAGAACCTCGTCATCGGCTCGCAGCTGCTCGAGGAAGCGGTCACCCCCGGCTCGGATCGCGCCTCGGTCGCCTCGCGCATGCGCGACATCGAGCATGCCAGCGACGAGATCACCCACACGGTGCTGCGCCAGCTGGCCTCGACCTTCGTGACGCCGTTCGACCGCGAGGACATCCACCGGCTGGCCAGCCGGCTCGACGACGTCATGGACTTCATGGAGGCCGCCACCGACCTGATCGTGCTGTACGGCGTCGGCGACCTGCTGGACGAGAGCCGGCAGGTGGTCGAGGTGCTCACCCGCGCGACCGAGGCGACCGCCGAGGCGATGCCGCGGCTGCAGGGGCTCAAGGATCTGGAGGACTACTGGATCGAGGTCAACCGGCTGGAGAACCAGGCCGACCAGATCTACCGCCGTACGGTCGCGCGGCTGTTCTCCGGCGAGTTCGACGCGCTCACCGCGCTCAAGCTCAAGGACGTCGCGGACAACCTGGAGTCCGCGGTGGACGCGCTCGAGGACGTCGCCGACGTGGTGGAGACGATCTCGGTCAAGGAGTCCTGAGTGTGACGCTGGGCCTGGTCGCGATCGTCGCCGTCGCGCTCGCGTTCGACTTCACCAACGGCTTCCACGACGCCGCCAACGCGATCGCGACCACCGTCAGCACCCGTGCGCTCGGCGTACGTACCGCGCTGCTCATGGCTGCGGTCATGAACCTGGTCGGCGCACTGGCCTTCACCGGCGTGGCGAAGTTCATCGGCGGCGGGATCATCACCTCGCCGAGCGGTGCGCAGGGGCTGGTCGTGGTCTTCTCCGCCCTGATCGGCGCGATCAGCTGGAACCTGCTCACCTGGTACTTCGGCCTGCCGTCGTCGTCCTCGCACGCGCTCATCGGTGGGCTGGTGGGCGCGGCGCTGGCGTCGGCCGGGACGGTGCAGTGGAGCAAGATCCTCGACAAGGTGGTCGTGCCGATGGTCTTCTCGCCGCTGCTCGGGCTGGTCCTGGGCTACCTGCTCATGCTGGCGATCCTGTGGGTGTTCCGCCGCGGCAGCCCGCGCCGGGTCGGCAGGGGCTTCCGGCTCGGACAGGTGGTCTCGGGAGCGGCGATGGCGCTGGGCCACGGCACCCAGGACGCGCAGAAGACCATGGGCGTGATCACCCTGGCGCTCGTGGTTTCCGGGCACCTCGACGCCGGCGCCGGCATCCCGCTGTGGGTGGTGCTGACCGCGGCGACCGCGATCAGCCTCGGCACCGCGTCCGGGGGCCTGCGGATCATGCGCACCCTCGGCCGAGGCGTCATCCAGCTCGACCCGCCGGGTGGCTTCGCCGCGCAGACCGTGGCCTCGTCGCTGCTGTTCGCGACCAGCAGCTACGGCCTGCCCGTCTCCACGACCCACGTGATCACCTCGTCGGTGATGGGCGTGGGCGCCACCCGCAGGTTCAGCGCGGTCCGCTGGGGGGTCGCCCGCACCATCGGTGCCGCGTGGGTGCTCACCATCCCGATGGCGGCCCTGGTGGCCGGGCTGTTCTACCTCCTCGCCGCGGCCCTGGTGCTCTGAGCGCGTCCGGCTGACAGCCGGGGCTCAGCCGAAGCGGCCGGTGATGTAGTCCTCGGTGCGCTTCACGCCCGGGTTGGTGAAGATCTTCTGCGTCTCGTCGATCTCTACCAGCCGGCCCGGCTGCCCGGTCCCGTCGATGGTGAAGAAGCCGGTCATGTCGCTGACCCGGGCCGCCTGCTGCATGTTGTGGGTGACGATGACGATGGTGAAGCGGTCCTTGAGCTCGACCATGAGGTCCTCGATCGCCAGCGTGGAGATCGGGTCCAGCGCCGAGCAGGGCTCGTCCATCAGCAGCACCTGCGGCTCGACGGCGATCGCGCGGGCGATGCACAGCCGCTGCTGCTGCCCCCCGGACATGCTCGCGCCCGGCCTGCCGAGCCGGTCCTTGACCTCGTTCCAGAGGTTGGCGCCCTGCAGCGAGCGCTCGACCGCGACGTCGAGCTCCCCCTTCTTCTTCACGCCGTTGAGCCGCAGCCCGGCGGCGACGTTGTCGTAGATCGACATCGTCGGGAAGGGGTTGGCCCGCTGGAAGACCATCCCGATCGTGCGCCGTACGCCGGTCGCGTCCACGCCCGGGCCGTAGATGTCCTCGTCGTCGAGCAGCAGCCGGCCCTCGACGCGGGCGCCCGGGACCACCTCGTGCATCCGGTTGACGGCACGCAGGAACGTCGACTTGCCGCAGCCGGAGGGCCCGATCAGGGCGGTGATCGTCTTGGGCTCGATGGTCATGCTGACGTCGGCGAGGGCGTGGAAGCTCCCGTAGTAGGCGTCGAGCCCGACGGCCTCGATGCGCTTGGCCATGCCGCCTACCGTCCGATCTTGCTGCGCCGGGTGACCAGCCGCGCCAGCAGGTTGAGGGCCATCACGACCAGGATGAGGGTGAGGGCGGCTGTCCACGCGCGGTTCACTGCTGTCTGCTGTGGGCTGCCGGCCTCGGAGAAGATCAGCAGCGGCAGGCTGGCCTGCGGGCCGGAGAACGGCGAGTTGTTGATCGAGGGGTTGCCGAATGCGGTGAGCAGCACCGGCGCGGTCTCGCCGAGCGCCCGGGCGACCGCCAGCATGATCCCGGTGACGATGCCGGGCAGCGCCGTCGGCAGCACGATCCGCAGGATCGTCTTCCACCGCGGTATGCCGAGGGCGTAGCTCGCCTCCCGCAGGGCGTCCGGCACGAGCTTGAGCATCTCCTCCGCAGAGCGCACGATCGTCGGCAGCATCAGCACGGTGAGGGCGAGCGCCGCGGCCAGTCCGGAGGCGCCGAAGCCGAGCCCGAGGATCCAGAACGACAGGACAAACAGGCCGGCCACCACCGACGGGATGCCGGTCATCACGTCGACGAAGAAGCGGATGCTCGAGGCCAGCCGGCCGCGGCCGTACTCCACGACGTAGACCGCGACGAGCAGGCCGAACGGCACTGAGGCCAGCGTCGCCAGGCCGACCTGCTCGAGCGAGCCGAGGATCGCGTGGTAGGCGCCGCCGCCGGCGTCGCGGGCGCCGATGTTGCGCAGCGAGTGGGTGAAGAACTCGGAGTCGAAGCGGGCCAGGCCCTTCTGCACGGTGTAGGCCAGCACGCTGACCAGCGGGGCCAGGGCGACCAGGAAGGCGGTCACGACCGCGCTGGTGACCAGCCGGTCGACGGCCCTGCGGCGTCCCTCGACCGCGACCGACACGGCGGTCTGCACCAGCAGGAACAGCAGCGCGAACACGATCAGGAAGCCGGCCCGGCCCTGCAGGTCGGTGACCGCGAACAGGCCGGCCGTGGCCAGGGCGACCAAGCCGGCCAGCGCGGCGACGAACGGGGCGCTGAGCCGACGGGACGGGCCGACCGGGGCCGCCGGCCGCACCTCGGGGCGCGCGACGGTGGTGGTCACAGCGTCCCCCCGATGAACTCCTTGCGGCGGTAGATCACCACACGCGCGATCGAGTTGACGACCAGTGTGATGCCGAACAGCACCAGCCCGGAGGCGATCAGGGCGCCGCGCCCCGTCTCGCTGGCCTCATTGAAGGCCAGCGCGATGTTGGACGCGATCGTGTTGCCGCTCGCCGGCTTGAGCACCTGGAAGCTGACCAGGAACGCCGGCGACAGCACGATCGCCACCGCAATGGTCTCCCCGAGCGCGCGGCCCAGGCCGAGCATCGTGGCGCCGATGACACCGGGCCGACCGAAGGGCAGCACCGCGACGCGGATCATCTCCCAGCGGGTGGCGCCGAGGGCGAGCGCGGCCTCCTGGTTGGCGGTGGGGACCTGCAGGAAGACCTCCCGCGACAGCGAGGCGATGATCGGCAGGATCATGATGGCCAGCACCACGCTGACCAGGAAGATCGAGCGGCCGTACAGCCCGTCGGAGCCGAACAGCGGCACCCAGCCGAGGTGGTCGTGCAGGAACTTCGAGGTCACCTTGATCTTGTCGTTGAGGAAGAAGATGCCCCACAGGCCGAACACGACGCTGGGCACCGCGGCCAGCAGGTCGACGACGTAGCCGAGTGGGGCGGCCAGCCGGCGCGGGGCGTAGTGGGAGATGAACAGCGCGACCCCGAGCGCGACCGGCAGGGCCATGAGCAGCGCCAGCAGGCTGGACAGCACCGTGCCGAAGGCCAGCGCGACGATGCCGAAGGCCACCGGCATCCCGTTGCCGTTGGGGTTCCACGCGGTGTCGGTGAGGAAGTGGCCGGTGTTGTCGCGCAGGGCGGGGATCGCCTTGAGCACCAGGAAGACGCCGATGGCCACGATCACGCCGAGCAGGGCGACGCCCGCCGTCAGCGAGGTCGACCGGAACACACGGTCGCCGAGGGTCTCGCCGCTGCCGCGCGTGCGGGGGAGACCGGGGGCCGGCGTCGAGCCCATGCTCATGAGGTCCTCCTCCTCGCCGGCAGCCTACGGACGCCCCGTCACCGTGGCGGTGACGGGGCGACCGGACGGCGCTGCGGGTCTTTCGGTGTACCGGCCGGGGCGCCGGGCGGCGCCCGGGGCCGGGGCCGCTAGCCGAGCGCGGCGGCGGTCGTCTCGACCTTGCTGCGGATGCTCTCCGGCAGTGGCGCGTAGCCCAGGTCCTTCAGCGTCGACTGGCCGGCCGTGCTCGAGGTGTAGCCCAGGAAGCCCTTGAGCAGCGGCAGCTTGGCCGGGTCGTTGCCCTGCTCGCACACGATCTCGTAGGTGACGAGGATCAGCGGGTAGGCGCCGTCGGCCTTGGTGGCGTAGTCCAGCTTGAGGGCCAGGTCCTTGCCGGTGCCGACCACCTTCGCGGCCTCGACGGCCTTGCCAGCGGTCTCCGCCGTCAGCTCGACCGGTGCCGAGGCGCCCGTCGCGATCTTGACGACGCCGAGCGAGGCGTTGTCGGCGAACGACTTCTCGACGTAGGTGATCGCGCCGTCATTGGACTTGACGGCCTGGGTGACGCCGTCGGACTTGGCCGCGCTCTGGCCGCCGGGCGCCCCGAACTTCTTGCCGACGCCGAAGGTCCACGCCTGCGGCGCGGCGGCGGTGAGGTACTTCTGGAAGTTGTCGGTGGTGCCGGACTCGTCCGAGCGGTGGAACGGCTGGATCTTGGTGCCCGGGAGCTTGGCGCCGCTGTTGAGCTTGGCGATGGCCGGGTCGTTCCACATGCTGATCTTGCCGGCGAAGATGTCGGCGGTGGTCGGTGCGTCGAGCACCAGGCTGTCCACGCCGGACAGGTTGTAGGCGAGAGCGACCGGGCCGGTCACCATCGGCAGGTTGATGGCCTTGCCGCTGCCGCAGCGCGCGTCGGCCTTGGGCTGCTCCTCGGGCTTGAGCGCCGAGTCGGACCCGGCGAAGTCCACCTGCTTGCTCGAGAAGGCGATGATCCCGGCGCCGGACCCGGTGGCCTGGTAGTTGACGGTCGCGCCGCTGCACTTGGTCTGGTAGGCCTTGGTGAAGTCCGCCATGGCGTTCTTCTGCGCGGTGGACCCGGAGGCAGTCAGGCTTCCGGTGGCGCAGCCCGCCCCGCCGCCGGCCCCGCTGCTTGCTCCGCCGCTTGCACCGCCGCCACCCGCGGGCGCCGACGAGGGCGGGCTGTTGCTGTCCGTGCCGCATGCGCTCAGAGCGAGGGCGCCGCAGAGCGCGAGGCCGGCCGTCCTGCCTGGCCGCGAGACCTTCACGGGGTGGTCCTTCCTGGTCCGAGGTGAGGCCCGCACGTCCGCCGGCCCCGCTGTCGCGACGGAACGCTAGGCAGCCCAGGTGGCCGGTCCCCGGTGCACGGGTGAACGGGACGTGTACGGGACCCGGCGGGTCGGCGTCCGGCCGGCGGCCGGCCGGCGTACGGCGGGCAAACGCCCGCGCCTCAGGCCGTCGCGGCGCGTCGCCGGGTCCGGGCGAAGCACACATCGGTCGCGTAGCGGGTGAAGCCGAGCCGCTCGTAGACGGCGATGGCGTTCACATTGGACTCGTCGACGTAGAGCAGGGCCTCGCGCAGGCCGAGCTGGTGCAGGTGCCTCAGGCCCACGAGGGTGAGGGCCGGCCCGAGTCCGTGGCCCTGCTCGGACGGGTCGACGCCGACGACGTAGACCTCGCCGATCGGCTCGTGGTCGTGGTCTCCATGGTGGTCGTCGGCGCCCCCGGCGGCGGCGGTCCGGCCACCGTGCACCTTGGTCCAGTGGAAGCCGACGAGCTCCCCGTCCCGCTCGGCGAGGAAGAACCCCTTCGGGTCGAACCACGGCTCCCGCTCACGCAGCTCGACCTCCTCGACGCCCCAGCCGCCCTGGTCGGGGTGGGCGGCGAAGGCGCGGTTGTTGGTCCGGGTCCAGCGCTGCTCGTCCTGGCCGACCTCGAAGGTGCGCAGCCCGACGCCGGCGGGCAGCCGCGGCTCGGGCAGCGGCTCGCGCAGGGAGCGCCGCATCTGCCACAGCACCCGGGTGCGCTCGAAGCCCAGCGAGGCGGCGAGGGCGGCGGCCGCCGGGTGCTCACCGTGGGCCCACAGCCGCAGCCGGCCGTCCGGGCTCTCCGCCAGCAGGGCGACGACCAGCTCGCGGGCGACCCCGCGGCGGCGGGCCCCCGGGTGCACGGCGAGCTCGGCGCTGGAGCCCTCGACCTTGTCGGTGACGTCGAGATGGGCGTAGCCGAGCAGCTCGCCGTCGTCGGTCATCAGGTCGTCGGTCACCAGCAGGTTGCGCACGTCGGCGTCGCCGCCGCGCGGCAGGTGCAGCATCACGTGCTCGGACAGCGGTCCCACGCCGTCCGCGGCGCTCACCTGCTCGACCAGCCGGCGGACCGCCTCGACCTGCGTGGGCCCGAGCCGGCCGAGGACCTGTGTCTGCACGCGCCGGACGCTACCGGCGCACTCCCCATCGGTGATCGGCCGACCGCGGTCAGCCGACGGTCGTCAGCGGACTGTCACCAGCCGCCGCCGCTTCGCCGCGCAGGTCGCGCAGCAGCGTCGCGGGCACGTCGGTGATCACGGCGTCGACCTCGGCCAGCTCCAGCATGCGGGCGTCGAGGACCCGGTTGACCGTCCAGGCCCGCACGGCGAGCCCGGCGGCCTTCGCCTGGACCATGACGCGCGGATCGTGCAGCAGCTCGCGCACCGACGGGTGCACCGCGGCGTCGCCGTGGGCCACCGCGTCGTCGACGGCCTCCTGCACGGGGACGCCGGCGCCGGTGATCAGGGCCCGCTGTGAGTGCGGCCAGGCAGTGGCGAAGGCGCGAAGCAGCGGGCGCTCGGTCGAGGACAGCACCACGTCGGCGGCGGGCAGCCCGTCCATCGCGTCGAGCACGGCGCGGACCAGAGCCGGCCGGCGCTGCTCGGGCTTGAGGTCGAGCACCAGCAGCCCGCGGCCGGCGACGAGGGCGACGACCTCCTCGAGCAGGGGCATCCGGTGCCCGCCGGCCAGCCGCACCTTGCGCAGCGCAGCGCAGGACGTACGCCGGACCAGGTGCGGCACACCGGAGGTCCGCACCAGGTCGGGGTCGTGGCAGCAGACGGCGGCCCCGTCGGCTGTCATGCGGATGTCGACCTCGACGCCGTGCGCGCCGGCAGCCAGGGCCGCCCGGACCGCGCCGAGCGTGTTCTCGGGATGAGCGGGCGCGGGCCAGCCGCGGTGACCGAGGATCTCCATGCCGGCCAGGCTGACCTGCGCTCACGTCTGGCAGCCGACGACGCCGCGACCGGGAGATGAAGATCAGATGCTGCGGGTAGGCGTCGCAGGTCGGCTCAGTGGGCGACCTGGCGCAGCTCGGCGCCCCGGGGCTCGGCGTCCTCGGGCCCGGCGTCGTCGGGCCCGGCGTCGTCGGGCAGGGCCCGGGGCAGAGCCGGCACCACGAACTTGTAGCCGACGTGTCGGACGGTGCCGATCAGCGCCTCGTGCTCGGCGCCGAGCTTGGCGCGGAGCCGGCGTACGTGCACGTCGACGGTACGGGTGCCGCCGTAGTAGTCGTAGCCCCAGACCTCCTGCAGCAGCTGGGCGCGGGTGAAGACCCGGCCCGGGTGCTGCGCGAGGTGCTTGAGCAGCTCGAACTCCTTGAACGTCAGGTCCAGCGCCCGGCCGCGCAGGCGGCAGGTGTAGGTCACCTCGTCGATGGTGAGCTCCCCCGCCCGGACGACGCCGGGGTCCTGCGTCGCGGCCGGCGTCGCGCTGCGGCCGATCGCGAGCCGCAGCCGGGCCTCCACCTCGGCCGGCCCCGCCGTGTCGAGCAGCACGTCGTCCACGCCCCACTCGGCGGTGAGCGCGACCAGCCCGCCCTCGGTGAGCACAGCGAACAGCGGCGCCGCCAGCCCGGTGGTGCGCAGCAGCCGGCACAGCGAGCGGGCCGGAGCCAGCTCGCGGCGCGCGTCCACGAGCACGGCGTCGACGCGCGGCGCGGACAGCAGAGCGGTGACCTCGGCCGGCGCGGCGCGCACGTCGTGGCTCAGCAGACCCAGCGCCGGCAGCACCTGGGAGGAGGGCGCGAGCGCGTTGGTCAGCAGCAGGAGGGTGGCCATGCGAGATCTCCGTCGTGGTCGGTGCGTGCGGAGAGGCGCCGTTGCCCTGCCACGAAGGTACGCCGGTGGGCCGGCAGCGGTCCCGGGCAGGAGGCCCGGGCAGGATGGACCCGTGCTGCTCCTTCCCACCTCCGACGGAGAGCGGCTGGCCGCCCAGGTGCTGCCCGGCGGCCGCGACTGGGTCGTGCTGGCCCACGGCTTCTCGGGCTCGCTGCGCAAGCCCGCGCTGCAGCGCATCGCCTGCCGGCTCTCGGCGTACGGGACGGTCCTGGCATACGACGCCCGCGGGCACGGGGGCTCCAGCGGCGTCTCGACGCTGGGCGACCGGGAGGTGCTCGACGTGGACGCCGCGGTACGGCACGCCCGCGAGGCGGGTGCCCGGTCGGTCGTCAGCGTGGGGTTCTCGATGGGCGGCTCGACGGTGCTCAGGCAGGCGGCGCTCGGGCAGCCGCGGCCGGACGCGGTGGTGTCGGTGAGCGCCCCGTCGCGCTGGTTCGTGCGCGACACCGTCCCCATGCGGCGGCTGCACCGGGTGGTCGAGACGAGGGCGGGCCGGGTCTTCGCCCGGGGGGTGATGCGCACCCGGATCTCGGCCGTCGCCTGGGACCCGGTGCCGGCGTCGCCGCTCGAGGTGGTCGGGCGGATCGCCCCGCTGCCGCTGCTGCTCGTGCACGGCGACCGCGACGCCTACTTCGCGAAGGAGCACGCGGTGGCGCTGCACGAGGCGGCCGGCGAGCCGGCGGAGCTGTGGCTCGAGCCGGGGTTCGGGCACGCAGAGGCGGCCATATCCACCGACCTGGTGGACCGGATCGGCGCCCACCTGTCGGTCCTGCTCGGGCGGCGGGCGGCCGCGTGAGCACGCTGCGCTACTGGGCGGCGGCGAGGGCGGCCGCCGGCATGTCGGAGCAGGAGCTCCCCGGCGGGACGCTCGCCGAGCTGCTCGCCGCTGCCCGGGCCGGGCACGACGCGCGGCTGGGCGGCGTGCTGGACCGGTGCTCGTTCCTGGTCGACGGCGACCCGGTCGGCGCCCGGCCGCACGAGAGCGTGCCGCTGCGCCCGTCCTCGGTGGTGGACGCCCTTCCACCGTTCGCGGGCGGCTGCTCTGGCAGCATCGGATCTGGCACCATCGGATCTGGCACCATCGGGCGGTGACCCTGCCGCCCCTGCCGACCGGCGGGCCGCCGGAGCTGGACCGGCCGGTCCGGCGGGCACCGCTGCTGGTGCAGGGATTGGCCGCGGCGGTGGTGGGAGGGCTGCTACTGCTCGTCGAGCTGGCCGGCCCGGTGGCGTTCGTTGCCGCACTGCTGGTGGCGCAGCTGGTGCTGGTGCTGGCGTTCCTCGCCCTGGTGGAGGCGCCCGCCGACCTGGGTGTGCTCGTCGTCTCGGCCGCCTCCGCGGTCGCGGCCGACGTGGTGGTGCTGCGGTCCGACGGTCGGGTCGGCGGCCTGGCCGGCGTGGTCGCCCTGGCGTTCGTCGCCGGCCTGCTGCACCAGCTGGGCCGCCGGGGCCGCAGCCGGGTGACCGAGTCGCTGAGCTACACCCTGCTCGCCGTGCTGCTCACCGCCTCGCTGGCCTGCCTGGGGGCGCTGCGTGAGCTGGCCGGCGGCCGGGAGGCGCTGGCGGTGGGCCTGGCTGCGGTGGCCACGGCGCTGCTCGCCGGCCGGGTCGGCGACCGGCTCGCCCCCCGTCCCGCACTGGCGGTCGGCGCCACGCGCGGCTGGCCCGGCCTGCTGCTCGCGCTCGGCGTGGGTGCGCTCGTCGGTGCGGTGGTCGGTGGTCACGACGGGCGGGTCGGGGGGACGGCGGCCGCGCTGCTCGGCCTCGCAGTGGCCGCGGCTGCCGCCCTGGGCGACCTGGCGGTGGACCTCGGTGCCGCCGAGCTGCGGCGCGGCCGGCGCGACGCCCGCCGGGCGGCGGCCCTGCTGCCCGTCACGCTGCTGCTCCCGTACGCCGTGCTGGGGCCGGTCGCGCTGCTCGCCGGTCGGCTCGTGCTGCGGTGAGGCTCGTGTCCCGGTGAGGAGGTTGCTGGTCGGGCTGCTCGTCGTGCTGCTGCTGCTCGTCGCGGCAGACCGCGTCGCCGTCGTCGTCGCCGACCGGGCCGTGGCCGCCCAGCTCCGGAGCTCGGCGCGCCTCACGAGCGACCCGTCCGTGCGGATCCAGGGCTTCCCGTTCCTCACTCAGGCGCTGCGCGGCCGCTACGACAGCGTGCAGGTCCACGCGACCGACGTACGCAGCGACCAGGTGCGGCTGGCGGTGCTGGACGTGACCCTGCGCGGCGTGCAGGTCCCGCTGTCCGACGTGCTGCACCGCCAGGTCCGGTCGGTGCCGGTGTCCTCGCTCAGCGCCACGGCCCGACTGGCGTACGACGACCTCGCCGCGGCCGCCGGGTCACGGCAGGTCAGCCTGGCGCCCGGGCGCGACGGGCAGGTCCGCGTCACCGGGCGGGTGCAGGTGCTCGGCCGGATGCTGTCGGCGACCGCCGTGTCCCGGCTGCGGCTGGACGGCCGGTCGCTGGTGGTCACGGCACAGTCCTACGAGGTGGGCAGCTCCCTGGCCGACGAGGTGCTGACGCGCGCGCTCGGTGGGCGGCTCGACCTGCGGGTACAGCTGGGGACGCTGCCCTACGGCCTGAAGGTGACCGGTGTGTCCGCCGGACCGGACGGCGTCGTGCCGACCGCGTCCGCCGGCCGCACCGTCCTGCGACCTCGCTGAGCGCGGTCGAGCGCCGGCCCGGCATCCCAGCACCGTCGGGGTCGCCGGCGTTTGCCCCATACACCCCATCACCACGTATGCGGCCTGCCCCCGTCGCGGTGGCGCCGAGCAGCGGAGGTGTCCTGTCCTACTTCGAGTCCAAGCCCGGCTATGAGAGCTCGCCGGTGCCGTTGCAGCGCGGTGTCCCGGACGTGGCGCTGGACGCCGACCCGCTGACTGGTTACAAGGTCATCGTCTCGGGCCAGGAGCTAGTCATCGGCGGTACGAGCGCCAGTGCCCCCGCATGGAACGGCTACTGGGCTCGCGCCCTGGGTGCTCGCGGGGCCCTCGGCTTCGCCAACCCGCGCCTCTACGGGGCCAAGAGCGGCTTCCACGACATCGTCATCGGCACCAACGGGCTGTTCGCGGCCACCCCGGGCTACGACTACACGACCGGGCTCGGCACACCTGACGTGGCGAGGCTGATTCCCGCACTCTGACGCTCACTGGATCGTCAGCCCGGCGGTGGTGGGTCGGCTACACCCCTTCGGCACGTATGCGGCCTGCCCCCGGGGTGGTGGCGACAGCGTGGTCGCGGGGTCAAGGTCCGCGGTCGGTCCGCGGTCGGTCCGCGGTCGGTCCGTGTGGCCGCGTGGCGGAACCGACTCCGGCCGGTTGCCACCCGCACGGGGGCAGGCGCCATACGTGCCGAGACAGGACACCAGCCAGGACGGTCGGAGCAGGACCCGAGCGGAGGACGGGAAGCACCGGGCCGTCAACGCGGTTCCCTCCACTGTGACCGGTGTACTCGTGCTCGCCACCGTGCTCGTACTGAGCACGGCCGTCGGCCTGGTCCACCGTCGTCGGGACGGCCGGCTGCGCCGGCCCACCGCCCGGCCCACCGCCGACGCGGCCGACCTGAGACCGCTGCTCGGCGGCCACCGGGCCGGTGAGCGCGTCACGCTGCTGCAGTTCTCCAGCGCGTTCTGCGCCCCCTGCCGGGCCACCCGCCGCACGCTGTCCGAGCTCGCGGCCGTCGTGCCCGGCGTCACCCACGTCGAGCTCGACGCCGAGGCCTGCCTGGACGTCGTACGCCGGCTGGACGTCCGGCGCACGCCCACCACGCTGGTGCTCGACGCGCACGGCCGCGAGGTCGGGCGGGCCGGCGGGCAGCCGCGCAAGGCCGAGGTGCTGAGGGCCATCGAGCAGGCGCTACCCTCGTGAGCATGCAGCTCGTGCTGGTCAAGCGCCGCGCAGTGGACCTGTGCCGCGTCGGCAGCTGCCTGTGTCCGCTCTCCTGACGCCCTGAGCAAGCAAGGCCCGTCCGGAGACCGAGAGGCACCTTCATGATCGACCTGTGCGCATGATCGACCCGCGCGGCCCACGCTTCGGCGCGTGGGTCTCCACCGTCGTGCTGGCCGTCGTGCTGCTCACCCAGAGCAGCGCCCTGCTGGCGGCGCAGGCCGTCGTGTTCGCCCTCGGCAGCCGCGGCCTGTCGCCGTACGTCCTGGTCTGGAAGCGGTTCCTGCGGCGCGGTGTGCCGGCCGAGCTCGAGGACCCGCGGCCGCCGCGGTTCGCCCAGCTCGTCGGGCTGGCCTTCGCCACGGTGGGCACGGTCGGTTTTCTCGCCGGCGTTCCGGCCGTCGCCTTCGCCGCCACCGGTGCGGCCCTCGCCGCCGCCCTGCTCAACGCGGCCTTCGGTCTGTGCCTGGGCTGCGAGCTCTACCTGATCTTCAAGCGCTCAACTACCAAGGGAGTCCCCGCATGAGCCGCGCTGACGCACTGGTCGACGCCGACTGGGCCGAGCAGCACCTGGACGACGCCAAGGTCGTCTTCGTCGAGGTCGACGAGGACGTGTCCGCCTACGACGGCGGCCACCTGGCGGGCGCCGTACGCCTGGACTGGCAGACCGAGCTGCAGGACCCGGTCCGCCGGGACTTCGTGGACAAGGGCGAGTTCGAGCAGCTGCTGTCGCGCAAGGGCATCGGCAACGACGACACCGTCGTGCTGTACGGCGGCAACAACAACTGGTTCGCCGCGTACGCCTACTGGTACTTCAAGCTCTACGGGCACCAGGACGTCAAGCTGCTCGACGGCGGTCGCAAGAAGTGGGAGCTCGACGGTCGCGCCCTGACCAAGGACGCCGTGGAGCGCCCGAAGACGCAGTACACCGCGCAGGAGCAGGACGCGAGCATCCGCGCGTTCCGCGACGAGGCCATCGCCGCGATCGGCGCCAAGAACCTGGTCGACGTGCGCAGCCCGGACGAGTTCAGCGGCAAGCTGATGGCGCCGGCGCACCTGCCGCAGGAGCAGGCGCAGCGGCCCGGGCACATCCCGACCGCCGTCAACGTGCCGTGGAGCAAGGCGGCCAACGACGACGGCACGTTCAAGTCCGATGACGACCTGCGCAAGCTGTACGCCGACGCCGGGCTGGACACCTCCAAGGAGACCATCGCCTACTGCCGCATCGGCGAGCGCAGCAGCCACACCTGGTTCGCGCTGCACGAGCTGCTCGGCGAGCCGAGCGTGAAGAACTACGACGGCTCCTGGACCGAGTACGGCTCGCTGGTCGGCGTACCCGTCGCGAAGGACGTCTGAGATGTGCAGTCCACCCGTGGGCGGGCTCTCCACCGAGGGGGTCGACGTGACCAAGGAGTCGGTGATCCAGGGCACCGTGCAGCAGGGCGGCTCGCCGGTCGGCGGCGCCTACGTCCGGCTGCTCGACGGCACCGGCGAGTTCACCGCCGAGGTGCAGACCTCGGCGACCGGGGGGTTCCGGTTCTTCGCCGCACCCGGCGACTGGACCCTGCGCACCCTCGCGCCCGGCACCTTGGTCGATACCACCGTGACCGCGGCCCGGGGCAACGTCGTCGAGGCGACCGTCGAGGTCTAGGAGCCGGCGGCACGCAGGGCACACGGCACGCGGGGCACAATCGCGGCCGTGTCCGGACAGCCGCTCGCCTACCTGCTGGTCCTGGTCGACCTGCTGGTCGGCGCGGTGCTGCTGTCGGCGCCGGTCCTGCTGGTCCTGACGGTGCTCGGTCGTCGCGAGCGGGCCCGGACACCGCGCACCCGCCGCCGGTGCGAGGCGTGCGGGCAGTCCTGGAAGGGCTACCGCGGGCGGGACCACAGCAAGCTCGGCCTGCGGCTGCGGCGCCGGGCCCGCCGCCGGGCTGCCTCGCGGGAGGAGTCGCCGCCGTCCTGGGCCCGGCCCCGCGGCTGGAGCCGCTGCCCGTCCTGCCTGTCCACCGACGTCCGCGACTCCCGCCAGCCCTGAGCCGGGCAACGATGGGCTCAGTAGACGAGGGCCTGGGTGCCCTCGGCCATGACCTCGGCCAGGAACGCGGCCGCGCCGGCGAGGCGTACGCCGGGCAGCGCGTCGCCCTCGCCGATCCCGCGGCGGGCAGCGCACTGGGTGCACAGCGTCAGCGTCCCGCCCGTCAGCACCGCGTCCCGCAGCTCCGCCAGGGGCGCGCTGTGCGCCAGGACGAAGCCCTCGGCCCGCCCCGGCAGCGCCAGCCAGGCCGCCTCCCCTGTCAGCCACAGCGAGACCGGCACGCCGCTCGCCACGGCCAGCGAGCAGACCGTGAAGGCCTGTGCGCACCGCTCGGGGGCGTCCTCGCCCGACGTCACCTTGACCACCAGTCGCTCCGCCATGCGCGCATCCTCGCTTACCGACAGGCGTGCCGTAGAAAGCAGCATGCGCATCCGCCCGCTGCTGGTCGCGGCCCTGCTCCCGGCGGCCTTGCTCTCCGCGCAGCCGGCTGCGGCCGCCCCCAGCCCGGCACCGGCACCTCCGCCCGCGGAGAGCGCGGGGCTGAGCATCCGCCTGGTCGACGTACCGAAGGCGCGGGCTGCCGACCCGCGGGCGCAGGCCTACGTCGTCGACCACCTCGCGCCCGGCACCACCGTCTCCCGGCGGGTGCTCGTCCGGGACACCGGGACCGCGCCGGTGACTCCGACGCTGTACGCCGGGGCGGCCGACATCCGCGACGGCGCCTTCGTCCCGGCCGACAAGGGCGTGCCCGGCGACCTGGTGGCCTGGACCCGGCTCAGCCCGTTCTCGCTCGGGCTCGCGCCCGGCGGCGAGAGCACCGCCGAGGTCACCATCGCCGTCCCTCCCACGGCGACGCCCGGCGAGCGGTACGGCGTGGTCTGGGCCGAGCTGCCGGCCGAGCCGACCGGCGGGGGCGCCAGCGAGATCAGCCGGGTGGGTGTGCGCATCTACCTCTCGGTCGGAGCCGGCCCGGAGCCGGCCAGCGGCATCGGAGTGGACTCGCTGCAGGCCGCGCGCAACGCCGACGGGGCGCCCGCCGTGACGGCGCTCGTGCGCAACACCGGAGGACGCGCGCTGGACCTGACCGGCAGCCTGTCGCTGCGGGACGGTCCCGGAGGCCGCTCAGCGGGTCCGTTCCCGGTGGCCACCGGCACGACGGTCGGGCTGGGACAGGCCGCGCCGGTGACCGCCGTGCTGGACAAGACCGTGGCCGGCGGCCCGTGGAATGCGGTGCTCGAGCTGCGCAGCGGCGGGACCAGCGCGAAGGTCCAGGCACCGGTCAGCTTCCCCGGCGATGTGGGTACGGCGGGGCCGCCGCTGCGCCCGGTCGCCTTCTCGGGGCCGCCGACCCGCAGGGTGGCGGTGCTGGCCGCGGCCGAGGTGCTCGGCCTGGCCGTGCTGCTGCTGGTGGTCGCTGCCTACCTGGCCCGTCGCGGCCGCGGGCGTCGGGGTGCGCGGCTCAGGACCCGCTGAGCCCGACGCTCCTGGGGACGGACGGCACCCGATGCAGTTCGGTCCGCCGAGGGTCGGGTTGTGCCCCGTGCAAGGGCGGATTGCCGGGCGGATCCCGACCCTCGGGCGGTGAGGCAGGCGATCCGCCCGGGCAGGAGTCCGAGGCTCGCGCCGCGGGTAGGGCCGCCGCGAGGCGCAGTCCGGCTCCTCCCGACGTTGGAGCTGCCGTGCCGGGCCCGATCGCAGCGGGCCGGCCGGGGACCCCAGCCGAGCAGGCGACTGGGTGGGCACCGGACCTGGGCAGTCTTCGGCTGCTCGGCGGCGGCCGGACGGTGGCCCTGCTACGGCCCGACGCCACGGTGCTGTGGTGGTGCGCGCCGGAGTTCGACGACCCGCCACTGTGCTGGCAGCTGCTCGACCCCGACGGCGGGCTCGCCGCGTTCTCCGGCACGGAGCTCGTCGAGTCCGACCCCGCGCCGGCGGGGAGCAGCACCCGCACGCTGCTGCGCGGCGAGGGCGGCGTCGTCGAGGTGCGCGACGCGCTGCTCGACACCGGGTCCGGAGTCGCGCTGGTGCGCCTGGTGCGTCCGCGGTCGCGGGCCCAGGGCCAGCCTCCGGGCGATCAGGTCCCGGCGTACGCCGAGCACGTGCTGCGGCTGGGCGGCTTCGACCGGCCGACGGTGCAGTGGACGGTCGACGGGACGCTCGCGCGTGGCAGCTGTGCGGCCCGCGGCCGGGACCGGTCCGTGCTCGTGCGCGCCGACCGGCACGAGCTGCGGGACGGCGTACTGCACAGCACTGTGCGGCTGAGCCCGGACGGCTGGAGCGCGCTGGTGGTCGCCGTCGACGGCGACCCCGGGGCCGACGCCGCGTCCCTGGCCGAGCAGGTCGAGCGCCGCGACAGCCACGAGCGGGACCGGCTGGCCCGCTCCCACCTCCCGCGGCCGCACCCCGATCGCGCACGGGACGCGCTGGCGGTGCTGCGCGCCTGCACCTACCGGCCCAACGGCGCCGTCGTCGCCGCCCCGACGACCAGCCTGCCGGAGGCGCCGGGGCACGACCGGCAGTACGACTACCGCTACACCTGGCTGCGCGATGCCTCGCTCTCCACGGCGGTTGCCGCGCTGCTCGGGCAGCACGACGACGCCCGCCGCTACCTGCAGATGGTCAACCGCAGCTGGGCCGACCGCGACCTGCTCGACACCCCGGTGCTCGACGTGCGCGGCAAGCCGGTGCCGGCGCCGCACGAGGTGCCCGGCGTACGCGGCTGGGCCGGCTCCGTACCCGTCCGGGTCGGCAACGTCGCCCGCGACCAACGGCAGTACGACGCCGTCGGGCTGCTGGCCGAGGCCGTGTCGGTCTACGTGCAGGCGGGCGGGACGCTGGACCGCGCGACCTGGCGGCTCGTCAGCGGCCTCGCCGACCAGGTCGCCGCCGGCGAGCCGGAGCGGGTGCAGGACAGCAACGGCATCTGGGAGCTGCCCGGGCGGCGGCAGCTGGTCGACGGCGACATCGGCCGCTGGCTGGTGCTGGACCGGGCCTTGTGGGTGGCGCGCGGCTGGCGCCCGTGGACCCGGCGCCGGCACTGGCGCGCGGCCCGCGACGTCATCGGGCAGCGGCTGCTGTCGCTGTTCGACGAGCGCGGGACGCTCCCGCACAGCTATGACGGCGAGGACGGTACGCCGGACGCCTCGGCGCTGATGGCCGTCGCGTTCGGCCTGCTGGGCCGCGACGACGCCCGCGCCGGCCGGCTCGTCGACGACCTGCTGGCCCGGCTCGGAGCCGGGCCGTTCCTGCACCGGTTCCCGCCGGAGGAGAACGGCCCGGGGGTCGAGGGCGCCTTCCTGCCGATGTCGTTCCTAGCCGTCACCGCCCTGGCCGCCCTCGGCCGGGTCCACGAGGCCCAGGAGCGGCTGGACGAGCTGTGCGCCGCGCTCCCGCGCCTGCTCGCCGAGGAGGTGGACCCGCGGACCGGGCGCCAGCTCGGCAACACCCCGCTGGTCTGGAGCCACGCCGAGCTGGCCCGCGCCCTCTACGTCCTCGACGCCGCGCTGCGCCGCGACCGCTGGGGCGCCGCCGGCCTCTGGGCCTGGCGGATGCGCCGCTACCTGAGCCTTCGACTCCGCCTGCCCGCCGGCCGGCGGACCGGTCACCGCCCACCCCTCCCGGAGGAGTCCATGTCCACCCGCACCCGTCCCGCCGGTCCGCCGGCCGCCCAGATCCGGCCGGGCGGTGGCGGCATCGGCCGCGGCACCTCGCCGGCTGCCGAGGCCGTCTCCGACGCGCTGCGCCGGGGCGAGGGCGACTTCCTGGGCCAGCGCCGCCGGATGGCGCTGCTGCAGACGGCGGCCACCGCCACGCTGTCGGTCGTCGGGCTCTACCAGTTCGGCGTACTGCGCTCGGTGCCCGAGCCGCCGCTGCCCGGGCTGGACGCCGACCGGGTGGACGCCTCCGGCGAGGCCTACAGCCTGTTCCACACCCCCGACAGCACGCTGGGCATCGCCAGCGCCGGCGTCTCGCTGGTGCTCGCCGGCATGGGCGGCGCCAAGCGCTACGAGCAGCAGCCGTGGATCCCGCTGGCTCTGCTGGCCAAGAGCGGGCTGGACGCCGCGGGCGGGCTGTTGCTCACCGCGGAGCAGCTGACCAAGCACAAGCGGCTGTGCTCGTGGTGCACGGTCACCGCCGCCCTGCTCGTCGCCACGGTGCCGACCGCCCTGCCCGAGGCCAAGGCCGCCTGGCGGGCCCTGCGCCGCCGCTGACCCCCTACCCGACCCCCGCCGATCCCCCTCCAGGAGGAAACATGCCCCGCACCGTCGTCGTCACCGGCTCCTCGGCCGGCGCCGGCCGCGCCATCGCCCGCGCGTTCGGCGCCCGTGGTGACCGCGTCGCGCTGCTCGCCCGCAACCTCGACGGCCTGCAGGCCGCGGCAGAGGAGGTACGCCGGGCCGGCGGGCAGGCACTGCCGCTGGTCGTCGACGTCAGCGACGCCGAGGCCGTCGACGCCGCCGCCGAGCGGGTCGAGCGTGAGCTCGGCGAGATCGACGTGTGGGTCAACGACGCCATGCAGACCGTCTTCTCGCCCCTGACCCAGTTGACGGCGCACGAGTTCCGCCGGGTCACCGAGGTCACCTACCTCGGCTCGGTGCACGGCACCATGGCCGCGCTGCGCCACATGCTCCCGCGCGACCGCGGCACGATCGTGCAGGTCGGCTCCGCCCTGGCCTACCGGGGGATCCCGCTGCAGTCGGCGTACTGCGGGTCCAAGCACGCCCTGCGGGGTTTCTACGACAGCGTGCGTGCGGAGCTGGTGCACGACAAGAGCCACGTATGGGTGGCCGAGGTGCAGATGCCGGCGCTGAACACCCCTCAGTTCCGGCTCAGCCGGTCCCACATGCCGCACAAGGCGCAGCCGGTGGCGCCGATCTACCAGCCGGAGGTCGCGGCCCGCGCCGTGGTCTACGCCAGCGAGCACCGGCGGCGCACCGTGTGGGTCGGCTCGTCCACCGTCGGCACCGTCATCGCCGGCACCGTCGCGCCGCGCCTGCTGGACCTGTTCCTGGGCCGGACCAACTACCAGGCCCAGCAGATCGACGAGCCCGAGGTGCCCGGCCGCCCCGACTACCTCGACGGTCCGGTGCCCGGCGACCACGGCACGCACGGTCCCTTCGACGACCGGGCCCACGCCCGGAGCGCCCAGCTGGCCCTGTCGACCCATCGCCCGGCGCTGCTCGCCTTCGCCGCGACCGCCCTTGCGGCCGCCGGCACCGTCCGCAGCCGCCGCGCCGCTCGGTAGCATTCCGGCGTACGACGCAGGTCGTACGACGACCGGGAGGCGCAGGAGCCGTGCTCGAGACCGCGTACGCGTTGCTGCTGGTGGCGATCTTCGTGTTCATCGCGTGGTTCTCGGTCTACGTGGTCTACAAGCTCTACCGGGGCCAGCGCTGAGCACCCCGCGCGTCCTGCTCCCGATCCTCCGCGGGTCTGGCACGCTGCCCGCGTGACTGAGTCCTTCGACGCCGAGCAGCAACGGCGCCAGGCCTGGGAGCAGCGCCGCCAGCGGCTGCGCCTGCTGCAGAACGTCGGACTCGCGGCTCTCGCCCTCGGCGTGCTCGTGCTCTGTTACGTCGCCCTGCTGGCCAGCGGCAAGTAGCTGGCGGCGGCGGCGGCTGCTGCTTCTGGCTGCTGGCGCAAAGTGGCGATCATGCGCGCTCGGCCCGCCCCGAAGATCACCACATCCCCGGGGCGGCCGGCCCAGCGGGAGTCAGAGGACCTGGATGGCGAGCACTGCGGCGTCGTCGGTGAGCGCGTCCAGCCCCTGGGTGAGGCGGTCCACCAGAGCCTGGGGTCCGTCGGCGGGCCGGTGCCCGGAGACGGCCCTGAGCAGCCCGGCCAGGTCGCTGTCGATGTCGCCCGTGCGGGTCTCGACCAGCCCGTCGGTGTAGAGCAACAGGGTGCTGCCGGTCACCAGGCTGAGGTCGGCGTGCTCCCGCCGCTCGCTCGCCGGCACCCCCAGCGGGACGCTCACGGCGTCCGGCAGCAGCCGGGCCAGGCCGTCGGGGGTCAGCAGGACCGGCGGCAGGTGCCCGGCGTTTGCCCAGCGCAGCCGCGGCGTACGACGTCGACCGGGCGAGTCGTCGGCGGCCTGCACGCGGGCGTAGACGCAGGTGGCGAGCTGGGCCATGTCGAAGCCCTGCACGAGCTGGTCCATGCTGTCCAGGACCTTGGAGGGGCTGTCGCCGGCCCAGGCGCAGGTGCGCAGGACGCTGCGCAGCTGCCCCATCGCGGCGGCCGCGGCCAGGTCGTGGCCCATCACGTCGCCGATGGTCACTGCGGTCGCGCCGTCGGGCAGTGCGAACACGTCCCACCAGTCGCCACCGACCTGGCTGCTGCCCGCCGCGGGCAGGTACTCCGCTGCCAGCGCCAGCCCCGGCACCTGCGGCAGCTGAGGCAGCAGCGCCCGCTGCAGGGTCAGCGCCATCTGGTGCTCCTGGGTGTAGAGCCGCGCGTTGTCGACCGCCAGCCCGGCGTGCCGCCCGAGATCGGCCGCCAGGCCGAGGTCGTCCTCGTCGAAGACCCGCTCCGACCTGCCCTGGACCAGCATGATCGTGCCGAGGACCCGACGGCGGGCGACCAGCGGCACGCGCAGCAACGAGCCGACTCCCAGCTGGCGGCTCAGGTCGAGGACCTCCTGCTGGGTGGGCGAGAGTGCGGCCCGGTCCGGCAGCTGGAAGCTCGGGACCAGCGTCGGGCTGCCGTGGAACGGGTCGGGCAGTGCACCTGACGACCCCCGAGCGGCGGTGACCAGCGCGGTGTAGCGCGCCAGCAGCTCCTGATGCCCGTCTTGGTGGCGGGCGATGCAGTGCGGTGGCAGCCCGTCGTCGTCGACCAGGGTGATGACCGCCCAGTCGGCGAGCAGCGGCACGACCAGCCGGCTGAGCCGGTCCAGGGACCCGTCGACGTCCAGCGTCGCTGCCAGCAGCCCGGTGGCCTCAGCGACGATCGACAGCCGGCGGGCCGACTGCTCCGCCGAGCGGAGTGCTTGCTCGGCCACCGCCTGGGCCCGTTCGGCGTCGGCACGCGCCTCGTCGGCCTCCGCCCGCGCCTGGTCGGCCTCCGCCCGCGCCTGGTCGGCGTCGGCGCGGGCGGCCTGCTCGGCGTGCAGCACGGCCCGGTCGGCCTCGACCTGCTCGGTGACGTCGGTCTGCACACCGATGAAGTGCGTCAGCGTCCCGGCCGCGTCGTGCACCGGGCTCATCGCCAGCTGGTTCCAGAACGGCGTGCCGTCCTTGCGGTAGTTGAGCAGCGTCGCGGTCACGTGTCGCCCCGCCGCCAGCGCGTCGCGCAGCTCCGTCACCGTGTCCCGGTCGGTTCCCGGACCCTGCAGGAAGCGGCAGTTGCGGCCCACCGACTCCTCGGCGGAGTAGCCGGTCGTGGCGGTGAACGCGGGATTGACCCAGCTCAGCCGCACGTCCTCGCTCCGTGCATCGGCCAGGGTGAACGAGATGCCCGTGGCCAGCACCGCACGGTCGCGCAGCTGCGCCTCGGCCTGTGGGTCCTCCGCCGGCGCCGGAACCGCCGCGAAGTCCACCGGCTGATGATAGTGGCGCACCGCCCGGACCCTTGGTCGGCCAGCCGGCGCGGACCGGCCGCACCGACCTCCGCCCCTGACTCCGCGACTGCGGAGGGGGGTCCGGCCGCTGCTGTCGCTGATGCGTCTCTGCTGCTAGGTTCCGGCCGTGCCTGAGTACCGGATCAACGACGCGGCGCGGCTGCTGGCGGTCAGCGACGACACCGTGCGCCGGTGGGCCGACGGGGGCCGCATCGCGACCAGGATCGCCTCGGACGGCTCCGGCCGCATGGTCGTCGACGGCGCCGAGCTCGCCCGGTTCGCGATCGAGCACGCCCGCCAGGCCGACCCGCTGTCGGTCGGCCCGATCGTCGCGCAGTCCGCCCGCAACCGGCTCGCCGGCCTGGTGACCCGGGTGCTCCGCGACGGCGTGATGGCGCAGGTGGAGATCCAGGCCGGCCCGTTCCGGCTGGTCTCGCTGATGAGCCGCGAGGCCGCCGACCAGCTCGAGCTCGAGCCCGGCGTACTCGCCGTCGCCTCGGTGAAGTCCACCAACGTCGTCGTCGAGCTCGCCGCGCAGCACCCGTCCCGCAGCACCGCCTGACTGGAGCCCGCATGTCCTGGTCCCGCCGCACCCTGCTCACCGCCGCCGCCCTGGCCCCGTTGCTGCTCGCGGCCTGTGGAAGCTCCAGCGGTACGGCGAAGACCGGCTCGGGGGCCGCCGGCGGGTCGTCGGCCCCGGCACTCTCGGGGTCGATCACGGTGCTCGCCGCCGCGTCGCTGACCGGCTCGTTCACCATGCTCGGCAAGCAGTTCGAGTCCGCCCACCCGGGCACGAAGGTCACCTTCAGCTTCGGGGCGAGCTCGGCGCTGGCGCAGCAGATCACCAGCGGTGCGCCCGTGGACGTGTTCGCCTCGGCCAGCAGCAAGAACATGACCGCCGTCGTGACCGCCGGCGACGCCGCCGACCCCAAGACGTTCGCCAACAACGTCGCGGAGATCGCGGTCGCCCCTGCCAGCGCCGGCAAGGTGACCGGCCTGGCCGACCTGGCCAGGCCGGGCGTCAAGGTCGCCCTCTGCCAGCCCGAGGTCCCGTGCGGCGCGCTCGCCCAGAAGGTCCTCGCGAAGGCAAAGGTCATGCTCACCCCGGTCACCCGGGGCCTGGACGTCAAGGCGGTCCTCGCGACGGTGAGCAGCGGCGAGGTCGACGCCGGGATCGTCTACGTCACCGACGTGAAGGCCGCCGGCGCGGCCGTCACGGGCGTCACCATCCCGACCGACGCCAACGCCAGCACCGCCTACCCGATCGCGACCGTGAAGACGAGCAAGAACGCCGGACTCGCGCAGGCCTTCGAGGACTACGTCCTGTCCGCCGATGGCCAGGGCGTCCTGACGCAGGCCGGGTTCGCCAAGCCGTGACCCGGCCCGCCGGGCTGTGACGACAATGCCCGTGTGACGGTGACCCTGGCGCCGGCGGCGCCGCCGCGACAGCCCGCCGGTCGCCGAGGGCGCGCGCTGCCCGTGCTGCTGGCCGTGCCCGCCCTGATCGGCCTGCTGCTCCTGCTGCTGCCGCTGGGTGGCCTGCTGGTCCGCGCCCCGTGGCACGGGCTGCCGCGGCTGCTGTCCGAGCCGACCGTCGCACAGGCCCTCAAGCTGTCGGTGCTGTCGGCGACGCTCGCGACCGCCGCGTCACTGCTGTTCGGGGTCCCCGTGGCGTGGGTCCTGGCCCGACTGACCTTCCCGGGACGGCGGCTGCTGCGCGCGCTGGTCACCCTGCCGCTGGTGCTGCCGCCCGTCGTCGGCGGTCTCGCGCTGCTCGTCGTGTTCGGGCGGCGCGGCCTGCTCGGCCCGCTGCTGGCCTCCACGCTCGGCATCAGCCTTCCGTTCACCACCGCCGCGGTCGTCCTGGCCGAGACGTTCGTGGCGATGCCGTTCCTGGTCGTCACCGTCGAGGGCGCGCTCAGCTCGAGCGACCTGCGGTTCGAGGAGGCCGCGGCGACCCTCGGCTCCCGGCCCTGGACGACGTTCTGGCGGGTCACGCTGCCGCAGGTCGGTCCCTCGGTGGGGGCCGGCGCGGTGCTGTGCTTCGCGCGCGCGCTCGGCGAGTTCGGGGCCACCATCACCTTCGCCGGCAACCTGCCGGGCACCACCCAGACGATGCCCCTGGCCGTCTACATCGCCCTGGAGCGCGACCCCGAGGCCGCGATCGCGCTCGCGCTGGTGCTGCTCGTGCTGTCCGTGGCCATCCTCGTGGCGCTGCGCGAGCGCTGGCTCCGCCCGGCCACCAGCACGTGACCGCCCCGGCGGTCCGCGTGACCAGCACGACGACGCACCTCGCCGCGGCCGTCCAGGTGCGCCAGGGCGAGTTCCTGCTCGAGGTCGACCTGCACGCCGAGGCCGGACAGGTCCTGGCGGTCGTGGGCCCGAACGGCGCGGGCAAGAGCACCCTGCTGCGCACCCTCGCCGGCCTGCTGCCCCTCACCTCCGGGCGGATCGAGCTCGCCGGCCGCACCCTGGCCGACACCACCCTCGACGTGCACGTCCCGCCGTACGAACGTCAGGTCGGTGTGCTGTTCCAGGACTACCGGCTGTTCCCACACCTGTCGGCACGCGACAACGTCGCCTTCGGTCTGCGCAGTCAAGGCGTACGCCGGCGGCCGGCCCGCGAGCAGGCCGACACCTGGCTGGCGAATCTCGGGCTGGACGGGCTGGCCGGGCATCGCCCCGGTCGGCTCTCGGGCGGGCAGTCGCAGCGCGTGGCCCTCGCCCGGGCCCTCGCCGCGCACCCCCGCTTGCTCCTGCTCGACGAGCCGCTTGCGGCCCTGGACGCCGGCACGCGGGCCAGCGTCCGCACCGAGCTGCGGCGGCACCTGCTCGCGTTCGCCGGGCCGTCGCTGCTCGTCACCCACGACCCGCTCGAAGCCATGACCCTCGCCGACCGGCTGCTCGTGCTGGAGCAGGGCCGGATCGTCCAGCAGGGCACGCCGGGCGAGGTCGCGCGCCGCCCGCGCACCCGCTACGTCGGTCAGCTCGTCGGGCTGAACGTGTACCAGGGCACCGCGGCCGCCGGTGTCCTCGTGACCGCGGGCGGTGGCAAGGTCCGCTTCACCGGGCTACTCAGCGGGGAGGCGACGGCGGCGATCCGGCCCGCGGCCGTCACGCTGCACCCCTCGCCGCCGGACGCCTCCAGCTCGCGCAACAGCTGGCCCGGCGTCCTCGACGCCCTCGAACCCTTCGGCGACCGGGTCCGCGCGACGATCCGCGGCGAGCTCCCGATGCTCGCCGACATCACGATCGCCGCCGTCGCCGACCTGCGCCTCGCCCCCGGCGACCGGGTCTGGGCCAGCGTCAAGGCCACCGACGTCGACATGTACCCCTCCGGCCCAGAGCCGGGGGGCGCCGGCAGCTGACTCCTGTCAACTATCGCGGCCGGGTGTCGAGGTCCCCTGGCAGCAGCTGAAAGGCGGCATGGTCGGTGAGCGGCCGGATGGCGCGGAAGTCGCGGTGATCGAGGGTCAGCACGGCGTTGGTCTGGAACAGGGCCGCGAATGCCACGTTGACGGCGTCCGCCAGGTCGAGCCGCAGACCGAGGTAGCGGTCGCGCACTGCCTGCGCGGTGTCCAGGATGTCGGCCGTCACCTCGGGAAGCACGGTCCGTCCCACCCGCGCCCAACGTCGGATCTCCTCGATCGCCTCGTACGCGGCAGCACGACCGAGGACACGACGGGCCACGTGGTCGAGCTCGCTCAGCAGCACTGGAGAGACAATCAACGTTCCTGCGTCGTGCAGGACCGCCCGTGCGGCGTCGCCGTCGGGATGAGTTGCGTCCAGGGCGGCCACCAGCCCCGATGTGTCCGCGACGACGATCAAGAGGCTGGACGCTTGGTCCGCTCGTAGTCGTCCGCCTTCTCGGACCAGGCTGCGTCCATGGCTTCGTCTACGCCGACTCGCGGTGACTCCTCGTCGCTGGCGTAGGTGCGGCTGAAGAAGGGTTCACTCCAGGTTCGATGAGCCATCGCAACCAGGTGGACGGCATCGCGCAGCAGTTCAGCCTCGGCGACGCCGCGGCGCGCGGCTGCGGCCTTGATGATCGCCAGGTCGTCCTCATCCGCAAACACCGTCGTACGCTTCATGGCCATGACCATATGTTAGCACCAACATACGTGCTCCCGTTGCCCGTAGACGCAGGTTAGGACCACGCTGCCCGCCGCTTCTCAGAGGACCGATGACAACCATGACCCCTCAGGAGGAGAACGCCTCCTACGCCGACCCCGACAACCAGATGCCCCAGGGACCGCCGGTGCGCCGTAGGGCGAAGCTCAGCGAGCCAGTGCCTGTGCGCTTCCCCGAAGGGCTCCTGCAAGAGGTCCGGGACGCACGGGCCGGCCGTCCCGGAAAGGTCCCGCTGGCGAACGGGTCCATCGGCAGGTACTCCAAGCCCGCGCCGGCCAGTCCGAGCTCGGCAGGGATGCGCGTCATGTTGATGATGTTGTGGGCGGCGGCGTGGGTGTTGAACCCCGAATCGCTGCCTCCTGGAAGGGTCTTGTACTGCGGCTTTCTGGCGCCATTGTCGCAGGTCAGAGGGCGTTTTGCCAGTGGTCGCTGTACGCCGCCGGCCGCCGCTGTACACCGCTGTTCGCCGTTGTCTTGTGACCACGGTGTGACCACGGCAAGATCATCAGGTGCGTCTGGGCGGCGTGCGGGGAGGCGCCGTGCCGCGACGGCGACGGCGACGGCGACGGCACGGCAGTTACTTCCCGCCTGATACCGCGCCAGCCAGCCGTGCACCGCACATCAAGGTGCTCGGCACTGCGCTGGGGGTCGGGATCCTCGTCGACGCCACCGTCGTACGGGCGCTCCTGGTCCCGGCCCTGGTCAGCCTGCTCGGCCGCTGGAACTGGTGGCTGCCCGGCTGGCTGGCCCGGCTGCTGCGAGTCGCGCCGTCACCGCTGCCCGCTCCGGAGGTGGTCACGGTGCCGGCGCCGCGGCAGGAGGCAGCCTCCACAACGGTCGTTCGCTGACAGCCGTTTCATCAGGAACGCACAGCGCGTCCAGGACGGCGGCTACCCGCCGTACCACGATGGCGGGCGCGTACTGCGCGGCCGCCACCTGCAGGTCCGCGGCCACAGCCTGCGCCCGGTCTGGGTGGTCCAGGAAGTAGATCAGCCGCTCCTCCAGCTCGCGCGCTCCCGGTTCGTACAGCACGTCGGGATGGTCCCCGGTGATCTCCGGGTAGCTGCCTCGACGCGGGAGGATGCAGCAGGCGCCGGTGTGCATGGCCTCGAGGGTCGAGACGCCCAGGCTCTCGTGCGTCGCGGTCGAAACCTGCAGCTCGGCCATCCACAGCGCCCGGTAGTAGGCCGGGAGGGACATGTCGTTTCCCAGCGCCACCTGCCCGGGAAAGTCTGCTGCGAGCGCCGCCACGGCTGCCCCGCCCGGCCCGGTGGGCGGGAAGCGCCGGGTGAACAGCACCTGCACGTCGTAGCGCGGCAGCACCCGGCGCATCACAGCAACGAACAGTTCTGGGTTCTTGCTGGCCACCGGGGCGTGGTTGAACACGATCGTCGGGCGTTCCCAGCGTTCGTCCGTGCGGTAGGCGTCGATGCGCTCGACGTCGAGCGGCAGGCCGACGACCTCGCACTTGGCGTCCAGGGACTTGGCTAGCGGCGCGTTGAAGGCCGAGATGCTGTCCCAGAGCGTGGCCCGTAGATGGTCCGAGACCAGCAGGACGCGGTCCAGGACCTGCAGGTTGGCCAGGTCGAGCAGCTCCATCCTGGGGTAGGTCTCGGATCTGAAGGTGTCGGTCGGGTCCCAGTGGCTGCCGTGCGTGTAGCCGACCAGCGGCACCTCGAGCCCTAGGTCGAGCAGCATTCGGCGGATCTCGGTGGGAAAGACGGAGAACGCGTGGAAGGAGAAGACGACGTCGGGTGGCGAAGCACTCACGACGTCGAGCACCCGTTCGTAGGACCTCAGCAGCCAGCGCAGCCGAGCAACCCGCTCGTCGTGGTCGGCTGAGGCGGCGCTCTCGACTCGGACGAGGTCGAAGCCGGCGGCCGACAGCCCCGCGCGGATTGCCGTCGATGCGGTGATCCCGTAGCCGATCGCGTCGCTGGACGGTGCGTGGCCGCTGAGCCCCCCCGGCTCCGTTGGGACGGTGTACCCGTCCAGGTACAGCACCCGCTGGGCGTTGGCCGGCCGGCGTTGCCCAACGTCGACTCCAGGCGTGCTCAACCGAGGTCCACTGGCTGCGGCTTGTAGCCGAAGACGGCGTAGTCCTGGGGTCCGAACAGGGCCAGCGTCACCAGTTGCTCCATCTCCTGACCAGCGTCGGTGCGGGCGTCCTGGAAGGGGGAGCGGCCGGGATGCAGGGCCCGCACCTCGACCTCGCCGAAACCGGAGGCGGACACGAGGTACTCGGTCAATGCCGGAGGCAGCGGTGAGCGGTGTGTCGGGTCGTTGTAGAAGTCGCACGCCGCCATTCGCAGGTTTGTCGGGTTGGGCGTCTCGAGCAGCACACAGCCGCCAGGACGCAGCGCCTGCCTGGCCGCGGCCAGTAGCGCGAGCAGCGTGTCCACATCGAGATGTTCGATCAGATGGAACGCGGTGACCAGGTCGAGCGAGTCCGGAGGCGCGTCCTCCAGATGCGCGACGGCGTCACCATGGACGAGCTCGAGCCCACGCGTTCGTCCTGCCGCCACGAAGCCGGGATTGCTGTCAACGCCCGCAGCGGGCACGCCGGCGTCGCGCAGCAGCGTCAGCCACTCGCCCCGCCCAGAGCCCAGGTCCATGACCCGCGCCCTCGTCTCGCCGGCGTTTTCGGCCGTTCCGATGAGCCGGCGAACGTCGGGCAGGTATCCCGCCAGCTTCGAGCTGACCTCACTCGTCGACCCCCGGAAGCGGTCGGTGAACTCCGCGTAGAGCGTGGCGAAGCGTGGCCCGCTCCCCTCGATCTTGGCCCGCAGCTCGCGCAGCTCCGTCTCTAGCCCGGTCACTCGTTGCGCGGTCTCGGCCAGCTCGCCGGCGAGATCGCGCGCCCTTGCCTCGGGCGCCTCGCTGCGCTCGGACGATGTCGACCCTTGCCCGTCGGTCACCGCTGGGGTCATCCGGCCGTCACCGCTCCGGCGGGTCCGAGGTCCGGATCCTCCTCGCCCGCAACGGCTTCTTTGGGGCGGGGGAGAACGCGCAGGACGCGGGCCGGGTTGCCGGCGACCACCGTGTAGGGCTCGACATCGCGCAACACCAGCGAGCCCACACCGACCACCGCGTGGGCACCGATCCGGCAGGGCCCGACCACGGTGGCATTACTCGAGACCCAGACGCCTTCCTCGATCACCACGTCGCGTCCCGACGCCGGTACGGCGACCTGACGCTCCGCACCGAACTTGGTGATGTCATGCATCCCGGTGAGCACCGAGACGTTGTGGCCGAAGAAGGCGTGCTCGCCCAGGGTGATCTCGCCGGACGAGAGGTTGAACAGGGCGTTGTTGACCACCGCGGTCGAAGCGATGTGCAGCCGCGCGGGATCGCCATAGACGATGGGCCGGAACAGCGAGGGGTCCTCGGACTCCCTCGCTCCGAGCGGTCTCCCGGCGGCTTCCGCCTGCCGCACCAGCGCGCCCGCCAGCCTACCGACGTCCTGCAGCACCCGGCTACGCAGTGACATCCCGATCCCCTTTTGCCGACGGCGAGCGCTCTACCTTGTTCGGTTCCGCCGATCGTGTCCACGGCGAGCCGCTTCGCCCGGAAGACATGATCCGGGCGTAGACCTCGGCGTGTTGAGCGGCGATCGCCTCCCAGCCCTGGCTGGCGGCATGCGCCCGACCTGCCGTCGTCAGCCGGTCGGCTAGGGCACCGTCGCCCAACACTTGCCCCAGCGCGTCGGTCAGCGCGGCGGTGTCGCGCGGCGGGATACGGAGTACGCCGTCAATCTCCGTAGGTCCACGTACCTCGCCGGGCGGCGCGGTGGCGACGACCGGGACGCCGGCCGCGAACGCGGCGAGCAGCGACCCGGACTTGCGGGTGACGCCGGCGTTGAGCGGCAGCGCCGCGGCGTCGGCGGCCTGCAGCAGCCGTGACACCTCCGCGTCGGGCAGGTAGCCGGTGAAATGGACCTGCTCCTGCACGCCGCATGCAGCGGCGACCTTGTCGAGATCCTGACGCAGTCGGCGTGCGGCTGCGCTGGGGACGGAGTGGCTCTCGGCGCCGCCAACAATCAGCAGCTGAGTATCGGGCCGCCGCCCTCGTAGCACGGCCAGCGCGGCAATGAGCCGGTCGAGTGACTTCTCGGGGTGCAGGAAGCCGAAGAACACCACGAGGGGAGCCTCGGGTGCCGCGCCGAGCTCGCGCCGCACCTCGGCCCGGCACCGCGCCCGATCGCCTGGCGCGATCTCGACGTTCAGGCCGACGGGCACCTCGACCGAGGCCGGCGGATGGCGTGGAAAGCGGGCCACCAGTACGTCGCGGTGCTCCGGGGAGGTGACCAGCAGGCGAGCGCTCCGAGACGTCAGCAGCAGGGTCTCCCGGTCGAGGCGCCCGCTTCTTTCGGCCGCTGACCACAGGGCGGAGCGGACCCGGCGGCGCCGGCCGGATCCGGGCCACACGCCGTACTCGTGCAGCGTCATGACGAGAGGGACGCGTCTTGGCAGGAGGAGAGGCAGCAGGCCGACGGCGGGGGAGGAGCCGAAGACCGACGGCGCGTACTGCACGTGCAGCAGATCGAGTTCCAGGCGGCGGAACGCGCTCGCGGCCGCGGCAACGCCCCGGACGTCCCAGTGCTGCGTGACACCGACGGTCCCGGACCCGGCGGTCTCGGCACACGCGAAGGAGGTGAGCACGAGGGGTTCGAGTCCCGTCGCGCGCAGGTGCACGGCGAGCCGGCGCGTGTAGTCGGCTACGCCGTCCCGCATCGGGTTTAGGTAGCCGCAGACCAGCCCGACCCGCATCCCGCGCATGCCTTGTCTGCCTCCGCTCGCTCGACAGCCGCCGAAGTACACCAGAGCCGCCGGGCTAGTGCCGCGTCAGGCAACCTTCGCCCTCTTGATGGTCTCGGCCTTACTGACGATTTCTCGTAGCCGTGGGTGGGTCGCGGCGTGCCGGTTCCGCCAGGCGATGTAGCGGCGGATCATGCTG